>JABAOD010001563.1_pt4 | contig 20489 bp, 21 predicted proteins | sample 7062151 | NCBI WGS metagenome assembly JABAOD01 (sample SAMN14538626, study PRJNA623070) | marine sediment metagenome | biome: marine biome [ENVO:00000428]; feature: marine pelagic biome [ENVO:01000023]; material: deep marine sediment [ENVO:00002113] | place: India: Gulf of Khambhat ... | reverse complement strand
CAACCCGCTCCCGCGCCGCCTCCCGCGGCTCAATCCGGACCCACACGTTCTGACTGTCCCCTTTGGGCAGGATCCACCGGAGCGGATTGGGGCGAAAGCTCAGCTCGAGCAGGCTCGATGCCAGGGCCGAGGAGGTCAGCCCGAGCGCCACAATGGCGCCAATCCGCCCGCCCAGCAGGAAGAGAGCCTCGCTCAGCAGCACCAAGCCCCACACCAGGGCGTAGGGTGCCCAGCCCGAACGAGCGCTCCTGAGGGGCTCTGTGGTGGGCTCGAATCCTGCCTGGCTCAGCGCGTTGGCAGCGTAGCGGGCGGCTTCCGCCTCCTGGGGAGTGGTCGAACCGCGGGGTCCAATCGACTCTGCAAGGTGGTGTACGTGGTCCATCGCTCTCATCTTGAACTCCTGCCTACCTCCGGATACGGCTTCAGGGCCTTCGGTGAGCTGATTTACTGACGGGGCTCAAACCGCGCGACACGCGCCCCCTCAGGCAGAGGTACAGCCCGCCCGGGGTATCCCGCTGCTAAGTCTTCCGTCCTACCAGAAACCAGGTATCCATTTCCCCCTTGCCTTTCACCTCAACCTTCCCACGAGGCTCGCAGACAAACTCCTCCTTGAGCAACTCATAAGCGGCTCGGGTTATCTGGATCTTACCGGCAATGCCCTGGGATTCCATACGGCTGGCTGTGTTGACGGTGTCCCCCCAGAGATCATAGTGGAACTTGCGGCGCCCGATCACCCCTGCCACTACCGGACCGGTGTTAATGCCCACTCGGAACCTTATTCGCCTGCCGTTGCGCGCGGGGCGCTTATCGATGTAGTCCAGGATATCGAGTGCCATGTTTGCGACCGCCTGCAAGTGATCGGGGCGCGGGCTTGGCACGCCGGCGGCGACCATATAGTTGTCTCCAATGGTCCTGATCTTCTCCAGGCCATATTTGTCTACCAAGGAGTCGAAATCGGAGAAGATTTCGTTGAGGAGGTCGACCATCTCCGCCGGGGCCATCTCGGTCGAGAGAGGCATGAAACCGACGACATCGGCAAACAGGATGCTTGCGGCCTCGAAATGTTTGGCGCTGGTGCGCTGTTCATTCTTGAGAACGGCCGCGATTTTCTGGGGTAAGACGTTCAGGAGGAGGTTCTCAGACTTCTCCTTTTCCAGATTCAGGAGTCTGTAGGCTTCGTTCTTCTCCCTTACAAAATAGTAGAGCAACCCAAAGACAATCGTTGAGACGGTACCGAGGTTTAGCACGAAGAATGAAAGCCTCAGCTCGACGGGAAGATTATTGGTCTCGCGCAGATAGGGCTGAAGGAAGCCGCCAAGCGCCAGCAGACCAAGATAGGCGAGCAGCCAGCGCCTCGTGCGTTGGGGTTCGGAGACGACCAAGCTCCCAAGCGGGCAGATCACCGACCACAGGATGACGGCGCTGGAGTTGGCGAACCCGCCCAACGCCACCATGAAAAGAAAGGGGGCCAACAGCACCAATAGCTGCTGACTGAACAGCAAGGGGCCAAAGCGGCGCGTCCGCAAGAAAATGCCGATGCTCAGAAGGGACAGGAGCAAGTAGCCGAGTGAAATGGCAGCGGCCACCGTCTCCCCGAAGGCCATGTGGATGACAATCCAGGGGATCACTACCGGAGAAAGCAGCAGACTGGCGCCCAGCAGCAGCGTTTTGCGCAGGGGCACTTCAGAGCTATCATCCGGTTCAGCCACAGCGCCGACGATCTTCGGAGCCAGGGACCCGACAAGACGTTGGATCATCAGGAACCCTCCTCGGCCTACTGCCCCGGCAAAAGCCGCGCAGCATGCGGCCATCCCGCCTGCGACGCCTGAACACTTCAGGAAATCAAAACCCGCAGGCAGATCGGGAAGATCTTTTTCGTCAAGTGTGGATGGTTAGCCGTTTCCCCGAGTCGTTTTTCCCGTCCTACGCGACCAAGAAACCGCCGACTGCAGATCAGGGGCGCTCGGGCGCGCTGACGTTTCGAGCAAGCGCCTCACACGCCGATGATAAGCGAGACGCCTAGAGCCCCGCAGCATCTATACTAGCATTCTACATTGCGTCGCAAGCGCCGCCCCAGCCTGGAGATAGGCCGATCTTTGGCTCCCACGGAACGGGGGCTCCATCCGAAGGCCCTTTTGGGGCGCATCCGGATGGAGCAGCAGCCAATGTGGAGGTGGGTCCCCTCCCCCGTCCGGTGAGACAGGGCAAGAAGGACCAGGAGGTGTTAGGTGGTTCTTTCGACGGGATGGCGCAGGACGGTCTTCAGCCTCTCCGGTTTTGCCCGGCGCGGGTCCCCGATGTAGATCTCGTGATGCACGCCTCGCAGCGCGTAGCCGTTTTCATCCGCAAAGGCCATCATTTTCTCGATGGTGCGTGGCTCTTCAGAATAGGGTCCAATGTGCATGATTTGCATGGAAAGACCCTCATGGAAATCCTCAAAGCGAGCCTTCGAGAGAGCCGGATTGTCGTTCTTTTCTCGCTGCTGTTGAAGGGCCTCCTGGTACATCTTCTGGGTGATGTGATCCGGCTGCAGGATCATCATCGTCCATTGCCAATCTTCCATGCGATCGAAATCAAAACCGCCACCCTCCGTCCACCACAAGCCCTCCAATGCCATGACAGTATAGTCAATTGGATCGGTCGCCCGTCTTTTGGACATGAACTTTAGGGTGTAGGACAGCCCATACAAAGCCCTCATTGCCTCATGGAATTGCTCGGACGTTTCGGGGCTCTCACCCGGTTCGATTTGACCATCAATCATCAAGAACTTGAACGCCGGAACGTCTACGATCTGTACTTCCTTTGAAGATGGCAGATAGAGGTGCTTCAGCGTCTTCTTGAGATCGAGCTTTTCCATTTCAGTGTTTCCTCCATCAGGAAGCCCACCGTCCTGGCTGGAACCTCGTGGCCGCTGGGCCAAGGGTTCAGGGAGCGTCTCGTTGTCGGCCAGATCAGGTTCTTCCGAGACCCCTGACGGCGGCCTGGATACGCCCACCCCAGGGCAGGCTGCGATCAAGAAGGCAGACCTAGCCTTGCTCCTCCAGCTTGGCGATGAACTTCCCGACCCAGTCCAGCTCGGCTTCCAACAGCGTCAGGCTGTAGTCAAACATCCCGTCAAGAAAGAGCGGCAGGGGTCCCCCCAAGGCGACCCAGCGGCCTTCCACATGGTCTCGCTGCCCCCTCAGTCGCTCCTGGTACTGCCGCAGTGCAGCTAGGATCTCCTTGGTCGGGAGGGCTGGAAGGCCCACAAGGCCCAAAAGAAACGGCGCCTGACGCCCTTGGGGTGCGGATAGCGTCTCTAGGGTCGCCTCCTTCCACGCAACCCGTCCCGCGTTTGTGATCTCATAGACCTTCCGTGCCGGTCCTTTTCCCGGCTGCTGGTCCAGGCGCCCCCGAATCAGCTTTTCCTTCTCCAGCTTCCTGAGAATGTAGTAGATGGAGGAGAAGGCAACCTCCGTCCACTCACGCATTCCACGCTCTTCGATAACCTGCTCAATTTCGTAGCCATGGCGTGGCGCTTCCACAATGAGACCCAAGATGGCGAGTTCGGCATGCGTCATATCTCTATTCTAACCTCATTATATTATGATACCACAATAAAATACCAGGGAGCTCTGAAGAATGTCAGCATTCTCCGAGGAAGCCTGTCACACCTTCCGAGCTTGCCTTGGTGCGCTGGCCCGGGCCACAGGCTTGCGAGGGGCTAAGCGGACTCCCCCTTCCGCGGGATCCCAAGAAAGCGCGGCACCTCCGCTGCGTACCGATCGTACGCCTCGCCATGCTTTTGCCGCAGCCAGGGTTCCTCCGTAAAGGGAGCCACAAAAAACCAGACCATCCCGATCAGCCCCGAGATCATCGCCATCCATGAGTTGGACAGCAGCGCATAGCCGGCCAGGGCAACGATATCCCCCACATATTGCGGGTTCCGGGAGTACCTGTACGGCCCTCCCGTTGTCAGCCGGCCCCCGAGCCCCAGCGAGGCGTGCAGGCTCAGGGTCCTGATCCCCCAGAACGCGAAGGCCAATCCCGAGGCGAGGAGCAGCCCTCCCAGTGGGAAACGAATCCAGTGATGAAGGAGGAAGCTGTCCCAGTCCAGGATGCCCAGGATGAGGACGCCCGCCACCGATAGGATGGTAAGCCCCCATGTAGACCGATACTGCCAGGAATCCCTTCCCGGTGGCGGCCAGACTCTGAAGCCGGGATGCACCAAGGTGAGGATGAGTGAACCTCCCAAGAGGATCTCACAGGCGAGTGTGAACGCAAAGAGGGCGGGCTTTATCACGACCTAAATATGCGGATGCGGACTGGTGGTCCTGCACCGAGCGGCCCCTTAAGCGCTGGCCGCGGGTCTCCCCTGAAGGGCCCCACCGTGGGGCGGCGAGTCACCGCCCTTCTTGCACGCAAGGCTTAGATCAGGATTGCAGATGGTAGGCCTTGCTCAGCCATTCAATGATCTGGTCGTCAACTTCGCTCGGTGAGTTGAGCCGCACAGTGTGGCCCACTCTGTTGGCGCTGAGCCTTTGCGATCTCAGGACTCTTTCACTGCTGATCTTTTCATCGGAGATGAAGCCCACCCGCAAGTAGCTTTTCCGGACCGTCACTCCGCCGAAGTGAAGCTTGCTTACGAAGTTGATCGAGGTCTTGACTGCATCAATGCGCAGAGGCACAGCCTCTCTGAGGCGTGAGACCAAGTGTTCATAGGTCTGTCTCAGCTGCGGATCTTTGTCCCGAAAGTGATCCTCAATGCTATGTGCGCGGCAGGAATGCCACTGGTTCTTCTTGGCGAACGCCCGTCCGCAGACGGGGCACGTCCAGCGTTGCGTGTTTTGCGCGCTCATGGGGCTCCCGGGGGGTGGGAATCCCCGGCGGCGAGCCGAAGGCTGTAGACGGCCGTGGGTTCGCCTTTTCCCTTTAGCGCCAGCATGCGTCGCACATGGCCCTCCGCGCCCAGCCCGGCATCAAGCCACGCTTTCTCGCTGACGAGGATCTCGCCGGCGCCAGCTTCAGCGGCCAGGCGAGCAGCGGTATTGACCGCGTCACCGAGAACGGTGAAATCCATCAGCGCGCTGTAATCGCTAGGGCTCATCCCCTCGGCCAGCGGAGTGGATCCGCGTATGTCGGCAAAGAGCATCGATAGTTCGATCTCGACGCCGCCGGGGTGCTCTCTGGCCCGCCGCTCGCAGTGGTTGCACAGGCGCTGGGTGTAATTGGACGGGCGTTTGTTCATGAGCAGCCTCACGAGGGGGGCGCCAACCCCCTGAAAGGGGGCATTGCAGGACTTACACCACGGATCCTCCGGGAGCAAACCTAGAAGGTGGCGAATCAGGCGGTACCTTCTAGGCAGAGAGGCCACCGCAAGAAACTCCTTGGAAAGGACAGATCGGATGGGCTGCTCTCTCCAATCCCCTGGGTCCTCATGGGCCGATAATGTCTCCTCCGCCTTGAAAGTTCTTCCACTAGGATCCCTACCTGAAGCAGTGTCCGCTCCCTCTTCACGGCCCGGGTCTCTCTACCTGATCATCATACCCCACGACGGCTGTGCTCAGGACGGCCTACTCCCGTGCCCGTTTCGGGCACCCCTCCGCGCCGCCCGCCGGAAATCTAGATGGAGAGCGACCCCCATCCAGATTGAGCGAATTGGGCGGCCAGAGGCGAACCGATCAGCGCTAATTCCCGGCGCTAAGAATCCGCTGAGTGTTGACTCGTACACTCTAGCCTAGTTCCTATCTCCGGTGAGCCGCAGTCAGACCCAGGGGCTGCATTGGGCGCCGGAGCGCCCGCTTAAGACCGGCAGGATCGGCCTTACGGCAGTTCCAGGTGCGTCCAGCCGAGGCCGGCGACGGCTTCCGGAAGACGCGAACTTCAATTCAACGTGAGGAGGTGCCTTTTTGCAGAACCTTCAGCCAAGCCGAGGGGGGGACCAATCAAGGAGGAGCATTGCATATGAGGACTCGAAAATCAACGCTCTTAGCGCTGTTGCTGGCCGCCCTGATCCTCACGGTGGTCCCCGCGCTGGCGGGGTCGCCCCCGGTGGCCAAAGGGCTGGATGTGGTGGGAGCCACCGACTTCGACCTGCCCTTCATCTCGACGGGCACCGAGATCGAGATCCGCGGCGATTTCGTCTACGTGGGGAGCTTCTTCCCGCTCGATGATAACGGATTGAGCGCCTTGAAGGTGGCGGACGTCTCGGATCCGACGAATCCCCTGCGCGCCGCTCACTTCCTCCTACCGGGCGCCGTGCTCGATACCCAGGTCAACAACGATGTCGACCGCTGCGGCTACGGCAAGGACCTCCTGGGGCTCAATGATCCGGCCTGCAACACCGTCCTGGCCACCACCCAGGCCGCGCCCAACGATGCGGATGGCGTCTGGTTGTTCGACGCCACTGATCCGAGGGATGCCCAGCCCTGGGGCTGGGATCCCAACCAAGCCTTCCTGGATCAAGTTGGCTTTATCAACCGCCCAGCGCGCGGGTCCCACAACGGCTTTCTGTTTGGGGACTACGCTTTTGCCGCCGGGATTGGGGAGGCCAGTTTTGAGATCTGGGACATCTCGCCCCTGTTTGGGAGCCCGCCTCAGCCGCCGGTGATGGTGGCGACCTACTCAAGTCTGAACGACCCGCGTCCCATTCGGCCGCAGCGCGACCGCGAGCGCTCGCACGACATCTTCGTGCAGCGCAACCCGGATGGGCGGGTGTTCGCCTACGTCGCCGGTCCACAGTTCTATGTTGTGGACGTCACCGACGTGGTTGCCGGGGGTACCACCGGCGACATCAGCGGCCATCTCGTCGGCTTCAACAACTACGTCGACGCAGACGGGACCGTCAGGGTCACCCGGCCCCACGGCGGTCACTACGCTGAGCCGACCGATGATGGCAACCACACCTACGTGGGGGATGAGACCGGGTGCGGTGAGCCTGGGATCATCCACATCTTCGACACCGCTGCCCTGCCGCCGGTCGNNATGAAGTCGGAACGATCGTCTGGCCTACCTCGGACGTGCCGCAGTGCGCCAACCGCAATGGTGAGGCTCCCGAAGGTCAGAATCGCAACGGCGACACCCAGAACTTCTGCCGCACCGGACACAATTTCCGCATCTACGGGGATTTGATGATCCATGGCAACTACTGCGAGGGGGTGTTCGTGTGGGATCTCTCCAACCGCGAGGATCCCCAGCTGCTCGCTCAATGGAGGGGCGCGGCCAACTACGGAGGCGTGCGCAATAAACTGAAGGATGTGGCCTCCAAGGCCGATCAGATGTCCACCTTCTGGCAGGCCGTCTCAGACGGCGATCCCGCCGCCCTGCTGGCAGGAGAGGGGTACATCTACGGGTCCGACCTGTCGGCCGGGCTCGTGGTCATGCGCATGCGCCCCACCGGCGCGCAGTAGCCCGGGTAGCGCCATGCCGGGAGAGGGGTCGGGGCCTGGCCCCTCTCCCCCCTTCACACGCAGAACGCCCCAACCCGCCAACAGCAGGAAGCCTAAGAGGAAGCTTGCCCTCCTAGCTTGAGCCCCAGATAGGCCCGCAGGAGCTGCTCCAACAGGGCGCTCACCGACCGCCGCTGCAAGACCGCCTGCGCCTTGGCTCCCGCCCAGACGCGATCCGAGACATACAGCGAGCGCGTGCGTTTCTGCAGGCCCTCCGGCAGCTCAAAGGTGGGCTTGGCCTCGAGCGAGAGGTAGTGTCTGAGAAGAAACTCACACAGGTCGCTGGCCGATTTGCGCTCGAGCGTCGCTCGTTCCTGGAGCGCCGCCCAGGCCTCATCGGAAAGGACGGCCGACCGCTGCTCCCTCCGGGGCCGGGCGCCCCCACGCTTGGCCGGCACGGCTACAGCAGCCTCTTCTGATCCGGCCGGGTGAAGGCCTCAGGCAACGGCGTGCCAGGTGGCGTCAACCGTTCGTACCAGTTCGAAAGGAACCGGACCACCTCCGGGAAGCGGGCCTCCGGGATCAACAGGTAGGAGGGGATCTTGAAGACCTTCTTGACCTCGCCGTGGACTGCGGCGTGCCCTCCCTTGCCTTTCTGCTTGAGCAGGTTCGCCAGGAGGTTTACCATCTCCTGGTACTGCCTCCCCTGGGCCGGGTTGATGAAATCAGTGCCCCTGAATCGGGCCTCCAAGCCGGTGACTCGCTCCTCCAGCGCGTCGATCCGCTGGCCATGCTCGTCCACCCCTCGCCGCAGCGCCGCCGCCTCGTCCATGGCGGCGTAGTAGGCTTGCTGCCCGGCCGGGAGCTGGGCGTCCAGCTCGGCGGCCACGTCGGACGGCAGGATCTCTGATCGGAAGGCCGCCCAGGCCACCTCGGCAAACTCGCGCTTGAAGCGGATCACCTCAGCACGCCGCTCCCGGTTGCTGATGCGATTGGCATCGATTGTTCCCAGCCAGTAGGGCAACCTGTCCAGCCGCAGGCAGCCGACCTCCCTGGCCCGGGTCTCGTCCTCGCCGTAGGGGTAGTTTCGCAGCGTGAGGCCGACCAGCCCATCACTGATAGCCTCGTCCCGCTTGATGCGCTGGACCTGGCCGTTGACGTCGACCCCCAGCGCGCGGCAGATGAGCGGGAGCGGCACGTAGAGCTTGCGATCGCTGGCCAGCGCAACGCTGAAGGTGTCGCCGTAGAACGTAAAGGGGAACTCGTCGATCGCTTTGATTGCCTCAGCCACAAAGAACCTCCGCTGCGGTGTAGACCATCCCCGGCTGGCCAGCGCCCCACCCCAGCCCGGTCCGGGACAGGATGCTCGACAATAGTATGATTATACTTTTATACCAAAACACTGGTACGGGCGTGTATCACACATGAGCGTGCCATACCCGGAGCGCGGGCCGGCTGAGCCCGGCTGCACCCCCGTGTGTCATGCACGCCCGTGAGGGCTCCCCTGCCGACAACGCACCACACTCGTCCACACGCCGGGTGCCCGAGGGCGCGGGAGGCCTCCAATCCCCCGGCTGCCCCCCCCCAACGCCTGGACCCCTGCCTGGGGGCGTAAGAGGCGCGCGGGACTTGCGCTGCGTCCTCCCACAATCCCGGAGAGGCCAAAGCGGCGAATCGCTGCAATCGACCAACTTGCCTGAGGGGATTTCCGGTGCGGCCGACCAGCGGAAGAGCATCCCTTGAGGCCCTATCGCTTATGCTCCCGAGGGCTCAACTGGGGCCGAACCCAAGAGGACGGCGATGGTCACCCCTTGGACAAAGGCCGTACCGGTGATCTCAAGCCCGTGAGCTACTCGCATCGTCACCGGAAACCAACTGGCCTGCAGCATGGGTTGCCAGGCGCCCAACACAGCGATGGTGAAGCCAAGCCACAGGGCCAGCGCCAGTCGCCCGCCGGGTAGGACAGCCACCAGCCCAAACAGCGTCAGGACGAAAAGCAGCCCTCGACCCAGCTCCAGCGGAACAAGCACCTCAACGCCGGGGGAGCTGAAGCCCAGGTTCAGGGACGGGTCCTGGTAGAAGGGCAGGACGTAGGGGAGCGCAAGCAGGCCAAAGAACCAGTACGTCGGCAGATAGAGCAGGCCGGCCAAGCCAAAGCGCCAGATCCAGGCGAACCATCTCCTCTGCCTGAGAGTCTCCCCGACCGCCTTCGCGAAGCCGACCCTCGCGGCCCTGGGCGGGAACAGCCAAGCCAGCAGGGCCGCCAGAGCAAAGTGCTGCCCGCCGCTTATCAGCAAGGCGGATGCGTACTCAATCGCTGGGTAGCGGAAGAAGAAGAGGGCTTCGATCACGTTGATCAAGGAATTCAACACGAAGAGCGTCACAAACAGGACCAGGAAACGTTGGACGCCTGGGATGCTCAGCCTGGCGGCAAGCGGTCCTAGAAAAACGCTTATGAGTGCGCCGGACAGGAAGCCGGTCAGGAGGCTTTCCGCCGGATCAACCTCGACTGGGATCTCCAGCAACGGCAGGCCCAAGGCGGAGACGATCGCGCCTCCGATCATCATGGCCAGCGCATAGACGAGCCCTCCAAGCAAGGCTCGCCCGAGCAATCCGGGAAGACTCATGGCCCGGACAGATTCGGACGCGACTTCGAAGGTCGCCATCCTCTCACCTTCTTTCCGAAAAGGGGCCGTTCGGCCTGCTTATACCATGGTCACCGGTAGCCCGGGAGTCAGGTGCCGAAAGACACTCCATCAAGCTGAACATCCTCCTATCAGGAGTCCACTCCCAGGCTGGGCAGCCCCCGCCGGGCAGGCGTAGCACGTGACCTCTCCCCGAGGGATCAAGCACCGGTCTGTATTCCCTTGGTGAGGGTTTTAGGGCAAAATCAGGCTGCGGAGGAGCACGCACAATCCATGCGACCGCCCGACAAGGACCCCCATTGAGGAGGCTGCCCTGAGACTTAAATGGTACGGCCACGCCTGCTTTCGCGCAACAGCTGAGGATGGGTTGAGCATCATAACCGATCCCTATACCCCTGAACGGACGGGCTACAAGCCTTTCACCGAGGCCGCCGATCTGGTTGTCGTCTCCTCGGACAGCGACCGATCTCACTGTCGGTCCGAGCTGATCCCCGGCTCGCCCCTAGTCGTCAACGCCCTGGAGCTGGCCCGGGCCGGAGGCCTGCGCATCGAGAAGGGGATCCCTTTCCAGGCCATCCAGGCGAGGGAGGCCCTCGATCACCCGGGGCACGATCCGGATGACAACGGGATGTACCGCTTTGTGGTGGACGGGGTCGGCCTGGGCCACATGGGCGATGTGGGCAATCCCCTGAGCGAGGCGCAACTCGATTTCTTCCAAGGGGTTGACGTGCTGTTGGCGCTGGCCGGCGGACCCCCAACCATCGAACTGGACGATCTAAAGACCGTCATCGATCAGGTCGCTCCGCGGCTGGTTATTCCCATGCATTTTCGGACCCTGCGCTACAGGCCCCAGAACCTCTCCTGGATCTCAGACTTTCTGGCATACTTCGATCCAGGCCGGGTTGAGTTCGCCTGTTCGGAGGAGGTGGAAATCAGCCCGGCGCGTCTGCCCGAGGTGACGCGCGTCCGAGTTCTGGACTACGCCTGAGCCTCCCCTGCCGCCAGCCTCGTGCGTCTCACGCTCGTCAGGCGATCGAGCCAACCTTCCTGTAGAGCGGATGGATCGAAAATGATCACACGCCTCACAGAAGACCCAACAGGATCGGAAGGAGGAGGCCAGATGACCGAAGGGTCAGTGCAGCGACTCTACCCCTTGCCAGCGGGCACGCTGCCGTTGGAGGGGCTGTACCTCAGCCATGAGCTCCGGCGCCGCGGCCAGGAGGCCAAAACCGCCTTCGTCTACGCCAACTTCATCACCAGCCTGGACGGCCGTATCGCTGTTTCCCACCCCGCCCGAGAAGGGCTGGCGGTACCGGAGGGGACCGCAAACCCGCGCGACTGGCGCCTTTTCCAGGAACTGGCTGCCCAGGCCGACGTCCTCCTCTCGAGCGGTCGCTATGTGCGCGACTATGAGAAGGGCGAAGGGCAGGAACTGATCACCGTCTACGAGAATCCAGCTTTCGCAGACTTGCGGGAATGGCGGACAGCGCGCGGGCTCCCACTGCCGGCTTTCGCCATCGTCAGCGGCAGCCTGGACTTCCGCCTTCCTGCGGCCCTCATGGGGAGCGGCCGTACGGTTTTGGTGGTCACCGCGTCCGGCGCCGATGCAGCCCGCGTCCGCGCGCTGGAAGACCAGAACGTCCGGGTAATCATGGCCGGTGAAAACCGGCGCGTCGATGGCCGCCGCTTGGTGCAGAGTCTGTCCGAGGCAGGGTACCGCAACGTCTATTCCGCCGCAGGACCCAGGATCCTGCATTTGCTCCTGGCTGCCGATGTCCTCGACCGTCTATACCTCACCTACGCCAACCGCCTGCTGGGCGGCAGGGAGTTTGCCACCTTTGTGGAGGGGGCGGGTTTTGCACCGCCCATCGATCTGCGGCTGAGCGCCCTCTACTACGATACGCACGCTCTGGGCGGCGCAGGCCAGACCTTTGCCGTCTACGACAGGCTCCGTGAGGCTTGAAGACTGCGCTCGAGTTCGAGGAGTCTGGCCGCAGGCGACCTCGCTGGTGGAGGCTGCTCCAAGCCAGGCGAAGAGTGTGCAGGGGCCTTACCGCTGGTAGGACAACTTGGCCTTGAGGATCCGCACAACGCCCTGGACGAGGGCATCGCTGATGTTGAAGAGGGCCCTCAGCCGCGTGAAATACCTCTGGCTCCTTGGGAGGGTCTTCAGGCTGCTTTCGCGAGCGTGGAGCACCTCCGCCCCCAGGTGCAGCCGGCATTCATAGCCGTACCTCACGAATTTGAGGAAGAGGTCTGGCTCCTCGCCGTAGAGGAAGTATTTCTCGTTCATCCTTCCCACTTGTTCAAAGACGGACTTTCGCAGAAGCAGGCAGCCGGCGTTCAGGAATGTTGTGGGGATTGGAGCGTCGGGCCTCTCTCCTAGTCGCAGCGTGTGCGAGAGAAACACCCGGAACGCTTTCGGGGACAAATACGACCAGGTGAAGTTGAGCCGCCGCTTCCCGCCCGTTTGCTTGAACTGAAGAGGGCCGACCGCGGCAATCCTGGGGCCTTGCTCCAGGCAATCGAGCATGGCCGAGAAAAAACGCGGGTCGAGAATCCTCACATCCGGGTTAAAGAGAAAGACGCGCTCTGTCTCGCACAATTCAAAGCCTTGATTCACCGCCCTGGCAAACCCGAGATTCTGCGAGTTCACGACCAATCGAACTTGGGGGTATTGGGCCCTGATGATCTCGGCCGTCTGATCCTTGGAGGCGTTGTCGATCACGATCACACGGTTCGGAGGAGCCGGCGCCCTGAGCTGGAGGTCCCGCAGAAGGTAGGGGATGACGTTTGCGCTGTTGTAGGTGACAACCAAGTTGGTGAAAAGCGAATGAGAAGTCATAGTCTGAGCCGATGCTGAAGTCGCCTGAATGGGAGTCTTACCTGAATCTTCCGCTGCTTGAAAGTTGGAGCGGTGGAAAGGGACATGCTGCGCCCGTCCGTTGGACGAATCGCTTGCAATCAGATGGTTTGCGGTAGCCTTCACAGGCCATGAAGGGTGCTTTGATCCCTCTCCGGCAATTTGCGCCCTGCCGCGTCGGGCAGCCTCACTACCAAATTATGCCACAGGCAGCGCCAAATTAGAACACCCTCGCTTTGCCCCGCATCGACTCCACAGGAGGCCCTCGCTCTCCAGGTCCCGCAGGCCTCTCCCTGGCGGACCACTCGGCGCTTGGCCCGGATGGGTTCGGCAGGGCTTTGCCGGGAGGCGAGCAACCTTGCCCGGTCAATCGATCACGGCATAGATGACGATCGTCGACCGGTTCCTGCCCCGATTGCCAGCCGCATCCCAGGCCCGGGCCTCATATGTGAGCTGGCCCGACGGATAGGGTCCACCAGAATAGGCGCACTTGCTCACCTTGGTGCAGGTCGCAACGCGCTGCGCCTTCTTGCCTGGCGGCGCGACCCAAATCTCGATCCTGGCCACGCCGGTGTCGTCCCTCGCCTTTGCGGTGAAGCTCACCACCTCTTTCTCAGTCGGCTTCCATTTCCCGCTTGGGCTGTGCCAGATGCCAACGCTGGGGGGTCGGGCGTCGGCCGTTTGGGTCGGCGTGGGAGTCTCCGTTGGAGGTGTCGTGGGTGTCGGAGGAGGCGTGATGACAGGCACACCGCTCGTATCCCCGCTGACCCTGACCAGGCCATCCCAGACCCAGCAGTGCCCGTTTCCACCCGGGTTCTTGATCCACCACCAGGTCCAATCCGCGCTGCGTCCCTCGATGGGTGCCGTTTGGCCTTCGAGCAGGAAGCCGATCACATCATAGACCTGGCTGGGTCCGTAGCGGCAGTTTGAGTTCAGGTCGCCGGTAGCCATCGGTGGGCCGAGGGTCGCCGTGGGGGTCAGGCTGGCCGTCGGCGTAGGGGTGAAGCTGGCCGTCGGTGTAGGGGTGAAGCTGGGGGTCAGGCTCGGCGTCGCCGACGGTTCAGAGGTTGCGGGAGGCGCCTCGGTCCCGCTCTGGAGGGGAGGTTGCGCTCGGCACAGCGGTCTCAGACGCAACGGGAGCTTGAAACTCCGGCATGGGCGTGGTCTCAAGCAGAGACAGGGCCTGAGCCCCGAGGAAGACCCCAAATCCCCCGACCAGTCCTGCCGTCGCCAGGGTCACCACGCGGATGCTCGCTTTGGCGAGCGCGGAGCCGAAGGAACGCGGGCCCGGCCGGGGCCCAGGCGGGCCTTGAGGCGGCGGGGGCGGACTCAAGAAGGTATCCAGGTTGTGACGGCTGATCGCAGCCCCAACTCGGTCACCCAGGCCTTCGCGTATCCGCAGCGCTTCTCCCAGAAACTGGCGGGCTTGGGCGGCCTCCTGCAGACCGAGAGACCTTGTTCCAAGTTGGTGCAGAGCCCAGGCCTCCGCCGCCCGATCTCCAACCGCTTGGGAGGCGAGCAGGGCAGACTGCAAGACCTGGGCCCAGGCACCCCACCAGCCGGTCAAGGCAAGTGCCCCCTCCGTTGCCCTCGCAAGGGAGAGGACCTCCCTCCAGTGCCCAAGTTCCGTTGCCCTCTCGAGCAAGGGCAGGATCGCCTCAGCGCCCTCCATAAGGCGCTCAGGCGCTCTTCGCTGCTCTTCCGCCCAAGCCGTGAAGAAGGTCAGTGCGTTCTGTATCCATGGATTAAGGCTGTCCCCCCATGCCCGGCGAAGCTCTCGTCCCAGATTGCTCATCACGCTGTAGCCAGACCCGGCCGATTTCACCAGACCACGCTTCTCCAGCCTCTCCAGAGCCTGGCCGGCCTCAGGGAGGCCTGTCAAGGCGGCTATGTGCGCCGCGTTGACGGCCGCGTCCTTCAGCGCAGACAGAAGCGACAAGACTCGCTGCTCCGGCTCCGGCAGCGTCATGGCAAACTCCCCCACGAGCAACCCAAGAGGAGTACCGCGCTTCAGATCCCTGGCCAGCGCCCCCAGTGAGTGGCCTTGCTCGCGCGCCAGGGCGGCTGCCTGGAGAATATGCAGAGGGTGGCCGTTCAATGCGGCCCAGACAGCCTCTGCGGCACGCCGTTCGGAAGGGGCCAGCGTCCTCCCCAGTTCCCTCTCAAGCAGGGTCAGGGCGTCGTCCTTGGGCAGCCCGCCCAGCGCCAACGGGCGCCCCTCCCTCCACAGCCGTCGTTCCAGAGAGGCCAGCAGGAACCTGGAGTTCGGAGCCACGTCCAGCAGGCTATCAAGCTCCTCGCGTGCAAGGATCACATCGTCCAGGAGGATGAGTGCTTCCTTCCCATCTAAGGCGATCCGGATCTGAGCCTCGCTCGCCTTATAGGGAGCGTCGCTCTCGCAAAAAGCGTCGAAGAGGGACTGAAGGAGGTCTTCCGGAGACCGGCTGCGCGCCGACAGGAAGACGACCCCGTCTGGGGACTCGGCGGCGGAGGGATGGTAGGCCAGGTGCCGCAGCAGGCTGGTCTTGCCCAACCCTTCCACTCCATAGAGTTCGACCGGGAGGCCGGACTGAAGGCCGCCGATTGCGGCCTCAACTTCGGCCTGACGGTCCAGCAAGCCCCGGAAGGGTCGGGGGCGCAGGATCACCGGGACCGGCCGCTCCCGCAGGGTCGGTCGTTGATCAGAGGTAATGAAATTGACCACGCCGCCGTGCATTGACCCGATCTGCAAGATGTGATTGCCAATGGCGATCTGCCCACTGATCTCCCCCTGCAGGAGCGTTTCGAGGTTTACGAGTTCTGTGAGTTGAGTGTTTGCTAGGTTAGTCATAGTGGCCCCAGGTTAGGGGGCCCATGTTATTCGAGCGTTTACGGAGCGCTTTTCAGCGTCTATCTCGCAGGTTCACTGGGGGAAGAAGGGAGTCCCGCCGTGTGGGGCCAGCCCTTGGCGGGATCCGAGGTCGGCCGAGTCCCGGCTGGAAGTGCAGATTCGAGGCCGCGTTCGAGCAGCTCCCAGAAAATTTAAGGTAAGAATCGCCTGTTTTTGTTGATCGGCGCGCCCTCTGCGGTTATAATCGAAACAGCGGGCAGTCCAGAGGAGAACACTGCCCGTCGGCCATTTTTCGTTTGGCAATCCATAGGCCGCCACATGACTCATTCAATCAGAATCTTGCTTATCGAAAGGGGGGCGCGCTACGCCCCCTCTTTTGCTCCCGCCCTGCGCAGGAAAAACTACGCAATCACCATCGAGCGCAGCGTTCAGGACGCCATCGACAGCAGCGATCGTGTTCAGCCAGACGTTGTTGTCCTCGACGCCGCCTCCATGAACACGAGCGGCGTGCGCATGGCGAGGCAGCTCACCTCGTCCCTGAACGGCACTCCCCTTATCCTCGTTTCCCCGGAGCATGCCCAGTTGGTCGGCAAGGCCCTGGCCTGCGAGGTCCTGGTCCAGCCGTTCACAAGCCGCAAACTGATCAACCGCATCGCCCGCGTGCTTCCGACGGAGCCGGAAGATGAAATCTGCGCCGGGCCCATCNNAGCCAAGCGGTTGGTGAGCTCCAACGGCAAAAAGACGCGCCTCACGCCCAAGCTTGTCACCCTGCTCAAGTTGCTCATCAAACGCCAGGGCCAGCTGGTGAGGCGAGAGGAGCTGATGCGCCAGGTCTGGCAAACCGACTACATCGGCGACATGCGGACTGTGGATGTACACATCAGCTGGTTGCGCAAGGCGATTGAACCCGACCCCAGCCTGCCCTGCTACATAAAGACCATCCGTGGCATGGGCTATCGCCTGGATTTACCCACGGCTACAGCCTGAGGGCCGGACGCCCCCACCCCTACCGCAAATCCATTTTCGCCTTTGAGGGGGATTCGGGCTTCTCTACAACCGCTCGGCCCCTAGCTGGTTCGGAAGAAAGCCCTCCCAGGTTCCTGGAACCCCGCTACCCAACTCCCTCCAGCACAATGAACTTCACCTTCGCTGAGTGAGCCAGGATGCCTGACAGTATGCGCTCCGTGGTGCTCTTCAGCCGGTCCTCAAGCCAGGCGCGCGCATATTCATTCTGAGCCCCCACCTCGAAAACACCGTCCTGATAGCGCACCAGCCGAGCGTGCCGGACCCACGTATCGAACATCGTGCGCGATAGCTCCATTTGCAATTGATTCAGGGCGGCAGCCCAGATCTCTTGAGCCGGCTGGCCGTCGATATGCGTCTCGTGGCCCGGCTCGGGGCGCTGACCTGTCGCGCTCTCCCTCCCGGGGATCCGGCCTCCTGTGCGCGCCGAGATCACGGGCAGTCCCCTCCCCGCGCCCGGCGGCTGGAAGCCTAGGCGCTGCAACCTCTGGTCCGCACGAAGCTTGCGCAGCGACGAGACGGCTTCCCTAACCTCGGGCGGCACCTCGCTGCCGTAGTTTGTGAGCCATTCCCAGAGCGCTGAAGGGGGGGTTGTGGCCAGTTGAAGGAAGCTGTTTGGCGGCGCCTCACGTCTCTTGACTCGACTGATGGCGTGCAACACTGGGGCCTCAATGGTCCTCGTCGCCAGGGACCACAGGAGCCAGGCAACAAACGGTTGCCGGTTCCCGGTCTCCCGCCCGACGATGATCTTACGGTCGCGGTCCCTAATCGCTGCCTCCGCCAGGATACGGTCGATCGGCCACTGGTTACCGACGGCTGCGGCCGCGAGGGACGGCCGCCGGCGGCTGTGCGGCTCCGCTTGAGGAGGAATGCGCGCTTCTTGTGGTAGTTGCTTGTTCTTCTTGACTTTGTCTTTTGAATCTTTTTGAGAGTCTCTTAACGCGTCGCTTTCTGTGCGTCCTTTGTCGGATCCTGCCTGCGGCTTGTCGGTTTTCGCGTAGCGCTTGTTGTCTTTTGTCCTTGTGGTGTCGTCTCTTGTGAACCGGCTGTCGCTTCTTGTGCGCGGCTTGTCGCTTCTTGTGGAAGTCTTGTCGGCTTTTGTGTGCCCGTTTGACTGATCCTCGCCAAACAGGTTGCGGAGCTTTGCGTAGCGTCTGCGGTCAGCTGGGTGAATGGGTTCAGAGATGCGCACGTCAAGCACAAACGCTCTCAGGCTCAGGCCAAGGGGTCGGCGGGCGTCCATGGCGATCTCCAGGCTTTGGGCAACCAGTGGCACGTGGCTGCCATGGTCGTCGCGTTTGGTGGCGACGAGCTTGACCGTATCCCCGACAAAGACCGGGTCTCGGATCCGGCTTTCAGCCGTGATCAGGACCTGCTGTCCGCCGATTGTCCAGCTGTCCGCCTGCATCTCCTCCACCTGCCCATAGCCGCCGTATTCCTCTTTGACCGATCGGATGAAGGCGCGTGTATGGGGATAGCTGCCCTGATCTTTGACCCAGCGTTTGACGCTGTAAGGGGCAACCCCGATGGCTTTCGCGGGAACGTCCCAGCTGGAGAGGCGAAGCTGTCCGATCGGCTGCCCGTGTGCTTCCTGCTGGGCGTGCTTTCGAGCCCAGGTGATGAAGAAGCCCAGGCCTGGTGTGAGATCGGGAAGCCAGTCGCGCAGGAAGTAGTGGGTGACTTGCCTGAAGTTGGTGGTCACCCACCGGTTGTGCAGCTCAACGCAGGCAAGCTCAATCTCGGTTGGCAGATCGGCCGCCGGGTCGCGCAGCTCCTTCACCAGCGCATCGATGGATTGGGGCTCGATGGGTAGCGTCGGCTCCTGATCAAGCTCGACCTTTTTCGCGGCCGGGGCGCGGTGGAGCAGCTGCAGCCAGCCCTCGTCCGCATCCGGCAGGTGGCCGCCGAGATAGGCCTGAAGGCGCGCCTGATCGTGGGGCGTGAGGGGCACCTCGATGCGGACCAGGTAGGTCGGCGCCTCACTGCGCTGGCCACGGTGCTCGCCCAGCCCTTGGCCGTCCTCTCGCCTGACAAACCAGTGGAGGTATTGAGCTTTGCGGAGCACCTTGGTGACGTGCTGGAAGCTGATGCCGCTCCACTTCGCCAGATCGCGCAGGGTTACCCGGACGAGCTGTTCGCCAGTGGCCTGTTGGCTGCGTGAGACGAAGGCCAGCTGGCGGAAGGAGAGCGCCAACCACGCTTCAGCAGCGCCCATCAGTTGCACCCACTCGTCCAGGAAGTAATCGGGGACCTTCAGGACTTTGTAGTCCTTGACGAGGGCGTCGTAGGCCCGCTGTTCGTCGGGTGAGATATAGGCTATCTCGCCGAGCGGGTGGAGATTGGGGGGCGCTGCTTGACTGTCTGCGGCAGCTATGCTATCTTTGGTGTGCACAAGCCCCCTCCCCATCCAAGGGGCAGATCATGACGGCTTGTTTCTTTTGCGAAGACCCGTGCAAGCGGGTCTTTTGCATCTATCCGGCTGGTGCCGGAGGACGAAAAATCCCTGAATTAATGCCTCCAAAAAACACCCTATTTTTGGGAGGCATTAATTCCGCCCCTCCCCGACCATCCCGTCGACCAGTTCACCCAGCGTTTGTGGAGGTGGGTCGGCCTTGATGTTGCGGAGGCGTTCGGAACAGATGCGGGCCAGCAAACCGGCCGCTTCGCCGTTGGAAACCTGGCGGCCCAGCAGCCGGGAGAAGTGATCCTTCCAGAGGCTGATCTCTTTCCACTCGGCTTCCGTCAGGCGGAAGGCGGTCTTCTTCTCGCGTGGGACGGCCCGTCTTGGCCGACCGCGCGGTCGAGTCCGGGCCGGCGGCGGCGGCTGGCGGCGGGCCATATAGAGCTGGACCCAGGCCGGGAATTGCGAATCCTTGGGCGGCTTGTCGGTCATCTTTGGGTCGGACCTTCACCGACGACGTCAGCATTGATGAGTTCTTCTTCGCTCTCAAGCAAGCGGTCCATTGCGATGGCGCAAAGCCGAACGATCTCCCGTGGCACGCCCTGGGAGCGCTCGTAGAGCAGTTCGAACGCGTCGTCGGTGATCAGCGGGTCCCTGCGGCCGGCGACCTGGAGGCGGAAGTTGATCATCTGGAGGGCGCTTGGTAGTGCCAAGGGCGGCAGGACCATGCGCACAAAGACGCGGGCGTTGACCGCCTTATCGGACTCGAAGAGGGCGGTCAGCTCCTGCTGGCCGAAGGCCAGGATTTGAACGACCTTTGTGTCGTAGTCGAAGTTGTAAAGCCGGTGGATGACCCCGAGGGCATCGCGGTCCATGAGCTGCGCGTCGTCCAGGAGGACCAAGACGTTGCGTCCTGCCCGATACTCGTCGACCATGGCTGCCTCGAGGGCTTCCATTTGGCTCTGCAGGCTGCGGCGGGTGGGGACCCCAAGCGACTGGGAGATCTGGCGCGCGGCGTCCATCGCCGAGCGGAAGGCCGCCGTATGGATGTAGCAGGTGGTGACGGTCTCCTCCGGGGTGTAGACGTCGTACAGGCGCCGCGCCAGAGAGCTCTTCCCCATCCCCATGTCTCCGATGACCAACGCCAGGCCACGCCGGCGGGCGATCACGCCTTGCGCCTGCCGGTAGACGGCCAGGTGCTCGGGGCCAAGATACAGATAGCGAGGGTCAGCGGAGAGGGTGAAAGGATCCTCTTTGAGGTCAAAGGTCTCGAGGCGCACCACGCGCCACTCTTCGCCCGTGCGCTGCTCGATGAGCATGCCTAATTCCCCTCCCAAAGCTGATATTATGGCATAAATGT
>JABAOD010006137.1_pt1 | contig 20495 bp, 19 predicted proteins | sample 7062151 | NCBI WGS metagenome assembly JABAOD01 (sample SAMN14538626, study PRJNA623070) | marine sediment metagenome | biome: marine biome [ENVO:00000428]; feature: marine pelagic biome [ENVO:01000023]; material: deep marine sediment [ENVO:00002113] | place: India: Gulf of Khambhat ... | reverse complement strand
TGGTTGACGCCAAGGTCGGCGGGATAAATTCTCACCTCGGTAAGTTTGCCGTCTTTGTAGACAGACTGCGCGGCAAAAGCCACGAGATTTATATACTGCTGAAGCCATGAATCCCGAAGTTCGTTGGCCTCGATATACGTGAGGTTTTCCGGGTTCGGTGGCGAATCCTCCGATCCGAACCGATGAACCGCGAAATTTCCATGGTTGTAAAAAATCGGGCGCCCCTTGTAGATTTCTATTCCTTGCATTGTGTGGTTGCCGTGTCCGACAAAAACGTCAAGCCCGTTGTCGATTAGCTTGTGCGCAAGCTCGCGCACATAGTTGGCAGGATAGTGGTCGTGGGAGTAGGCTTGAAACGCGTACCTGTTTTCGTGCACGTGCATCGAAAAGAATACGAAATCGGAATACTCCTTGGCATTTCGGACCGCGAGTATCTGCGCCTGAACGTCCGACGGATTCATCTCGTAGTGATACTCACCCGGTTTATCTGCAATCATGTAGTTCTTGCCCAGAAAGGACAGCTTGCCGGGTTCGTCTTTTGGGAGATCTGTTGGTCTGGCCACATCCGGTTCGTTGCGTCGATCGAGAATCGACTGTCGGATCGCTTTTAACTGAGCGAATTGCTCCTCAGTTACCGTGTTCCATACGGTTAATCGCAGTGGATTCATGCCAGCCACTTCACCGTAATTATTCAAGGTCTTGTTTCGGGCTGCCGGTCCATCGGCAATCGCACCGATAGGAAAGGCGGAAACCATGGCGACACGCCCTTGCGGCAACTCCTGGAATGCAGGCTGACGTGCAATCGTGAGATTGGGTCCGTAGCCCGCTCGCTTTATCCCAGCCTCATCGAGATATTTCATTGTCGAAAGCTGGCCGGCTTCTCCTCCATCGGCCTCTCCGGGGGCTACAAAGTCGAACCCCATGCTGGCGAGATCTTCGGCAAGTTCCTTGGGGGCCCAGTTGTTTCTGTAGCCGTTGACTCCCGCCCAGAACTGCCGGTCTACCAGATAACCCTCCAGGTTTCCGAAAGTTGTATCGGCCTCTCTGAAAAGTTGTACAAATTGTTTGCCAATACGCGGTGATGCCGGCTCCTGGTAGAGCATGTCGCCGACAGAGACAAACACGTAATCGCCGGTCATCTTGTTGGCGAGCTCTTTGCTCAGATCTCTCCAGGGAAAGCTGCGAGAGTCGGGGAGATCCCTGAACGCCTGAGCCAGGGCTTCGCCCGTAAGGAGAAACGAACAGGCCAGAATTCCGGCTATGAAGCACGTGATTTTTTTGAAACATGAAGAAGCTTGATGGCCCATGGTTGGCACCTCCCAAGATGACCTTTGAGGCCAGGATAATGGTAGTTCACAATCGATCACATCCCGCTAAGGGACAGCGAAGCTGGCGCGCGAAAGACTTTGCGCAGCGCTCAGCGAGCCTCGAGCGCAAGCTTCCGGAAGCCTGGCACGGTTGACGCTTGTTCGACGCATTACGATCGAGAAATGTCGTGGTCATTTAGCCGCAGAGCGAGCGCCTTCAGCATCGGCAATAGCAATCGTGGCTGCCTTGGCCGCCTCGGTTACGTGGCGTTGCGCCGCCGCCGCCGCGGCCTTCGAATCTCGAGACTCTATGGCTTCAACGAGGACACGGATCTCTTCGACGGATTCGCTGATACGGCCCTCGACCGACATTGATTTGGCCCGAAGCGCACTGACCCGGGCAGTCAACTGCGAGAGCAAATCATCGTATATGTTGGCGTTGGCAACTCGTTTGAGAAGGTCGTAGAAGCGCACTTTAATCGCCACGGATTCGGCCACGTCGCTATGCTGCGCCGAGTACTCGAATTCTTCAAACATTCCGCGCAATGCCTGAATGTCCTCGTCCGCGGCTCTCTCCACGAAGCGCTCTGCCACCTGACCCTCGAGAAATCTGCGGATCTCATAGATCTGCAGCGCTTCATCGAGCGAAAGCTTGCTCACGACTGGCCCCTTGTAGGGCTCCACCTCGATTAGCCGCTCGGCTTCGAGACGACGCAAGGTCTCACGAATCGACGTTCGGCTGACACCGAGAGCTTCGCAGAGCTCGCGTTCGACGAGGCGCTTGCCGGGCGGCAGCGCACCGTTCATTATGGCGCCGCGGATGTGTTCAAATGCTTGTTGCCGTACCAGCTCCGGCGGCTTTAGCGTGCCAAGCACCTCGGATATCGAGACCTCGGTCGATTCCATCTTTTGTCTCCCTGTCCTTTGCAATGTGACTATTGCGTGGGATGAAAGCGAGTCCCGATCGCATCGAAAACCGTATAAGTGCCACGAAACCACGGTTCAGTCGCGAGGCGCTTTCGCCAGTCGGTGTCGCGTGCCCGTTGACGCTCGGCAGACTCCAGAGCCGAAGCATTGCCGAGGTAATGCAGAGCCAGCCTGTTGAACGAGTTCGGATCGGCGATGCGCAAATCGAAACGACGCACGGCCCACCAGTCGGCACATTCCAGCAGGATCGGGACGTGATCCTGATCGTACCAATCGTCGAATTCCTGCAGTCGATCCTGCGGTACGTCGAAGAGCACCGGGTAAAGCACCGGGGCCTCTATCCAGTCTGTCCGGGTGCTGGCCGGGTTCACGGCACATGAGATTTCATTGCCGATATAGCGTGTGAACCCCGTTACGTCGCGCAGCATTCGCTCCGTCCGTGCGGTGGGTTGGGTCTTGAGCGCAACATAGTCCGGGTTCTCGAGTGCCTCGAGACCGGTCATGTCATACACCGCGAGGTAGTTCCGATCGTTACGCTTGTAGCGTTGTGCGCCGGTGAATTCCGGCAGTGTCATACGAACCGGGATGTGCTCCTGGTCGTACCAGTCGTTGAATTCCGCCTCCCACTCGGCGTCCGGCGTCATCTCGGAAAACAGAACTGCGCTGCTCATATTGAGGCCTCAATTTGAATGATTGACATATTGCCGGATTGTATGACAATCTACAAGTCGCTTTCACCGGATGACTCACACCCATGCAGATTCGAAAAATCTCGACACAGGTCGAAGAAGTGCGTGCCGAGGCCGGCAAGAACGCCGACGTGCCGCTGCGAAAAGTCGCCGTCGTGGCGGTCGTGAACAATCCTTTTGCAGGAAAGCCTTTCCAGCCAGACCTGTCGCGCCTGACCGAGGCCAGCGCTGAGATTGGACACGAGATCGCCGGGCAGGCGTTGAGCGCGATGGCTCCATATCAGGCCGTCAGCTACGGCAAGGGAGGCGTGGTCGGCCTCAATGGCGAGCAGGAGCACGTTGTCGCAATGCTGACCACCGTCTATGGAAACGTCCTGCGGGAGGCTGTCGGTGGCGGTCTTGCCTGGATCTCATCCTATACCCGGCGTGGTGCGCCCGGGGAGGTCGTGCAGATTCCGCTGGCTCACAAGGACGCACTCTATGTACGGTCCCACTATGACGGTATGGAGGTATTCCTGCCGGATGCGCCTTTGCCCGACGAAATCGCGATCATCTGCGTCTTTGCCAATCGCGGTCGCCTGAATGCACGCGTCGGCGGAATCGCAGCGGACGAGATCGGGGGTCAAGACGGGTTGCGCTAGCTTGCGTTGACGAGGGGCAAACCAATGAAGACGACGATAACGAATATTGACACTATCGTCAGTGGTGACTGGCGCGAGCCATTTGTCGAAGGCGACACCGTTGTTTGCGAGAACGGGATGATTTCGGCTGTCGGCTCCGCGGACTCTCTCGATCTGCAATCTGCTGACGTGCTGATCGACGCGGGAGGTGCAACAGTTTGTCCCGGCCTCATCGACAGCCAGGTTCACATTACGTTTGGGGACTACACGCCGCGGCAGAAAACGGTTGGCTTTCTCGAGAGCTATCTCCATGGTGGCGTGACTACGTCTATCAGCGCCTCGGAAGTACACACCCCTGGGCGCCCCTCGGATCCCGCAGGTGTCAAGGCCCTGGCAATTGCCGCGCAGCGATGCTTTCAGGACTTTCGCCCCGGCGGCATGCGAGTCTGGGGAGGCTCCGTGATTCTCGAGCCCGGATTGCAGGACGCCGATTTTGCCGAGATGGCAAGCGTGGGGGTCTGGCTCGCCAAGGCGGGGTTTGGTGCCTTCGCGGATCCGAAGGAGTACGCACCCTACGTCAAAATGGCACGCGAACACGGGATGATCACGACGTTGCATACGGGCGGCGCTTCCATTCCCGGCTCGTCGCCGATATGGGGTGAGCATGTTATCGCCATCGAGCCCCATGTGTCTTTTCATGTAAACGGCGGGCCAGTCGCCATGCCAGACGAGGACTTCGCTCGGGTCATCCGTGAAAGCAACGCAACGCGGCTCTGCAGATTTGCACGGCCGGCAACCTGCGAACAGCGCTATTGTGCCTCGAGGAGGCTCTCTCACGGGACGCCTTCGACCGCGTCCTGATCGCAACCGACACGCCTACCGGCAGCGGAATCATGCCGCTTGGCATGATTTACACGATGACCCACTTGAGCTCGCTGGGCGGCCTGCCACCGGAACAGGCAATCGCTGCCGCCACCGGCAACAACGCCGCTGTCTACGGGTTGAACAGTGGACTCATCGCGCCCGGGCGCGATGCCGACATCATTATCCTCGATGCACCGCAGGGCGGCAGCAAGGGCACCGCCCTCGAAGCAATCGCCAACGGGGACCCGGCGGCAGTGGGTGGCGTCGTCACTGCGGGCGTACCGCGATTCGTCGGCCGCAGCAGAAATACGCCAGCGACCACTCGCGCCGTCACGGTCCAGCGCTGCAACGTGCCACAGGCTTTCGATTGAGTCCGGCAGCATATGAACCCCGGACAGATATGAAAAAAGTTAAAACCGACAGCGTAATCATCAGCGGGGGCGGGCCAGTAGGGCTGATTACCGGCCTCGGTCTGGCCAGAGCCGGGGTGCCCGTCACCATCTTCGAGCGCTTTGACTCCTTGCAGGATGACCCCAGGGCAGCAACGACGCATCCGGCCACGCTGGAACTGCTTGCGGAATATGGTCTAGAAGAAGACGTGCGCGAGGCGGGGCTGGTAGCGCCGGTATTTCGGCACTGGGATCGGGTTTCGGGCGAAATGATTGCCGAATTCGACCTGGGCTTGTTATCGGAAGAAACTGACTTTCCGTACGTGGTGCAGTGCGAGCAGTTCAAGATATCGGGTATCGTCCTGTCCAGGCTGAAAGACGAACCACTGGCAACGGTCCGCTTCGGCACGGAAGTCACCGGTTTTGAAGAAGACGATGCCGGCGTGACCGTCCAGGTGCGTACCGGCGAGGGAGAGGAGAGCCATCGGGCATCCTGGCTGGTCGGTGCGGACGGCGGCCGGAGTACTGTACGCAAGGCAGCCGGAATCGAGTTCAAGGGCTTCACGTTTCCCGAACAGTTCATGGTGCTTACGACACCATTCGATTTCGAGAAGAACCTCGGCCTCTGTTACCGAAACTATTTGTCGGACCCGGAAGAATGGGCCAATTGCTTCAAGGTGGCAGGCGATGGCCCGCCGGGCCTGTGGCGGGTGGTTTTCCCGGTAGATCCGGACAAAGGCGAAGAAGAATTGCTGTCTGACACAGCCATTCAGGCAAAGCTCCAGAAGTTCTTTCCCAAGGAGTCCGACTACGAGGTAGTGCACCGTAATCTCTATCGCGTTCACCAGCGCGTCGCGGAGACCTTCCGCAAGGGACGTATCCTGCTGGCTGGCGATGCCGCGCATGCCAATAATCCGATCGGCGGCATGGGCCTGAACGGCGGCATCCAGGATGGCATTAATCTGGTCGAAAAACTGGCGCAGGTTTGCAGAGGTGCAAGCGACAGTCTCCTGGATCTCTATGACAAACAGCGTCGCACCATCACGACCGAATTTGTTCAGCAACAGAGCATTGCCAATAAAAAGCGGCTCGAGGCAAGCGATGAGGCATCTCGCCAGGCCAATTTCCAGGAATTGCGCGAGATCGCGGCCGATCCCGAGCGCTCGCGAGCCTTTTCACGACAAGCTTCGATGCTCGACGCCCAACGACGCGCTGCAGCAACCACCTTGTAAGGTCGGCGGATATGACCGGACAGGTGACGGAAAAGCCGAGTTGGGTTAGTAAGACAAACCGGGCAATGGCCGCGCTAATCGTCCTGCTCTCCGTGGCCTGGACCTTCGATGTGCCAACCTATCTGGGCTATGCCTTCTATCTGCAACAGTTCCTGGCGCTTGTGCTCGGCCTCGCCGGTGCGATCACTTTTCTAGCCAATGACTGGCGGGGGCAGCGTCGGCAACGCCCTCCCATTCCCGACATAGGTCTTGCCGCCGTATTCCTGCTGGCAATGTGTTACGTGTCGCTGAATTACGCAGACCTCCTGATGGCAACAGCGATGCGACCGACCAAAATGATCGTGCTTGGTATCGTGATCCTGGCCTGTGTGCTCGAAGCCATTCGCCGTCGTGCTGGTACGATGCTGTTCGTTATCATTCTGGGTTTCGTCCTCTACGGCCTTCTGGCTCACGTGGTGCCGGCGCCCCTGACGGGGCGGCGCATGACGTGGGAAACGCTCCCCTTGTACCTGTCTTTCGACGCTAGTGCGATTCTCGGTCTCCCGCTCCGCGTAGCCTCGACCGTAGTGATCATCTTTGTCTTGTTCGGAGAGGTTCTGTTTCGTGCCGGGGGCGGTGCCTTCTTCACCGATTTCGCGATTTCGCTTGTAGGGCGCCGGCAGGGCGGTCCCGCGAAAATTGCCATAGTGTCCTCTGCATTTTTCGGGTCGATTTCCGGCAGCGCCGTTTCCAACGTTGCAAGCACGGGACTGGTAACCATCCCCCTCATGCGCCGCTCCGGGATGAAGCCGACGGAAGCGGGCGCCATTGAGGCCGTAGCCTCCACGGGTGGCCAGTTTCTACCGCCGATTATGGGCGCTGCCGCTTTCCTGATGGCCGAGTTCACGAACATCGACTATTCGGAAATCATCGTCGCAGCCCTGGTTCCCGCGTTGCTGTACTATTTTGCGGTGTTCTATCAGGTCCACCTGCTGGCCGGGCGGGATCGGCTCGCTCCCGTCGAACATGAAATCCCACGACCGGGGCAAGTGCTGCGGGATGGATGGCAATTCCTGGCCCCATTTGTTCTGCTGATTTTTTTCATTTTTACCCTGAACTGGAGTGCGCAACGCGCGGCGATGGTGGCGGGATTAGCTATGGCAGCGCTTGGTATGCTGTTCCCCTACAAGGGTCAACGCGCTCGCCTGGCACATATGAAGGAGGCATGGGTGAAGGCGGGCTTCGGCTCGGTGGAACTCCTTATGATTGTCGCGGGCGCCGGAGTTGTCATCGGTATCCTCAATTCCAGCGGAGGAGGATTTGCGCTCACCCTGGCGCTGGTTCAACTGGGCGGTGAAAATCTGATGCCGCTTCTCCTCATTGGTGCATTGATTTGCATCGTGCTCGGAATGGGAATGCCAACTGCTGGCGTATATGTTCTCCTGGCGGCGCTCGTGGCGCCCGCAATCGTCGAGACCGGGGTGCCGCTATTGTCGGCGCATATGTTCGTGCTCTACTTCGGCATGATGTCGATGATCACGCCGCCTATCGCGCTGGCCTGTTTCGCGGCCGCGACGATCACCGAGGAAAGCCCCCTGAAGATCGGCGTGGCTGCGGTGCGCTTCGGCTGGGTGGCTTACATCATACCGTTTCTGTTCGTTGTCTCACCGGCGTTGCTGCTCATCGGCAGCGCCATCGAGATAACGGTTGCAGTAGCTACCGCGGCGCTCGGCGTCGCGCTGGTCACAATAGCCATAGTGGGTTTCTTCAAGGCCCGGCTTTCGACAGTGCCGAGGCTGCTTTTTGGCGTCGTCGGGCTGGTGACAATGATGCCGAGCGGCACGATCGAACCGGTACCTCATCTGGACCTGATTGGCGCCGCGCTGGCCGTGCCGCTGATATTTCTCTTCGGCAGGCCCCGGTCGGCTGCCGCCAGCCTGGCGCAAGACTGAGAGAAACTACCCTCTCCCATCTCGAAGGCACTTTATGACATACGCAAAAAGTCTCTCACTCGCCTTTATTTGTGCCTTTTTGGCATTCGGGGCCTCCTGCACACAGAGCACCGTTTCAATCGCGACAAACCCGCAAGGCTCATTCTTTTTCGCCATTGGGACGGCAATTTCGGGGATGATGACGAAACAAACCGGCGTCCAATACCGCGTCGCGCCCTATGGCGGATCGTCAACCTATCTGCCAATGCTTAACCGTGGCGAGCTGGAGTTCGGATTGTCAAACTCCGGGGAAAGTGTTTTCGCTTACCAGGGTATTGAGATGTTCGAGGGTTTCGAGAATCCCAATCTCCGCGGCGTAGCTACCCTGATTCCCGCTATCAGCGGCTGGGTTGTCGCCGCCGATGATGAGTATGAAACGGTAGCCGACCTGGCAGGCGCGCGCGTGACGTACGGGTTCACCTCGGGGCGCACCTTTCACTATCTCGCCACTGCTTCGCTCAATGCATCGGGCCTCGGCTGGGATGATGTCCGTCGCGTACCGGTGCCTGACTTCGTCTCGGGTCTCGACATGCTAATCGCAGGACGTGTGGATGCTGCCTATACGACATTTGACGTAGCTGCCGCACAACGTGCAATGGCCAGCTTGCCAGGGGGCCTCCGGTTCATTTCGATTGATGCCGGCGGCGACGTGCACGTGCGACTGCAAAGTGTCATGCCTGCCGCTGTGCCCGTTCAGATTCGCCCGAGTGAGGCGAACGACGGAATCGTGGCTGATCCCACCAACCTTGTGCGGATGCAGTTCGTCCTCCTTGCATCGACCGAAACCGATGCGGATACGGTCTACGAGCTGACGCGTCAGATCTTCGAGAACAAAGCGGCGCTGGCGAGCACGCTGGACGCGTTCAACCAATTCGACCCCGAGGCAATGGCCGACGACATGCCGATCCCGTTCCACCAGGGCGCCCTTCGCTTTTACCGTGAGAACGGCCTCGCAGATTGACCCGCGATATAAACTCGGCTTTGGGTCATGATGTCTGTGACTTAAGTTACTCGCCAATCAGCGAGTGCCGTTTCTGCGAAATGTAAACGACGAGAACCCCAGAGAAAACTTCCTAAGTAGCCGGGTCCGGTGCATGTTTTCTCGATATAAGATTGGTAGCCAACATAAAAAACAATAACAACGGTATCCAGGACGCCAGTTGATTCGATAATACAACGCGACGGCTGCATGCGAAGAATTCATGTACGGAGCCGTAATGGTAATCGGTCGCTTAGAAACCGGATTGAAAGGAATGGGCGCTACATTAGGCTAGGCGAACTGATTTACTCGATCAACATCACGGTATTGCCCATGTATTTTAGTTCGCTCGAAACACTCAAAATGATTACGCGTCATAAAATTAGAAGCGTCTTACCGTTCGCTTTTCTTGTCATGCTGTTGTCTGGCTGCGTATCGACATACGACCAGCATGACGATGAACTGCGCGAACTCAATGTGATCACATCGGGTGGATTTGCCGCAGCCTACGATATCCTGGCGCCTCAGTTCGAAAAGGCAACCGGTATCCGGTTGAATGCCCGGTACGGGTCTTCCACAGGTGGAGCGGCGGATTCCATACCGTCTCGACTCGATCGAGGAGAGCATTTCGATGTAATCATTTTATCAAGACAATCGCTGCGCGAGTTGACAGACAAGGGCTTTGTNNTTATCAAGACAATCGCTGCGCCAGCTGACAGACGAGGGCTTTGTCCGAGCTGACACAATAACTGATTTAGCCAGATCCTCGATCGGTATGGCTGTCAAACAAGGCGCCTCTCTGCCCGATATCAGTACGGTGGAAAAGTTCATTGAAACACTTTTGGCAGCCGAATCCTTCGGCTACTCGGCGAGTGTGAGTGGTATTTACCTGTCGATGGAATTGCTGCCCAGGCTGGGTATATGGGAGCAACTCGAGGACAAGGGAACCCGCATTAGCGCTGAAAGAGTCGCGGCCGTTGTTGCAAGAGGCGACATTGAGATTGGGTTTCAGCAGATAAGTGAAATTCTTCCAATCGAGGGCGCCCAGTTAGTCGGACCCATTCCGTCCGAACTACAGAAAATCACAGTCTATTCAGGTGCAATTACCGTAAACGCACGGAATCCGATCGCTGCGGAACGGCTATTGGAGTTTCTCTCGTCAGAAGGTGTCGCCGAGATGATTTCCAGTACCGGTCTCGACCCATTAGTACGAGCTGACTGATGCCTGTTAAAAGACAATCGATTTCCGTACTGCTGGCCTGCGCGATTTTGGTCTCCGTGTGCCCCATTTCATACGCCGACGATTTTCCGAATCGTCCGGTAACGATTGTTGTTGGTTTTGGAGTTGGCGGCAGCGCCGATCGAATGGCCCGGGCAATGTCTACATATATAGGTGAAGCCCTGGGACAGCCGGTTCAGGTAATCAATAAGCGCGGAGCCGGCACATTGTTGGGGGCAAACTATGTTCTCAGTCAACCGCATGATGGTTATACCATTTTCGCTTCAAGCTTTTCGCCGTATCTGTCGAACACGATTCTTGAAGGTAGTGCGAAATACACAATTGACGACTTCGCATTTTTGAATTTTCAGTGGTTTGATGAGGATCTGATCGCCGTTAATAAAGATACAGAATACTCAAGTTTGACAGAGTTGCTGGAGAGTATTCGCAATAACCAAAAACCCGTTAGAGCAGCAGTTGTTCGTGGATCCAGCGGACACCTGATGGCGAAGCTGTTACTCGAGGTGAATGGTATTCCACAAGAAAATCTGAACTTGGTTACCTATAACAGCGGCGGTTTGGCCAGGGCCGCTGTTGCCGGCAGGGTTGTGGACTACATCGTCATTAGCGCAGAGGGTACGGAGGGTATAAGCGAATATATTCGGCCTGTAGCTGTCGTGAGTCGACATCCGAGCGACAGGTGGGACGCACCGACGTTAGCGGACGTCATGGCGTCCACAGGTATTGATATTCCGGTGCTTCCGGGCTCGATTCGCGGCTTTGCTACGACGGCTGAATTCAAACGTAATTACCCGGATCGATTCGCAAAACTGGCGAATGCAATGCAATCAGCGCTTGAAGACGAAGAGTTGCTCGAGTTGCTCGACCGTTCGTCGATCGGAGGTCGATGGATCGGGCCAGAGGCTAGTGAAAGCACGATGAAAGAGACATTTGAAATATTCAAAAACTATTCTTACCTGCTAAAACAATGAACATAAGGGTGCTCGAATCATAAACAAGCATCGCCTTTTCGACTTGCTCGTCCTGCTGATGCTGGCTGGTCTGGTGACTATGTATTGTATTGATGCGATGACTGCATCGATGAGTATATTGAACCTGGTTCTGGTGCTCCCGGTATCCGCTGCAGTGCTTTTGCTCTGCGCAATCCAGTTCTTTACGTCCGTCCCGAAGATCAGGCAGGATGTCGTCGATGTCGAACCGGCAATGGACATCGTTCCTGTCGTTAGCTTATTTACCATCTATGTCACGTCATTACCCTTGCTGGGGTTTGATATTGGTACCTTGTTGTTCAACGGAATATTTCTTTGGTTTCATGGTGAGCGGCGCTGGCGCTGGCTGATTGGTTACTCACTAAGCATTGCTTTCACGCTGTCACTCTTTTTCTCCAAGATGCTGCCGTATCCGATGCCCATGCTTCTCCTGGACTCTGCGTACTAGAATGATCGAAATTGATTCATTTTTCGCTGCTGTTGAAATGCTCTTCTCAAGCACTTCACCTTGGTTAATAGTTATTCCGGGGCTTCTTCTCGGCCTGGTGTTTGGCGCAATTCCGGGGCTGCAAATTTCTACGGCAATGGCGATATTCTTGCCGCTAACGCTTTACATGGACTTCATGCTGGCAATGCTGTTTCTGACCGCAATTTTTACCGGTGGAAGTTTCGGCGGCAGCATACCGGCCATTTTAATGAATATTCCGGGAACATCGTCAGCTATTGCTACGGCTTTTGATGGCTATCCCATGACAAAGAAAGGTGAGCACAATCTCGCGCTGGGAATTGCTTTGGGTGCATCTTGCATCGGCGTGATTATCGGTTATTCGATTCTGTTCCTGCTGATTGGCCCAATATCTGAATTGATCCTTGTGATTGGCCCGGCAGAAATGTTTGCTGTGATTCTTTGGGGGATTACCCTGATTGGCGCTCTAAGCAGCGGTAGCCTGCTGAAGGGACTCATCTCCGGCCTGTTCGGGCTGTTGATCGGAACGATAGGATATAGTGAAGCGGGCGTTACGCGAGGAACGTTCGGTAGTGTGTATCTGCTCGACGGTGTACCTGTGATCCCCGCGATGATGGGGATGTTCGCGGCATCAGAACTGTTTCGTTTGGCGAAGAAAAATTATCTGGTTGAAGACGGTGCCGCACGAAAAGTCAGTATCCGGCAAATACTCAGAGGGTTTCGGCGTGCCATAAGCTATCCGCGGATCCTTGTGCGCGGTAGCCTGATCGGAGTTTTTGTTGGGTCTATTCCCGGCATAGGGTCCTCTGTCGCAAATCTCTTGTCTTACACAGCGGCGAAGAGGAAATCAGCGGCCCCTGAGTCATTTGGTAATGGCTGCCAAGAAGGCGTCGTCGCGGCGGAATCGGCGAACAGCACATCGGAAGCAGGGTCCATGGCAACGTTACTTGCGCTCGGGATTCCGGGAGGCGGGGCAACTGCAGTCATGCTTGCGGCATTCGCGATGCACAATATTACCGGCGGCCCGCAGTTTATTCGCGAAAAAACCGATATCGTTTACGCGATCATTCTCGCCAACTTCGGCCAGGTATTGCTACTGATAATCCTCGGCCTTGCGTTGATCCCGATCCTGGCGAGCGTGATCAAAGTACATATGAAGTACCTGGTACCGTCAGTACTGTCGTTGGCGATATTTGGGGCATTCGGGCTAACCGGTGATTTAAGCGGCCCGATAACTGTATTGATATTTTCAATTATTGGCTGGGTATTCAAACGATACGATTATTCAGTGTCTGCCGGGGTAATTGGAATTCTTCTCGGTTCAATGGCAGAGGATTCACTCGTTTATTCATATCAGATAAGCGGTGGTCAGTGGAGTTATTTGCTCGAACGTCCAATCGCCATGTGTATATTGATACTACTGTTTATATCGTTATTTGGCAGTAAGTTAGTCAGCCTGCTTTCACCTAAGGTGAATTAAGAGCTCTCATAACTGCGCGCATGGGAACACACAACGCACTACCACGCCGTTGCCATTCGGCCCTTCATTGATTTCAATTGTACCCCCGTACGCCTGGACAATTTCCTTGATGATCGATAGTCCGAGACCGGAGCCAGGCGGCTCTGTCGTGCAGCGATAAAATCGTTCGAACACTTTATCGCGATCTGTTTCATCGATCCCGGGCCCCTGGTCAGACACCTCGAGTATTGCATGATCTTTATCTTGCCGCGTATTCAGTTGAATTTCAGCGCACCCTGAGTATTTGATCGCGTTGTCAAGTAAGTTGTCGATAACCTCCTCGATGAGCAGCGGTTCGCCGACAATCAGTGCCTGTTGCAGTGACGAATTTATGGTTACACCGGGATTACGTTTCGATATTTCTTTAGCCCGCTTGTCGGCTATTTGCATGAGGTCTATTGTCAGCGAGTCATTTCCAGAAATCGAAAGTGATTCTGCGTAGGCCAGGTTCAATAGCTGATTGATGAGTCGCGCAATTTTCTCTGCGCTCCTCTTTATTCCCGCCACTGCTTTTCGTTCGCGATCACTTTTAGCATGCCGCAACGCCAATTCGGCCTGAGGCAAAAGCGCGGTCACAGGCGTCCGCAGCTGATGCGCAGCGTTTTCGACAAAACGTTTCGTCAGATGAATATTTGAAGAGAGTCTTAGCAGGAGACTGTTAAGGGCATTGACCAGCCCCCTGATTTCCGACGGGAGGTGAGCCGGCTCGATCGGCGACAAGTCCCGCATGTCCCGGCGTCCGACAGAGGCTTCTAACTTTGCTAAAGGCCGTAATGCAGTTGAAATTCCGATAGACAATAGCACGCCGGAGACAAGAATCATTGCAATGACACGCCACACTGCTGTTGCCATTGTCGATTCAACATACTCCTCTCGATCGCGTATTGTCTGGGCGACAAATACGATCATCCAGCCATTGTATTCGGCACGATCAACGAGGGTGGAAATAGCAATGACACGGACGTTTTGATCGTAATATTCCGTGTTGTAATAGTACAACTGCTTTTCAAGAACGTTTATGCCCCCAGAAGGTTCGGGAATATCTTGATATCCCATGATAAACGAGTGCCCGGGGCCAATGACCTTGTAGTAGATGTCGTCGTTCGTCGCCTTGCGAATCAACTCGAGCAACTCGTCGGTAAGCATGTCTCCATCTGAAGCGAGGGCGTGTTCGGAAATACTCAAAGCGAGCGTAATCAAGAGCTTGTCGAAAATAGCTTCGGCTGTTTTGCGGGTATCGAAGTACGTACTGACCAGATGGGTAGCCGAAAGAACGATCAACGGAATGATAAGCCACGCGAGCAGGCGACCGCGTAGTGAATTCATCGTTACTTATAATCCTCGCTCGCACATAGGCAATACCCTAAACCGCGCTTTGTTTTTATGCGAACGTTCGTACTCCTGAGCTTTCTCCGCAATCGATGCACATATATTTCGATCGATGCAAGACTTGCGTGGTCGTCGAACGAAAACACGTGTTGCGCGATCCTTTCTTTACTAATAACGCTCCCGTTTCGGCGAATCAGGATTTCGAGAACGGATCGTTCGCGTGGCGATAAATCAAGCGATCCGCCGTGTGCGTAAAATTCTCGTGTCGCCTGATCGAACTGGATATCGCCAAGCACGATGTGTGGGTCGCTAGCCTCCCTGTCTCGACGCAGCAAAGCACGAACTCGCGCCTCGAATTCGTGCAGGTCGAAAGGTTTAATCAAATAATCATCGGCACCGATATCCAGCCCTCGGACTCGATCATCGATACTGATACGGGCTGAAACAATCAATACAGGGGTCGTGTCGCCGCCTGTGCGAAGGCGGCGCAAGACGTCCAGGCCATCGATATCCGGCAAGCTCAGATCCAGAATGATCAGGTCGTATTCTGCGACTCTCAAAGATACTTCAACACGTCGACCCTCTTCGAACCAATCTGACGTGATGCCTATATCTTGCAGCGATTGCCGCATACAAGTTGCTATCTCTTCAGCGTCTTCGATTATGAGCGCACGCATGGGCGCATTATTACCCAGTTATCGATCATTTTCACCCGGCCCTGGAGCCGGCCTGCCTGTTTTGCTGTCGAGGAAACAGTGAAAGTATTTTGAAAGTTTGGGCAGTTACACTGAACTTGTAGCGATCTTTAAATAAACAGGTAGTAGATAGACAATGCATTATTCGAGTTTCAGTCTGGTAGGCCTTGGAATCACTCTGACTGCCGCCTCCCTCGCTATCCCGGAAACTGTTGTGGCGCAGGAAGCCGAAGATGCCAGGGTGATGGATGAAATCACCGTAACAGGTAGCAATATTCGCAGAAGGCAGGACTTTGAAACTCCTTCACCAGTACAAACTGTTGGTGAAGCCGAGTTGCTGAACACGGGTTCAATTCAATTGCAGGATATTTTTAAAGGCCTGACCGTTAATTCGGGATCACAAACATCAAACAGGCAGAATGCGCTGCAAGGCGTTTCGCAGTTTTCACTTCGAGGGCTCGGTATCGGCTCAACGTTGACCTTGTTGAATGGCCGTCGCGCCGGGTTGTCGCCTGTTACGGACGCCACCGGTCAATTATTTACCGATGCCAATCAGTTTCCAGTGAACATGATTCAGCGTATCGAAGTGCTGACGGATGGTTCTTCTGCAACTTACGGTTCCGAAGCAGTCGCAGGCGTCGTCAATATCATCACTCGTAAGTCGTTCGAAGGTTTCGAGGTTACGGGCGAATTCCGTGACTCCAGTCATGAGTCTTACAACCTGGGTTTCGCGTTTGGAAACACCTTCGAGCGAGGCAGGTTTTCCACCTTTCTCAATCTCTACGATCAAGGCGGTAACTATCGCGGTGACTTTGCTTTTTATCGAGATAACTTCGGTAGCTCCGGTACTGGTTCACCAGGTCGGATCAACATTGCGGTAGACGATGGTAACGGCGGGTTCGTTCGCGGGGGTAGCAATACGCTAGCTGACCCTGATTGTGAAGCGGCCGGCGGCGTCCTGCAAGGCACGTCGAACTGTCGCTACCCAGCTATAAACCAGCGTCGTTTGATCGCCGAGGAGGATCGCGTGCAGGTCTTTTCTCAGGCGGATTACGACATGACTGATCGCCTCAATGTTTTCGCGGAAGCAGGTTTTTCTCGAAATGAGATATCCGATGTTATCGGTGGTGCAGTTTTGCGCCAGACAACGACGGACGGCGGCTTCCTGGTAGCGGCTGATAATCCGTACAACTTTTTCACAGATGTAGGTGGCGTTCTAACCTATGTAGGTCCTGCGGCCTGGGATCCGTCAGTCGATGTCGCAACACCGGTTATCGTTCGATCTCGACCGCTTGGCGCTGCATTCGATGGTGACAATGCGGCAACGATATCGACCGTCTTTACAAATGTCCGATTCGTCACAGGAATGGACTGGCAGCTCGGCGATAACTGGAGTCTCAATGCGACCTATACGTCGTCGACCAACGAATATACCAGGCAGCAGCCACGGGACTACGATGTGAACCTGTATCAGGCGGCGATAGACGATGGAAATTGGAATCCGTTCGGTACGGCCATCGTAAATCCCACAGGCATATCACCGAAGGACGGTGTTTCAGATTTTGGTAACTCGGATTCCGACCTGGCATTGTTCTCCCTCACAATTAACGACAAAGGTAAGATCGAGCAGGATGTCGCAGAGGTAATTCTGAGCGGGGATACGGGTATCGCGTTCACCGACACGTCAATCGCCGTTGCTATCGGTGCACAGTATCGCGACATGAGCTATATCAATACGCCGGATAGTCGTCGTCAAAACGGAACGAACGCGCGAGGCGAAGTCGAAGCAATAGTATCCGGCACTCAAGATGTGACGGCGTTTTTTGCCGAAGCACTTATTCCGATTACCGAACGTCTTCAAACGCAAATCGCGCTGCGCTATGAAGACTATGGCGCAGTCGGTGGAACGACGACAGATCCAAAAGTATCAATGAAATTTGACGTCACAGACTCTTTTTCAGTACGGGGGTCATGGGGAACGTCATTTCAGGCGCCATCAATTCGTCAGACCGCCGGGTCGGTTGGCAATGCAGGCGTCGTCGATCCGCTTAATCCGGACATGGGTGCCAACAACGTAACAATATTCACCAAAGGGTCGAATGACCTCAAACCGCAATCAGCAGAAAACTTCAATATCGGCGCAATTTGGAGATCAGAGTCTGGTTTTGATCTGTCCGTTGACTACTGGACCTACGACTACGAGGATCTGATTTTGCCCGGTGGTAGTGCACAATCGATTGTTGATGCGGTCGCTGCTGGTTTGCTTCCCGCCGATCGCGTGCTTCGTGACCAATTCGGTCAGCTTAGTGCGGTCTTCTCGGGTTTTCTCAACCGTGGGGATGCACAGGCATCAGGTTTTGATGTGCAATTCGAATACACCATTGATAACCTGTCGATCGGCCAGCTGGTTTTCGGCGCGAGCTCGACTATCATTACGGAGTACGACTCNNTTTGGCGCGACGCTGTTTAGCGGTCATAACCGTCTGAATATTAGTGCGCGCCATATTGGTGAATACAAGGACGATCAGTCTTCCACGGATATCGATAGCCAAACGACAATTGACGCTCGTTATGATTACGCTCTCGATGGTTTTTTCAACACCGATTCTCTTAATCTATTCATAGGTATTACGAACATAACGGACGAGGAACCACCCCGCATACCGGCACGCCCTTACTTTGATACAGAAGTTCATAATCCGCGCGGGCGTCTTGTGTATGCTGGCTTCAACGCAAAGTTCTAGCGAGAGGACTGTTTACAAAGACGAAACTCCTTTGAGTTTCGTCTTTGATAATTGAGGCTACACAGGTTTCGATCCGACATCGTGCGATGCATGAGTTTTCAATAAGCAGTTTATTAGTTAGCGTGATGCTGGCAATTATGCTGGCGGGATCTGCACAGGCACAGACGGATTTTTCCGGGCAAACTATCAGGTGGACAATTCCGTTTCGCGAACATGGCGGCTCGGATGCGTGGGCCAGGTTCAATACACCGTACCTTTCGAAATATTTACCAGGCGCGCCTCAGATTGAAGTGGTAAACGTCCCGGGTGGAAGCTCGACGAAAGGTACTAACCAATTTGCAGAGACAGCGACGAGCGACGGCCTTGCACTGTTGGGGACCTCGGCGTCTACACAGTTTCCATTTCTGTTGGGCGATTCTCGTGTTCGTTACGATTACGCCGATTGGCGGGTATTGCTCGTGTATCCGACTGGCGGGGTCGTATACGTAAGTCCCGAGCTCGGCATAGAGTCGGTTGATGAGTTGTTCGACCTGGCTCCCGGAAGCTTGACCTACGGAAGCCAGGGGGTCACGTCGATTGACATATTGCCCCTGCTCGGGTTCGAGTTGTTGGGTTTACAAGTGCGACCAATATTCGGCATCCGCGGCGGCAGTGCAAAGCAGCTTGCCTTTGAACGTGGCGACACGACGATCGATTTCCAGACTTCGGCGGCATATTTGAAGAACATAGTGCCCCTGGTTGAGTCTGGCATGGCGATCCCGCTATTTTCGCTGGGCTCACTGGATGCTAANNTTCCGGAGTTACCCCACATTGGCGAGGTTCACGAACAACTGAATAACAGGACCATGCAGGGTATTGGCTGGGAGAGTTGGTTCTCATTATTTAGTGCGGGTCTTGGAGCGCAAAAGCTGCTTGTTATCCCTAAAGATACGCCAACGGAAATTGTAGAAGCCTATCAATCTGCTCTTCAATCAATGCAAGATGACCCGGAGTACATTGCACGAAAGCCCACTGTACTGGGCGCATACGACCAGGTGACAGGGGTCGGTGCTGAGCGCCTGTACAAGCTCGCAACAGACGTTCCGGAAGTAGCAAGAAAATGGATTCGAAGCTGGTTGCGAGAACGGTACGACGTTAATTTGTGAAATGACATTGACCTGTCCGCAATGGCATCCGGAGGATTCGACTCTTTGCTACTGTTCGGGGCTGTAATTGCCATCCTGATCATCATGGAATCGAACCACAGGGAGTCCCACAAGGAGATGGCGATCGTCGCTGTGGCAATTCCGGTCATTGAAGCCCTTGCCAGTGCCGCGTTGGCCTGGACGTTTTTCATTTAGTCTTTCTTGGCCACAAGAGTCAATACAATGGCCATTGTGACTGATGCCCTTCTGGTTCGAGCTTCAAACGTGGAACGGTCCAGGAGCTGCTATTGCTCCCAGGAAAAAAGCAATGACAAACACGGCAGACATCTGCGAATCACCTGTGACGCTGCTTGACAGCTCGCTTCTCAAGACCGACGCATATATCAACGGTGAATGGTGTGGGGCGGCTGATAGAGCACGCTTCGATGTGACCAATCCGGCGACTGGTGCGGTCATCGCAAGCTTGCCGGACATCGGCGTGGCCGAAACACGCGAGGCGATCGAAGCGGCTAATGCTGCCTGGCCCGCTTGGCGCGAGAAGACGGGCAAGGAGCGGGCAGGCATCTTGCGCACGCTGTTTTTCCTCATGATGGATAACCAGGAAGACCTCGCGCAACTCATAACCGCTGAGGGCGGCAAACCACTCGATGAAAGTCGCGGTGAAATTGCTTATGGCGCGGCTTTCATCGAGTGGTTTGGCGAAGAAGCGAAGCGAACCTATGGCGACCTGATCCCAGCGACGTTCAGCGACAGGCGTATTGTTGCGGACAAGCAACCTATCGGCGTGTGTGCAGCGATCACGCCTTGGAATTTCCCCATTGCTATGGTGACGCGCAAAGTCGGACCAGCGCTTGCCGCCGGTTGTCCGATCGTGCTCAAGCCGGCTCATGAAACACCGCTCAGCGCACTGGCGTTGGCAGAACTTGCAGATCGCGCGGGCGTGCCGCCCGGGGTGTTTTCGGTTATTACCTCGTCATTAGGTGAGACCGTCGGTGGCGAACTGACATCAAACCCGATTGTTCGCAAGTTAACATTCACTGGTTCGACCGCGACAGGCAAAGTGTTAATGCGCCAATGTGCGGACACGGTCAAAAAGCTGTCGCTCGAACTCGGCGGCAATGCGCCGTTTATCGTTTTCGAAGATGCGGATATCGATGAGGCAGTTGAGGGAGCGATCGCGTCGAAGTACCGCAACTCTGGCCAGACTTGTGTGTGCGTCAATCGCTTCCTAGTTCAGGATGGTGTCTACGACGAATTCGCCGCGAAGCTCACGACAGCGGTTGAGGCGATGAAAGTCGGTAACGGTGTCGACGAAGGTGTCGTGCAGGGGCCGCTGATCAATGAGGCCGCTGTAGCGAAAGCGCAGCACCATATTGATGATGCGATTAGCA
>JABAOD010004565.1_pt1 | contig 20518 bp, 16 predicted proteins | sample 7062151 | NCBI WGS metagenome assembly JABAOD01 (sample SAMN14538626, study PRJNA623070) | marine sediment metagenome | biome: marine biome [ENVO:00000428]; feature: marine pelagic biome [ENVO:01000023]; material: deep marine sediment [ENVO:00002113] | place: India: Gulf of Khambhat ... | reverse complement strand
GTCGTGAGCTCGGCGAGTGCGCGTGACGTCTCGCCACGGGCTGCCGAGATCGCCCCTGCCCGGTAGTAGCCATGGGCGTCGAGTCCACGATCGAGGGCGACGTCGATCGCCTCGCGGGCTTCGTCGAGACGCTCATTCTTGAACAGCGCCCACGCGTAGGTCTCCCACCCTGCGGTATCGGTGCGAGTGGCGAGCTCCTCTTCGGCGATCGCCAACGCCAGCGACACGTCGCCTCCGTTGTCGAGGAGATGGTTGGCCCAGGTGCGTGCGTGCGCACGCCGGCTCTCCGGGGTGGCGACGATCATCTCTTGGGCCTCGGCATAGGCGACTGCGGCCGCTTCCTCGTCACCGAGCGCCCGCGCCACATTGCCGACGGCGATCAGGTCGCCGGGGTTCGGGGCGATGGCGAGAGCGTCGGCATAGGCCGTTCGTGCCGCCTCGTAGTCGCCGGTGGCGGCGAGGACGTCGCCGAGCACGCTCAGGGCGCCTGCGTTCGCAGGATCCGCCGCGACGGCCTTCCGGGCATGGACGAGGGCCGTGTCGTACTCACCGGCCAGGAAGGCCTGGTTGGCGGCGTACGCCTCGTAGGGAGCAACGGCCGTCGGGCCCAGATCGATGGCGGCGGTGGCGATGGCGCGATCGACGAACTCGGCAGCGGCCTCGCCGTCACCTGTCTCGGCGGCGAGGTCCGCCATCCGCAGCAAGGCAGCCGGATGGCCCGGCAGCGCCGCAACGAGCGCCTCGTAGTTGGTGCGTGCTGTGGCGAAGTCCCCCATGGCGAGTGCGGCGTCACCGGCGATGGCGAATGCCTGTATCTCGGTGGCGTCGGACGCAGCGACTTCGTTTGCGAGTTCGCCCGCCCGGGTGAAGTCGTGGGTTCCGAGGGAAGCGGTGGCGAGCCCGAGCTTGGCTCCGGGATCACTTGGTGCGAGGTCGAGCGATGCAGCGAAGGCCGCGGCTGCGCCGGCGTAGTCGGCGACGGAGGCGGACCGAGCGGCCCGGTCGAGGTAGAGACCGCCCAGCGTCCGGTACTCGAGGGATTCCTGGCGCTCAGGGGCCCGGGTCGAGAAGACAGAGATCAGCCGGTCGAGTTCGTTCGTGTCGGTCGTTCGGGGTGCCGCGTCGAGCGCGGCGGCGTCGACGGGAGTGCTCGGGGTCGGCTCGGGCCGGACGAGGTAGGAGATGCCGGCGACCAGAGCGAGGGCGACGATGGCGACGAGGAGACGGGTGCGCATGGGAGAGAGTCCTTTCGGGAGGTCGGGAGGGCCCCGGAACGAATGCTCCGGGGCCCTCAGTGGGTGCGTCAGTGAGGTGTGCCCAGGTACGGGAACACGCTCAGGTAGTCGTCGTGGGGACCGACACCGTCGGAGTTGACCGCTCCGTCGGCATCACGGTCGTCGAAGAGACCCAGCGGATCGCCACCGGTCACCACTCGCAACTCGACGTCGATGACGTCGTCGGCGAGCGCACGACCGTTCAGTGGGGCAGGTAGATCGCTCGACTTGTTGTAGGTCAATACGTCGGGCAGCAGCACGCCGGCGAGCGCTTCGGCCTGGGCCGTTGCATAGGCCCCCTCGCTGTCGAGCGAGGAGAAGGCGAGCAGGGCATCGACGACGTTCGACGTGAAGTTCGCCACGTCGTCCTTCGGATGACCGGCGTTGAAGGCGTCCTTGGCGCCGGCATCGGCGTTCACGATCGGACCCGTGCTGTTCACCACCGTGTTGATGGCGGGACGGCCGAGGCGGTCGATCTGCGTCCATTCGCCACCGACACTGCGCTGGGTGGTCGCCCACACACCGATCGTGTCGCCGTCGAAGAGATCGCGGTCGCGCAGCTCCATGACGATGGCGAGCGTGTTGAGCTCGTCGAAGAAGTCCGTCGGCTCGTTGCCGAGGGCATCTTCACCGACGCCTTCGACAGTGCCGAGAAAGCCCGACAGGTCGAAGAAGAACGGGTCGGAACGGAGTCCTGTGAACAGCTGTCCACCACCCGGCGTGCGCACCGAGCGATCCGTCGTGGCGAGCTTGAACAGCTTGCCGGTGGGCTGGAGCGATTGCGCGTCGGCGCCCTCGGCGACCTGCGCCACCACGAGCTGCCGACCGAAGAACGGTCCGAAGAACCGATAGTGGTAGGTCAGGTCCTCGATGGCGTCGCCGTCCTGGTCGATGCGAATCGAATAGGACTGGGTCCGTCCGTCGGCGAACGTCGCGTCGGGGCCGGCAACAGGCGAAACCGTCACGGCGATGGCCGTGCGGTCGCTGCTGGCGCCCTCGAAGACGTAGAGGTCATTGATGTCGAGCTGTGTGTCGTCGACGATGGCTGGGGCATCGAGATGGTCGGCCGCGTCGGCCGCATTCGGTGCCGTGATGAGTGCTGCGATCAGTGCGAACGCAGCGGCGATGATTCCGATCGGAATCCACCTTCTTACCGCTTGCATGGTTCCTCCTTGGGGAACGGGTCACCAAGGGTTCGCATCACAACCGCGCGCGGATTGGTGGGTTTTCCGAGAGTCGTCGGCTCAGCCGGGTAGACGCCAGAACGGGCCACGCAGGCCGACGACGTCGAAAAGGCTCTGCAGCACCTCGCTGGACTTCGGGGTGTAGTCCGGGTCGAGACGATCTCCGTACCACGCCGTACTCAGCCGCCACATGGCGTGGAGCGGGGCCACACCACCCGGCGGAGCGTCATCCTCCGACCGGAGGAAGCGAATCGTCCGTCACGTCTCGACGATGTCGTCCCACCACCGGCGGGCCGGGATCGCGAAGTGCACATGACCATCGAGCGGCGACAGCTCACCGGACCCGACGGTGAGTGTCACCGGATCGTCGTCGTCCATCCACTCCGACGTGATCGTGGCATCGATGTCGAGCGCCGCCGGGATCGCCAGCGCGTCCCAGGCACAGTTCGCCCACCAGCGTCGCTCGCCGGACTGCACCACGTGAAGGGTCGGCACTGCGGAGAAGGGCAGCGCCATCCGGATCTCACCGCTCTCATCGAGCACCACTGCGTGCGCATCGTGCAGCCGGCCGAGTGCGGCCGCGATGTCGACGCCGCGATGGTGGGCAGCCAGGGCAGCAACCGTCGGCGCTTCACCCGTGTCGGCGAAGTGTCGGTAGATGGCATGACGCAGTTCGGCATCGTCCATGCGCCGAGTATCGCAGCCGGGCCGTCACGACAGCAGTGGGCGCACCTTCGTTCCGAGGAGCTCGATCGAGCGCAGCACCTTCTCGTGGGTGGGGGCACCGCCGTTGTGGAGCATGAAGCGCTCGATGCCCAGGATCTCCCGCCAACGCACGATCTTCTCCGCCACCGTCTGCGGCGAGCCGACGACCAGCGATCCCGCCGGGCTGCGCATGAGGTCATATTGCTCCCTGGTGAGGGGCGGCCAGCCGCGCTCCCGGCCGATGCGGGTCATCGTCTGACGGAACCGGGGGTAGATCTCCTCTGACGCCTGCTCGTCCGCATCCGCGACGTGCCCGATCGCATGCACGGCGAGCGGGTAGTCGTCCGGATCATGGCCCACCTCGGCGAGGGACCGCCGGTACAACTCGGCGAGGAACCGGAACCGTGCCGGATCACCCCCGATGATGGCGAGCGCCACCGGCAGCCCCATCCTCCCTGCTCGGACGACCGAGGCCGGGGTGCCGCCGACCCCGACCCACACCGGGAGAGGCGACTGCTCAGCGCGGGGGTACACCGGCTGGTCGACCAGATCGGGGCGAAAGTCGCCCGACCAGGTCACTCGCTCGTTGCGCACGATCTGCACGAGCAGCTCGAGTTTCTCTGCGAAGAGAGCGTCGTAGTCCTGGAGCGAATACCCGAACAGCGGGAACGACTCGATGAACGAGCCGCGACCCACCAGCAGCTCCGCCCGGCCCTCCGACAGCAGATCCAGGGTGGCGAAGTCCTGATACGTGCGCACGGGGTCGGCAGAGCTCAGGACGATCACCGCCGAGCTGAGCCGAATGCGCTGCGTCCTGGCAGCTGCCGCTGCCAGCGTGATGGCAGGCGCCGATGCGGCCATGTCCGGCCGGTGGTGCTCGCCGAGGCCATACACGTCGAGACCCACCGCTTCCGCCATCTCGACTTCTGCAACGACCTGCCGGAGACGCTCGCCGTGGTCGCCCACCCGTCCGGTCTCGGGATCGGGCGGGGTCTCCGCAAAGCTCGTCAGACCGAGTTCCATGGCGGCAGCCTAGGTTGGGCGGATCGACCTCACGACGCACCGTCTCGCCTCGCGACGACGACCACCAGGTCGCCTCCACCGAGCCGCTTCTCGCGATCGATGACCAGAGGCACGCCTTCGAGCGCACCGTGGACCCCGCCACCCGCCACGTACCTCCGAAACGCCCGGAAGTGGTCTCGCCCCGCCGCCAGCTCGAAGAGGCTGGAGACGAGGCGGCGCATCCGGCCGAGCGGTGTGAACCCTTCGACTCCGAAGTCGATAATGACCACCGCACCACCCGGTGCCAGCACCCTGAAGATCTCATGCAGGATCCCGGCGCGTGTCGGTGCGGTCAGCTCGTGGAGCATGAGCGATGCGAGCACGAGGTCGAAATGGCCAGCGGCGTACGGGAGTTCGGTGGCGTCGGCGAGCCGCAGATCGGCAGCGTCGCCGAGGCGGCGCTTCGCCCGGTCCAACATCGCAGGCGAGAGGTCGACTCCACTCACGTCGCAGCCTGCGGTCAGGTAGTGCTCGAGCTGAGCGCCGGTTCCGCAGCCGACGTCCAAGACCCTGGACCCGGCTGCCACGGGATGCGTGCGCATGGCGACCACATGCAACGAGCGATTCAGGCGATCGATGACTGCTTCGTAGATGCCGGCGCGTCCGCCGTAGGGGTCCTTCATCGTCCACCTCGAGTGCGTCCGTCCTTCAACGGTACGCAGCCGGTCAGACCGGTGAGAGGCTCCGCCGTGGCGACCTCGACCTCGTCTGACGATGCGCCCACGTGGCTGCCACGGCCGCTGCGGTCACGAACCCGGTCACGCCGGGTGTTGCGAGGGCGAGCACGACCGCCGCCAGCGCAGCGAGCCGCTCGGCGAGCACCACACGCCGGGTGTCCATGAGTCGCCCGCCTGCGTCGACGATCGAGACGACGGCCGGTCGCGTCGCTCCGCTCTGGGCGACCAGCGCCACACCGAGGGACACGCCGGCTGCGACGGTGTCGCCCTGGATGACGAGCGACCCGGCGAGCACCGCGGTGGCGAGCCCGACGGCGGTGACGAGCATCGCCGTCGAAGCCTTCCGACCCGCTGCCGCCGAGGCCGCCCCGAGTGCCAGGAAAGGCACCACGACCCAACCGCCTGCGACAAGGCCGGTCACGGCTGCGGTGGCCACCACGACACCGACGTCGGCAGGCTTGAGAGCGACCCCGGTGGTGCCCGCAACCATGCGCAAGGCGATGAGCAGAGCCGCCACCACGAGAGCCGAACCCTCGCCCAAGACGGCGAAGGGCGCTGCGAACACCATGGACACCGTCGCCGATGCCGGGTTGTCGGGATCGATCTCCCTGGAGATCGCCCAGGCGAGAAACACGAGCGCACCTGCCGAGATCGATCCGAAGACGACGATGCCGCCACCCGTGAAGAGTTCGAGCGCACCGTGAACGACACCAGCAGCCACGGATCCGAGGAGGGCGATCCGGTTCGACGGCAGTCGGACGTCGATGTGACGGCCGAGACCGGTCACGTGAGTCAGCTTCATGTCAGCATCACTGCTGCCAGCACTCCCCGGCCGGACCACATGGCGGTCCGCCACCAATTCCCCGTGACCAGCCGTCGATGAGTTGTCGCATCGAAGCCGGAGCCCAGCGATCGGTGCTGTCCGACCTGGACCGCTGCCGTGATCACCCAGATCGCAGCCAACAGCAGCCCTGACACGAGGGCCAAGCCGCGTGACAGCCCGTCTGGCGGAGTCAGGAACAGAAGCGCCGCGGCCACCACTTCGACGAGTGCCGGGATGGCGAGGACCGTACCCATGCGACGGGTGTGAGCCGCCTCGTAGTCGACGAAGGCAGCATCGCCCACCCGGGCGAAGAGCGGATAGTGAACCGTCTGGATCACCCAGATCAACCCGACCATGAACCAGGTCGCCGCTGCGTGCACGATGAGGAGTTCCACAACAGGTCTCGAAACGGCCGGCTCGGGTGGATGACGCGGTGCGCCTGCGGCCGGGCCGGTCGGCGTCAGGATCTCGCGTCTCCGATGGCGGCCGCAGCTGCGAGAAAGTCGGTCTCGACGCGGAGCATCACACGTCGCGCCCACCGGCGCGAAACGACGGCGAGCAGGGTGTGCACAACGACGCGGAGGGTCCCGGGTGCGCGCCAGCCCTCGTGGCCGATCCTCTGCGCACACGACGCGTAGTGCCGGTCCGTGTGCAGCAGCATGAGCACCGCCGATCCTCGGGCCATGCTGATCCGCCGGGTGGCGATCTCCTCCGAGAGCCTCGTGTAGGCAGACGCATGGGGCAGGGCCTGGGCCATGAGGCGGCGGCGAGCATCTCGCACCGGTCCCTCGGCGTCGCCAGTCCCGAGGTGGGGCCTCAGCACCGGGTCATAGCCGATCCCGCGCTCGAGATCGCGCTCCACGTCCCTCGTGATGTTGGCGAGCTGGATCAGCTCCGCCACGGCGAAGGCGTCCGATCGGCGCTCGGGACTCAGATCCGCATCCGTCACCAGGAGCAGGGCGAAGACGACCGGTTCACCGATCACGTGGTGGCAGTACCGGCTCACCTGATCCGGATCGACCAGCACTCCCCCCTGCTCGGCGAACCGCTGGGCCGACCAGACCATCCCGTCGGCCATCGCCGCGACCAGATCGACGATGCGGGAGCGATCTCTGGCAGGCAGGCCGGCAAACACCTCGTCGACGAGATGGCATCGCTCGACGAGCAGAACGTGCGCCTCGTCGCGTGTGCTGCGGGCCGTGAGCCCGACCTTCGGCAGAGGACCACGCGTGACGATCCGAGCCGCGAACTCCTGCAGTGCGTTCTCCCGGTCTGCCGGATCGGTCAGATCCTCGTACGTGTCGAGGATCCGGCAATAGAGGTAGGCGACCGCAGCCGACAGGCTCTGACCCGTCGGGAGCATGAGGATGCTGGTGGCGAACGTGCGAGCGGCGTGCGGCAGGATCGCCCAGACGAACGCTTGGGCATCCTCGATTGCTCGCAGGCGCTCGAGGTCGGGGCGGTCACGATCCGTGAGGGCTCCCTTGAGGAGCAACCAGGGACGAAGAAGACCGAACGGCACGCGAGACCGGCCGCTCCGGGTTCGCCGACGACTGTGGACCACCATGGGTGACGAGCCTACCGACGACCCCGCCGCTGCCAGTCGCGGCCCGATCTCGGTCACACCCTCGGCGGCGTCGGTGGGCGAGGGTCGTTCGCCTCTGGCTCCGAGCTGCTCGCCGATCGACCATGGAGGTGTGATCGCATCACTCGACGAGGGTGCCGTCGAGGTCTGGCACGCGCTCCCACCAGACGCCGTGCTCGACGCCCTGGGGACGGACGCGGAGAAGGGCCTGACCTCTGCGGAGGCCGCCAACCGGCTGGCCACCCATGGCCCCAACGTCGTCGGTGACGAACAGCGGTGGATTCGCCTGCGCCGGTTCGTCGACCAGTTCCAGGACGTCCTCATCTGGCTCCTCCTGGTGGCAGCGGCCGTCAGTGGGCTGTTGCTCGGCGCCTGGATCGACGCTTCTGCGATCGCTGCGATCGTGCTCCTCGACGCCGTGCTCGGCTACGTGCAGGAGAGCCGGGCCGAGGCGGCACTCGGACGTCTCGCCGCCATGGCCGCACCCGACGCCGTCGTGGTGCGAGACGGCGTGACGGTGAGCATCCCCACCGCCGACGTCGTTCCAGGTGACATCCTCGTGTTGAGCGCAGGCGATCAGATCGCAGCGGACGCCCGCGTCTTCGATGCGATCAGGCTCTCACTGTCGGAGGGCATGCTGACGGGCGAGTCCGTTCCGGTGACCAAGGCACCGCACCCGGTCGTCCCCGAGGCCGGTCTCGGGGATCGCTCCTCGATGGTCCACTCCGGCACGACCGTCGCGTCGGGCCGCGGAACCGCCGTGGTCACCGCCACCGGACCACGGACCGAGATGGGACAGATCGCTTCCCTCATCGGCGGGGAGGACCCACCGACGCCCCTCCAGATCGAGCTGGGTCGCGTGGGGCGCCGGCTCGCCCTCGTCGCCATCGTCGCTGCCTTCTTCGTGTTCGGGGCAGGCCTCGCCCGTTCTTACCCGGTGGAGACGATGTTCCTCACAGCCGTCGCCATGGCCGTGGCCGCCATCCCGGAGGGTCTGCCCGCAGTGGTCACGGTGAGCCTTGCCGGCGGCGTCCAGCGGATGGCGGCTCGTGGTGCGATCGTGCGCCGGCTGCCGGCCGTGGAGGCGCTGGGTGCGGTCGACGTCATCTGCACGGACAAGACGGGAACACTCACGCTCAACGATCTGCGGGTGACCCGGGTCGTCGTCGGGCGAGAAGAACGAGCCCTCGCCGAGCTGGCCGGTCGAGCTGCGGGCGCCCAACGGCTCATCCAGATCGCCGTCCTGTGCAACGACGCACGAACATCGGCGGCGGGCTTCGAGGGCGACCCGACCGAGGTCGCGCTGCTGATGATGGCCAGGCAGGCCGGCGTCGACATCGAGCAGCTGCGTCGCAAGGCACCGCGCCTGGATGAAGCGGCCTTCGACAGCCGCCGCAAGCGGATGAGTGTCCTCGTCTCGGCGGAGGACGAGTACCTGGTCGCAGTCAAGGGCGCCCCCGAAGTGCTGCTCGGGAGATCGACGGGGGTTCTCGTCGACGACCGCATCGAAGCACTGGGCGACCGAGACGAGATCCTGGAGACGGCCGAGCGGCTCGCCGCAGACGGTTTGCGCACGCTGGCCTTCGGATTTCGCACGACCGCATTGCTCCCCGAGGACGTCGCCGATGCGGAACACGACCTCGTGTTCGTCGGCATGGTCGGGTTCAGCGACGCCATTCGACCCGAAGTTCCCGAGGCCGTGCGGGGCGCCGCTCGTGCCGGCGTGCGAACCGTCATGGTGACCGGTGACCATGCCGTGACGGCACAGGCGATCGCCACAGAGGCAGGTCTCGGCGGCGGCCCGATGCTGGGATCCGTTCTTCGAGAGATGACCGTCGAGGAACTCACCGACGTGGTCGACGACTTCGGCATCTATGCGCGCGTCGACCCGGTGGACAAGGTGAAGATCGTCGAGGCGTGGCGAGCGTCCGGAGCAACGGTGGCAATGACAGGGGACGGCGTCAACGACGCCCCGGCCCTGCACCGCAGCGACATCGGCGTGGCGATGGGATCGGGCACCGACGTTGCTCGAGCCTCGTCGTCACTCGTGCTCGCCGACGACAACTACGCAACGATCGTCGCCGCCATCCGGGATGGCCGCCGCATCTTCGGCAACCTCCGCAACGTGGTGCACTACCTGCTCTCCGCCAACGCAGCCGAGCTGCTCTACGTGGCAGTCGGGTTCCTCGTGTTCGGAGCTCTCGGGGAGCCGCTCCTCGCCGTCCAGCTGTTGTGGATCAATCTGCTGTCCGACGCCCTGCCCGCCATCGCGCTCGGCATGGACACCTCGGGCCACGACGTCATGCGAGATGCGCCAGGGACGGGGCGCAATGTCCTTTCAGGACGGAATCTCTTCCTGTTGCTGACGCAGGGCGCCCTTCTCGCAGGCGCCGCCTTCGGAACCCTGGTCGCCGGTCACGTGCTCATGAGCGCTTCGTACCCCACCACTCGCACGATGGTCTTCTGCACCTTGGTCGTCGCCCAACTCCTGCATGCACTCAACGTTCGATCGGCCGACGACGGTCGGCTCCGGGCTCCGCGGCCGCTGCTCGTCGCAGCCATCCTCGGTTCCCTGCTGCTCCAGGTCGCCGTCGTCTACTTGCCGTTCGGACACATCGTGTTCGACACGGAGCCATTGGGCGCCGCAGCATGGGGGTGGATCACGCTTGCATCGGCAACGTCCTTCGTCGTCATCAGGGCCCTGAACCTCGCGATGATGCGCCAGAGAGCCATTCGGCCCTAGCCGACTGCTTCGGTCCGGATGATGATGGAGACAGCGGCGAGAGGAGCACCATGCGCGTAGACCCCACTGCGATCCTCGTGCCGATGGACACGTCGTCGCTGTCCGAGCGGGCGCTGCCCCTGGCGAGCCGCCTGGCACGCTCCCTCGACCTGCCGGTGGTGATCCTGACGGTTGTCGACGGTGTCGTCGCCGACGTGATCACGCAGTTCGCCGCGGAGGGTGGCATCGAGCTCAGCGACTCGGTCGAGGCATATTTCAACCGCCACGTGCAGGCACTCGCGGAAGAGGGCGTGGAGGCCGAGTTCGCCTCGCTCAGCGGCATTCACCCAGCCGAGGCCATCCTCGAGTTCTGCTCCGCCAACGACATCGAGCTCATCGTCATGGCGAGCCACGGCTACTCGGGGATCACCAGGTGGCTGCTCGGGAGCATCACGGAGAAGGTCTTGCGGACAGCAGACGTACCCGTGGTCGTGGTGCCGGTCCGAGACGAGTGAGGCCGCATGCTCGCAGCCGTGTTCGGTGGCTCGACCACCGCTGTCGCACTCTGGGTCGGTGTGATGGTCGGTGGCTTCACGCTGGCCGTGGTGGCCAGCCGGCGCGCCCTCGGGCACGCAACCGATCTCGTCGCCGCCACCGGTCTTCCACCGTTCGTCGTCGGCATCACGCTGCTCGCGGTCGGTACCGACCTTCCTGAGATCGCCAACTCCATCGTCTCCTCGATCTCCGGACACGGTGACATCAATGTCGGGGACTCGATCGGTTCGGCCGCGACCCAGTCGACGCTGGTGCTCGGCCTGCTGCCGCTGCTCGGGGGCGCGTTCGTCGTGCTCCGCCGTCAGGTTCTCGGCATCGGGATCGTGACCGTCGGAACGCTGACTCTGGGTGCCATGCTCATGGGGGACGGGTTGCTCACGCGGGCCGAGGCAGCGTTGCTGCTCGCCGCCTTCGTGGGTGGTGCCGGAATCACCTGGGCGGTTGCCCCGGTCACACCAGCCGAGGAGGCACCCGCATCATCCGTGAGACGATGGCGCTCGGTCGTCCTCGCCCTCGGCTCGCTGGCCGTCGTCGGCGTGGGCGCGCTTGCCGCGGTCTGGGCACTGACCAACCTCGCCCAACGTCTCGACGCACCCGAGTACGTGCTGGCGTTCTTCGCCGCCTCGTTGGGGACATCCCTTCCGGAGCTCGTCGTCGACGTCGCCGCGGTGCGGCAAGGGCGAACCGAAATGGCGGTTGGCGATGCGCTCGGGTCGAGCTTCGTCGACTCGACGCTCTCGGTCGCCGCCGGACCACTCATCGTTCCGATCACCGTGTCCTCGTCCTTCGTGGTGCGGGGCTCACTGGCGGCTGCTGTTGCGATCGCACTCGTCGTCGCCGTGCTGGCGGTGCGGCGGCGGCACGATCTCCGGAGCGGTGCCGTGCTGCTGGCGATCTATCTCGCCTTCTACGTCGTCATCATCGGGGCGTGACCAGGCTCCCTCTGTGACTAGTTCGGATAGGGGCGCGCGCAATGACGCCCAGTGGACCGGACCGATCTGCCGATGAATCGAGGAAGCACACCAATGCGCTGGACGGCGCATCAGGAAGGGCGCGAACCGATGTCGAACACAATTGCTGGAGGGACCGGCGAACGCTCGATGCGCTCGAGCCGCCTGCTGTTGGCTGCCGCAGCCGCCGTCATCGCTGCGCTTCTCCCCTCGGCCGGCCCGGTCGCACCCGTCTCACTCGTGGATGTCATCGTTCGCGAAGCCATTCCGGCCAGCGACACCGCAGAGCTGCTCGTCTCCGACCTCGGCGGCACCGTCGAGGACGAGCTCGCGCTCATCGGCGGCTTCACGGCGACGATCCCCACACACCGGATCGAGGAGCTCGCCGCTCACCCGGCGACCACTGCCGTCACCGAGGATGCGTCGCTGCAGAGTCAGACCGCAGGATGGCAGGACGCCACCAACCTCGGCACCTACATACCCAACGAGTACAAGGGTTCGCTCCTTCACACCGGGTACGCCGTCGGCGTCGACGAGTATTGGAGCTCGAGCTACACCGGTGAGGGCGTGGGGGTTGCAGTGATCGACACCGGCGTGGTCCCGGTGGACGGTCTCACGCTTCCCGGCAAGGTCATCAACGGTCCCGATCTCTCGTTCGAGTCACAGCACGAGTCGTTCCGATACCTCGACACCTACGGTCATGGCACGCACATCGCAGGCATCATCGCCGGTCGCGACCCGGCGGCTCCCCAGGAGCTGCGAGTCGGCGATGGGGAGTCGTACTTCCTCGGCATCGCTCCGGATGCACACATCGTCAACGTCAAGGTGGCAGACCACGAGGGCGCCGTCGACGTGTCCCAGGTCATAGCCGCCATCGACTGGGTGGTGCAGCACAAGGACGACCCGAACCTCAACATCCGAGTCCTCAATCTCTCGTACGGCACGGATTCGTCACAGGATCCGAGCCTCGACCCACTGTCGTTCGCCGTCGAGCAAGCCTGGAAGCATGGGATCTTCGTCGTGGTCGCCAGCGGGAACGATGGCAACGAGTCGCCAGTGCGCAACCCTGCGACGAACCCGTACGTCTTCACGGTCGGCGCCAACGATCACACACGGGAGAAGGGTCGCGATGCGCAGCCGATCCCCGACTGGTCGTCGTGCGGCACCGAGCGCACCGTCGATGCCATCGCTCCCGGCGCCTCGATCGTCAGCCTGCGCAACCCGGGTTCGTATGCGGACGTGAACTACCCGACGGCTCGCGTCGCAGAGCGTTTCTTCCTCGGCTCCGGCACGAGCCAATCCGCAGCGGTGGCGTCGGGGGCTGCAGCCCTGGTGCTCGAGCGCAACCCGGAGTACGGCCCCGACGATCTCAAGAGCGTCCTCACGCAGGGGGCGAACCCGTATCGCAAGGTCTCGTCGACCTGCCAGGGCGCCGGTGTCATCAACCTGCACAACACGTGGTGGGAGACGCCGGCGGGCCCGCAGAGCCACGAAGCTGCAACGGGTCTCGGCAGCCTCGAGGAGGCCCGAGGCTCGGACCACCTCACCACCGAGGACGGCGCGACGCTGACCGGCGAGCAGGACGTCATGGGGACCCCGTGGACGCCGGAGACGTGGACCGTCGTATCCGAAGCCGGCACGGCCTGGGACGGCGGCGAGTGGAACGGTGCGACGTGGTCGGGCGCCACCTGGTCGGGACTCTCATGGACGGGACTGAGCTGGTCCGGAGCCACCTGGTCCGGCCTCAGCTGGACAGGAGCCACCTGGTCGGGCGCCACGTGGTCCGGCTTCACCTGGACCTGATCCCGGCCGAGGCACCACCGACGGGCGATCAGTCCTCAAGATCGAGGATGTGCTCCGTCGTGTGACCGGCCTTCATCCGCTCGATGCCGTCGGCAACTACCATCCCCGACCCGGTCGCGACCGCAACCCGCTTGCCTCGGCTGTCGAACACGTCGGCGTGACCCACCCGGATCGTCCGACCCGCATGCCGAACATCGCCCACCGCGGTCAACTCGGTGCCATCGAGGAAGACGGGTCGTAGGAATCGGACCTGGAGATCGAGCGGAGCGATGATCGACGCAGCATCGAGGGTCGACCACAAGGCAGCGGTCACCGCCGTGTCGCACGCCCATGCGATCGCTCCGCCGTACATCGCCGGAGCGCCGGCGCTGAACCACGGACTGGCCGGCCACGCCAGGATCACCTTGCCTTCCTCGGCCGAGTCATAGCGAAGACCGGTCAAATGCTGGAACGGCGACGGGGGGATCTCGCCTGCCACGAAGCGCTGCATCGTCGGGATCTTCTCGCCGTCCAGGAGACTCGGATCCTGGTGAAGGTCATCCGGGATCTCGCGCAAGTAGGGGTCGGGCGGATCCACGATGTCCGGCTCGCGCCTCGGCAGGTCTGCCTCCGGGTCGAAAGGCACGTCCATGACGACGCATCGCGTGGTCGCATGGGCCATCGTTCGTCCGTCCTGGTCTTCCACCGTCGCCTCGCTGACGCCGACGTGGCGACCCAGGTAGACCGCCTGCGCCCGGGTGATGAGCCGACCCGATGCCACGGACGGTGGCCGTAGATAGTGGATCGAGAGTTCGGAGGTGGTCAGGAACTTGCCCGCCGGAAGGCCGGCGTAGAGGGCGAGGCTGATCGGCAGGTCCGTACAGAGTGGAAAGACCCCTGACCATACGATCCCGACCGAGTCCTCGAACCATCGTGTCAACGGCATCGTGACCGTGGCCTTGGCGAGCCCGACCTCGGTGGGTCGCAGCCCCGTCAGATGATGGATCGGCGGCAGCGGCCCATCACCATGGACGAGGTGGCGCACGGCTTCGACACCCGGCAGCTTGAGAAACGACATGTCGCCGAACGTCCCACGTACCGGCTCGTCGATGATCGATTGCATGGCCCTCCCTCCGCCTCGGCGGGCAGCGTACCGGCTCGGTGCATGCGGAATCGGGCAGGCAGCGTCACTTGTCGCGGCTCCGTGACNNCGATCGGTGCCCTCGCTCGCGAAGGGCAGAGCCACCGAGCACTCGGCCGAGCCGACAAGGCGGTGGTCGGGACTGGTAGAACTGCCCGATGCACCAGCAGGAGCAGCGAGCGACCGGCTCTCGATACATGGCGACGCTCACGATCGCCGCGCTCGGTGTCGTCTTCGGCGACATCGGCACCAGCCCGCTGTACGCATTCCGGGAGGCGTTCACCGTCGCCGACCTCGATGTGACGCGAGAGGGAGTACTCGGCGTCCTCTCGCTGATCTTCTGGACCATGGTGATCGTCGTGTCGATCAAGTACCTGGCCTTCGTCATGAGGGCCGATCACGACGGCGAAGGCGGCATCCTCGCGCTCACGTCACTGATCACGATTCGCGGGACGGCTTCGAAGCGGCGTATCGCACTCGTCGCTGTCGGCGTGTTCGGCACGGCGCTCCTCTACGGGGACGGCATGATCACGCCTGCCATCTCCGTGCTGTCCGCCGTCGAGGGGCTCGAGATCGCCGTGCCGGGACTCGAACCGTTCGTGCTCGTCATCACCGCTGCGATCCTGGTGACGCTCTTCGTCAACCAGCACCGGGGGACGGCCACGCTGGGACGACTGTTCGGGCCGATCATGCTGGTCTGGTTCGTGGTGCTGGCGCTGCTCGGCGTCTCCCAGATCGTCCAGGAACCGGCCGTCTTCGCCTCGCTCAACCCCTTCCATGCGCTCGGCTTTGCGATCGACCAGCCGCGCTTCTCATTCCTGGCACTCGGCGGCATCTTCCTCGTGGTGACGGGGAGTGAGGCGCTGTACGCAGACATGGGGCACTTCGGTGCGCGGCCGATCCGAACCGCATGGTTCGTGTTGGTGTTTCCTGCCCTGACCTTGAACTACTTCGGCCAGGGCGCCCTGCTGCTGCGGGAGCCCGAGAGCATCGAGCGCCTCTTCTATGCGCTGGCACCAGATGTCGCGGTGCTGCCCCTGGTGTTCCTCGCCACACTGGCCACCGTCATCGCCTCCCAGGCGCTCATCTCCGGCGCCTACTCGCTGACCTCACAGGCGATCCAACTCGGCTATCTGCCCAGACAGCGTGTCGACCACACGTCGCCACGAGAGTTCGGCCAGGTCTACGTGTCCACGATCAACTGGCTGTTGATGATCGCGTCCGTCGGACTGGTGTTCTGGTTCGGCTCGTCGAGCAACCTGGCGGGCGCCTACGGGGTCGGCGTCGCGATGATCATGGTCATCACCACGATGCTCCTCTTCGTCGTGATGCGTCGGCAGTGGAACTGGCACCCGATCGTCGCCTACGGTCTCACCGGCCTGTTTCTCGTCCTCGACCTGTCGCTCCTGGGTGCGAACATCACGAAGATCCCGAGCGGCGGCTGGTTCCCCCTCCTCATCGGTGCCGTCGGGTTCGTCATCATGACGACGTGGAAGGCTGGGCGACGTCTCATGGCGTCCCGGCTGAGCACGGCAGACCTCCCCATCGAGCGATTCGTCGACTCGATACGCACTCACCCACAGACCCGGGTGCCGGGAACGGGCGTGTACATGTTCGCCCATCGGGGTCTGACGCCACCGACACTGCTGACGAACCTGCGGCACCACGAGGTCCTGCACGAGGACATCGTGATCGTCACGGTCGAAGTCGAGCATCAGCCACGAATCCCNNGGGGTTCTTCCAGATCCGGCTCCGGTACGGCTTCATGGAGAAGCCTGACGTGCCCGTCGCCCTGGCCAACATCGTCTCCTCCGAATTCGGATTCGACCCGACGGACGCCACCTACTTCATCGGACGCGAGACGGTCCTGCCCAGTTCCATCCCCGATCTGCCACCGTGGCGGGAACACCTCTTCGCCTTCCTGCACCGCAATGCGACGAGCGCGGCGCACTTCTTCGGACTCCCCACCTCTCAGGTGGTCGAAGTCGGCATCCAGATCGCCATCTGAGTCGACTGCCACGACGTCGTATGCCGTAGCATCCGCCAGGGAAGGAGCGTGCCATGACACAGGAGTACGAGGTCGGCGGGGTCGACGAGGTCACCCCCGGCACGGTGATCGGGATCGGTCCTTACGCAGTCGGAAACGCCGCCGGCGACTACTTCGCCGTGTCGCGACGGTGCCGCCATCTCTATGCGGATCTCGCCGGAGGATCCATCGACGACGACGGGTGCCTGGTGTGCCCGTGGCACGGTGCGAAGTACGACGTCCACAGCGGCCGGATGGTGCGGGGGCCACAAGGCATCTTCGCCAAGATCCCGGGCCTCGGACTGGCATTCAAGGCACTCACGGCAGTATTGCCCCTCCGCCGGGGGAAGGTGTCGGAGCGAGCCGGCACGGTGTTCGTGGAGTGAGTCGAGCCGGTCAGCCGACGAGCTGACGGATCTGCCGGATGGCGACGATCACCGCGGCGACGTCGCTGACGCCGTCGGCGGCCAGCGACCTCATGAATCTCGTCAGCCTGCCGAGTTCGTGGGTGCGGACGACGAGATAGTGCTCGAGCGCGGTGTGGGGGTCGTCTGACGGGGCTGCGAGGAGAATCCGCTCGGCGAGCTCGCGCCGCAGCGTCGCGAGATCGTCTTGCACGGTCTGGGCTGCGCGGCGCTGCCATCGTGACGCCATCGGCAGCTCTTCGACCTGGGCCTCGAGCCAGTCGATCTCGAACGCCGAGCCTGCGAGCAGGAACACGTCCGAGACATCACGGACCGATCTCGCGGTGTTCTTCGCGGTCTCGATGATGTCGGGAGCGTGCACCAGCTCGTCCTGATAGACGTGGCGGATGGCGATGTCTTGCGGCACGCCCATCTCGGTCCAGCGGGTGACCAGCTTGTCGCGCTCGTCCTTCCATTGAGGTGGAGCGTGCTCGATCATCGAGCCCGAGAGCTCGTCGAACGCCGGTTCGGCTTCGGCGATCACCTCGCTCATGCGGATCGTGGAAGGCCTCGTGAGATACCAGCGGGCGACGGACTCCACCAGGTCGTCAACGCCACGCATCAGCTCACGAATGACGTCGGCGGGCACGGTGCCGACGAGGGCTTCCACGGCCGCCCACCGCTCGCCCGCGTGGGTCACACCGCGAGCGATGTGATACGCCCTCACGATCTGCTCGGGCGCGGCCCCGGTCTCGACCATGAGACGCGTCACGAACGTCGCACCCTCCGAGTTGATGACTCGGTTCGCCACGATCGTGGCGATCAGCTCTCGACGAAGCGGGTGCAGCGGTGCGAGTTGACCGAATCGCTCGAGCACCTTCGGGGGGAAGTAGGAGTCCGTGGTTGCGGCGAAGTCCTGCCAGTCCGGGAGGTCGGAGATGAGCAGCCACGACCGCAGGCTCCGCTTCGCATAGGCGAGCAGCACCGACAGCTCCGGCGCCGTCATCCCCAACCCGCTCCTGGCACGCTCCTTGATGTCTTCCGTGGAGGGCAGCTTCTCGATCGATCGGTCGAGCATTCCCTCTCCTTCGAGGATCGACATGAGGTCCTCGTAGGCGTCGATGCTCTCGAGCGATCGGTCCACGTCCTGGGACAGGATCTGCGCCTGGAGGAAGTTGTCGTAGAGGATCGCGTCGACGACGTCGTCGACCACCTCGTCGACCAGAGCGTCCCTGCCGTCGCGATCGAGTTCGCCCTGGGCCTCGGCCAGACCGAGCAGGATCTTCAGATTGACCTCGCGGTCGGAACAGTGGACGCCGCCGGCGTTGTCGATGAAGTCGGTGAACACGCGTCCACCCCCGACTGCGAACTCGACACGGGCGAGCTGGGTGAGGCCGAGGTTTCCCCCTTCGCCGACGACGCTGCACCGCAGCTGGGTGGCATCCACACGCACGACATCGTTGACTCGATCCCCGACCTGCTCGTGTGTCTCGTTCGATGCCTTGACATACGTTCCGATGCCGCCGTTCCACAGCAGATCAACGGGGGCAGCGAGAATCGCGTGGATCACCTCGTCCGGCGTCAGCGAGACCGCCTCGATGCCGAGCGCGGCTCGCGCGGCGTCCGACAGGTCGATGCGCTTCGCCTTGCGGGAGTACACACCCCCACCTTCCGAGATGAGCTCGGGGTCGTAGTCCTCCCAGCTCGATCGCGGCAGCTCGAAGAGCCGGCGTCGCTCGGCATGTGACACCGCGGGGTCGGGATCGGGATCGATGAAGACGTGCCGGTGATCGAAGGCGGCGATGAGCCGGATCATCGGCGACAGCAGCATGCCGTTGCCGAACACGTCGCCGGACATGTCGCCGACGCCCACGACGGTGAACGGCTGAGCCATGACGTCCACCCCGAGTTCCCTGAAGTGCCACTTGACCGATTCCCAGGCACCCCGCGCCGTGATGCCGAGCGCCTTGTGGTCGTAGCCGGCCGAACCGCCGCTGGCGAAGGCATCGTCGAGCCAGAATCCGTATTCCTCGGAGATCGCGTTGGCCGTGTCGGAGAACGTGGCCGTTCCCTTGTCGGCAGCGACGACGAGATACGGGTCCGGCCCGTCGTGCACCCGCAGACCGGCGGGATGCCGTACCTCACCACCGACCCGGTTGTCGGTGATGTCGAGCAGCCCCCGGATGAACGTCGTATAGGCATCGTGCACCGCTGCGCCGATCTCGGATCCCTCCGCGGGCGGCTGGCGGAGGACGAAGCCTCCCTTGGACCCCGTCGGGACGATCACCGCGTTCTTCGTCATCTGCGCCTTCATGAGCCCGAGGACCTCGGTCCGGTAGTCCTCGCGCCGGGTCGACCATCGGATCCCGCCGCGGGCCACCTTCCCGCCCCGCAGGTGGATGCCCTCGACGTCGGGGGCGTAGACGAAGATCTCGAACTCGGGCGCCGGCTGTGGCATGGCGGGGACATCTGCCGACTCGAACTTGAACGAGAGACGGTCGACGTCGAGGTAGGCGCTCGTCCGCTGCGTCGCCTGCATGAGCCCGAGGAAGCCTCGCAGGATCCGGTCTTCGTCGAGGCTCGCCACCTCGTCGAGGGCGACGAGCAGCCGGCCGAGCACCATGCTCTCGTCGTCACCGGCACGGTCCGGATCGAATCGGACGGCGAAATACTCCATGAGATCCGCCGCGATGGCCGGGTGGGCGGCGAACGCATCGTTGATGTACCCGACGGTGAAGCCGGGACTGACTCGCTGCCAGTACGTGCGGTAGGCCCGCAGGATGCCGACCTGTCGATGACCGAGCCCCGCCGTGACGATGAGCCGATTCAGAGAGTCGGATTCGGAGGCGCCTGCCAGGACGGCGACGACCGAATCCGCAACCCGGGCTGCAACGTCGTCCATGTCCAGTGGTTTCCCTGACGCGTCGAGCACGCCGAACGCGTGGATGAAGATCTCGAGGTTCCCCCCGCGAAGCCGGGTCGGGACCTCCTCGATGACGCGCAGCCCGAGCGCCTCGAGCGTCGGCATGATCGCCGAGAGGTCGAGCTTCCCCTCGGCCCGATAGACGGCGAGACGGGTCACCATCTGCCCGTCGGAGACATCGTCTTGGAGACCGACGGCAGGCCGGCCGTCGAGCTGTCGCACCAACTCGTCGAGCTTCACGATGTCCTCGATCGCGATCGACAGGTCGGTCGACGAGCGGTAGTACTCGGGGAAACGCCCCGCCCATTCCTCGAGCAGGGCCGTGCCGATGTCGGGGCCGAATCGATCTGCGAGTCGCTCCCCCAGACGTTCCTCCCAGGTCTGCGCCGCTGCCACGACCTCGGCTTCGAGCTCGCTGATCGACACATCGAGGTACTCGACCCCCGCGACCCAGACGGTGAAGTGCAGACGAGCCGTGTCGGTCTCGCCCAGCGACAGCCGGTAATCGATCGACGTGCCCCCGAACTTCTTCAGGAACAGATCCTGGAGTGTCTTCCGCAGCGGCGCATTGAATCGGTCACGAGGCATCACCACGAGCAGGGACACGCTGCGCCGCAGGAGATCACGCCGTACGAAGACCTTGATCCCCTGGCTCTCCTGCAGCTGGATCAGCCCGACCACGCTGTCGCGGAGATCGTCGGTCGG
>JABAOD010003099.1_pt6 | contig 20605 bp, 21 predicted proteins | sample 7062151 | NCBI WGS metagenome assembly JABAOD01 (sample SAMN14538626, study PRJNA623070) | marine sediment metagenome | biome: marine biome [ENVO:00000428]; feature: marine pelagic biome [ENVO:01000023]; material: deep marine sediment [ENVO:00002113] | place: India: Gulf of Khambhat ... | reverse complement strand
ATTTCCAACGGCCGATATCAGGCCACCCTCAATGAGGACAGCCCCCTCTCTAACGATTCCCAGGTCCCTCAAGGCCCCTCCCACTCGAGGCCTGGCGTGACCCCCCAAGGTGAGAAGCTGCCCGATGTTGGTTATCAGGAGGTCGCCGGGACCCTTGATACTCGGCCAATCAACGCCCATGGCCGGACTCAATGACAACCCCCTTCTGTTCCGTAGATACCACGAAGGCCCTTGCTCCGGCGGCCTCAATGGCGCTCTTGACACGATCAGGTTCATCCGTCAACGCTATCATGCTTCCTCCCCCCCCTGCCCCAGTTAGCTTGGCCCCGTAAGAGTGGCGAAGGCTAGCCTCCACAAGTTCATCCAGCATGGGGTGCCCCACACGGAGCGAGTTTAGAAGGGCGTGGTTCTCTCTCATCAGATCGCCTGCGGCAGAGAAATCGCTCTTCGTAAGGGCCCTCATACCCTCTAAAGAAATCTCGCCAATTCGGCGAATTGCCTGCCTTGCTGCCTCCTCCCTATCACACAGTCGTCTCACGCCTGCTACCAAGGGACCGGTGGGTGCTTCGATGCCCGTGCTCCCCACCACCATAGTCATCTTTGGCAGCCTGCAGCTGTGGAGGAACCAGGTCTTACCTCCCTTCGAAATCCGCCAGAGAAAACCTTCTCCCCGCTCTTTCAGCAACAGGACGCCGCCACCTTGGGTGGCCGTAGTCGTGTCAATTGGACTTGCTCTGCCTTGGACCTCGTGCTCCACCTCGAAGGAGTCCCGGGCTATCCTCCGTTTGTCAAGAGGACCTTCGAAGGACTGCAGACAGGAGAGGAGGCTGGTCGTCACCGCAGCGGAGGATCCCATTCCAGAGGCCTGTGGTATCCCAGAGTGTATTGATAGTGAAACGGGTTGGTTCCTGGGAGCCCGCCTCAAGGCTGCCTCCAAGTAAGGATACCTGCCCCGAGCTAGGGGGACTCCGTTGAGCTCGTTCCTCTCTGAAGGAAGCGCCTCGACGCTGGTCCTCAGGTTAATGGCGACGGAGAGAGCTGGCTCTCCGAACACCACAGCGTGCTCCCCAAACAGAATGAGTTTACCTGGAGCGGAAGCGCGGACCACCAATCTGCCATTTCCAGAAATTAGCTTAACGCTTTCTACCCGCGACTCTCGAGCTGGGCGGCCTTCTCCTCGTATCGGCGGGCCTTCTGCTCTAGGCTCTCCGCGGAAGCCCTCATCTTCTTCGCCCTGGAGACCAACTTGGCGGCCCTGGCCCTGAGCTTGCTGGCCTTCTCCTGGTACGTCGCCCTCTTCTTCTCCAGCTTGGCCTCTTCGAGGGTGCTCATCTCCTCACCCGATATGAGGGGGTCCTCCCGATCAGGTCGATTCTCAGGGTACCGTGACTCGTGGAAGGCGTCCTCTCGCTCCTCATCCATCATGCGGAATGGCTCCTCAGATTAGTATATAAATGCTTTCGGGGTGGTATCAAGCATGAGACTGTGGGAGCCCCCGGAGGAGACGGCGGGGGCCAGGCAGTCGTAAAGACCCTCAGCCCCATTCTGCTGCTGCTGGGGTGACAGGCCGGTAAGGTTGTGGGTAGCCGGGTGCAGTGGTGCTCTCCCTCGTTGTATGCTCCGCAGTTCAGATACAGTCAGAATGATTGCTTCTACAGATTAGGGGCCCGCGACAGGCTTTTATTACTCTCCTGCCCTTAGTTGGCCGCGTGAAGGCCCTTATCCACCCCTTCCCAACGACATCTTCTACTGGCGCGACGGCTCAGGGCATCATAGAGCTGGTCGTGTCCGCGTCCAAAGGGCAAGGCTTGGAAGTGGAGATGGCGCCTGAAGGAGGGGCTGGCATTGAGGGGGCTGACATGATCCTGGTTCTAGGTAGCGATAGGGACGTCCTCAGTGCCTTCCAGGAGTACGGAGATGCTGGCGTTCCGATACTCGGTGTCAGCGATGCAACAGGATCGGACTTTCTGACGGAATTGCCCCTCAACGGCCTCCAAGAAGGGCTGAGGAAGGTGGTCCGGGGGGAGTACCGGCTGGAGCTGTGCAACCGATTGGCCGTGAAGGTGGATGGCCGAGGACTCCCTTCAGCCCTCAACGAGGTGGCCATCTTTCCCTCCAAGTCGGCCGTTCTTATGGAGTACAAGCTCTCCATAGACAGGGAGGAGGTCTATCGCGACTACAGCGACGGCGTCATCGTGGCAACGCCCACCGGCTCCTCCGCTTACGCCATGTCCGCGGGAGGACCCCTTGTGTTCCCCCAGTCTAAGGTCTTCGTGGTCGTCTCGGTCAACTCCATGGACACCTCCCGGCGGCCTCTCGTGGTCCCCGACGCCGCCCTGTTGGAGATTTCCGAGATCAGCGCCCGCTCCGACTGCGAGGTGGTGATCGACGGCCTCTGCCGGGAGGAGGTTGGGGAACAGGTGGAGATATGCGGTGGAAAGACTGGAAGCCTTGTGCGGATCGACGGCGGCTCCCCAAAGAGGATGGAGGCCATTCGACGGATTAGGTCGATGGGGGAGATCATGAAGATGCCTCCTAGCGCAAAGCTTGTTCTGAAGACCATTGAGTACGAGGGGCCCCTAACGGCCAAAGAGATTGCCTCCAAGACCTTGTTGCCGCCACGCACAGTAAGGCACGCGGTTTCCATTCTCCTTCAGAATGGCCTTGTGGGCCGGTCCCCCCACCTCAGGGATCTGCGCTCAGACATCTTCTACATCTTATCGGAGAAAGTCGAGCAGGAGCAGAACACACGGTGAGGCAGGCAAGTTTTGCCGCCGGCTCGTCGGAGCGCGGCTGCCTTGCCTTCAACATCACCTATTTGCTGCAGTCTCCCTTGACTGAGGCACTGCCATGGCTTCGGACGAACGGGGAGCGCGCCAGTTAACAGTGGAGGATGTCCTTAGGGAAGGCGGCTTTACCCCCTTTCACTGGAAGGTCGTCTTCATCACGGGGTTCGCGTGGACATTCGTCGCCTTCGAGATCATTCTGATCAGTCTCGTTCTTCCAGCGATAGGCGCCGAGTTCGGCATTTTCGACCTCGCCGCCTTCCTTCCCACAGACCCCTTCCAGTACGGGGCTATCGTAGCCGCGACCCTCTTGGGTTCGTTCCTAGGCAGCATCACCCTCGGGCGTCTATCCGATCGCCGTGGTCGACGGACCCTCTTCCAGGTCTGTATCCTGATATACTCCCTCTTCACGGCACTGACGGCCCTCTCCTTCAACACCGCCAGCCTGTTCTCCCTACGACTCCTCGCTGGAATCGGCCTGGGCGGCCTGCTCGTCATCGATCCCTCCGTGCTATCGGAGTACCTGCCGCCTCAGAAGCGCGGCAGGTTCATGGTCTTCCTGGACTTCTTTTGGCCTGCTGGCTTCCTCCTGGCCATCGGCTTCTGGTACGTCTTCATCATCCGGTTGGGGACCCTGGACATTCCTCTCGTGGGTCCGGTGGATGCCTGGCGTCTCCTCTTCCTGGTGGCCTCCTTCCCCGCCTTCATGGCCTATCTCTTCCGACGCACGGTACCGGAGAGCCCCTACTACCTGGCAAGACAGGGACGCCTGGAGGAGGCCGCGCGGGTGCTGAGCCACGTCTCCCGGCCTGAAACTAGGGCCGCAGACCTGAGGAGGGAGTCAGCGATCCCCCGGGCTCCTGTGGGAGAGCTGTTCCGTGGTAATCTCCTCCGACGGACGGTGGTGACCATCGGGGCGTGGATTGCCCTGAACTTCAGCTATTACGGGCTCTTCCTATGGCTCCCTCCAGCGTTGGCACAGAAGGGCGTGGCAAACTTCCTAGATCCCAATGTCCTGGGTCTCTTCCTTATCGTCTCAGCTTTGGCCCAGTTCCCCGGCTACGGGGCTTCCGCGTTCCTGGTAGAGAGGTGGGGGCGGAAGCGGACCCTCGCCCTGTTCCTCATCCTCGGCGGTGGCAGCGGCTATATCTTTGCCACGGCCCAAGATTTCTGGGCCCTTGTCCTCGGCCTCGTGTTCGTGAGTTTCTTCAACCTCGGTGCCTGGGGGGCCGTGTACCCGTACACCGCTGAGCTGTTTCCGACGCAGTACCGGGCTACTGGCTTCGGTCTGGCGGAAGGCGTTGGTAAGGTCACGGCGATCCTGGCGCCTCTAGTCTTCGCGGCTCTGTTTGCCCGTACAGGTGGCGTGCTGTGGCCCCTGACATCCATTGCCCTCCTCATGCTCATTGGTGGGGCCATCACTGGAGTTCTGGGCCCTGAGACCAAGGGCGAACGCCTGCTCTAGTGGGATGATAGCATTAATGTCGGGGACATTCTCAGCGTCATGGTGATAGCGTGAAGGCCGTTGCTATCTACGAGCACGGCGGTCCAGAGGTCCTTCAATACGTCGAGCTGCCCAATCCGGAGCCGATGGGCGACGAAGTCCTCGTCCGACTCAGGGCCTCAGCCCTTAACCATCTTGACATCTTCGTCCGGAGAGGCTGGAAGGGACTGAACCTAGACTTCCCCCACATTCCGGGAGCTGACGGAGCTGGCGTTATAGAGGATGTCGGGAAACACGTGGAGGGCTTCCACCGCGGGGACCCTGTGGTCATAAATCCGGGCCTTAACTGCGGAAAGTGCGATTTCTGTCTTCGAGGGGAGGACAGTCTTTGCCATCGCTACTCGATCCTTGGGGAGCACACCCACGGAACGTATGCTGAGTTCGTGAAGATTCCCGGCAGAAATGTCCTGCCGATGAAGCACGGCTTCCCCTTCGAGGAGGCCGCCGCGATACCCCTCGTCTTCATGACCGCCTGGAGGATGCTCGTCGATAGGGCCCGGGTTCAGCCTGGTGAGGACGTGCTGGTCCTGGGGGCGGGAGGTGGGGTGGCGAGCGCCGCCATCCAGATTGCCAAGGTTCTGGGGGCGAGGGTCTTCGCCACCTCAAGTTCGGAGGAGAAGCTTGAGAAGGCCCGAAAGTTCGGCGCAGACGTGGTGATCAACTACAAGGAGGAGCCTTTCGAGAAGGCGGTGTGGGAGGCTACCGGTAAGAGAGGCGTCGATGTGGTTGTGGAGACCGTAGGAGAGGCCACTTGGAAGCGGAGCCTGAGGACCCTGGCCAAAGACGGCCGCCTGATAACCTGCGGTGCCACCACCGGCCCTACGGGGGAAACGGACATACGCCGCGTCTTCTGGAGGCAGCTGAGAATTCTGGGATCTACCATGGGCACACGGGCGGGTTTGGAGGAGGTGTTCAAGCTTGTATGGGAAGGGCGGCTGCGGGCCACCGTGCACTCGGTGCTGCCGCTAGAGAAGGCAAGGGCTGCTCAGGAGGTGCTTGAGAGGGGAGAGCAGTTCGGGAAGATCGTCCTTAGACCCTAGTCGATGCTCACTCTCTTGCCCGTATCTCCCTTTGTCTTGATCAGAGTGATGTCCAGGACCCCGTTCCTGAAGGTCGCCTTGACTGAATCCGGATCCACCGGTGAGGGTAGGTCGACCTCCTTGTAGTAGCGCCTTTCGGGATTGTCCACCTCGATGATTGCCTTCTTTGAAGTCGTTGACAGGCCGATTTCCTCTCGTTCAACCCCGGGGAGCTCCACAGTTATGGATATCGAATCCTCCCGCTCTATGACGTCCGTTAGGGGCTCCCGCCGGGACTCGGTGGTCCACGGCTTTAGCGCTCCGGTATCACCAAACTGCTGGAAATCAGGCTTTCCATCGGGTCCGATTCTGAAGGAATATCCCCAGACATAGGGTTTCCCCGTCTCTAGGTCCTTGAGAGCTCCTGAGAAGAGCTTCTCCATCTGCTTCCGCATGTCCTCAAATACCTCATTGAAGTAGTCGAAGAACTCGTCGTCCTCCCCGAAGGGCCATCTCCTCCTTTTCTTATCTCCCATTCACGCTACCTCCATTCCACGCTCGAAACCCTTTGAGATGCCTACGTACCTCTCTAGGTCTCCCCGCCTCTTGGGCGCAACTTTCTCCATAGCCCTATCGAAATGCTCCCTCTGGATATTTAGCGTTTTCACAGACTCGTCCTCGAGGGACCCCCCGTTCTGTATGTAGTCCCTGATGGCAAGCATGGAGGCCTCGTTGCAGAGGGCCTCTATGTCCGCTCCAGTGAAGTTCTGGGTCGTCTCCGCCATGTCGTCCAAGTCCACGTCTCCGCCCAGGGGCTTGCCCTCGGTGTGGATTCTGAAGATCTCACGGCGGGCCTCCAGGTCCGGCGGGGGAACGTATATCATCCTGTCGATGCGGCCAGGACGAAGGAGAGCTGGGTCCAGCAGATCTGGCCTGTTGGTCGCCGCTATGAGGGTAACGTTGTGGAGTTCCTCCAGCCCATCCAGTTCCACTAGCATCTGCGATATCACCCTCTCCGTGACCCTGCTGTCGGAGCCAGTCCCCCTGGCCGGTGTAACTGAGTCGATCTCGTCGAAGAAGATCACACAGGGCGCGGCCTGCTTCGCCTTTCTGAAGGTCTCCCTCACCGCGCGTTCGCTCTCGCCCACCCACTTCGAGAGAAACTCGGGGCCGCGGACGCTAATGAAGTTGGCCTCAGCCTCTGTGGCTACGGCCTTCGCGAGTAGGGTCTTCCCCGTCCCGGGAGGTCCGAAGAGAAGAACGCCCTTAGGAGGTTCAGCCCCGGCGTGTTGGAAGACTTTACCGTACTTCAACGGCCACTCCACCGACTCCTGGAGTTCCTGCTTCGCCTCGTGGAGGCCGCCTATGTGCTCCCATCTGACGTTGGGACTCTCAACGAAAACCTCACGCATGGTGCTGGGCTCCATCTCCCTGAAGGCCTGCATGAAATCCTCCCGTCCCACAATGAGCTTCCTCAGCACCTCGAGGGGAATCTGGTCTGCCTCCAGATCCATCTCTGGCACAACNNGTGTGGACCTGCAGGATTTCGAGCCTGCCGTCCTTGTCCGGTATGCCGATTTCGATCTCGCGATCGAAGCGGCCTGGTCGGCGAAGGGCCGGATCCAGCGCGTTCGGTCTGTTTGTGGCCCCAATGACCACCACCTTTCCCCTTCCCTTGAGACCGTCCATCAAGGAGAGGAGCTGGGCCACGACTCTCCTCTCTACCTCCCCCACGACCTCGTCCCTCTTGGGGGCGATGGAGTCGATCTCGTCGATGAAAATGATGCTGGGGGCGTTCTCGTCTGCCTTCTCGAAAATCTCTCTGAGGTTCTCCTCACTCTGACCGTAGAACTTCGACATAATCTCAGGGCCGGAGATGGCGAAGAAGGTGGCGTTGGTCTCGTTGGCCACTGCCTTTGCAAGGAGGGTCTTCCCTGTGCCTGGGGGGCCGTGAAGGAGGACGCCCTTCGGGGCCTCCACCCCAAGCCTCTCGAAGATCTCCGGGTGCCGGAGGGGGAGCTCGATCATCTCCCGCACCTTCCTGATCTCATCGTGGAGCCCGCCAATGTCCTCGTAGGTGATTCGAGGGACCTTCAAGGCCTCCGCGGCGGGCTTCTCGCTGATGACTATTCGAGTCGTTCTCCGGATGATTGCCGCATCAGCCGCCGGTGACAATGAGATCACCACGAGGTCCAGCTTCCTCCCCATGATGTTGATCTCGATGACGTCTCCCCGGACCAGGGCCCTGCCCTCAAGGAGTTCCCACAGGTACTCCCCGCCTCCCATAATGCGAAGGGGCTCCGTAGGGGCCAGTGTCACTTTCTCTGCCTGCTTAGCGTTGACCTTCCTTACGCCGATCTTTTCGTCGATTCCCACTTCGGCGTTTCGCCTTATGTTCCCGTCGATTCTGATTATGCCTCTATTCTCGTCCTCGGGAAAGCCATGCCAGCATATGGCCACTGTCTTCTTCTTCCCCTCGATGGCGATCACATCGCCCGGCGTGAGATTGAGGACCTTCATAACCGCCGGGTCGATGCGGGCGATACCGCGCCCCACATCCTTCGTCTTGGCCTCGGCGACTCTCAATACTTTTTCCGTCATCAATCCCCTCCAGATGGATATCGGGAATGAGATTATGTGAAAGTACGTTATTGCTTCTATATAAGCTTATGCAGCCGAAAGTCGCGCCATGTCGCGGATCAGTAGCTTCCCGCCAGCTAACCGAAAGCATGGAATATGGCGAAGGGACTACGCACCACAGCGAGGAACGCGTCAAGGAGGATGGACATGAAGATCAGTCTAAGCAGCGTGTTTGTGGACGACCAAGACAAGGCCCTTGAGTTTTACACCAGGGTCCTGGGGTTTGTCAAGAAGAAGGAGCTGCCGGTCGGGAAGTACAAGTGGCTGACGGTCGTCTCTCCCGAAGGGCCAGACGATGTTGAGTTGCTTCTTGAGCCAAACGCCACCCAAATTGCCGAGGCATACCAGAAGGGCTGCTTCGAGGCAGGCATTCCTGCCGCGTCATTTGCCGTTGAGGACATTCAGAAGGAGTACGAGAGAATGAAGGAGCTCGGTGTTGTGTTTCGCCAGAAGCCAACGAGAACGGGACCGGTTGCCGTGGCGGTATTCGATGATACCTGCGGCAACCTCATACAGCTCGTTCAGCAACCCTGAAAACATCTCCCAACCCGAGCACGGAGCACCAATCGGTTAATATTCGGGAGGGCTTTGGAAGGGCAGGATGAAAGCTGTTCTCCTCGAGAGCCCCCGAGAGGCTCTAGTGAAGGATCTACCAGTTCCAACCCTTAACGCAGGAGACCTTTTGGTGGAGATGAGAGCCTGCGGCCTCTGCGGTTCAGACCTGGAGAAGATCCAAGGGGAGTACACAGCCGCGCCACCTGTCATCGGCCACGAAGCTGTCGGAGTCATCTCGGCAACCGGTTCTGGTGTCACGGGTGTCGAAGTGGACGAGAGGGTCTTTCCCCACCACCACGTTCCCTGCTACGATTGCGTGTACTGCCGGGGCGGGAGTGAGACCATGTGCTCAGATTACCGGAGATGGCACCTCGACCCTGGGGGCTTCTCGGAGTTCTTTCGGGTCCCGAGATGGATAGTGGATCACGGCGGGGTCCTTACCCTTCCAGATTCCATGTCTTTCGAGGAGGGCTCCTTCGTCGAGCCTCTAGCTTGCTGCGTCAGGGCCCTGAACCGGATGGGAGTGCCGAAGGGGGGCGTAGTCCTCATTGCGGGGGCGGGGCCCATGGGCCTAATGATCCTCCAACTACTCCTTCTACGAGGGGCTGGTGGGGTGATCGTGAGCGAGCCGAGTCCGTACCGTCTTGAGTTCGCGGAAGGGACAGGTGCGGAATCTGTCATTAACCCACTGGAGGAGGATGTTGTCGAGAGGGCCAAACGCCTCACGGACGGTAGAGGTGTCGACCTTGCGGTGGTAGCCACAGGGAGTCCCCAGGCTCTCAGCGAGGCCGTTCGCTCCGTCCGCCGAGGTGGGAAAGTCGGTCTAGTTGGGATTCCCCAGGTGAACTCCACTCTCCGGGGAGTCAGCGAACTCGTCACCAGAGAGGTATCTATCATCAGCAGCAATGCCGCCACCGAGGAGGAGACCAGGAAAGCCTTGAAGTTGATAGACGAGGGCAGAGTGGATGTTTCTTCACTGGTGACTCATCAAGTCCCCCTGGCTCGTTTTTCCGAGGCAGTGGAGCTGGCTCAGAGGGCCGAGTCGGTAAAGGTTCTGGTCGTCCCCTGACTTCCGATAGTTCTATTACTGTCACCGTCTTTGCATCTTTCCTGATTCCAGGTCAGGGGGGACCCGTTTCCTCCCGAGCGTCCCTGGGGAGGATGTGACAATGGATTGGGGAATGAAGAATCGTTTGGCCAGGATCATAAGACCTGACACCAATCGGACGGTCATGTTGGCCGCAGATCACGGCTATTTTCTGGGCCCTATGACGAAGCTGGAGGACCCTGGAAAGACCCTCAGGCCGTTGATGCCCTTTGCCGACGCCCTTATGATCACCAGGGGCATCGCGAGAAATGCTATTGATCCTCTGAGCGGGATCCCCCTAGTCCTGCGCGTATCTGGAGGTGTCAGCATTGCAGGCCAAGCCCTCTCGGACGAGGGAATCGCGACCTCAGTCAAGGATGCCATCAGGCTGAATGCCTCCGCCATGGCGCTCTCCATTTTCGTGGGCACTGAGCACGAGAGGCAGACCTTGTTGAACCTGTCGAACCTTGTGGACGAAGGCCAGGAATACGGCATCCCGGTCCTGGCGGTTACCGCCGTGGGAAAGGAGCTGGAGAAGCGGGATGCTCGGTACCTTGGCCTATGCTGCAGGATCGCGGCGGAGCTCGGAGCCAGCTTCGTCAAGACCTACTACTGTGAGAACTTCCACAGGGTGTCTGAGGGCTGCCCGGTGCCCCTCGTCATTGCAGGTGGCCCGAAGATGGAAACGGAGCTGGATGCAATGACCATGGCCTACAGCGCCATTCAAGAGGGCGCCTCTGGAGTCGACATGGGACGGAACATCTGGCAATCCGAACACCCTGTGGCGATGATTCGGGCGATCAGGTCGGTAGTCCATGAGGGTCTCACACCCAAGGAGGCCGTAGACGTATTCAACCGGGTGAAGGCCCAGAAGGAGCCCTGAACGTCAGCAGGGCTGGCCCACCTCAACTCTCTCTCGCCAGCCTCGCAATGAGTTCGGTGTAAAACTTCGTTGCCCTTTCAAGGCTGCTAAGCACGACGAATTCGTTTGGACCGTGGAGGTTACCTCCCTGAGGCCCGAAATCGATACACTCGATGTCACGGGATGAGAAGTAGCGGGAGTCGCTTGCCCCCTGTCTCTCAACCACCCTGGGGGGTATTCCGAGCTTTGAGGCCACCTCCCTGGCAGTTCTGACCAGGACGCAAGATGGGTCTGTCATGAGACATCCAGCCCCCGCCTCAATCTCCAGGGAAGCGGCGGGCACGAACTCCTGAAGCGCGCTCTCAACGGCCCGGAGGACTGCCTCCGGGTCCTTGGCCATGGCCCTCACGTCGACCTTGAAGTGGTGGTCACCGTCCTTGTAGTAGAAGTTCGGAAGGACACTAATGCCGTAGACGCTGGGATCTGCCTCGAAGGATACCCTGGAAAGCGGTAGGAGGGCCTTGGTGATTCCGGTCAGGTTATCGTCCACTACGAGGTTCCCCCCCGTTCGGGTTTCACGGACAAACTTCACCTCCACCTCATTGGGGATGACGTTGTCCTTGACGAAGTCGCCCTCAATGCTGGAGACCGATAGTCCCTCACGAAGGGCGTACTCCGAACCGGCCAAGAGGGCGTGACTATCAACTCCCGGTACGAAGTAGGCGGAATGACGGGTCTCCCTTCCCCGAGTCTCGGTGGTGAACCGCACTTCCTCAACTTCGCCCCTGGTCCTCCGTGAGGCGACGGGGGCTGACACCTCGAGACGGAAGTAGTTCCTCCGCCGGTTGATAATCTCCAGTCCCANNGCACCGTTCTTGCCGCCGATCTCCTCGTCTCCAGTGAAGGCGAACGCTATGCCACCGTCCACCTGCTCTGATATATCTGGGAGAGCCGTGATAATCGCGGCGACGTTGCCCTTATCGTCCACCGCTCCCCTTCCGTAGGCGCGATCCTCCTCCACCGTCAGCGAATGAGGAGGATACCTCCATTGGGAGTCAGGTCCCCGTGGCACGACGTCCCAATGAGACATGATCAGGATCTTAGGCTCTTCCACCCCGAGAGAGCCCCTGACGGTGAAGAAACCGTTGTGCTCCACTCTCTCGCTGGAGATTCCCCGCAGCTTGAGTTCCTCACGTATGAAGTCTGCACCCTCGCTGGATGGCTTCCTGCCCCGCTCGGGGTCGTTGACAGAATCTATCTCCACCAGTTCCTTGAGGAGCTTCAGAAGGGGGTCCGTCTTCGGCCCTCCGGTCCTTTCTGGGATACAATGACTCCTGATTATTTCTACTCTATGCTCCCTTCAGAGCACCGAGCATCCAGGCCGCCGCTCGCTCACGGGTAGTAGCTCCCTCACGGTGTGAAGGACGAACGAGGGCCCACTCTACATCGGCAGGACGGTTGTTGTCGGGCTACTCAAACTCGCTCTCCGGACCCTCCTCCTCACCTTCGCCAGCCTTGGCCTTGAACTCCTTGCTGGCGATTACATCGTCGATTCGCAGGATCATGACCGCGGCATCCGTTGCTGAGGCCACCGCCTGCTTCGTGACCTTGAGGGGCTCCAGAACGTCGAGTTTCTTCATGTCGGAGATCTTGCCTGAGAAGACATCGATGCCGTGATGCTTCCTGCCCTTTTTGTGAGCCGTCCGCAGGTCCAGAAGGGTGTCTATGGGGTCCAGGCCAGCGTTCTCCGCCAAGGTCCTAGGAACGACCTCGAAGGCAGTCGCGAATGCCTCGATGGCCATCTGCTCCCTGCCCCCGACAGAGGCAGCGTAGTCCCGGAGTGCTAGGGAGAGTTCCGCGTGTACTGAGCCGCCTCCTGTGACGACCTTTCCATCCTCGACGGCGGCCTTCACAACGTTCAGGGCGTCGTCCACGGATCGCTCCACCTCGTCCACAACGTGCTCCGTTCCACCGCGGAGCAGGATTGAGATCGCCTTGGCTTCCCTGCTATCGGTGACGAAGGTCATCTCGTCGTCCCCAATCTTCCGCTCCTCGACCAGGGCTGCGCTTCCGAGGTCCTCCTTTGAGACCTCCTTAACCTTCGTGACGATTTTTGCTCCGGTGGCCTTGGCCAGCTTCTCCATGTCCGATTTCTTTACGCGGCGGATAGCGTAGATGCCCTCCTTCGCCAAGAAGTGCTGGGCTAGGTCATCGATGCCCTTCTGACAGAGGAGGACATTGGCGCCAGTTTTCTTAATGGCGTCTACGTATCCACTGAGGATGTTTTCCTCCTCTTGGAGAAAAGCCTGTAGCTGCTCGGGATCCTTAATCTGTATCTTGGCATCGAACTCCGTTTTCTTGACCTCCAAGGCCGCATCCACAAGGGCGATCTTGGCATCCTCCACTCGAGCGGGCATCCCTGGATGAACCCTCTCTTTGTCCACTATGATGCCGTCCACAAGCTGGCTGTCGAGTACGGAGCCACCTTGCTTCTTCACCAGCTGGATGTTGTCCTCGTCCACCGCCGGGTTCCCGTCAAGGGTCGTTACAACGGACTGAACGGCTCTGACCGCTATGTCCGCTAGGTATTCCCTGTTGGCGCTCACGGCTTTGCTGATCATGGCCGTCATGGCGATCTTCTTCAGGGTTTCCACATCGTCCATCTCTACGGAATCCGCCAGGCCATCTAGGATCTCCCGGGCCTTCCCTGCGGCAAGACGGAATCCTTGGGCGACAACCGTGGGGTGGATGGCGCCGATCATCTCCTCGCATCTCTTGAGGAGTTCACCTGTGAAGATCACGGCGGTGGTAGTGCCATCCCCGCACTCCTCATCCTGAGTCTTGGCGACCTCAACCAGCATCTTCGCCGCCGGATGCTCCACATCGATCTCCTTGAGGATAGTCACGCCGTCGTTGGTGATGACAACATCGCCCATCGTGTCCACGAGCATCTTGTCCATGCCCCGTGGTCCCAACGTGGACCGGACGGCATCGGCGATGGCCTTTGCCGCCTGTATGTTGCTATCCTGAGCGCTCTTTCCCCGCTCCCTGCGGGTCCCTTCTCTTAAGACCAATATCGGAGTTGTGCCCATCATCGCTATCGAACCTCCACCATAGATATGCGATAAGTGAGGAATTATGTAACAGACCTTCTATATAAACTCTCCTTTAAGACGTCCCCTCAGCAGTGGGGAGTCCCGCGGGGGGGGGGGCCATCGTCCTCTGTATCAGGCGCCTATCCGGCATCGACGGAGGCTACACGGAGACAGATATCTCTCTTGCCTGATTCTCAAGAGATTTCTCAGCCTCTCTCCGATTCCTCCTCAGCAACATCATCTATCTGTCTCGCCGAGCCATCTGCTCTCTCAGTCGTATCTCGAGGTATCCGGTCGTTCCTACCCCCTCGAGAATCGGCTGGTACCGCATTGACACCGGCCCTGCGCACTCGAACGATGGAGACCATCACCGAGATGAGCAGCATGGAAGCGATCACGCCCAAAGCGATTGCGACTGGGATTTTGTAAACGTCACTCAGGATCATCTTAACGCCCACGAAGAAAAGGATGGCGGAGAGACCGTAGTGGAGATAGCGAAACATTCGGATAACCCCAGCGAGGGCGAAATATAGGGCCCTCAAGCCTAGGATGGCAAAGACATTGGAGGTGTAGACGATGAACGGGTCCAGAGTGATGGCAAAAATGGCGGGAATCGAGTCTACCGCGAAAACGACATCCGTAGTTTCGACAACCAAAAGCACTACGAGCAGAGGCGTGGCATAGATGGTTCCCGACCTCCTCAACAAGAACTTACCCTCGACATAGTCTTCCGTGATCGGAACAAATCGACGAAAAAGTCTGAGCACGGGATTCCTTTCAGGGTGAATCTCCTTTCCCTTCTGCAGGGCCATCCTGATGCTTGTGGCAATTAGCACTCCCCCGAAAATGTAAATGATCCAGTGAAACTGCTTTATGAGAGCCACTCCCGCAGCTATGAAGAGGAGTCGCATGACCAGTGCGCCCAAAATCCCCCAGAAGAGAACCCTATGCTCGTAGAGGCGCGGCACCTTGAAGTATGCAAAAATCAGCAGGAAGACGAAGATGTTGTCTACGCTGAGGGATTTCTCGATGAGATAACCGGTGAAGAACTCAAGGGCAGTCTCTGGACCGCGCCAAAAGTAGACTATCGCGTTGAAGAGAAGGGCCAGGACGATCCAGAATGCAGTCCACACGAGTGCTTCTCTGGTCTCGATGACACGGGCTTTACGATGGAAAACCCCTAGATCAAGGGCAAGCATGGCAAGCACGAAAACACTGAAGGCGAGCCAAGGTAGCAATTCCATCGCCATTCAGATTCCCTCTCTACACGATTGCCTGTTCAGGGGTGATTCCTCGCCTACGAAAGCGCGCGATGTGCAGCCGTTCTTCGATCCGTCACCTGCTATTGACGCCGCATAGCGGGACCTGTAATATACTCTTGGTGGGGGCTCCCGGAACCGTATGTCCGATGCTCGGGCAGGATCACGAAACGCGGGAGTGCCCTCCTACGATGGATGCTCGTCGTCTGTGCCCATGCGGCCATCAAGGTGCCCGGTCCACTCCAGAAAGCATACGGAAGCTGAGGCGCGGGAAGGGCCACGACAAGGCAATCGTGGCGATGGCCGACACCTAGCCAGCTGTTAGGTGAACGAACCCGTTAGTGCGGCATCAGAACTGCCCTCCAGCCTTTCAATCTCACTCCTATCCCCGCCTTCGACGACAGGGGAAGGAGTATCGGCAGCGAGTGACATGGGGGCGGGTGGAGGCACCTGAGCAGGGCCTAGCCTACGCCCCGATGTTTATCTTGATCGCCTGTGTGGGGCACTGGGCCTCGCAGGCCATACAGTCAATGCAGTCTTCCTCCCTGATCGGGTCTGACTTGTCTGTCCTGTACCTCCCGTACAGGTCTGCATCGTCCGTAATGACCTTGTCGTTCCCAGTCCCGGCGCTACCGGGGTTCAGGAGCCACTCGAAGACGTCCACAGGGCATACGTCCATGCACACGCCGTCGGCGATGCAGGCCTCAAAGTCCACTGCAACGTGGGTTCCGTGAATGCCCAACTGTGTTGGGTAGGTCGCACCCACGTTATCCAGTCTCTCCACGCCCTCCGCCCAGATGTCGTGACCTTCATGCTTCCCTGTGAGGGGAAACTCATCCGGCTTTTCCGTGAAGTCCGGGTCGATGGGCTTGGGCTTGTAGTCAACGGGTCTAACCATGGATACCGGTATTGCGTAGATAGAACGCCTATGAAAACTTGTCGACAACTATTGGGCCGGGTTATATCTCCCGCCGGACGGTTATGGGCATCACGCGCTTCTCGAACTCGAGTTCGGCAATGTCCACCGGGTCCACCATGCCCGGCGGCGTATCTATGAGGATGGGGGCTCCCGTGGCTATCTGGAGGGCTCGGGCTCCGATGATTCTAGCCCTCTCGAACCTAGTGTACGAACCGATAGCTCCTCCCCCCTGATCCCTCAGCACTCCGCTAGCGGCAAGCAAGTGTGAACCACTCTTCCGACGGAACCTGTGATCGCCATCTCCATTCGAAGGGCCTTGCTCCTCGAAATTACTGTCTCGTAACGGGCCTAAGGCCCACCCTTGCGCATCTCTCCGGGTAATTCACCTACTACTCACGGGGCGCGTTAATCGCCTATCGGGGCATCCGTCAAACTGGCCCTGCTATTAAAGGTTTTTCCGTAGAACGTTGGTGCCTCGGTGACCGTATAGTTATCGCACGAGATAATGCCGGGCGAACCTTATAATATTCTGCATGAGACCGAATCTCTCGGTCCCGTAGGTGCCTCGCGGCTGATCTATGGGCCACGTAGAACCGACTGATATGGGTGCGAACGGAGGCGACGCATTGACCGTCGAGGCGCAGCTTTCTGACGCCGTAGAGGCGTTCCTAGACGGGGCCTTCCCCAAGGGATCCCCGACCCTCCTACTTTCGCCTGCGGGGCCCGACAAGGAGGCAGTGCTCGTCCCCTTGGTCCGCAGTTTCATCGAAGAGGGTGTGTCGGTCCTCCTCGCGATCTCCAGCATTCCTCCCAAGAGGTTCCTTAGGAAGCTGTCAACTCTCGGCGTGGATGCGGTGGGAGCCCTTACAGAGGGCAAGTTGAGGATCCTCGACTGGTACACCCACAAGGAGGAGGACGTGGGAGAGCTTGTGGAAGAGGACGGGATCCTTCGATGCCCTGCGGACGCTGAGGCCTTGGAGTCGGCCTTTGAGGACCTCCTCAAATCTGGAGAAGGGGAGGGGCTAGGGGTTTTCGAGATCCTTTCCGATGTCATGAGATTCCGTGGAGAGGCGGCGGACCTCGCCTCCAGGCTCCATGAGGTGCTGAGGAAGGGGTTCGATACATCAGTATTCGCCCTGGACGCCGACTTCCTTCCCAGGCAGAGGGTAGAGGAATTGCGAGGTCAGTTCTCCCATGTGGTGCAGCTGGTCAGGGAGCCCTCGGACGACGGGGGAGGCCTGACGGCGACCATCCTCCAGGAGGATTCCGAACCCAGTCTTCACCGTCTAGCAGTGGACTCCAACTTCGGAGGGTTCACCCTCATGGCGAGCGAGGGCGAGGTGCCCCTTGTGGAGGTGACGGCTGAAGAAACGCCCGCCCTGGAGCCGTGTCCGGAGTGCGGGAGCCCGATGGAAGGATCGGAGTGCGAGGTCTGCGGCTACATGCCTGAGGACCCTCAGCTCAAGCGTATCCAGAAGGTTTACGAGAGGTGTGAAGAGAGGTTGCGGGAAGATCCAACAGACCTAGACGCTCTCTTCACCAAGGCCGCGGCCCTTGCAAGGTTGAGGGAGTACGACGCCGCTATCCAGGTTCTGAATGAGCTGACCAAACAGGACGCGCGATACCCTGGGTTGTGGATGCTCAAGGCCAAGATCTTCGATCGAATGGGGGACGAGCTGAAGGCGAAACTGTGCCGACAGCGGGCCTTGGAACTCGAGGAAGAGGAGACCGGTACCGCCTTCCAGGCCAAAGTCCAGGCCGGGGATGAGAAGTTTCAGTGCCCGCTCTGTAACCGATGGCTACCTATTGATGCCGCAGTCTGCCCCTGCGGCGCTGAGTTTGTGGAGGAGTGAGAGGGGAGCTGTCCCCCGACATTAACGGTGCGACTCATGGAAAGCTCTGCTCGCTCCTCGTCCTGACCCTGTCGGGGGATTGTTGGATATCGGGGTTGGCCCCCAATCACGCCGGGATGACTCATCCCCTCATGGAGGGACCCGTGCGATATCCGCCCCTGCTTGCATCGCGGTTCACCGGTCCCCGTGACCTTCGCGAGGGGCAGATCATCATCTCCCCCTGGGAATAAAGACTTTGTGGGAGGTGGGCTCCCCGCCCAGCCCAGGTGAGCTTTATCTGCCCTTGCCACCTTCGGAGACCGTGGCCGGAGAGGTGTTGCCTTGGCTGGCGATGAGAGGTGGCAAACCCCTCTCTCCCACAGGCCTTCCCGGCGAGGCCCCACCGCTGTCGGAGTTGATTGCCGACACGCTGAAGCGGCACCGCAAGCTCCTCCTCTGGGATGTGGACGGAATCGAGCGGGGCAGGCCCCAGCTAGAACTCTACCGCCGGTTCGAGGGGAGGGGGCTCTGGGTGGACGCAGGCGTCGATAACTTGGAGGGTTTCATCGATGTCATCGTAGCGGGGGCGGAGGTGGCGGTTCTCAACCTAAGGACCCTTACCAAGATGGCCTACCTCCAGGAGGCCGGGAAGATGACCGAGAAGCTGGCCGTCTGTGTGGAGGAGGGGGACGGGGTAGTAACGCGGGATAGAAGGATCAGGTATATGCGCCCCCAAGACCTCTTCAGAGAAGCCCAGCGCTCGGGAATCACCAAGGGCGTATACTTGCGGGACTCTGGCCTGCAGGCTGCCCCTGACTGGGTTGAGACCACAGAGGGCATAAGCCTCTACTCGGGGCCCGTGAGCTCTTTCAAGGGCCTGAGCCGGATGCCGTCTTGGAGGGCCGTGGTAGACGTATACGAGTTGATCTGATGGGGGACCTAGAGCGAGCTGTAGCGATCCTGTTCAAGAGGAAAGGGAAGGGAAGCCTGACAGAGAAGGAATTCGTCTTCTCTGCCTCAATGGACCTAAGATGGTTCCCGCCGAAGGAGGCCCAAAAGTTGCTGGAGCTCGGCCTCAAGAAGGGACTCCTCTCCCTGGAGGAAGGAAAGCTTCGCCCTACCTTCGATTTGGAATCGATGGATGCTCCTCTAGACTTCGTCCCACCGGCAGAGGTGTTGAACGAGGAAGAAAACCTATTCCAGAGACTGGTGGAGGCCATCGCAGTCGCCAGCGGCCAAGCGAGAAAGCGGGTGGTGGCTAGCATCAACGCCGTGCAGTCGAAGATGGGAATATATGCGGAGGCGGCGGCCTTGATAGCGGGGCAGAGGGCGGGGGTGGACATGGCGAGTTTCTACGGAGAAGTAGAGGCGCTGATAGAGAAGAGAAGGCCTAGCGCTGACGCCTGATTAGGTCTCCCAGGGTGACAGGCCGCCGCTCCGACTTCTCCGCGGTCTGCTCCTCCACCACTCTTTCCATCAGCTTGACCTGAAGGGCCTTCTGCAGCCTCGACACAAGGCGGTCATCGGGCCTCATCTTGCCCTTCTCCAGCTTCTCGATAATGCTCAACTTCTCGTTGATTCTCCTAGCTAGCTCCTCCCTCTTCCACCCCTTGGCCTCCCTAGCCCCCCGAATCCTCTCAGGATAGTCGGGGGCCAAGTCATATTCGCTTTCTACGGGGCCGCCCCCCTTTCTCGGACGAACGCCAGGCCTAGCCACCCGCCTGGTCTCCACTGGTTTCACTTCAGTTCCGAACTTGGAACAACGGTCGCAGAGCATCAGACGGCTGCCTTCAACGGTCACAGGACGCAGGCGAGGCGATTCCGAGCCACACATCTCACAGATAGGCGAATGCATTCCCCCGTGTTCTACGACATGTGGTAGTCACAGCGTCCCTCTTCTAGTTGACGGAAGCCCAGAGATTTTGGACATCTCTGAGGCGCTTCCCCCTGGGTCGTATGCGTGGCCTCCAAGTGGTACACGGCCGCCTATCGTCTTTGAGTTCCATGCAGCAACCCATAAATATCCCTTGCAGAGTATATGCGGACAATGGGGCGTTCTTCTCCCTGGAGGTCGTACCTTGGACGACGATGAAGGGCAGGAGTTTTTCACGAAGTTGTCGGATAGGATAGCCCACCTCGAGGATAGGAACGAAAGGCTCGTCCAGGATTCCAGGGACATCGAGGGGGAGAAGAAGCTCATAGAGAGCGAGCTGGTGAAGCTGCGGAGGGAGGCCAAGCGGCTGAGGGCTGAGTTGGATCGTCTCAAGTCGCCTCCGCTCATCATCGGCGACATCCGAGACGTCCTGGCAAACAGGAAGGTCATCGTAAAGAGTTCCACGGGCCCCGACTTCATCGTCCACGCCGCGGAATATGTGGACCCTGGCAGCCTGGTGGTGGGGGCAAGGGTCGCCCTTAACAAGCAGACCCTGGCCGTCATGGGGGTCCTACCCCCCTCCTATGATCCCCTCGTGCTGGGGGCGGAGGTGATCGAGCGTCCGCCGATGACCTACGATGACGTGGGGGGCTTGGAGGACGCCATTCGTGAGGTCCGGGAGGCGGTGGAAGAGCCCCTGCTGAAGCCTGAACTCTTCAGGAAGGTTGGCATTGAGCCCCCGAAGGGCGTCCTGCTTGTGGGGCTTCCAGGAACTGGCAAAACCCTCTTGGCGAAGGCTGTTTCCAACAAGACAAGGGCCACCTTCATACGCCTGGTTGGCTCCGAGCTGGTCCAGAAGTACATCGGCGAGGGTGCGCGTCTTGTGCGGGAACTCTTCGAGCTTGGCAAGGAGAGGGCCCCTTCCATACTGTTTATCGATGAGCTGGATGCCATCGGGGCCAAGAGGCTGGAGATGGCCACCAGCGGCGACCGCGAGGTGCAAAGGACGCTGATGCAGCTGTTAGCGGAGATGGACGGTTTCGAGCCCCTCTCCGACGTCAAGATCATAGGGGCTACCAACAGGCCCGACATCCTAGATGCAGCCCTTCTAAGGCCTGGACGGTTCGACAGGATCATTGACATTCCTCTGCCCGACCGTAATGCGAGGGTGGAG
>JABAOD010008255.1_pt1 | contig 20632 bp, 24 predicted proteins | sample 7062151 | NCBI WGS metagenome assembly JABAOD01 (sample SAMN14538626, study PRJNA623070) | marine sediment metagenome | biome: marine biome [ENVO:00000428]; feature: marine pelagic biome [ENVO:01000023]; material: deep marine sediment [ENVO:00002113] | place: India: Gulf of Khambhat ... | reverse complement strand
TGCCGCTACCCGGCTACGGAAGAAGCTCTCGCGCGACCACCGTGTCGTGCTCGTCGAACAGCAGGCCAATTACATTTTCCCGCCTTCCCTGTTGTGGTTAATGACGGGTCTACGTAAGCCGGCAAAGATCTCGCGACCGTTATCCAGGCTTAAAAAGCGCGGTATCGAGCTGGTCCACGGAAACATCGAGCGCATCGATCCAAAGACCCGCACGGTGCAAGTAAATGGCCAGGAGCTCAAGGGTGACTATCTGGTGATTGCTCTGGGCGCGGAGCTGGCACCGGGCACCATTCCCGGCCTTGCCGNNACATAACCTATATACGCTGGAGGGTGCCGAGGGCCTTCGCGATGCACGCCTTCAGATCCGCCAGGGACGAATTGTCGTTCTGGTCTGTGGCATGCCCTTCAAATGCCCGGCTGCACCTTACGAGGCCGCGATGCTGCTCGAGTACGACTGCCGCAAGCGTGGCATCCGCAACACCGTGCAGATCGACGTCTACAGCCCCGAGCCCGGTCCCATGCCAGTAGCGGGTCCGGAGGTCTCTAAACAGGTGCGCCAGATGGTCGAGAGCAAGGGCATTAATTATCACCCCGAACACCAAGTGACCCACGTTAACGCAGCAGCTCGGCGTCTCACCTTCGCCAACGGCATCACGGTGGATTTCGACTTCTTGGTCTACGTACCACCCCATCGTGCCCCGCAAGTGGTACGCGACGCCGGATTGACCGGAGAAAGCGGTTGGGTGCCCGTAGATCGAGGTACGATGGCGACGAAGTCTGCGCGCGTGTACGCCATTGGAGATGTCACCGGCATTATGTTAGTCACCGGCAAACCGCTACCCAAGGCGGGCGTATTCGCCGAGCGTGAAGCTGAAGTGGTGGCGAACAATATCGTACACGCCATTAGCGGCAAAGGAACGCCAAGCCGCTTCGAAGGCGAAGGCGAATGCTTTATCGAGACCGGCGACGGCAAAGCCGGATTCGGCAAAGGTAATTTCTACGCCGAGCCCGCCCCCCAGATTAGGTTGCGGACGCCGAGCCGCACGCTGCATCTGGGCAAGGTGGCATTTGAGAAGTACTGGCTGTTCGAATGGCTTTAGTTGACGTGCGACTGCCCCTGCGCTACCTCGTGCGTGGCAGCATCTCATTCAAGAAATAGCCAGACTGCCGGATCGCCGTATGTTCCCCACGGGTTCTACCGAGTGGGCGCGGTGTTCGTTGCGGCCACGCTAATCAGAATGCGTCCCGGCCCCGTCAGCCGTGACGGCATCGACGATGAATAGCTCTCGACGAAGAAGTCCTGCTTCGATCGCATCCGTGGTTGCGCGCTTCGCGATCATCCACCTGCAGAGCTCGGCCGTTCCCAACCGCTCGCTCAGCTCATCTGCGCGTGCCTGTTGCTCACGCAGTAGACGTCGATGGGTCTGAGCATATTCACCCGTCAGATCGATGCAATCCGTAGTTGTCCAACCCGTTTGCCGCAGCAGGGTCGGGTAGTCAAGCGCCGTTTCGACGAAAGGCGGGCCGGCGTCTACCGCCCGCTCATAGTCAGCCGAGGAAAGGCCCGGCGCGATCGAGATGACGCTGAACACCATTCTGCCACCCTCGCGGACCACCTGTCTGCATGCACTGAGTACCGCGGACTTCGCATCCAAACAGCACAACACGTCGGAATGGCTGATGGCATCAAAGGCGTTATTGCCAAATGGCAACGCGGCGCCGTCGGCGACCGCGGTAGAGCACATGCCATCCAACTGGTCGGCCATGGCCCGCGCGGCTGCGATCCGAATCGCCTCCAGCGGCACGTCCACCAACGTGACCGCACAGCCTGTGGTGCGTGCGAGAAAAAGCCCCGGCCACCCGGAGCCGGCCCCTATCTCCAGCAGCCGTTTGCCCGAACACAGCCCTAAGAGTCGGCCGACCTGTTCCGCCTCAGCGCGCGTCGTCCAGCTGGTACCGCCGTAATCACAACCGCAAACGACGCGCTCGAGCTCGCGCATGACTCGCGATCGGCGAAGCCGATATTGCTCGCCAAAGTGCTCAGCCGGCGTCTGTCCGTCGGGGATGCGAGCCATATACGTTATCAACTAAGATCAAGGCGGCGGGCGAAACGGGGTACCTTCCAGATAGCCGCGAATTTGCGTCCCGGCGACACCCGCAGAGATGAGTGCTACTTACTTTGCGAGTGCCCCGGGCGAAAAGAAAAGGCCTCCAGGCTTATGCCCGGTTAATGCGCCTTGATCATCATGGGCTTGCCTTCATCACCTATCTGGAAAACGACGAACTTAATGGCGTCCGTTGTGCTCAAGTTCCGCCCTTGCATTACCTTACGGATAGGTTCTTGATAAAGCTGACCGGCCTTGATCGTCTGGCGTCCGGTCCCTTCGGTCTCGATGCTGAGTTCACCTTCAAGGACATAGACAAAGACGGGGCCCGGGTGAAAATGCTTCTTGCCAACAAAGCCGGGTGGGACCTCGAAATGTTTGATGATCACTGTCTTCCCTTTGACGCCGGCCAGCGGTGTTTCTACAAGCGAAGTCACTTTCGCTTTCGGTTTGTACTCTTGCTCCCCCGCATTGACATCCTGGGGACCCGTTATCACCACGGCCATGACTGCTAGTAAAACGAAACTAAAAGAAAGTCTTGCAAGTCGCATGGTTCCTCCTTCCTCTAGGGTTCTCCGATGAAGCTCTCTATATCGATCGATCCCGAAAACGATATTAGCCGGACCCGGCAACGGTTGCGCGGCTACGGCCTTTCAGGCGCCAATCCCATGTGGCTGCCACAATGAGAATAGCGAACCCGATCAATTCCAGGATCCGGCTATAGACACCGAACATCACCCAAAACGATAAGGCCCGCGCCGACCACTGCGAGTATGAGCGGCGCGGGCACGCGGTGACGCCTATACCCGGACACTACGCCGACCACCGCTAGCACTGCAAACAAACTGATTACGCCTGCCCAGGCACCGGTATGAACTGCCAAACTGATGCCAAGCGCATGCGACGAATTTTTGCCATGGACTCCCCTCAGCGTCAGTGCGCCGGTTACCCCTTCCCCATCCCAATTTCTAATATAAGTTATTGTTTTATTTATGTTTATACCGCTTGTCGGGGGCTTGGCACGGAATTTGATTAAACCGTAGACAGAGACCCGAGGGCAGGAAGGACCCGGCCCGGTCGCAGCGGCGCTAAGCGCCAAGCGAGGAAACCATGTGCAGACATCTGACAGGGACGGCACCCATCCTCACGGATAGCAGTCACCATGGAACAGGGCTGGCCAGGCTGTTGCTCTACGCGAGCCTTGTCCTCACCGCGGCCGCCTTTCTTATCCCCAACAGTGGCCACGCCAGCGTGTCCGCCGATGCCTCGGCGTTTCAGGCCGCGCTTAACCCGGAAATCGCCAAACGGGGTGCGCTACAGCAGCGTTTCCGCGAGGCCCAAGAGGCGCTCGAGCTCGAGGACTTCGAACGGGGGTACGAGCTGCTGCGCTTGCTCGCTGAGCAGGGGCACGTCGATGCGCAGTTCATGCTTGGAATCATATACAGCAGCGGCTTGGGTACACCAGAAGACATGGCGCGAGCCGCCCACTGGTATCGCCAAGCCGCCGAGCAGGGCCATGTCGACGCACAGTATAACCTCGGCGTGGCGTACTCAATGGGTACAGGCGTTGTCGCCGACTCGATGCAGGCCGCCAGCTGGTACGAAAAGGCCGCGCATCAGGGCAGCACTGACGCCCAGTTCAACCTGGGCCTGCTTTATGCCCAGGGTGATGGCGTCAGCAAGGACATGCTCGAGGCCGCCAAGTGGTGGTATAAAGCCGCCGCCAAGGGCGACGCGGCTGCCCAGTATGCGCTTGGGCTGATGTACGTGCGTGGCGACGGCGTCGCCCAGAACATCGACGAAGCCCTCAAGTGGTGGTACCTATCCGCCAGTCAAGGCTTCGAGCGTGCGCAAACCGCGCTGCGCCAGCTCGGCATCGTCATCATCCAGCAATAGCGGTTCCGTCGGCGAACGCCGCCGGCAGCTGATGTGATCGGCTGCGCCGGCGCTCATGCCGGGGGCGCTGCTTGAGGCGGTCCTTCGCCGCCTCCACTTCTTCCCGCTATCCGTTACCATGGCGCTTTCTCCTCGACCGCGGCAGGCCGTCGTTAGTGACGAAGGATCAAGATTGCGTGGATTTCCTGCGCTGGGCCTTACCCCGCTTGCACATGCGTTGGGCCGGTTTTCGCAAAGTTCGACGTCAACTCTGCAAGCGCTTACAACGTCGACTACGTGCGCTCGATCTCGCCACGCTTTCGGACTATCGTGCCTACCTCACACGCGTTCCCGGCGAGTGGACGCAGTTAGATCGCTTTTGCCGGATCACCATTTCACGTTTTTACCGCGACCGCGAGGTGTACGATCACCTTTGCGGCCCGGTCCTGCAAACGCTCGCTGCCGCGGTGCGCGCCAGGGACGCAGACACCCTCAAGGTCTGGTCGGCGGGCTGTGGACGTGGCGAGGAACCGTACACGCTGGCTATCGCTGCACACCTCGCGCAACCGTCACTCACCGATCTGCATTTGCAGATCGTGGCTACCGACGTCGATGCCGCCCTGCTCGCAGCCGGGCGAAAAGCATGTTACCGCGGGAGCAGCTTGAAAGATTTGCCCCGCGCCTGGACCGAGCTTGCATTCGAACACAACCAAAACGGCTACTGCTTGCGCACTCCCTACCGTCAGGGCGTGCATTGGATCGAGCAGGATATCCGCACAGCCATGCCCGAGGCGCGATTTGATTTGATCTTGTGCCGTAACCTGGTCTTTACATACTTCGACACGACGTTGCAGGGTGAGCTGCTGCCAAAACTCATCGACCGCCTCGAGCCTGCCGGGGTGCTTGTCATCGGCAAGCATGAGGTGCTGCCTGAAGACGCGTATGCCTTAGCCGAATGGTTCCCGCGACTGGGAATATATCGCCTCAGTCGTTAGTCGTCAGTCGTTAGTCGGCAAGGCGGGATACGGCGTACAACACGACTTGGAGGCTTGCCCACGCATAAACGCCCGCGAGCATATCGTCGAGCATGGTGCCGACACCTCCTTGAAATCGGCGCTCTATCCACCGTATGGGAAAGGGCTTCCAGATGTCGAATAGCCGAAACAACACAAAGCCGATCACCACCCAGGACCAGTCGGGCGGGGCCAGAAACATGGTAACCAAGTAACCGACCATCTCATCCCATACGATGCCGGGATGATCGTGCGTCCCCAGCACCCGCTCGGCGTGACCACAGATCCATACGCCGATTGCGAACAGAATAGCCAACGTGCCCAGGTACGCAGGGGCAGCGAGATACGCGAGCAACCAGTACAGCGGCACGGCGATGAGCGTGCCAAGCGTGCCCGGCATATGAGGAACCGCGCCCACGCCAAAGCCAAAGGCAATGATGCAGCGCGGATCCTTCCAGATCTTGGGTGGAAACGGATAATGGTCGACGGTGGAATCGCTCGGCGGCGGTTCGCGATCACTCGGCGCGGAAGTGCTCATAGCCGCCTGTCACCGGCGCGTACAACTCGCCGCGTGCATCCACGACACGAAGACCGGGCTCGGCCTCGATATCGCCTACATAGCTTACCTCACAGCCGCAACCCGACAGCAACGACCCCAGCTCAGCTTGTCGTGCACGCGGTACGGTGAAACACAGCTCGTAATCGTCACCATTGCTGAGCGCCAGATCCCAGCCGCGCAGGCGCTGCTGATGCTGGCGATACACTATTGAAAACGGAATCCGTTCGAGCGCGATGCGCGCGCCGACGCTGCTTGCTTCCAGGATGTGGCCGAGATCGGCCACCAGCCCGTCGGACACGTCGATACAGCTCGTCGCAACCGTGCGCAGCGCCGTGCCAAGGGCTAGCCGCGGCTCGGGATAGTCCAGGCGTTGCTGCAGTTGCTCGCCTTCGGCGCTCGAAAACGTCAACTTACCTTGCCGCTGCCACAACGCCAGCGCTGCATCACCCAGTGTGCCGCTGATATAGATACCATCCCCGACACCCGCGCCTGTACGCCGCAACGCTGTACCGGCTGGGACGAATCCGCAAAGTTGAATGGCCACGGACAGTGGCCCGCGCACCGTATCGCCGCCGACCAGCTGCACCCGGTGGCGATCGGCCAGTTCGAACAGGCCGTGCGCAAACGTCTCCAACCAGCCGGGGTCGACGTGCGGCAGACTTATATCGAGCGTAAACCAGGCGGGCTCCGCACCCATCGCCGCGAGATCGCTCAGGTTGACGGCAAGCGACTTGTAGCCGATCGATCGCGGATCGGCATCGGCAAAGAAGTGCGTATCGGCTACCAGCATGTCGGTCGTCAAGACCGCGTCCATACCGGGCGGCGGCTTCACGACGGCGGCGTCATCGCCGATCGAGACGACAACGTCGTCGCGCGCCAGTCCCTGAGCCGCGAAGTAGGTACGAATCAGCTCGAACTCGTTCAAACCGTGGTCGATGAGCCTGTCTGACTGGCTTCGATCTCTGCCGACCTTAGTTTCAGGGCCAGCTTGTCCAGCACCGCGTTCACATACCTGTGACCGTGCTCGGCACCGAAGGTCTTGGCGAGCTCTACCGCCTCATCCAACACGACTCGATAGGGGATTTCTGGATGGAACTCGAGCTCATAGGCACCGAGCCACAAGATCGCTCGCTCCACCGGATCGATATCCTCAAGGGCACGGTCCACATGCGGGCGCAGAGATCGATCGAGCTCGGTGCGATGCCGGGGAATCTCCGACAGCAGCTGCTGAAAATACTCCCTATCGATACCTGCGAACGCTTGGTCCAGGCCAAGATATACTTCGACCCCACCTGGGGGTTCTTGTGTGAGTTGCCACTGGTAGAGTGCCTGCACGGCGGCCCGGCGTGCCTTGTGTCGGCTTCCCTTGGTCATGACATCGACTCATGCACTGAGCTGCTTCATGAGGTTCAACATCTCGATCGCCGCCATCGCGGCGTCCACACCCTTGTTGCCCCCTTTGGACCCGGCGCGCTCGATGGCCTGTTCAAGCGTGTCGACGGTAAGTACGCCGAATCCCAGTGGAATGTTGCATTCCAGGCTCACTTGCGAAAGGCCGGCGGCACAACGGCCCGCAACATACTCGAAATGCGGCGTCTCGCCACGCATCACGACCCCTAGCGCAATAAGCGCATCGTAACGCTTGCTGCTCGCCATGGTCTTCGCTGCAAGCGGCATCTCAAACGCACCAGGGACCCGAACGACTTCGATGTGAGTAAGCTCGACGCCGTGGCGGGTGAGCGCATCGATGGCGCCTTGCAAGAGGCGTTCGCCAATGAAATCGTTGAAGCGACTGAGCACGATACCAAAGCGCGCCGCGCGCGCGAATAGATCTCCCTGAGTGCTCTTCACGTCGTTCATGCGGACGCGGACTTCGCACGCTTGTCCCGCGTAGCGGCCCGCTTATTCTCGATATATTCGATGATTTCGAGTCCGAAGCCGGACATCGCGGGTACCTTCATGGGCCGACCCAGCACGCGCATCTTGCGCACAGAAAGGTCGGCCAAGATCTGGCTGCCCAGTCCGTAGGTACGAAGCTCCTCGCGTACCTGCCGGGCCGCTGGCGGCTCGAGCGCGATCTCCCGATTATGGATGTGCTCGATGCGCTTGGGCAGGTTTGCCGGTGGTTCGGCCTGATCCAGCACCACCACGACGCCGTTTTCCTCCTCAGCCACCCGTCGCAGTGCCGCGTGTAGGGTCCAGTGGCCCCGACGGTGCATATCGGTAAAAAGATCGAGCAGACTCTCCTGCACGTGCACCCTCACAAGCGTCGGCTTGTCAGACATGATCTCGCCCCGTACGAGGGCGAGATGCGTCTGGTGAGCGATCGTGTCGCGGTAAGCAACCAGGCGAAAATCCCCGAACTCTGTGGTGACTGTACACTCGCCCACACGCTCAATGGTGGACTCGTTTTCCATACGGTAACGGATCAGGTCGGCGATCGTGCCGATCTTGAGGCCGTGCTCATTGGCGAAATGCTCAAGGTCCGGCAGGCGCGCCATGGTGCCGTCGTCTTTCATGATCTCGCACAGCACCGCCGCCGGCCGCAGCCCGGCAAGCTGTGCAAGGTCGCAACACGCCTCGGTGTGGCCAGCCCGCATGAGTACCCCACCCGGCTCCGCGACCAGCGGAAACACATGCCCAGGCTGCACGATATCCTCCGCGTGCGCTTCCGGCGCGCAGGCGACCCTGATGGTATGCGCGCGGTCAGCCGCCGAGATACCGGTGGTCACGCCGTGCGCCGCTTCGATCGACACTGTGAAGTTCGTGCCGTGAACCGAGCGATTGTGCGCCACCATGGGCGCCAGGTTCAGGCGCTTCGCGTGCGCCTCCGTTATCGGCATACAGACAAGCCCGCGCGCGTGCTTCGCCATGAAGTTGATCTTCTCAGGCGTGGCGAAGTCGGCGGCGAAGACGACGTCGCCTTCGTTCTCACGGTCTTTGTCATCGAGCATGACGACCATGCGGCCCTGCCGCAATTCGTCGATAATCTCCCCTATTGGGCTTATTGGCATGACAAGTTCACAAAAGACCTTAAGAAGACGCCATTATGGCCCATTTTCTCAAGGATTTCCGCGCCGATAGCCGAGCCCGGCCCGGCCTCCGGGCACCAAAAGGCCAACACCATCTCGGCATAGAATGTGCAGGCTGAATTGTCTATATATTCTAACGGCTTGCCGATGGCAACCGGACTCACGGTGGTGCACCCAGCCTCAAGGACCCTCTGACAGTGTCGACGAGAAAGAGCGAACTCGAAGCTACGCTGGTTATCGACGGCGATGCCGACGCTTCACTGCCGCTGCCCGCAGGCGATCTCGTGCCTGTGCAGACAGCACTCGTTCCGGGTGCACGTCTCGATCACTACGTCATCGAGCAGGAAATCGGTGCCGGCGGCATGGGCGTCGTCTACAAGGCGGATGACACTCTGCTCGACCGTGTGGTCGCGCTCAAGGTCCTTCCGCCGCGCCTGTATGCACAAAAGGATTTCCTGCGCCGCTTTTCGGCAGAGGCTCGGTTGTTAGCGCGCATCCAAAGCCCGCACGTGGTCACCGTGCACACGCTGATGGAGAAAGACATCGGCCTGGTCTTGGTCATGGAGTTTCTGGACGGCGAAACGCTCGAGCAGCGCATACGCCGCGAGGGTCCACTATCGGTCAAGGAGGCCATAGACGTATTCGATGAGGCGTCCCTCGGTGTGGAGGATATCCACGAGATGGGTATCGTGCACCAGGACCTCAAGCCGGCGAACATTTTCCTTACCGCTGATGGTGGAGTGAAGCTTCTGGACTTCGGCGTAGCCAAACTGATGAATGAGCCAAGCGCCCATCAGACAGGCGCCCTGCTGGGCACGTTGCTCTATATCTCGCCCGAACAGATAAAGGGTCGCCAGGTCGATCAGCGCTCCGATATCTATACCCTGGGCATTACCATGTTTGAAGCCGTGACAGGTCGCCTACCGTTTGAACGCAAGACCAACTACGCGCTCATGCACGCGCACGTACAAGAAAGCCCGCCAGCGCCCAGCAAGTATCAGACTGAGATTCCAGCCGAGCTCGAAAAAGTGATTCTCAAAGCAATGGCCAAGGAACCCGAGCGGCGTTTCCAGACGATTCAGAACTTTAGAAAGGCGCTGCTGCGTCACCGGCGGGTGCGATTGCCAAAGCTGCGTTCCGCACTGCCGCTGCTGTCCGCGCCGATGACAGCCGTTGCCGGCGCTGCCGACTCACCGGCCGCGCTGCTCAAGGCGCGCCCGCGCTTCGCTGACAAGCGCCGCCTCCTCGGCGGGTGGGCCTTTGACGGCGTGCTCGTCGCCGGCGTGCTCGCTCTGGTCCTGTTTCTCGGTCTCGGTACCCAGATACGCCTGCCTTCGACAGCGACAGCCTCGCCTAGCAACGGCGGTGCCGATAAGTACGCCACGGTGAGAAAACTCTGGGGAAATCAACCACACCAAGCGGATCATGAAGATCGCCTTTGAGCTTCGATGCCTGGCCAAGAGGGGTCCTCTCCTACTCTTGCCCCTGTGGCTGCTGCCGGCCATCAGCGCCGATGCATCGCTGCTATGCAAACTCTACAAATGGCGCAATCAAGAGGTGCGGTATCACACGAGCTATCAGTACGACGAGGAAGAGACACGCACAGCGCAAGGCAAGTACAAACCCCTGCCCGCGAAGGGCGTCTACGCGATCGCCAGGCTCTATGCCATCGAACCCGATACGCGAGAAGCGCGTCCGTGCTCGAACTTAACCATCAGGAAAAGGCTGTTCTTGCAGAGAAGGGACGATCCGGATTTCGTGTTGAGCGAGATCAGCGAATTCTACGCCGAGGACGGCACGCTCATTACCACCAATCGCCAAGCAGTGACCGAACAGATACAGCGCACCGGCTTTTATAGGGCCCACGATCCCCTGCCCATTCCGGAGGACGCGCCCCCGGGACGTTATGAATTGGTCACCAAGCTTGTCCTGACCAAGAAAGGCCGCAAGACCGCCTTCCTGCTGGCGTCTACAAAGACAGCATACCGGATCCTGCCGCTCGACTAACAGCGTGAACCGTTAGTCGTGAATCGTTAGCCGCAAACGGCAAATCACCCGGTTCACGACTCACGGATGAAGCCATGCTTTGCCAGAAATGCAGGCGTGATGCTGGTCGTGGCTTGCGGCGTCTCCCCCAGCAACAGCCGTTCCAAATAGCGCGCAATAATATCCACCTCTAGATTGACGCGCCGTTCCGCCACGAGGTCACCGAACGTCGTCTCGCGCAAGGTGTGTGGGATGATGTTGACTTCGAACTCCGCGCCATTCACGCCATTGACGGTAAGACTGACACCATCGACGCAGATCGATCCCTTCTCGGCGATGTATTTCGCTAGGTTTGCAGGCGCGCCGATACGCAAACCGAGCGAACGACCCACGCGCCAACGTGCCAAGACATGGCCGACACCGTCGACATGTCCGCTGACGAGATGGCCACCAAGGCGCGTGCTCGGTGTTAATGCCCGTTCGAGGTTCACACGATCACCCACTTGCAAGCCACCGAGCGTGGTCCGCGTCAAGGTTTCGGCGGAAACGTCGACCGAGAATGCTTCTTTGTCGAAACACACGGCCGTGAGACACACCCCGCTGACACAGATGCTTTCACCTACGGCCGGGTCGCTCATGTCGAGCATCCCTGCACCGATGCCCAGGCGTCGGTCCTCTCCGACGTTCTCCACGGAGGTGACCTGACCGATCGCTTGTACGATGCCGGTGAACACTATCACCGTCCCCCAAGCAAATAGTCGGAAACGCCGTTCGAAGACGCAAAGAATGCCAAGGCGCAAAGCACGCATCGATTCATTGGATCCTTTCCTCCGCGTCTTTGCGCCTTTGCGATCTCTGAGTTGAAAACAACATCTTGCTAGTGGTCATTACTCTTGATCCGACAAACCATCCGCCAGTCGCTGCCCAACGCCCGCATATCCTGAATCTCGAGCGCAATGCGATCGCCCATGCGTTGTAATGCGGGCAAGCTAAACATGCCGTGGCCCTGATCGCCCATCAGACACGGAGCCAGATACAAGACGAGCTCGTCGATGAGCTGCGCTTGCAACAGGGCGCCACACAAGGTCGCCCCGCTTTCCAGCAACACCTCATTGACCTCGCGCGCCGCGAGCTCCCGCATCAGCGCTGCCAGGTCCACGCGATCAGCTTCGCCCGGCAGGTAGAGAACTTCGACCTGTGCGCTGCGCAAATGCGCGGCACGTGCCGCGTCGTTATTGGCTGTCCCCACCAGCACCAGTCCTGTCCCCGCCAGTATCTGGGCCTGTGGGGAGATGCGCAAGTGACTGTCCACCACTACACGCAGCGGCTGTCGCGGCAGCGTTATCTCGCGCACGTCGAGCCGCGGGTCATCGGTCTCTACCGTGTCAATGCCGACCATGATCGCCGAACTGCGCGCGCGCCATCGCTGCACGTCAGCGCGCGCCGCGGCACCGGTAATCCACTTACTTTCTCCGCTTGCCATTGCCGTGCGCCCATCCAGGCTAGCGGCCAGCTTGGCGCGCACGAAAGGACGTCCACGACGCATGCGGCTGACGAAACCAGGATTGAGCGCTTCGGCTTGATGTTGCAACAGGCCGACCTCGACATCGATACCGGCAGCCTGCAGTGCCGCGATCCCCTTGCCGCCGACCTCTGGGTTAGGGTCTTGCATGGCGACCACAGCCCGTCCGATTCGTGCTTGGATCAGGGCATCGCTGCAAGGAGGCGTGCGGCCGTGATGCGAACACGGCTCGAGTGTAATGAAGGCCGTGGCCCCCTGCGCCTGCGCGCCGGCCGCGCGCAAGGCATGCACCTCGGCATGCGGCTCGCCCGCGCGTTCATGCCATCCTTCCCCCACGACCCGGTCGTCCTTGACGAGTAGGCAGCCGACGCGCGGGTTCGGATCGACGCTATAAAGTCCGCGCGCGGCCAGACGCAGCGCACGGGCCATATACAGCGTTTCGTTGACACGATCACTCACTACGCTCGCCGCTATCAGGGATGAGCTTGAGCTGACGTCGACGGACTTCCGCGCTCGGCTCATTCTGCAGCCGTTCTACCTCCTCGCTAAAGGCATTCAAATCTTCGAAACTGCGATAAACCGATGCAAAACGCACGTAGGCAACAGGGTCGAGCTCCTTTAGCTCCTCCATCACCCATTCGCCGATAATCCTTGATTTGATCTCACGCTCGCCGCTCGCAAAGAGCTTCTGCCTAATGCGACCGATCGTCGCCTCAATGGCCTCGGTATCGACCGGTCTTTTTTCGAGCGCCCGACCCATCCCAGCGCGCAGCTTGTCTTCGCTAAACGATTCGCGACGACCATCCGACTTGATGATTTGCGGCAGGCGCAGCTCGGCGCGTTCGTAGGTTGTAAAGCGTGCGCTGCACGCGCTGCATTCCCGCCGACGCCTTACCGACTCACCTTCGTCGGCAACGCGCGAATCGATCACACGGGTGTCGTCATCGGCACAGAACGGGCAGCGCATGCTTTCGTAAACCCTAGGTCGTGAATCCTTAAGCGTAGATCCTAAACTTTAAGTAGCGAGCCGTAAATCACACTCGTCACGTGGGACTCAAGTGTAGACGGGAAAACGGCGACACAGCTCGACAACCTCACCTCTGATCCTAGCGCGCAGCGACGCGTCGGCCAGATTGTCCAGTATGTCACAGATCCAATGCGTGAGCTGCTTGCACTCGGCGATGCCGAAACCGCGTGTGGTCACAGCAGGCGTGCCTATACGCAGCCCGCTGGTGATGGAAGGCTTGTTTGGGTCGTCCGGCACCGCATTCTTGTTGACGGTGATATTGGCCTCGCTGAGTGCCGCCTCGGCATCCCGGCCGGTGATCCCGCGGCGAATCAGGTTGACCAGGAAAAGGTGGTTGTCGGTCCCGCCCGAGACGACCTCGTACGCGCGCTCCAGCATGACCCCTGCCATGGCGCGCGCGTTATCGAGTATGCGCTGCTGGTAGGCCTTGAACTCGGGCTGCAGCGCTTCCTTGAAGGCCACGGCCTTGGCGGCGATCACGTGCATCAGCGGCCCGCCCTGCACGCCCGGGAAGATCATCGAGCTCAGCTTCTTCTCGATCGTTGGGTCGGCCCGCGCCAGAATCAGGCCCCCGCGCGGACCGCGCAACGTCTTGTGCGTGGTGGAGGTCGTGATATCCGCCAGCTGCACGGGGTTTGGATAAAACCCGGCCACCACCAGACCGGCGACATGTGCGATATCCGCCATCAGGTAAGCGCCCACCTCGTCGGCGATCTCGCGAAAGCGTTGCCAATCGACGATGCGCGAATAGGCACTAAAACCGGCAATGATCAACTTGGGCTTGTGCTCACGCGCAAGGCGTTGCAGCTCCTCATAGTCGATCTCCTGGGTCTTTCTGTTCAGACCGTATTGTACGGCCTTGAACAGACGGCCGGAGATGTTGGCACTCGCCCCATGCGTCAGATGTCCCCCGTCGGCCAGACTCATCCCGAGAATGGTGTCACCGGGTTGCAATAGTGCCAGATACGCGGCCATGTTCGCCTGCGAACCCGAGTGCGGCTGTACGTTCGCATAGCCAGCGCCGAAAAGTTCCTTCGCGCGATCGATCGCAAGTCGCTCCGCAACGTCGACGTATTCGCAGCCGCCGTAGTAGCGCCGACCCGGGTAGCCCTCTGCATACTTGTTGGTGAGCACCGAGCCTTGCGCGGCCAACACACGAGGGCTCGTGTAGTTCTCCGAGGCAATAAGCTCGATATGGTCCTCTTGGCGGCGTAACTCGCCGGTCATGGCCGCCGCCAGCTCGTCATCGAACCCGGCGATGGTCATGTCCTTGGAAAACATGGAGGCTGTCACTGGCAGCTGTTAAGAGCTATCGATGCGTGTTTGCGAGCTCGAAGACGGCGCGTAGCATAAACGATTTGACGAGGTATGCCTATGGAACAACGAAAACGCCCGGCACGGGCCGGGCGTTTTAAGCACGTCATTCTCGTGCTAGCCGATCTCAACTCTCGAACACGCGCTCCAGGTGCTCCAGGTCGTTGACGACGCGCCACTCGGCGGCACCGGCATTCATCACGCGTTTTTGCCACCACTCAAGCCGGCCGAGATAACGGCGTGGATCAACGTTGTCGGTCTTCAGCTTCGTCACATTTAGGGCGACAATGCGTATGCCGCTCAGCTCGATCGGGAAATCGCGCACCGTGCTCTTGCTGAGCTCTTCCTGCATGTCGGAAAAGATCAAGATGGTCTTGCGCCCCGGATTGGCCTCGTTGAGAAATTCCGCGGCCTGAATAATGCCGCCCGTAATATCCGTGTGCGCACTTCCCTTCTTGATGCTTTTTGCGAACTTGTCGATCCTGTCGCGAAAAGCACGCTTCTGCGCATTGGCCTTGATCGGGTCCTTGATGAAGGTGACCTTGGCGATGATGTCCTTCTCGCTGAAGCTACGGCTGTCGACCTTCGCCACCGCGAGCGCATCGCCCGGCTGCAAGGTTCCCAAAAGGTAATTGATCACCGCCAATGCCTTGTCCAGCTCGTCAGCGTAAGTGCCGGAGGTGTCGATCAGCATGTAAACGCCTTGCGTGCGACTGTGCCGCTGCTCTTTTGGCGAGCAGCTGGCAACGACCAGCACGGCCAGCGTGAGCATCAGTATGTGTGAAATAGCGCGTTTCATGGCTCTACTCTCCTTTAGCCGCGTGCCGCCTAACCGCTGGCTCGCCCTTTGGCCGGGAAGGCAGCGATGCCTCGGCCTCTTCCCATAGCTGACTCTTCCTGCCCATTCCGGGCCTTGAAAAGTCGCTCGATCAGCAACGGCAAAAAGATCACTACGTCATATAGCATGACAAAGACGTTGCCGACCTGCTTGACGACATTGCCTATGACCCGCAGAACGAATGCGAGGCCACGGATTGCCAACACGAACAGCACGCCAAAGACCGTTCGTGCCGAGTAGATGAAGTACTCCAATGGGACAGCCGTCAACGGCAGCGCCAGCGGCAGGATGAAACCCAGGATCATCTGACCTGCGGTGGGAATCTTAGTCATCCAGCCGGTCTCCACCGCCGTCGTTGCCTGCATGTTGCCCAGCCCCGCCTTTAACGCCAGATCGGCAGCGACGATGAGGTCACGCATGATCGCCAGCGCCACCTCGACACCCGCCAGCACGAGCAAGATCGTAAGCGAGGCCCACATCAGCCGACGTCGCATCTTGTCCTGCATGTTGTTGATCCGCGGAAACAGATGTGTGATGCGCAGCGACTCCATCAGAAACAGGCCCATGGTCGCTTCGACGAAGATGATGACCAGTGCAGCGATATGCGAGGCCTGCAAATTGCCAACGATGTACTCGCCGCCGCCGACCATGGCCGCCATTGGCCGGGCAATCAGCCAGAAGTTGACAAACGCGCCGCCGAAGGCGATGGCCAACACCAGGCTGGCGATAAAGAACTGCACGGTGGCGGAGGAAGTGAGCGCATGCTCGGCGCGCTCGGAGTTCGCATTGATGTCCTCGTACTTCTCCATCTGTGCATCGATGCGGGCCGCACTTTCCTGCAAGCCGGTCAGGTTTCGATCCACCTGGGTCAGCGTCTGATTGAGCGAGCGCCAGAACGGCATAAATCCCTTAAGAATCTTGTGCCGCTCTTCGTACGACTTGCGATACTCGGAGATCGCCTTGTCGTAGATCCGCTCCATGGATTCGGCGATATCACCCAGGATTTTTTGCACCAGGCCGTCGCCGGTGGGCGGGATTTTGGCAATGGTCGCCACGGCTTTGGTCCACTCGGGCGGTGCCGGCGGCACCTCGCCGCATTTCTGGTAGTCTTCCTCGATACGCGTAATCTCGCCCATGAGCTTGCGCTGCAGCACCGGGTAATCGCGCAAATCCCGTTGCACCACCGCCGTCACGCGCTCGAACTCGCGTTCGATGCCCTGTGTAATCTCTTCCTTGCCATGCGCCAACAACACGATCTTGTTGCGCTCACGCAGCTGTTCGGCCGTAGACATTAGCCACCGCGCGCCCAAACGCATCGGGCCGCTGATCGCGCGGCAAATCGAACGTATTACGCCATGCAGCGGCCTGCGAGCGGGGTACAGGAAGAACAAGGCCGCTACGTACAGGACCAGCACAGACAACGCAGGATTGCCTGGCCAGACCACCCACCAGTCACCGGTCATACTTACCCCCAGAATTCAGGCAGCAAACTTATTATCGGGATATCGGCATTAAGTATAGCCGATGGTTTGAGGCGCGCTTCCAGCCGCATTTGGGCGGAAACCGATAAAAGACCCGATCTGGTTGACTACTGGTCCAGCGGCCACCGCCCGCTGGCGCGGAGTATGCTATACGCCCGCGCTGGATGAGACAGTCTCGCCACCGGGAAATTAGCCTAGGGCCGGTTGGGTTCGGCCGTTTCCTTTTTCGCCGGCAACAGGTCCTCGCGCGAGATGCGGAGCGCCAGCACCGTCGGGGTGGCAATGTAGATAGATGAGTAGGTGCCGACAACGACGCCGACAATGAGCGCCGTCGAAAAACCGAGCATGATCTCACCGCCAAGAAAGAACAGCGCCAGTACGGTCAACATGGTCGTACCCGAGGTGATGATGGTGCGCGACAGGGTCTGATTGATCGAGGCATTCATGATTTCGACAACGCCCGCTCTGCGCATACGGCGGAAGTTCTCGCGGATCCGGTCAAACACGACAATCGTGTCATTGAGGGAGTAGCCGAGGACTGCCAGGATCGCCGCCAGCACCGGGAGCGAGAACTCCATTTGCGTGGCCGAAAAAAAGCCGAAGGTCAATAGCACGTCGTGTGCCACGGCCACAATCGAGGCGAGCGCGAAACGCCACTCGAAACGGAACAGCACATACACGAGGATAGCGATCAACGTGTAGATCAGCGCAAGGCCGCCCTTCTCGACGAGTTCGCCGCCCACCTGCGGGCCCACGAATTCCACGCGCCGGACCTGCAGCTGACAATCGACCAGGGTGCTGTCCCCGCCCTTAGTACACTTCTGCGCCTCGCCCGGGCGGCTCTCCACGGCAACCTCATTATGAGTCTTGCGCAAGACCTCGATCACCGCACTACTGAGTGCGGCGCTTTCTTTTCCGGGTTGCAACGGGATGCGAACCATAACGTCGCGCGTCGTGCCGAAATGCTGTACAACTGCATCGGCAAAACCGTTGCCAGCCAACTGTTCTCGTACCGCCGATACCTCCACGGGCTCGGCGTAGCTCAGCTCGACGAGTGTTCCGCCGGTGAAATCCAGGCCGAAGTTCAGGCCACGCACAAACAAAGAAACAAAGGTGGCGACGATCAACGCCAAGGAAACGGCTATCGGCAACTTGCGCGTGCCGATGAAATCGATGTTGGTTCCGGGCTTAAGTAAGCTCAATGCCATGGCAGCTAAATCGGCAAGGCCTGTAGACGCCTGCCGCCAAATATCACATTGGCCATTGCGCGCGAGCACAAGATGGCCGTAAACATTGACGTGACAATGCCGATGCTAAGCGTGATCGCAAATCCCTTGATCGGGCCAGTGCCGAAATTGAACAACATGACAGCGGCGATCAGCGTGGTGATATTGGCGTCGGCGATCGTGCCGAGCGCCTTTTCATACCCCGCATGGATGCTCGCCTGCGGTGTGTTGCCATTTCGCAGCTCCTCGCGGATGCGCTCGAAGATCAACACATTCGCGTCGACCGCCATACCGACCGTCAGCAGGATGCCCGCCACGCCAGGAAGGGTCAGCGTGGCCTGGAACATCGAAAGGATCGCCACCAGTAATACAAGGTTGAGCGTCAGCGCGATATCGGCGATGACACCGAATGCACGATAGTAGACCACCATGAAAAGCATCACCGCCATGAAGCCGACGATGATGGCTTGGAATCCCTGTCTGATGTTGTCCCGCCCTAGACTCGGACCGACGGTCCGCTCTTCGACAATACTGATCGGTGCCGCCAACGCGCCAGCGCGCAGCAGTAAGGCCAGCTCATTGGCCTCTTCGACCGTAAACGCGCCCTCGATCTGGAAGCGCTTGCCGAGCTGCTGCCGGATTACCGGTGCCGTGATCACTTCTTCGAAGCGCCGCTGGATGCGGACCGGTTCGCCGTTTTTGTCCAACACGGGATTGCCGTTCTTATCGCGTTTGATCTCGGAGCGAATTTCGACATACACGACGGCCATGCGTTTGCCCACATTCTTTCCAGTCACGCGCTGGTTGATCGCGGCACCGGCCGAGTCGAGCGTGATGCTGACGATCGGCTCATTGGTACGGCTGTCAAAGCTTGGCTGAGCATTAATGATATTGTCACCGGAATAGATCAGCCGCTTCTTCAACAAGATCGGCCGGCCATCGCGCTGCTTGTACAGTTGTGAGCCCGGCGGCACGCGCCCAGCGATGGCACTGGCGACGTCGTGCTCCTCGTCAACGAGCTTGATCTCCAGCGTCGCCGTGCGGCCGAGGATGCGCTTGGCCTCGGCGGTGTCCTGTACGCCTGGCAGCTGAACAACGATGCGCTCCTGCCCTTGCTGTTGGATGATAGGTTCGGCCACACCGAGCTCGTTGACGCGGTTACGCAGCGAGGTCATGTTCTGCTCGAGCGCCGCGCTCTGGCGCTCGCGTATGCCCTGCTCGCTTAGCCTGCCCAGGAGATAAGGGCCATCCGCGTCCTCGCCATCGATCAGATTAAGCTCGCCAATTTCACTTGCGATCGGTGCCCGCGCCTTCGACCGCTCGGCGCTGTCGCGAAAACGGATTTCGATGCCGCCTTGATCCCGTCGGCTCACACTCTGATAGCGCACCTTGGCTTCACGCAGAATTCGCCGTATGTCGTCAACAAAATGCTCCTCGGCGCGCTTCACTACCGCGGGCATGTCCACCTGCATGAGAAAGTGCACGCCACCGCGCAGATCAAGTCCGAGGTACATCGGCTTGCCGCCCAGCAGACCGAGACCTGCCGGTGTCTTCGGCAACAAATTGAGCGCTACCGTGTAGCCGTCACCCAGTGCCTTTTGCGCCACATCCCGCGCCTTGAGCTGGGTGTCGATGTCGTCAAAACGGAATTTCGCCCCTTGTTCGTCGAGCTGACTCACAATCGGTGTCAAGCCCGCTTTTTCCAACGCTTGCGTGACCGTTGTCAGCGTGCCCGCATCAACGGTGGCCCGGGCGGAAGAGACCTGGATCGCCGGATCTTCGCCATACAGGTTGGGCAAGGCATAGACGAGGCCGACGACGACGACCGCGAGCACGAGCAGGTTTTTCCAGAGTGGATACTTATTCATGTGAACTCAGCCGAGCGTGCGGGCCGGCGCCATTATGCAAAGCCCGGCGTCTTGTGCAAGGGCCCATCGGCACACAGATTGGGGAATCACGGAGGCAGTCTATTAGTTAGGCACTGCCCTTGATCGTTCCCTTGGGCATGACGGCAGAGATCGCCGTCTTCTGCACCTTAATAGATATGCCCTCGGCAATCTCCAAGGTGAGAAACTGCTCGCCGACATGGGTGATGCGTCCCAGCGTGCCGCCGTTGGTGACAACCTCGTCGCCCTTGGCCAGGGACTGGACCATGTTGCGGTGTTCCTTGACGCGCTTCTGCTGCGGGCGGATCAGCATGAAGTACATGATGGCAAACAATACGACCATCATGATCAGGAAGCCGGTGCCGCCTCCCTGAGCGCCCCCAGCCCCCTGGGCCCACGCCTCGGAGATTAGTAGATTCATGGTATTTCCTTTTTACCTTTCCATACGATTCATACTTGCGAAGAAACTACGCCAGGACCGGAAGATCCTGTCCGCGCATACGATAAAACTTATCGACAAAATCATCCAGTTTTCTTATCCCAATTGCTGCCTGCAGGTCACGCATTAGCTGCTGGTAATAGTGCAAATTGTGGAGTGTGGCCAGACGCGCCCCGAGAATCTCATTATGGCGGTGCAGGTGGCGCAGATAAGCCCGACTGTAGTGACGACAAGTATAACACTCACACTGCGGATCGACAGCGCCGGTGTCCACGCGATGACGCTCATTATGGATCTTCACGATCCCTGCGTGCGTGAATAGCCAGCCA
>JABAOD010008642.1_pt2 | contig 20668 bp, 30 predicted proteins | sample 7062151 | NCBI WGS metagenome assembly JABAOD01 (sample SAMN14538626, study PRJNA623070) | marine sediment metagenome | biome: marine biome [ENVO:00000428]; feature: marine pelagic biome [ENVO:01000023]; material: deep marine sediment [ENVO:00002113] | place: India: Gulf of Khambhat ... | reverse complement strand
CGGTGGACCTCGACCCCGTGCTGCAACAGCAGCGAGGCCAAGCGCGCCACGTTGGTGGGATCGGTGTCCGGCATGACGGCGATCCGCTTCATCCGCCCCGCCCGCGCTTCGTCGATGGCCGTGCGGTGGAACTCGTAGTAGTCGCGGAGCCGCGCCCGCCGGTTACCCGCGGCGGTCTGAACCGTGGCCAATGACGCCACGTAGTGATGCGCGATGCCCTCCCGAAACGTGATGACGGTCCCATCGTCACGGCGCCGCTTGAGTGCCTTGCCGCCGTCGGTTTCGTACGTCATGCCGGTGGCGCCGTGCAGCGAGGGTCCGGCATCGAAGTAGCCGGCGTAGAACAGGTCGAACACGTCGCGCGTGTAGTACTGCCATCCGTACCGGTCGAACGCAGCCGCGTTGCCCTGCCCGAACACTTCCAGCCAGCGGACCGTCTGTGCGGGGAGGTTGCGGTTCACCGGAGCCGCCGGTGGCGGGAAGAAGTACTGTTCCGTGGTGCTGTGAAGATCGACGAATACCTGCGGGTGCCAGCGGACGATGGTCCCGAGCATGGCCCGTGTGGGAGCTTGCGCCAACGCGATCAGATCACGGTTCATGTCGAATCGGTAGTGTCCGTATCGCCCCCAGATGCCCCAGGGCTCGTTCCATTCGTACGCGAACGGTTCATCGGTGCCGACCGCGAGCGAGTTGTACCACACTGCGAACCGCTCGTGACCGTCCGGATTGGCGGCCGGATTCACGATGACCAGCGTGTTTCGCAGCATCTCGACGGTGGCCGGCTCGTCCGAGGCGAGCAGCTGATAGACGACCCACATCGCGGCCTCAAAGCCGCCGGGCTCGTTGCCGTGAATGGAGAACGAGAGCATGACGGTCACCGGGGTACGCGCCGCCATCGCGTCTGCCGCCTGGGGGCTGGTCGACCGCGGGTCGGCAAGCCGGGCCAGGTCGGTCCGGACCTCGTCGATCCGGGCAAGGTTCTCCGGAGCCGAGATGAGCAGGATGCGCATCGGTCGCCGCTCTTCCGTCATGCCGATACGCTCGACGCGCACCCGATTCGGAGCGGCGGCGATCATCGCGTCGAGCACGGCCTGTTGCTCGGCATACTGCGTGTGCCGCGCGCCGGCCTCGTATCCCAGGAGTGAGTCGGGTCGCGGCACCGCCGGGCGGTACGGTCCCCGGTCGTAGAAATCGAACGTCTCTTGCGCATGCCCCGATGGTGCGACCGCAAGGCCACCCACCGTGACGAGGATGAGGACGAGACGGGACGTCATGATCGCTGACCTTTGTGAGTGGTTTCGGCGGCGAAACCTACGCCGTTCACGAGACATGCGCGAGGGCAACGCGCGAAGCTGGGCAGAGCATGCGGATGTCCGGATCGACGTACGACAGCGCCGGTTGTCGCGTGGCCGTCTTGACATATACGATATATCGTACGATACTACGTGCGCAGTGGCGTACGATATATCGAGACATATCGCAGAGAGGTGGTGCTGATGCGTGGCTCTGGAGGAATGTTTGGCTTCGGCCCCGAGTTCTGGTGGGGTCGCGGGTGGCAGAAGGGTGGCCGTCGTCGCCGCGTGTGGTTCGAGTCCGGCGACATGAAGTACGTGATCCTCAAGCTGCTCAGAGAGCGGCCGATGCATGGCTATGAGGTCATGAAGGAGCTGGAGCAGCAGACGCACGGCTGCTATAAGCCGTCGCCCGGCACCGTCTACCCGACGCTGCAGTGGCTCGAGGACGAGGGCCTCGTGAGATGCGAGGAGCAGGAGGGGAAGAAGGTGTACTCCATCACCGAGGCCGGCCTGGCGTTCCTCGACGAGAACAAGTCGACGGTGGAGGACATCTTCGACCGCATCGAGGAGACGCTCGACGGGCTGTTCTCCGATCCCATGCCCGAGGTGACCCGGCTCATCGGCCGGCTCGCCACGCTCTCGTACCGCGCCGCGTGGAAGCTTCGGGACGACGAGGCCAAGCGTGGAAGCATCGGTGCCGTGCTCGAGCGCGCTGTGAAGGAGATGGAGGAGCTGGTCGCGTAGGGCGGAGCGCCGCCGACACGGACGGTGGGGGCCGGTTCTCGTCGGGACGAGACCGGCCCCCCGGTGCGTCGGTCAGGACTCCGCCTTGTCCTTCGATCGGCCCGCCTGCTGCAGGGCGCGGCGCAGCAGGAAGGCTATCTGCCCGTTTACGCTCCGCAGCTCGTCCTTGGCCCACCGCTCCAAGGCGTCGTACGTCTTGGGGTCGAGCCGCAACAGAAACGCCTTCCGTTTGGGCACGGGCGCCCTACTGGTACAGCGACCCCGTGTTCACGACGGGCTGGGTGCCGCGATCGGAGCACAGTACGACCAGCAGGTTGCTCACCATCGCCGCCCGCCGTTCTTCGTCGAGGTCGATAATCGATTTGTCGGCCAGCTGTTCCAGGGCCATTTCCACCATCCCGACGGCACCGTCGACGATCTTCCGGCGCGCCGCGATGATCGCGCTCGCCTGCTGCCGCTGCAGCATCGCGTGAGCGATCTCGGGCGCGTAGGCGAGGTGGCTGATGCGCGCTTCGATGACCTCGACCCCCGCCTTCTGGAGTCGCTCCTGGATCTCCACCTGGAGCTGCTCGGCAATCTGGGCCGTGTGGCTGGTGAGCGCAGTGTCATCGCTCTCGTGCGCGTCGTAGGGATACCGGGTCGCCAGCCCGCGGAGCGCCGACTCGCTCTGGACGTGGACGTACTCTTCGTAGTCGTCGACCTCGAAGAGCGCTTCAGCGGAGTCGATCACGCGCCACACGACCACCGCGGCGATCTCGATCGGGTTGCTGTTGCAGTCGTTCACCTTGAGCTTGCCGGTCTCGAAGTTNNCCAGGCCACGCACCGCCGCCTCGCTCTGCACGTGCACGTAGTCCTCGAAGTCGTCGACCTCGAAGAGGGCCTCGGCGGTGTCGATGACCTTCCAGACGACCACGGCCGCGATCTCGATGGGATTGCCGTTGTTGTCGTTCACCTTGAGCTTGCCGGTCTCGAAGTTGCGCACGCGAAGGGAGAGCTTGCGCTTCGTGTAGAACGGGTTCGCGTAGCGCAGCCCCGGCGTCTTCACCGATCCCACGTACTTGCCGAAGAGCTGCAGCACCCGGGCCTCGTTCGGGTTCACGATGAAGAGGCCGGCAAACAAGAACATGAGCACGGTGAACACGATGACGGCCGCGACGATCTGCCCCGGACTCTCGGCGCGGACGCCAGCGTAGAACCAGTAGCCGACCACCGCCGTCGCCAGCAGCAAACCGGTCAGGGCGATGTACCCCGACGCCACCTGCCGCTCCTTCTCGCGAATCATCGTAGGCCCTCCGAAAAGTGGGTATCAATATGATATCATATTGCTAGCGGCGTGTCAAGGTCCGAGAAGACGGGCGCCCCCATCGACCGACGGGCCGACGGGGGCGCGAGCGCGTTGTGACGTGCAGTGCGTCAGAGGCCGATAGCGACCCCGGCGCGGAACGAGACCACGTTGGTCTGACTGCGGATCGGGAACAGCGTCAGCGAGCCATCGGGGTTCTCCACGATCCCGCCGCGCCGCAGGTACTCGGTTTCGCCGTGATAGGTGGACTGAAGCGATAGATCGAGTGACACCGGGTGACGACCGCGTGTGAGGCGTAGCAGCATGCCACCACCTCCAGTCAGGGCCACCGTGACATCGTCGAAATTGGTGCTTTGCGCAAACGCGTCCCAGTCATCCGCGCCCTTGACCGACGACACGGTCGTGAAGTACGCCAGGCCGGCCGTGCCGAACAGATATGGGCGAAGGGGTCCGTTGCCCAGCGTGAGTTGCGGGCCCAGGCCGAGGCTGAAGATCATGTTGTCGGTGCTGACATCCACCCATACCCGCGGGACCCAGGGGCTCAGCGGCGTCGAATACCGCTCGTGACCATAGATCACGAACGATCCATCGAAGCGGAGCCCGAGGAGCCCATTGGGCGCCAGGTTGATGACGCCGTACATGCCGAGCCCGCCTCCCCAATCCACGAACTGCTGGAACTCGCCGACCGGTCTGACGAGCGTGCCGTTGATGCCCAGCATGTGACGGGGAGGAAGCACGCGCAGCTGCTGCGCGGCGGTCGTACCCGGCAGGCCGGCGAGCCCAGCGACCAACGCCAATCCCACCATCGAGCGACTGCGAGACATGACTCCCTCCAGTGAGTCCCCAGGAACGAGGGAGGCAAAGGGTATGCCCGCTGGTGATGGCTTTACAACTCGTTGTTGATCAATGACTTATCGGTGCGACACCGGATCGGCCAACGGCTGGATCTGTCCCCCGCCGGGGACACCGACCTCACGCCCGATAGACGGACATGTAGGCGCTCCAGGGCCCAACCGCCTCGCGGTACTGCTTGGCCATGACGCGGACGATCTGCCCGAGGTGCGACAGGTCGTGCGCGGTCCAGGTTGCCAGGAGCTGACCCAGCGTCACCGTGCCCAGATCGGGGTGCCGGCCGCGACGGTCCAGATCGGCCGGATTGAGCTTCCACGAGACGAGTGTCTCGAGATTCCGGCGCCGCAGACGACGGAATTCATCGATCAGCTGGTCCACCGACTTCCCACGGGGTCTCTCCAGGTGTGCGAAGCGATCGAAGGGATCGAATGGCCGGCTGTCGCCCTCCGCGAGGATGATGCGGGCGCGCGGGATCCAGTCGGTCTCCTCGCCATGGATCAAGTGTCCGAGCACGTCGAAAGGGCTCCAGGTGTCGGGACCCTCGGTCGCGGTCAGCCACTCGGATGGCAGGCCGGCCAACAGCGCATCGAGCGTCCCCGGGGTACGGCCGAGCACGGCCACCGCCGCATCCAGCTCGAACTGCATGGAATGACTCCTTTCTGCGAGGTCTTCGGGATGGGAGTCAGTCGCCGAACTGTTGGAACCGGAAGATGCGATACCCCATGAGCACGAGCAGGGCGCCGGCAACGAGGAGCAGTGGGCCCTGGCCGTTCCAGCGCCACATCCGCTCCAGCCGGCCTTCGGCTCGAGCCACCTGATATCGTGCCCGCTCGAGCCCGCGCTCGGCGGCGGACAACTGCATGGAGATCACGGCCGAGTCCGGCGATGTCCCCCCGTCGCTCAGCTCACGGAGGGAATCGACACGTTGCTGCAGGCCGGTGGCCCAGTCGCCGTTGGATCGCAGTGAGCTGTTCGAGACGATCGTGAGGACGAATGGGCTGGCGATCATGACCAGGCCGATCAGCACGAGCCAGCGGTGCAGTCGCGGCATGAAGCCAGGGTTCCGAGCCGTCACGGCGACGGCTCGGAACGCGACGAAGCCGCGCTCATGGTTGCCCGGCAGCCAGCAACCGGGCGGCGGCGCGAATCGTGTCCCAGGCGGCCTCGACATGGCGCTGCAAGGTGTAGGTCCCGCCGATCGCCAGTCGCAAGACCAGGTGTCCGTCGATCTTGGTGTGCGTCAGAAAGAGCTTGCCGGATGCATTCAACTCACACAGCAAACGCTCGTTGAACGTGTCGTCGCGTCGGTGGCGGAAGCACACGAGGTTCAGCGTCACCGGTGCGGCAAGATGGAAATCCGGATCCTGACGCACCCACTCGGCGACCATTCGGGTCAGGTGCACGTGATGTCGAATGTGCTGTTGCAGGCCTCGGACCCCGTAGTGCCGCAGCACGAACCACAGCTTGAGCGCGCGGAACCGCCGCCCCAGCGGCACGTGCCAGTCGCGGTAGTCGAACACCGCGCCGGCCTCCGAGGCCACGTTGCGGAGATACTCCGGCGTGACGGTCAGTGTTCGGATCAGTGCCTGGCGGTCCGCGACGTAGAAGCAGTCGCAGTCGAAGTTGGTGAGCAGCCACTTGTGGGGGTTGAAGCAGTAGCTGTCCGCCAATTCCACTCCATCGTGAACCCAGCGGAATTCGGGACAGATGGCCGCGCTGCCCGCGAGGGCGGCGTCCACGTGAAGCCAGAGGCCATGCTCCCGGCAGACCGCCCCGACCGCGGCCACGGGGTCGATCGCGGTGACCGAGGTGGAGCCGACCGTGGCGCACACGAAGCACGGCGTCAGCCCGGCTTCACGGTCGGCGCGGATCGCGTGGTCGAGCATGTCGGGCCGCATCGCGAACCGGTCGTCGACTTCGATGAGGCGCAGTCGGTCCTTTCCGATCCCCGCGATGCCGACGGCCTTCTCGACGGACGAGTGCGCCTGCGACGAGGCGTACGCCGTCAACGGACGATCCAGGCCCGTGCGGTTGGCGGCGAACCCCGTCGCGCGTTCTCGGGCAGCGAGGACCGCGCAGAGCGTGGCCGATGAGGCGGTATCCTGGATCACGCCGCCCCCACCGGCGCCCGACGCGAAGGCCGGTGGCAACCCCAGGAGGCCGACCAGCCAGTCCAGGATGTGCGTTTCCAGTTCCGTGCACGCGGGGCTGGTCGACCACAGCATTCCCTGCACGCCGAGGCCGGATGATACCACGTCGCCGAGGATCGCCGGTGGTGAAGCGTTCGCCGGGAAGTAGCCGTAGAACTGCGGCGCTTGCCAATGGGTGATGCCGGGAAGGATGATCGCGTCGAGGTCGGCGAGGATCGCCTCCAATTGCTCCCCGTCCTGCGGCGGTGCGTCCGGCAACTGACGCCGAATCGCCCCGGGCTCGACCCGAGACAGTACCGGGAATCGCTCGAGCGTCTCGAGATAGCGCGCGACCCAGTCGACGACAGCGTAGCCGGCCACGCGGAACTCGTCCGGCGTCATGTGGCGTGTGGGATGCTCGTCGGTCATGGCGCGATCCGCAGGCTGCTCGACGGTCGTTGACAATAGGTCACCAACGCGGACATCACCTCACGCTGCAGGGTGTCGCCGAGCGGGCGGTTGAGAAGCCGCCCGCGCACGACGAGGGCCGACGAGCCTCCCCCATCGAGATTCAGCGCGCGTTCCGCGCCCAGGTCGCGCATGATCGTCGCCAGCTCCACCAGATCCACCCCACGGCTCCCCGGTTGGCGACCATCGACCACGAGCAGAATGAGCTGTCCATCGGCGGTTCGGCCCACCGCGGTGCGGGGATGGGTCTTGGGGATGGCGCTGCCGAAGAAGACCTCCTCGTCGGTGGTCACCCTGACGGCACCGCCCACGACCAGCATGGGACCCGCGCCGACCGCATCGCGCACGGCCCACGGTCGTGCGAGCGTCGCGTCGATCTCGGCCGGCGACCCCGGGGTGTGCGGTGGCGGATCCGGCCAAGTGAGCACGGAGTCGCCACTCGTCGTCGCCCAGGTGATCTCGATCTCGCCATCCTCGGTGAAGCCCACCGCCGCGCGCGTCGCATCGTATCGCTGCGCCTCCCGCTCGACGGAGCGCGTGGCCGGTGCCACCAGGCGATCGTCGATGAGCAGCAGCCCCGCATGGACGGCGGGCACCCGGTCCATGGCGAAGTAGCCGCCGTTGACGGCCACGCATGCGTCCCCATCGGAGGCGAAGCTGGTCAGGGTTTCGCGGCCGTCCTGCAGGTCGCCGGAGAGCCTGACGCGCGTGACGATGTCAGGCTCGGGCTCGTCGATGCGCACGGCCCACGCGCGCACCGGCGGGATGCTGCTGTGCCCGGCGAACACGCGGATGCCCGGAGGCAACTCAACGTTGATCGAATCGATCGGCCGCCAGGCGAGGCGGATGGACTCTCCGCCGGACCCACCGCGGCAGGCCAGGAGTGCAACGGTGGCGATCAGCCCGAGCCCTCTCACCCGCCACCCGCCTGACTGGGCTTCCGCCCGACCAACTGGACCACCGCGCTCCGACCGACGTGGAGCCGTCCTTCCAGGACATCCCGCTCGATCTCACGGGCAATGACCAGGTCGAGCCCGTCGAGGTCACAGCGCAACTCATCCAACGACACGAGAAGGTCGGCCACGGGCGGGCCGCCGGTCCGATAGGCAAGCTGCCGTGGTGTGTAGGCCTCGAGCACGAGCACTCCGCTGGGACGGAGGCCGTCGACGATGTGCCGATGCAGCAGACGCCGGACGTCGGACGGCAGGTGGCAGAAGATCGACACGATGGCATCCCACGCGTCCCGACCCATAGCGTACGAACGGAGATCCGCAACTTCGGTGGTGACCGTGACCTGCCGCTCGGCGGCGAGGCGTCTGGCTTTCTCGAGTCCCACCGTCGAGGCATCGACACAGTGCACGGTCCAGCCGCGGGCGGCGAGGAAGGTGGCGTTGCGTCCCTCGCCCTCGCCGAGGCTCAACACCCGACCGGGTGGGAGCAGGTGCACCACCGACGTCAGAAAGGTATTGGGGGCGGTACCGTAGGTGTAACCGTCCTTGGCGTACCGTGCGTCCCACTCGCGGGCGATGTCCGTGAACGACGGATTGCCGTATGTGAGGTCGCGTTGCCGCGCCGCGTCGGTGGCACCGCACAACTCGTCAGTCGTCACGGAACCCCACTCTCGCGTGTGAGCCGTCACAGAACGGTTTGTTCCCGGAGTGGCCGCAACGACAGAGGGCGGCCTTCTCGTAGCGGGAGCGCCGTTCTCCGCGACCGTCCACCAGGTCAAACGTGCCCCGGACGATGGCCGGGCCGTTGGATTGAGGAGTGACCGTGAGCGCTCCACCGGCCGGAGCGTCCGCCGAGGCGACGGTCTCGCGGACCCGGCCGGCATCCGAGAAGGCGATGAGCAGATGCCGTCCATCGCAGAGCGGCTTCATGACGGACGCGCACAGCGACACAGCGCGACACGATGGTCGCTCAGGATCGGCGAGCCCTCGGGATCCGTGATCTGCACGCGTCCCCGAAGGTAGAGTGGGCCGTCGGGGCACACCGACACGCTGTTTTCCGCGTCGGGGCGTTCGTCCTGTGGGTGATCCAGCCGCTCGTAGTGCAGCGCGCCCGTGGGACAGCGCTCGACGGTCTGCGCGACGTCGTCCGCTAGTGCCTGATCCGGCTCGATCCACGGGCGCCGATCGGGATCGAAGACCCTGGGAAGGCGACGGACGCACTCAGCCGCGTGAATGCATCGTTCGCTGTCGTAGGTGATGCGGATGAGGTCGCTCTCGTAGTGACGGGTCTTTCTGGCCATGCCGGCTCCTCCGTCTCCTCGCAGCGTGCTCACTCTGCGCCCGTGCTGCCGAGGCCCCCGTTTCGGTCCGTCGACCGACCCACCGAGCCCCGTTCCCATGGTAACACCGCAAACCGACTGAGGATCACCTGGGCGATCCGCTCGCCGTGAACGATCTCGCCCGAGCGGGACGAATCGTTCTTCACCATGATCAGCCACTCGTCGGGGTAATCCGCGTCGATCGTGCCGGGCGCGTTGGGGAGGATGAACCCTCGACTGAAGGCCACGGATGACCGAATCCGGATCTGCGCCTCGAACCCGGCAGGCACCCGTGCCTTGAACCCCGTCGGGACGAGCGCCACATCGCCGGGACCCAGAATGAGGCGCCCGTCCTCGATTCTCATCTCCCGCCGCTCTCCGGACGAGGCGGCGACCACGGTCACGGTTCGATCTTGGAGATCAGCGCGCACGTCGTAGCCGGCCGCACCGTCCGTCTGCCGCGTGGGAACGGTGATGCCATTGTGCAGCGGCTCGAAGACGATATGCGCCTCGGCGGTCGGCTGCTGATCGTGGTCGCGAGGGGTCATAGCGACCGTTGCCCCGGTAGCGGGACGTCAAGGGATCTTCCGACCGGCAACCCACATGGGCGACGGATCATCGACACAAGATATCAGCGTGCCGCCCTGCGACCCGACTCGCGCCCGGGCCGCCACTGGAATCGTTCCAGCGCCAACCGCCCGCTGCGGTCGAAGACGATGCCCTCCGACTCGAGGAGATGTCGCTGCAGCCGGTCGTCCCCCGGCTGTGATCGCACACTGATTTGCCCGCGCGCGTTGACGACCCGATGCCACGGCACCTCGTAGCCATCGGAGAGCGCGTGGAGCGCATAGCCGACCTGGCGGGCGTGGCCCGACAAACCGGCGAGACGGGCGATCTGTCCGTAGGTGGCGACGCTCCCGCGTGGGATCTTGCGGACGATCCGGTAGATCCGGGCGTAGCGGGAAGACTCTATGGGGTGTCCATCGGCAAGCGGCTGCGTCGCCATCCAGCCATGTCGCCGTCGAGATGATAGACTCGCTCGAATCCGTCCTGTCTGAGTCGGGCTTCGGCAGTCTCCGCACGCGGTCCGCTCTCGCAGTACACGACAATGTCCCGATCGCGGGAGCCGTCGAGCTCGGCGAGACGGGCACCCAGCTGCTGGTATGGGATGTTGACCGCACCCGCCACGTGCCCCGATCGAAACTCCTCGACACTCCGGACGTCGAGCACGAGCGGCGCATCGGGACGACCGAGCCGGGAAACCAGCTCCTGCTGGGCGATCGGCTGGTGCGAGCTGGGCGTGCCGATGCAGGCGAGGGTGAGGAGCGCCAACGAGGCGATGCCAGCTGGAGGACGATTGGGAAGCTTCAGCAAGTGCATACACGGATCCTTCGGGTGGTCATTGTTCGGCGGGCAACGCCGCGCTCACCGGTCACGATCGATAGGGGTTCGAGGAAACGGTACCCACTCGCCCGTCACGGCCGCAATCCAGCCCTCGGTCACCAGAGGTCAGCGCGGGAGGCGTACGGGACCGCTGGGTGTCCGGCGGCCTTGCGGAGAACGGACAGCTGGCCGATGTGGTACGCCTCGTGTTGCAGGAGAAAGGCCACAGCTCCGAGGACACTCGGATCGCTGACAGGGAACGCCTGCGGCGCGGGCGCGTCCAGTGATGCGTCCGACAAGCCACGCAGGACAGGGCGGATGAGCCGCGACAGCGATAGCCACAGCGTCGACACCGATGCTGGGGACGGCAGCACAGTGAGGTCCTCCACGCGCTGTGCCCCGCGGATGCTCTGGAGGAGCGGGTCAGAGACCTCGACCGAGAGGAGTTGGGCGAGGAAGTTCCGCGCATCGAGGACATGGACGGCGATCCCGGGCATCCCGGCCGCGTCGGCGGCGGGGCGACTCCACCCGCGTGCGGGGCTCACGCCGTCGAGCACTCCGAGCAGCAAGCTGGTATTCAGCTCGAAGACAGCCACATGTGGTCGCAGCCTGGGGTTCACGTCGCTGCTCGTGGTTGCATGCTCACGTGCTACCGGCGATTTCGAGTACGCGGTCGTCGCCAGATGAACCCCGCTCGTCCCTTGCTCGTCGCAGCGCCGGTGCCAGACGGGCGATCGACCAGATTCCCATCATTGGTCCGAACGTGAGGATCGCGAACGCCCAGCGCCAACTCCCGGCCTCGGCGATGGTGGGCACGAGCTGGATGGTGAGCATCGTGAGCAGGAAGCCGAGCGACGTCTGGATCGTGAGCGCCGTCCCGACGGCATGGGTCGGGACGACCTCGGTGATGAGGGCACTGAACTGTGCGGAGTCGGCGATGACGAAAAACCCCCAGATGAGCGTCAACGGGACGACGAGCCACAGTGTTGACCCGAAGACCACACCCGCGAGCAGCGAACACGCGCCGCTCACCGCCATGGCACGAATCACCAGGCGGTCGTAGCCGATCCGATCGGCGACCCATCCGCCCCACAAACATCCGGCTCCACCGACGGCGATCGCCAGAAAGGCGATGAGACTCACGACCGTCTCGGAGGTTCCCTGCCCACCGGCTGCGGCGCNNCATCGCGTAGAGCTCCCACATGTGGCCGAGGTATCCGCCGGTGGCGAGCCGCATTTCACGCTGCTGGAGAACACGGCCCACGAGCGCCCACGAGAAGGGCCGACGGGTAAACGCGTACGGCCCGTCGCGATACGTGGTGAGCACCAGCAGCGAGGCGAGCAGCGCTCCTGCCGAGACCGACAGCACCACGGGGGCGATGCCACCCGGGACCCACGCCCGCATGAGGTACGGCGCCGCCTTGCCGACGGTCAGCGCGCCGACCACGGTGCCGATCGCGAGTCCACGACCCCTGCGAAACCACGTCGCCGCCATCTTCATGCCCGGGGGATACACCCCGGCGAGGAAGAAGCCCGTGGCAAACCGCAACAGCAACGCCAGTTCATAGTTGGGTGCCACGACGAGCGCGGCGTTTGCCGCGGCGCCCAGCGCTGCCGCGGCCGCGAAGTACGTGCGGGCCGGAACCAGATCGGCGAGATTGAGCACGGCGGCGGTGGCGGTGCCGACGACGAAGCCCAGCTGCACCACCGCGGTGAGCCATCCGGCCTGCGACTGACTCAACGACCACATCGCTCGGAACTCGTCGGAGACGGCACTCGCCGAAAACCATAGGCTCATACCGAGGAGCTCGGCGATCGCCAGCAGCACCAGGGTGGTCCCGGCGCGCATCACGTCGTCCCGGCTCGACGAAGTCACGAAGTGGTGGGGAGCTCCGGCGCCGCGTCAGTCGTGGTGGTCGGCCGGACGGAGGTCTTCCGCTCCGGGGAGGCGGCCGACCAGCTGAGCGGGGTCATGGATCAGGACCGGCAGGTGCTGCGGACAAATCCACAGCGACGTGCCTCGGTAGTGCAACGGGATCAGTGGTGTCGCGTGGTCTCCCCGCTGGCAGGCCAGGCAGCTCCCGGAAGGCGCGGACATCGATGAGGGACTCCTGATTGAGTAGTTCGGTCTCGTGCCGGCCGACTCGGCACCTCACACATGCTTCAGGTGATCGACGGTCAGCGCGTTGCGCACGTTCCCGGTGTTGACGGTCGTGACGGGCTCGAACAGCAGCACGTGGACTTCGTTCTCGGCGGAGGGGCGGTGCTCGACGCCCCGCGGCACGATCAGGCACTCGCCTTCGTCGAGGGTCACGCTTCGATCGCGAAACTCGATGGTGAGGTGTCCCTTGAGTACCAGAAACAGCTCATCCTCCGAGGCATGATGGTGCCACACGAACGTGCCTTTGAGCTTGGCGAGCTTGACATATTGTCCGTTCAACTCTCCAACGATGCGCGGGCTCCAGCACTCGTCGAAGCTCGCGAGCTTCTCGTGCAGGTCGATCACATCCATGGCCAGCTTCCCTCGATTGCGGTGACGTGACGGCTCGTTACGCAAAGCGTCGCTCCCACCATCCGATGCTCCAGTAGCGCCCGAACTTCCTTCCTGCCTCGGAGAAAGTCCCGACGTGTCGGTACCCCAGAGCCTCGTGGAGCGACACAGACGGCAAATTGGGCAGAGCGATCCCTGCATAGGCCCGATGAACGTCCTCCTCGTCGAGCGTACTCAACAACCGCTCGTAGAGGAGCTGCCCGATGCCTCGGCCGACTCGTTCCGGCGACACGTACAGGGTGGTCTCTACGGAGGGCGCGTATGCGGGTTTGGGTCGGATCGGGGTACTGCACGCGTAGGCCACGGCGCGGCCCTCCTCCTCGGCCACGAACAGACGGTGGCGCCCTCGGGCGCCGAACCCGGCAAGCCAGAGCTCGCGCTCGCCGACCGTGACCGGCTCGACGTCGAAGGTCACATGCGAGGTCAACACGTAATGATTGTAGATGCGGACGAGATCGGGCAGATGCCGGTGCTCGGCCGCACGGATCAACACGGGCATGGGATCGGCCACTGCGCGATGACTCACTCGATGTCGAGTGCAACCTTGGCGTCGTCCAGCCGGTTGGCCGGAACCATGAGGGCTACCCCCCGGACCGTTCGACCCTGGTGGCCGGGCCCAAACAGCCCGACGGCGCCCCGCTGGTCGATGCGCGAGGGAATACCGACGCTCTCCAGCCGTCCCGCCGCCATCTCCGCTTCGAACGCGGCACCGAACGTCGCGACGGTTTCCCATTTTGGCTTGGCTTGTGTCATCCCGAATTGTCTCCGCAGGTGCGACCGCAGCTCAGTGCGGCATCGTCAGCACGGCACCGAGCAGGTCGATGGCGTACCACAGGTTGGCGATGCGCAGGTTCTCGTCCGGCGCGTGCTGGTTGTTGTCGTGGTTGGCCACGGGGACGATGACGGCAGCGGCGCCGAGCAAGTCGGTGAACAGGTAGAGCGGCAGCGAGCCGCCCAGGCCGGGGATGAGCAGAAGGTCCTGGCCCGTGGCCTGCCGGGCGGCCGCCACCAGACGCTGCGCGACCGGCAAATCCATGGACGTGCGGGCTGCCGGATAGCCGTCTTCCCGCGTGACTTTGGCGAGTTTCCGATGTGCCAGTCTGGTGGCGAGATCCGGCTCGTCACGAACGATGTGGAACCCCTGCTGCCGGATGTGCGCCTCGATGAGATCCAGCATGGCGCTCGGATCGTTGCCCTTGACCAGCCGCACGCCAAGGGCGGCCGTGGCGGTCGAGGGGATCACGTTCCGCGTGAGCGCTCCGACGTTTCCGCTCTCCATGCCACGGACGGTGAGTGCAGGCAACAGCAGCCGCTCAGGGAGGGTCGCCGGTTCCCCTTCGGTCCACGACAGCCCGAGTTCCCGCCTCAGCGCGTCGTCGTACGCGGGCAACCGCACCAGCGCCTCCCGTTCGGCGTCGCCGATCGGCTCCACCGAGTCGTAGAACCCGTCGATGAGCACGTTACCGCGCTCGTCCTTCATGGATGCGAGCAGCTCGGCCAGCATCTGGCCGGGAACGGGAGCCCAATTGCCGTAGTGCCCGCTGTGCAGCGACCGGGTGGCCCCGTACACCGTCACTTCCAGTCCGGTCACCCCGCGCGCCCCGAAGGCGATCTGCGGGCGACCCGACTGATGTACCGGCCCGTCCAGAAACAGCCACGCATCGATGCCAGCCAGTCGGTCACGATGGGTTTCGAGATACTGCCGGAGGTGCGGGGAACCGGCCTCCTCTTCGCCTTCGAAGAAGAGCACGAGGTTGGAGGTCGGGGCGATCCCGGCGTCACGGAACGCTCGGAACACCTGGAGGAGTGCGGCGATCGGCGCTTTGTCGTCCCCGGCGGACCGCGCGTAGATCCGCCATTCCGGGTCGATCGGTTCGCCCGTCGATGGCAGGGCTCGCGGCGCGCCACCGTGCTCCCGGGCGCGGGTATAGAGGGTCGGCTCCCACGGACCGTGGTGCCACCGGCTGGGATCGGCCGGCTGACCGTCGTAGTGCGCGTAGAGCGCGAGCGTGCGCGTCGCGTCGGGGACGCGCAGATCCGCAAACACGATCGGCGGGGCTTTCGCGATCAAGAGCAGCTCGGCGGGAATCCCCAACTCGCGAAGCTGGCCCACCAGGTAGTCGGCATTGCGTCGGATCCCCACGGAGTCCGAGGCCACGTTCGGGAGGGCCAACAGCTCGGCAAAGTCGGAGAGCACTCGGGCCCCGTGAGCCTCCCGATGTGCGCGGGCTACCGCAAGGCCATCAGGTTGCTGCGCCTGACCCCGGGTCGGCATGCCGAGTGAGGCTACGCAGAGCAGGGAAGTGAGACATTGGCGCACGCGGTCAATCCTTGAGGAAGTACTCGATGGTCGACACGACACGTACCGTCTTGAACAGTTGATTCGGCTCGGATACACCGGGTGCCTGGTCGCGCGGGAGAATCACGAACACCCCCTGATTGGCCCGTCGGATGCCCGCGACTTCGCTGTCGGAGTCGGTGGCGAACTGCTCCGCTGCCTCTCGGGCGCTGGCCGTAGCCTCGGCGATCATCTCGGGCTTGAGGTCGTTGAGTCGAGTGAACAGGAACGTGGGTCCGCCAGGTCCCCACTCCTCACCCGATGAGAGCACGACACCGGCGTTGACGAGTTCCCCGACCCGCTGGCTCGCCGCGAGAACTCCGTCGGGATCGTCGGAACGTACCATGATCGTTTGGGTGATGATGAAGCGATTTGGGGTATCCGCGGCACCGCCGTAGGCTCGTGCGTGAACATCGACCACGCGGTAGCCCTGCAGTTCGGCGTTCGCCGTGTCGATGCCGCTTCGCGTGAGGAAGTCGAAGACCTGCGCGGTGTTCCGGGCGATGCGGCCTTGGGCTCGAGCCAAGTCGTTATCCCCGACGTTGAGGTGCAGCGGCCACAAAGCGAGGTCGGCCTTGACCTCCCGTTCGGAGACCCCTTTCACGGTGACGAACCGATCGGAGCTGCGCGCCTTCACGAATCCGTGACCGATGAACCAACCCCCAAGGGCCAGCCCGACGCCCAACAGCAACGCCGCACCACTGTATCGGTCTGCGTTCATGCGCGCCTCCAGCAATCAGGACACACCGAGATGGAGCCACACCGGGCTCGACCTCGTCACGAACGGTAGCGCCGAAGCACGGCCTTGGGCCAGAGCGGGCAGCGCTACGGACGAGGGGCGATTTCGTAGAGGTAGCCGACCGCGAGAAGACCGGCGCTGGCGTAGATCGGGGCCAGGATGCGCCGGTACTCCTCACCCTCGAAGCGATCGAGCGCGTGCCAATGCCCGGTGAGATCCGACGAGACGAACAACCATGCGGGTACCCGGTGCTCCGAGGTCGGGTCCCAGCGGAGCGCGGGGTAACCCAGTGCCGCTCCCCATCCGCTCGGCTCGAGGTCTCCGGTGACCCAGCCCTCGTGCCAGGACCCCGTGAGGCCGGCCAGCTCACGGGCATTGGTGCCTCCCGGGACGAGGCTGCCGTAGGCCACGAGGTGGTGTGAGGCCCGAAACAGCGCATCGGCGCTCGCGTCGATCCGGGCTCGATCGGTCGGGTCGGCCGTCGCCCGGGCTGCGTTCAACGTGTGCACGACGGCGGCGAGGCTCGCGGCTGGATAGGTGGCCCAGAACTCCGGAAGCGGTACCGACATCGGGGTGACGGCCTCTCGCCGCGTGCGCCTTGGGTATCGTCAGCCCGTCTGTTGTGATCGGCGGGCACGGCGTTTCGCCAGCCAATCGTCGACGCTGTACTTGCCTGGGCCGACCAGCACGAATCCGAGCGCGACGAACGTGTTCTTCACGGCGTGGGCCGGCGTGCCGTTACCCGTGACGATGTGCTGGATCGACGCAATGATCATGGTGCAGCCGATGAGGATCGCTGCCGGCCGGAACAGGAACCCGGCTGCGAAGAGGATGCCCCCGATCGATTCCGAGAACGAGGCCAGAAAGCCGAAGAACGTGTGACCGACATCGATTCCCAAGTTGGACATTGCGCCACCGACCTGACTCCAGCGCTCGGGGCCTCCAACCAGTTTGGTCCAACCGTGGAAATACAGGAACCCGAGACCGAACCCCAGGCGCACGACCAACAAGCCGATGTCTCGGTACTTCTCCCAAGTGAGCTTCGACACGACCCCTCCTCTCGTCGGTGCAGCACGAACGCGTGAGGCGTGTTGCCCGTGGCCGCTGTGTTGCACGACCCGGCGTGACCTGCGGCCCTGCTACGGCGCCGTAAGGCGCCATCCCAGCCACAACATTACGACAGTCGCCGCGGCGAGGAGCAGTGCGGCAGCGATGAGAACACGCCCCACGCGTACGGCGGTACGGCCCGAATACACGGGCCGGCCGCGTATGATCCAAGAGCCCGGCGGCGGTGATCGACCGGAGGACAGCGACCGCACACCTTGCCACGCGAGAAACGCCGCGACGAGAACGTTGAGCAACGTGATCACGCTGAGCACGGTCCTGAGCGAAGCCGCGGCTTGGCGCCGGGCTCCATCGGGATCGGATTCGGCCAGGGACTGAAGCTCCGCGGTATGGCTTTGCACGACTTCGTTGAGTCCCCAGAGGAGCGCCAACCCCACTACGAGGATGGCGAAAGCGATCACCCACGTCCGCTTGTCGCGTGGGTCGATCTCGCGATACTCGGGCTCAGGCACGCGCATGGTTACCGATCCCGCCGACGCTCTCGATCTCCACTACGCGATCGACAGGCGCGTTCACGACTGCTGCAGCAGAGCCGGCCGTGGTTGATACCAGCTCACCCGATCTGGTGATGACTTGGTGTAGGCCCGCTCCCAATGTTCCGCCGTATCCACCGTGCCCCCCGTCCGGATATGACGAAACATGTATGGCACGTCCCGAGTGGACTAGCCTTGCGGTTCGGCGCCGTTCTCCTGAGCTTGGCGGAGATTCCGGAGAGGAACCGATGACCGACCATCGCATCACCCGTTCGTTCATGGCCTCGATCACCACGCTGACGACCGTGGTGCTGGCGAGTGCCGCGTGCAGCTCCGCCGTCCACGCACCGCGGGCTGCCGGCGTCGAGCCGGTGGTGGCTGCCGTTTCTCCCGCCGGGTCATGGGAGCGTATCGCCGACCCGCGTACCGTGGGGTACTCGCCTGCGGCGCTCGAGGCGGTCCGGGACAAAGTGGCAACGCTCAGTACCACTGGGCTCATGGTCGTGGTGGGTGGCCGGGTTCTCCTCGAGTGCGGGGACCTCGAGCAGCTGAGCTACATCGCGTCGGTCCGTAAGAGTGTCCTTGCCATGCTTCTCGGCAATTCCGTGGCGGACGGGACCATCGATCTCTTTGCCACGCTCGAGGAACTCGGGGTCGAGGACCACGGTGGCCTGCTCCCTCTCGAGCGGCAGGCAACGGTGGAGCACCTCATCTCCGCACGGTCCGGCGTGTATCACGCCGCGTCGAACGCCGGTGACAATCTGGCCGATGCGCCGGCACGCGGCACCCAGTCGCCGGGATCCTACTTCCTGTACAACAACTGGGACTTCAACGCGGCAGGAGCGGTGTTCGAGCGGCTTACCGGACGCGATATCTACGATGCGCTCGCCACCGACCTTGCGGAGCCGATCGGAATGCAGGACTTCGATCGGGATCGCCTGCGGAAGTCGGGCGACCTCGAGCGCTCACGGTATCCGGCCTACCACATGTGGTTCTCCACTCGCGACATGGCTCGCATCGGTCACCTCATGTTGCGGGAGGGCGAGTGGAACGGCCGGCAACTCGTGCCCCGTGAGTGGGTCGCGACGATCACGAGCATCGTCACCCCGCTCGAGGAGATGAACCCGGCATCCTACCGGCGGGGCTCACACGGGTACGGATACATGTGGTGGGTGTGGGATGGACCGGATGCCGCCGGTCCCTACGAGGGCGCGTACACGGCTCGTGGCGCGTACGGGCAGTACATCACCGTTCTACCGGCGCTCGACATGGTCGTCGCCCACAAGACCGCCGTGCCGCCCGAGCGGCAGACGCTGTGGCGGGATTACGCCTCGGTCCTCGATCTCCTCATCGCCGCGCGATGCGGGGCGTCGTGTCGCTGAGTGCGGTGCGCCCGCGCGTCGCGGCGATCACACCCCCAGTGCTTTGGCGGCTCGGTCGTACTCGTTGGGCCGGACGTACATCACGTAGCCGTAGCGCCCTTTTCCGTCGGAGACGCCACTCGACGCGTAGACGTTGACCTTGGCGTGGTGGAGCTTTTCGTGAATGCCAACCAGAGCCCCGAGTTCGTCGTCACCGTGCACGAGCAGCGCGGGGTGTGGGCCGTCGAGGGAGAAGCCCGCCGTACCAGCGGCCTTCTGTAGCCGAGCCGAGTCCTCCGGGAAAATGGTCAGCTGTGTCCGCATCGGTCCGACCGGAACGGACACGAGCGCCAGGAGGTTCACGCCCAGTTCAGCAAGTTGCGACAGCAGCTTGTAGCCATGGCCGGGCTCGTCCCGAACAGTGGTGTAAAAGTAGTCCACTCGGCGAATGGTGTGTGCCATGCGTTCTCCAGTGCGGATGAGGGCGCCCGAATGGCTTCTTCTCAAAGATACCACTCGACGACCGGCTGCGGATGAGGGAAGCAGCCGGCCGCGACACCGCTCTCACCGCTTGAGCTTCTCGAAATACTTGGCCCTGACTTTGGCGACCTTCGGCGCGATAACCGCCTGGCAATAGGGCTGTTCGGCGTTGCGCTGGAAGTAGCGATCGTGATACGGCTCGGCCGGGTAGAAGGTCTCCAACGGGCTCACCTGCGTCACGATCTCGCGATTCCAGACACCCGAACGCTCGAGCTCGGCGATCACCTCCTCGGCTACCTGGCGTTGCGCGTCGCTGTGATAGAACACGGCCGAGCGGTACTGCGTCCCGACGTCCGCGCCCTGCCGGTTGAGCGTCGTCGGATCGTGGATCGTGAAGAACACGTCGAGCAGATCCCGATACGAGATCACCTCCGGATCGAAGCTGATCTGCACGATTTCGGCATGCCCGGTGGTACCTGTGCACACTAGCTCGTACGAGGGCTGCGGCACGTGACCCCCTGCGTATCCCGATTGGACGCGCTCCACACCGCGCAGCTGTTCGAACGCTGCTTCGAGGCACCAGAAGCACCCACCGCCGAGTGTCGCGAGCTCCGTCATATGCCCTCGACCAGGATCATCTGGGTGGTTGCGGATGCATCCCGTAGGGCTCGAGCCGGCCGGTAGTCATCCGAGGACCACCAGGCCCGGGCCCGGCCCAGCGACGGGAATTCCAGGACGACGATGCGGTGGGGGACCCAGCTCCCTTCGAGCCGCTCCGCCTGGCCGCCACGAACGATGTAACGGCCGCCGTGGGCGGCGACCGTCGTAGCGGCCATCTGTTTGTACGTGTCATACTGCTTCGGGTCGGTCACTTCGATGTCCACAATGACGTAGGCTGCCATTGGTGTGCCCTCGCGTGCAGCGGGTTGCAGTCGGCGCTGCGGTCACGACCGCTTGCGCCTGGGATTGGAGCCGGATGGGGCTTGGCGAAGGTAAGTGGGTGGTCCGGGCGGGCGCGAGATTCGGCCAGCAGTTCGCCGGGAGCGAGTGAGCGGAGCACGAGGCGACGAGGCCCCGGAGTGCCACGGCACCCCGGGGCCCCGGCCCATGATTGGGCCTTCGGGTCCGGCTAGCGGCCCAGGACCACAATGACCTCGC
>JABAOD010020600.1_pt2 | contig 20679 bp, 7 predicted proteins | sample 7062151 | NCBI WGS metagenome assembly JABAOD01 (sample SAMN14538626, study PRJNA623070) | marine sediment metagenome | biome: marine biome [ENVO:00000428]; feature: marine pelagic biome [ENVO:01000023]; material: deep marine sediment [ENVO:00002113] | place: India: Gulf of Khambhat ... | reverse complement strand
CGGCCCGAGGAGATCTGGCCCTGGATCGTGCAGATGGGCTACGGCAGGGCAGGCTTCTACAGCTACGACAGCCTCGACAACGACGGCGTCCCCAGCGCCGAGCGCATCCTCCCCGAGTACCAGGACCTCCAGCTCGGCGACGAGATCCCCCTGACGAACCAGGTCGACGCCGAGGTCCGGGTGCTGGATCCGAATCGCTCACTGGTCCTGGCGGTCGGACGCTACCCGGACCGGACCGGCGCTCTCACCTGGGCGTGGGGGCTGTACCCAGAGGACGCGGAGCAGACCCGTCTCGTCTCTCGCCTGCGCTGGCGGCTGGATGGGCCGGTGTCGAGACTGTTCGCGGACACCGCGGAGATCTGGATGATGCGGAAGTGTCTGCTGGGCATCAAGGCGCGCGTGGAGACGGCCTCCGGCGCGACGGCGCCGGGAGCGGCCGCCTAGCCCGACCGCCCGCTGGGCATCGTGCCCTCGTTTGACTCGGCAAGAGGGCGAGAGTAGTCTCGCTCGTAGTCTCCGCAGAAGGAGAGTCCGCTCGAGGCGCCAGCGGCAGCTGGGCCTCACGTGTCGCTGGGAACCGGATCCTCGAGCGAGCGCGAGGCCAATCGCCGAGGCTGGAGTCGACTCGTGCCAGAGAGGACATCTGCCACCGAGCCCGAGACCGAGGGCGGTGGCGAAGAGCAGCCCTTCGCCGTCACCGCCCCGTCCATCTCGCTGCCGAAGGGCGGCGGTGCGATCCGCGGCATCGGCGAGAAGTTCGCGGCCAACCCGGCGACGGGGACCGGCTCGCTGACGGTGCCGATCGCCACGAGCCCCGGTCGTTCCGGGTTCGGCCCCCAGCTCACGCTCTCCTACGACTCCGGCTCCGGCAACGGTCCCTTCGGCATCGGCTGGAGCCTGTCGCTTCCGGCGATCGCTCGCAAGACGGACAAGGGGCTGCCGCAGTATCGGGACGCCGAGGAGTCGGACGTCTATGTCCTCTCCGGCGCCGAGGACCTGGTGCCGGTGCTGCGACCGGACGGCACCCGGTTCGAGGACGACACCACCGCCCCGGGCTACCTGATCCATCGCTACCGCCCCCGCGTCGAGGGCCTGTTCGCGCGGATCGAGCGGTGGACGGAGGTCGACACGGGCGAGATCCACTGGCGCTCGATCACTCGCGACAACGTGACCACCCTGTACGGGAAGGACAACGACTCCCGCATCTTCGATCCCGCCGACCCGTCACCGGCCCATCCGACGCGCGTCTTCAGCTGGCTCATCTGCGAGAGCTACGACGACAAGGGCAACGCCATCGTCTACGAGTACGTCGCAGAGGACGACGGCAACGTGGACCGCAGCCAGGCCAGCGAGCGCAACCGGGTGCGCACGGCCAACCGTTATCTGAAGCGCATCCGCTACGGGAACCGCCTGTCGCGCCTCATCCAGCCGGACCTGACCCAGACGGGATGGATGTTCGAAGTGGTCTTCGACTACGACGAGGCCCACTACGAGGAGCTGGCTCCCGACCCCGGCCGGCCGGAGTCCGAACAGCATCGTTTCGTCCGCGCTTCGGCGTCGGTGGGTCGGCCTTGGCCGGTCCGCCCCGACCCCTTCTCCTCCCATCGCGCCGGGTTCGAGGTGCGCACCTATCGCCGCTGCCGCCGGGTCCTGATGTTTCATCACATTCCCGACCTGCCCACGGGCGAGAGCGGCTACGACGGCCTGGTGCGTTCCACCGAGCTCGACTACGCCGACCTCGACTACGGACAGCCGGTCACGATCGACGACGAGCTCGCCCACCAGGGCAGCACCCGCTTCGCCTCGTTCATTCGTGCTGTCACGCAGTCAGGCTACCTGCGGGACGAGACGCAGCCGGTGATCGTGCGCAACGGCGTCCCGTACGCCACCTACCTCAAGAAGTCTCTGCCGCCGCTCGAGTTCGAGTACAGCAAGGCGACCATCCAGGACCAGGTGGGCGAGCTCGACGCCGCCAGCCTNNCAGCCTGGAGAACCTGCCCGTCGGCCTGGACGGCGCGACCTACCAGTGGGTGGACCTGGACGGTGAGGGCGTATCCGGGATCCTGACCGAGCAGGCCGACGCCTGGTACTACAAGCCGAACCTGGGAGACGGTGAGTTCGGACCGCTGCAGACGGTCGCCGCCAGGCCGTCCCTGGCAGCCCTGAGCAGCGGCCGTCAGCAGCTCCTCGATCTCGCCGGCGACGGCCAGCTCGACCTCGTCGATCTCACGGCTCCCACCCCGGGCTTCTACGAGCGCAGCCGCGACGGAGGCTGGGAGCCGTTCCGACCGTTCCGCCAGCTGCCCAAGGTCGCCTGGGACGAACCGAACCTCCGGTTCGTCGACCTCGACGGCGACGGGCACGCCGACGTCCTGATCACCGAGCAGGAGGTCTTCACCTGGCACCCCTCCCTGGCGGAAGAGGGCTTCGGTCCGGCCCGCAGCGTCCGCCAGCCGCCGGACGAGGAACGCGGCCCGCGGCTCGTTCTCGCGGACGGCACCCAGTCCGTCTACCTCGCCGACATGTGCGGCGACGGCCTCACCGACCTGGTGCGCGTCCGCAACGGCGAGGTCTGCTACTGGCCGAACCTGGGCTACGGCCGCTTCGGCGCCAAGATCAGCATGGACGATGCGCCCTGGTTCGACACCCCCGACCAGTTCGACCAGCGCCGCATCCGTCTGGCCGACATCGACGGCTCGGGCACCAACGACATCATCTACCTGGCCCGCGACGGCGTGCGTCTCTACTTCAACCAGTCGGGGAACCGATGGAGCGAGGCGCGCCGCCTGCATGGGTTCCCGCGCATCGACAGCGCCTCGTCGGTGATGACGGCCGACCTGCTGGGCAACGGCACCGGCTGCCTGGTGTGGTCGTCTCCGCTGCCGGCCGAGCGACGCCGGCCGCTGCGCTACATCGACCTGATGGGGGGCACCAAGCCGCACCTGCTCGTGAGGTCGGTCAACAACCTCGGCGCGGAGACGCGCGTTCACTATGCGCCCTCCACCAAGTTCTATCTGGCGGACAAACGCGAGGGCAGGCCGTGGGTGACACGCCTGCCCTTCCCCACGCACGTGGTCGAGCGCGTCGTGAGCTACGACCGCATCAGCCGCAACCGGTTCACTACACGCTACGAGTACCACCACGGCTCTTTCGACGGCATCGAGCGGGAGTTCCGCGGCTTCGGCATGGTGGAGCAGCTGGACACCGAAGAGTTCGCTGCACTCGACGTCGNNCCGGTCCTCACCAGGACCTGGTTCCACACCGGCCTGTACCTCGGCCGTGGACACGTGTCCGACTTCTTCGCCGGCCTCCTCGACGCCGACGACGTCGGCGAGTACTACCGCGAGCCCGGGCTCAGCGATGCGCAGGCACGCTCGCTCCTGCTCGACGACACCGTGCTGCCCGACGGCCTGACGGCCGAGGAGGAGCGCGAAGCCTGCCGCGCTCTCGGGGGCTCGATGCTGCGCCAGGAGGTCTATGCCCTGGACGGCACGGACAAGCAGCCGCACCCCTGCACCGTCACCGAGCAGAACTTCACCGTGCGCTTGCTGCAGCCGCGAGAAGCCAACCGCCACGGCGTCTTCTTCACCCACCCGCGGGAATCGATCAGCTACCACTACGAGCGCGAGCCGACGGACCCGCGCGTCGGCCATGCGCTGACGCTGGAAGTAGACGAGTTCGGCAACGTCCTGAGATCGGCCGCCATCGGCTACGGGCGACGCCGACCGGACCCGGCCCTCGCCCCGGCCGATCAGGCCGAGCAGACCCGGATCCTGATGACCTACTCCGAGAACCGAGTCACGAACGCCTTCGATGCCGACGACGACTACCGCACGCCGCTGCCGTCCGAGTCCCGCATGTACGAGATCACGGGCGCGGCGCTGACGCCGGGCCGCGGCCGCTTCACCTTCGAGGAGGCCCTCGCTGCCGGGACCACGGCGCAGGCCATCGACTACGCGGAGGATCCGACGGCGGGTGCGGTGCAGAAGCGCCTGATCGAGCATATGCGCACCTACTACCGTCGCGACAACCTGAGCGGACCGCTGCCGCTGGGTCAGCTGCAGTCGCTGGCCTTGCCGTTCCAGAGCTACAAGCTCGCCTTCACCACGGGCCTCGTGGCCGAGGTGTTCGGGGGACGGGTGAGCGACGCCATGCTCGAGAGCGACGGCCGCTATGTCCACACCGAGGCCGACGCCGACTGGTGGATCCCCAACGGCCGCATCTTCTACTCACCGGACCCGGCCGATGCGCCGTTCCAGGAGCTCGCCTACGCCCGCCAGCACTTCTTTCTGCCCCACCGCTACCGCGACCCGTTCCACACGAACGCGGCCCGCACGGAGACGTCCGTCGGCCACGACGCCTACGACCTGCTGGTCCTGGAGACGCGCGATGCCCTGGGCAACCGCGTCACCGTCGGAGAGCGTGACGTCGACCCCGTCACCCGGCCGCCGGTCCGCCTGCGGCACGACTACCGGGTCCTGCAGCCCGCGCTGGTCATGGATCCCAACCGCAACCGGTCGGAGGTGGCCTTCGACGCTCTCGGCATGGTCGTCGGCACCGCCCTGATGGGCAAGCCGGAAGAGGTTCCGGTTCCCGGGGACCGGCTGGCCGCGACCTTCCGCGCCGACCTGACCCAAGCGCAGATCGACGAGCTGTTGGCGGACCCCAGGGGGCCGGCGGCGGCGGCGCTGCTCGACGACGCGAGCACGCGCGTCGTCTACGATCTGACGGCGTACCGGCGGGAGCCCGACCCGACGAAGAAACCGGCCGCCGTCGCCGCCACGCTGGCCCGCCATACCCACGCCAGCGAACCGGCGCCCAGCGGCGGCTTGCGGATCCAGGCCAGCTTCTCCTATTCCGACGGCTTCGGCCGCGAGATCCAGAAGAAGATCCAGGCCGAGCCGGGCCCGGCGCCCAGGCGCGACGGGAACGGCAGGATCGTCGTGGGAGCGGACGGCCAGCCCGAGATGACGCAGAACGACGTCAGCCCCCGCTGGGTGGGGAGCGGCTGGACGGTGTTCAACAACAAGGGCAAGCCCGTCCGCCAGTACGAGCCGTTCTTCACCGACACCCACCGCTTCGAGTTCGACGTTCGCATCGGCGTGAGCCCGGTGCTCTTCTACGACCCCACGGAACGCGTGGTCGCCACCCTGCACCCCGACCACACCTGGGAGAAAGTGGTGTTCGACCCATGGCGGCAGGAGACCTGGGACGTCAACGACACCATGCTGGTGAGCGATCCCAAGACCGATCTCGACGTGGGGGACTTCTTCCGCCGGCTGCCGGACGCGGACTACCTGCCCGTCTGGCACGGGCTGCGCACGGATCCGGCTCACGCGGCGGCGGCCAGCCATCGCTGGCCCGACCCCAGGACCCGCGACGCCGAGCGGGGCGCGGCGGAGCAGGCGTCGGTCCATGCGGCGACACCCGCCGTCGCCCACGCCGACTCGCTCGGCCGCACCTTCCTCACCGTCGCCCACAACAAGCTCAAGTACAGCGACACGCCGGCGGCGGACCCACCCGTCGAAGAGCTCCAGCGCACCCGGATCACCCTCGATATCGAGGGCAACCAGCGCGAGGTCATCGACGCCCGCGACCGGGTCGTCATGCGCTACGACTACGACATGCTGGGCAACCGCGTCTACCAGGCGAGCATGGAGGCGGGCGAGCGGTGGATGCTGAACGACGTGGCGGGCAAGCCGCTCTACGCCTGGAACGGCCGCGGGCACCGGTTCAGAACCACCTACGATCGGCTGCGGCGACCCAGCGCTTCCCTCCTGCGCGAAGGCGCCGGCGGCGAGTCGCTGGTGGGGCGCAGCGTCTACGGCGAGACGCTCCCGAATCCCGAGGCGAGCAACCTGCGGGGCAAGGTAGTCCAGCTCTTCGATCAATCCGGCGTCACCACCAGCGACGACTACGACTTCAAGGGCAACCTGCGGCGCAGCCGGCGCCGGCTCGCCAGCGACTACAAGACGGCCCTGGACTGGTCCCGCACGGTGCTGCTGGAGGCCGACACCTGGGCCAGCAGCACCCGCTATGACGCGCTGAATCGCCCGATCCAGCTGATCGCGCCCCACAGCGACCAACCGGGCGCCACGGTCGATGTCGTGCAGCCGGTCTACAACGAAGCCAACCTGCTGGAGCAGGTGCACGCCTGGCTCGAACGCAACGCCGAGCCCGCGGACCAGCTCGATCCGGCCAGCGCCGACCTGCATGCGGTCACGAACATCGAATACGACGCCAAGGGCCAGCGCCTGCGGGTCGATCTCGGCAACGGCGTCAGCACGCTCTACGAGTACGACCCCTTCACCTTGCGTCTCGTGCGTCTGCTCACCCGCCGCGACGCGGCCGCCTTTCCCGGCGATTGCCCGCAGCCGCCGCCGCCCGGCTGGCCCGGCTGCCAGATACAGAGCCTTCACTACACCTATGACCCGATCGGCAACATCACCCACATCCGAGACGATGCCCAGCAGACCGTCTTCTTCCGCAACCGGCGCGTCGAGCCCAGCAACGCGTATACCTACGACGCCCTCTACCGGCTGATCGAGGCCGCGGGACGCGAGCAGTTGGCGCCGGTCGACGGGCCGGCGCCCCACTCCCACGACGATGTGCCGCGTGGTCGTCTACCGCATCCCGGTGACGGCAACGCCCTCGGCACCTATCTCGAGCGCTACGTCTACGACGGCGTGGGGAACATCCTGCAGATGCAGCATCGCGGCAGCGACCCGGCCCACGCCGGCTGGGCGCGCAGCTACGTCTACGAAGAGGCCAGCCTCATCGAGCCGACCCGACCGAGCAACCGCCTGAGCCGCTCCGCGGTCGGCGACGGCAGCCCCATCAGCGAGCGCTACCTGTACGACGCCCACGGCAACATGACCCGCATGCCGCATCTGGGCGGCGCGCATCCTCTCCCCAACATGCTCTGGGACCACCGCGACCAGCTGCGCCGGGCGGATCTGGGCGGTGGCGGTACGGCCCACTACTGCTACGACCCCGATGGTCAGCGCGTGCGCAAGGTGTGGGAGAAGTCGGCCAGTCTGGTCGAGGAGCGCCTCTACCTCGGCCGCTTCGAGATCTTCCGGCGGCGCAACGGCTCCGGCGCGGTGACGCTCGAGCGCCAGACGCTGCACCTCGTCGACGGGGCTCAACGGATCGCCCTGGTGGAGACGCGCACCGTCGACGTGGCCGGCGACGACCGCGCGCCCCGTCAGCTGTTCCGCTATCAGATCGGCAACCACCTCGGTTCCTCCGGCCTCGAGCTGGACGAGCGGGCGCAGATCATCTCCTACGAGGAGTACAGCCCTTACGGCAGCACTCTCTACCAGGCGGTACGAAGTCAGACGGAGACGCCGAAGCGGTACCGCTACACGGGCAAGGAGCGGGACGAGGAGAGCGGCCTGAACTACCACGGCGCGCGCTACTACGCGCCGTGGCTCGGCCGCTGGACCGCGGCGGATCCAGCCGGGCTGGTCGACGGCGACAACCTGTATCGGTACTCGCGGGACAATCCGATCCTCTTCAACGACCCCGGGGGGACCGACCCGCCCCCCCGCTCCAGCCGCTACTCCCTGGGTGACTTTCGCCTGGACGCGTCCCACCCGATCAACGACCCCCTGGCGCATGCGTCGCTCTTCGATGCGGCGATTCCGGGCCTGTTCGGAGTCGCCTTCAATGCTCTCGATCTCGGCAACCGGACCTCCAGCGGGGTGGGAACGGGGCTGCTGAACCTCGCCGAGTTCGGCGCCACCGGCCTGCTCTTCTATGGTCCGACCGTCGTCGGCCACGAGCTGGGCCACGTCGGCGCATGGGGCCGGGCGGGCGTCTCCGCCGAGATCACGGAGTTCTCCTGGTTCAGTGGGCTGGCGGGCCCGACCGGCAGCACGGCAGGCGTGAGCGCCGAGCAGCTCCTGGCGATCAGCGCGGCGGGAGCCAATCAACAGGCGTTGAACGCCGCCGCAACCTACAACCGCGTCGCCCGGTTCGGCTCCTACACTCCCCAGGACGCCTGGGCCTACTTCCTGGGCCAGGCGGGGACGGCGGCCTACGCTCTGCGTACCCTGACGTTGGCGAGTCCTCCGGATAAGGATGACATCAATGCCTATGCGATGGGTGCCCGGACCTGGTCGACTGAGGCAATCGCCGCCGCGGCGACGGTCACCGCTCTGCCAGCGCTCGCCGGGCTGCTCTGGAGTGGATATCAGTTCGTCTTCAACAACCGACGCAGCATCGAGGTGCCGAGCCTGCACATCGGAAGCGCGAGGCTCTCGTTCCCGAACACGCAGACGCTCCTGACTTCGAGCGGCACCGTGCTCGGGGCGTCGTCGATGCTCACTCTCGGAGGCGGCGGGCCGTCCTTCCTGTTCGGCCTCGACGTCCGTCCCACCAGCGATTTCGCGCTCGCCCTCTCGGCCCGGGCCTACGGCCTCCACATTCCCGGGTCGAGAATCCAGATCAATCCCTACTTGCGATTCACGGCCGCGGACCCCCCCGGCATCTTCGGCGGGGTCGAGCTCGGCCTCGATGTCTTCCGTTGGCTCACCGTCACCGGCTCGTTCGAAGGCGGCGTCAACGACCTGCGGAGCGAAACGGAGGGCAGGACAGAGGGGTTCAGAGGGCGCGCCGGAGCGATCTTCAGCTTCTGAGAAAGGGCGCTGTTCGGAGGGCAAGAGATGCCGGAAACAGACTTTCCCCTGATCGTCAACCTCGAAGGCCCCGAGGTCGCGAAGCTCCACAAGCAGCTGCGGGCTCTCGGACTCGAGGTCCCGAAAGGCGAGCTCCGCGGCAAGCGGTTCGGCGTCGGAACCCGTGACGCCGTCTTGCGCTTTCAGTCGACGCATGCGCTGCCGCCTACCGGCAGCGTCGACCGCGCGACCGCGCGGGTACTCACCAGTGCCGCGGCGGCGCTGACGAGGCCCACGAGCCGGGTCGAAGGCCGGCTGATCCTGGAGGACGGGTCGGCGGCCAAGGGTGTGCGGCTGACGGTCTACGGGATCGGCGCGGGCGGAGAGACCAGGCTCGGCCGCGTGCAGACGGATGAGCGCGGCTACTACGCCCTCGACTACGAGACGCCGGAGAGGCGGGTCGGAGTGCAGGTCCGGGTGCCGACTGCGGCCGGAGAGGAGATCGCGCTGTCCGACGTCCGGCAGGGCGCCGGCAGGCACGAGCTGCTGAACCTCGTGGCTCCCCGGCAGGTCATGAAAGCCGATTCCGAGCACCAGCGCCTGGTGGCCGACCTGGATCGCGTCCTGGCGGACCAGCGTCCGGTGGCGGAGCTCGAGGAGAGCGAGGATCGGCGCGACCTCTCGATCCTCCACCAGGAGACCGGCTGGGACGCGCGCCTCATCGGCTTCGCGGCGGAAGCCGCGAGGCTGTCGGAGGCGGTCGGCGTCGAGCCCGAGGCCCTCTACGTCCTGTTCCGCGTCGGCCTGCCCACGGATCCGGATCGGCTGGCCGCGTTCAGCAGAACCGCGGTTCGCCAGGGCCTCGAGAAGGGCCGCGCGTCCGGGATCTCGACGCTCTCGAAACGGCGGATGGACGCGGCGGCGGCGGCCTTCGAGAAGTTCGGCCAGAAGCGGCGCAGGTCCGCGAAAGCCGGGCCGGCCCAATCCTCGTTCGGCGAGATGCTCGAGCTGTCGGGGCTCGACGATGACGGCAAGAGCAGGTTCGAAAAGGCCTATTTCAGCCGCTCCGACACCTCCGTGGATCTGTGGGAGAACGCTGCGGAAGCCGGCGTTCCCAGAGCGGACATCCGACGCCTGCGCGTGCAGGGCAAGCTCGCCTACCTCACCCACAACAACGCCAGGCTCACCCAGGCCCTGCAACGCAGCTTCAGGAACCCCGACCGCATGGGCGGGCTCGTCGAGAGACGCCTGTACGACAAGCGCCAGTGGAAGCGCGGACTGAGCCGGCTGGCCGCTGGCAACGAGGAGGCCCTCGCCGCGTTGATCCCGGACGGTTTCGTCGGCAAGACGGTGGACGAGCGCCTCGACGGCGGATACGCCGACGACATGGCTCGGCGGGTGCGGCTGAGCTACCCGACGCGGGTCGTCGGGCACAAGATCGGCACCGGCGAGATCGCCCTCGGGGAGGCGCACGAGGCGCTCCGGGGCGACGTGCAGACGTTCCTGCGCAGAGCGAGCGATCTCGACTACGAGCTCGGGCAGGGCGCCCTCGAGCCCTTCGTGCAGGCCAACAGGGACGCGCTGCTGGAAGGCGTCCAGGAGGACCGGCAAGAGGCGGTCCTCGAGCAGGTGCGTCGGGTCCAGCGGCTGTATCAGATCACCCCTGGCGACGACGCCCTCAAGGTCGCGCTGGAGCTCGGCTTCGGGTCGGCCAAGGACGTGGTGGCCTTCTCCAAGGACAACTTCGTCACCCACTACGGGACGAGGTTCGGCCTGCCGACCGCCGAGCTGGTCTATAGGAAGGCCGAGCAGGTCAGCAGCATCTCGTACAACATCTTCACCGGTGTCCAGAATCTCCTCGCCTCGCCGCAGGTGTTCGGTCTGTCGAGCACGCAGGAGGCCGTCGAGCAGGTGCGGCAGAACGTGGCGCAGCGATACCCGACGCTCGAATCGCTGTTCGGCGCGCTCGACTACTGCGAGTGTGAGCACTGCGAGTCGATCTTCAGTCCGGCCGCCTACCTGGTCGATCTGCTGCACTTCCTCGATCCCGGCGACCAGGTGTGGGACGCGCGCATGGCCGACTGGCGTTCGCGCTACAACAACACGCCCTATCCGTTCAAGACGCAAGGGGAGCAGGATGCCTTCCTGGATCGGTGGCGCGCGCTGCATCCCGGGGNNGGAGCGCAAGCCCTACGAGATCCTCGCCGGCCGCCGGCCGGACCTGGCGCACATCCCCCTGACCTGCGAGAACACCCACACGGCACTGCCGTACGTGGACGTGGCCAACGAGATCATGGAGTACACCGTGGCCCACGGGAGCCTCGCCCCGGGGGCGGCCCACGACACCGGTGACGCGGAGACGCCGGACCTGCTGGCGGAGCCGCGCTACGTGCTGCCGGAGGCCTACCTGCCCCTCAAGAACGATGCCCGCTACCCCGTCACGCTGCCGTTCGACCTCTGGCTCGAGAGCTCGCGCGCCCTCTTCCGGCACTTCGAGGTCGAGTTCGCCGAGGTGCTCGAAGCGTTCCGGAGAACCGACGAGCTGAACGCCCCGGCGGCCCAGCCCCAGCGCTACGGGCACGCGGCGGTCTTCACCGAGTCGCTGGGCCTGTCGCCGGCCGAGCTGCGCATCCTGACCGTGGCCGATCCGCTCGCCGAGTGGTTCCGCCTGTACGGTTACGACGACGCGCCCACGGCCCTGGCCGAGCTGGCATCGGCCAGGACCCTCGCCAACCGGCTCGGGGTGAAGTACACCGAGCTGGACCTCCTGGTCCGCACCTGCTTCGTCAACCCCGCGCTGCGCGGCCTCGCGGTCCTCGACAAGCTCGACGTCGAGGTCCAGGACGTGTTCCGCTTCAGGGGGCACGCCGCCTGGGCGGCAGAGCCGCTGTCCCAGGAGGACCGGCAGGAATACACCGACCGCCTGCAAGCGCTCGGCGTCGACGCGCAGAACGCCCTCGAGGCCGCATGGACCGCCGGCAGGCTCGACAAGATCCTCATCCTGCGGCCACCGCCCGGCGGCTGCGATTTCGAGAAGACCCTGGCTAAGCACGCGGACGGCACCGCCGCGGAGCCGTACGATCTGCTGCGCCTCCACATCTTCGTGCGCCTGTGGCGCCGGCTGGGCTTCAGGATCCAGGAGCTGGATGAGGCCCTGGCGGCGCTCGTCCCCGGCTTTGGCGAACAGCCGCTGCCCGCGGCCGGGCTTGGCGCGGCGCTCGCCACGGCCCTGGTCTACGTTGCGCATCTCGAGACCGTGCGCTCCAGCCTGCGGATCCGCAAGCGCGCCCGCGAGCACCTCCTCACCCTCTGGACCGACCTGCCCACTCACGGTCGACGCTCCCTCTACCACGACCTGTTCCTGCGCGGCGCCGCGGACGAGGTCGTGGCGATCTTCGACGACCCGGTCGGCAACGTGCCGGCCCGGCGGGGCGACGCCATCGCCCTGCACCTCGAGCGGCTGCAAGGCGCCCTGGGACTGGGCGCCCGCGACATCGAGCGGATCCTCGAAGCGCACGGAACCGACGCGGCGACCGCGACGCTGACTCTCGCGAACATCTCCCTCCTCCATCGCCACGCCCTGCTGGCCAGGGGCCTTCGCCTCAGCGTCGAGGGCCTCGTCCGGCTCATCGAGATCTCGGGCCTGGATCCCTTCACCCCGCTCGACGGCGCCCCGCTGGCGTCGATCGCGGACGATCACCCCTTCGGGCAGACCCTGCGCTTCATCGCGCTGGCGCAGCAGCTCACCGGGGCCGGCTTCGCGCCGGCCGAGCTGGACTACCTGCTGCGTCATCGCTTCGACCCGGTGGGCGAGCAGGCGCCGGACACCAGGGAGGAGCTCGCCTTCGTGGCCGCGCTGGCCGTCGAGCTGCGCCGCGTGCAGTCGGAGTACGCCCTGCCCGCCGACCCGGGCTCGATGGAGGACGACCGGCTGTGGCAGCGCATCGCGCTGGCGCTGCCGGCCGAGACGGTCGAGACCTTCCGGGCGATGTGGGACGGCTCGATCGAGTACCGCGCGGCGGCCGCAATCGGCGCTCCGGGGGACGTCATCGATGCCGCTTCGTTCGCGGGCGAGGAGCGCGTCCGCCTGGGAGTCGACACGGTACGCAACGAGCAGTGGCTGGTCTACCGCGGGGTTCTCACGCAGGCCGAAAGGAACCGGCTGGCCGGGCTGGATCCCTCGCCGCTGATGGCGCCGTTGCTGGACGACGTACGCGGCCAGGCGCAGACGTTCTTCGACACCCGGCTGCGGCAGCGTCCGCTGACCGCCACCACCTCGGCGGGCTTTCTCGATCCGCCGGACTTCGAAGGTCTGCTGGGAGACGGCGCAGCGCTGGACGTGAAGAGGCGCCGACTCCTGGAGGCGTTCACGCCCTACCTGTTGGAGGCGCTGTCGCGCCGCGAAGTGGTGCGCGCCCTCTCGACCCGCTTCGAGCGCGACGAGGCGCTCGTCGAGCGCCTGGTCACCGACGCCGGCCTGCTGCAGGAGCGGGGCGGCGCCGGGCCGCTGCTGGCGGCGTTTCTGGGGCTGGCCGAGCCCGGCGTGACGGCCACCTATCTGGACGCCGCCAGCGCCGAGCTGGCCCGGCGTCTCGTCCCGTTCGTGGATCCGACCGGCCCTCCGGCCAACACCGAGACGGCGCGCTACGCGGGCTACCTCGAGGTGCCCACGACCGGCGCCTACCGGTTCTACGTGCGCGCGGCCAAGGCCGGCACCAGGGTCACGCTTTCGATCGAGGGGCTGGCCGATCCGCTGATCGAGGCCCAGGCTGCCGCGGACGGAGACGAGGTGAGCCAGTTCGCGACCCTCGAGGCGGGCGTGCGGCTCCGCTTCGAGCTGACCGCGAGCCAGCTCGCCGGCGGCACGGTGGGACTGCGGGTGCAGGACCAGTCCTCGGGCCTCCGCGAGCTCGACCTCCTGACCCTCTACCCACAGGCGGCGATGGACGGGGCGACCCGGTCGGTGTCGCAGCTGGGCAAGCTGTTCGACGTCTCCGACCGCCTGGAGCTCCAGGGCGAAGAGCTGGTCCATCTGCTCGCGCACCCGGGGGACTTCGGCCGGGTGGGCCTCGAGCGGCTGCCGACCCGAGACGGCGAGTCGGTGCCCGCCGACGTCCCGGGCCTGCTGGAGACCGTCGAGGGTCTGGCCCACTACGTGCGCTTGCGAGAGGAGATGGCCGGCGGCACTCGCGGCCTGCTCGAGGTGCTGGCGAGTGCCCGGCGCTCCCGGCCTCCCGCCGCCGACGCCGCGGCCGAGAGGGCCTCCCTGCTGAGCGATCTGTACCGGAGGATCGCGGAGCTCACCCGCCGCGAGCCGGCCGCCGTCCAGGCGGTGGCCGAGCACCTCGGCTTCGCGGCGACCACCCAGGCCGACGCCGCCGAGCTGCGCGTCGAGGCGCTCGACTTCGCGCGCCCGCGCTCGCTGCGGCGCCTCTGGCAGGCGATGCATCTGGTCTCCCGGGTCGGCATTCCCGCGGCGGCGGTGATCGCGGCCGCCACGCCGGAGCCGGACGCCGCCACCGGGGGCGCGCTGCGCGACGCCGTCCGGGCCCGCTTCGACGAGGCGATGTGGCAGCGCGTCGCGCCCGAGATCTTCGATCCCCTGCGACAGAAGCGGCGGGACGCCCTGGTGGCGTTTCTGCTGCACCGCATGCGGATGGAGCGCGTCGAGCAGCTCTACGAGCACTTCCTGATCGATCCGGCGATGGAGCCCGTCGTGCAGACCTCGCGGATCCAGCTGGCGATCGCTTCGGTGCAGCTCTTCATCCAGCGCTGTCTCCTCAATCTCGAGGACGAGGTCGACCCGTCGGCGATCAACGGCGGCCACTGGGCGTGGATGAAGCGCTACCGCGTGTGGGAGGCGGCGCGCAAGCTGGCTCTGTTCCCCGAGAACTGGCTCGAGCCCGAGTTCCGCGACGACAAGACGCATCTGTTCCAGCAGCTCGAGGGCACGCTGCTCCAGAGCGACGTGTCCGAGGACGCCGCGGAGGAGGCCTTCTTCGCCTACCTGCGGGGGCTCGAGGAGATCGCGCACCTGGAGATCGTCTCGCTCCACGCCGAGGAGAGCCTCGATCCCGCCTCGACCGCGCTGCATGTTCTCGGGCGCACCGCCCGGCTGCCCCACAAGTACTTCTATCGCAAGTACCAGCACCGCATGTGGACGCCCTGGGCTCCGGTCGAGGTCGAGATCGAGGGCGACCACGTCGCGCTCGCGATCTGGCGCAAGCGGCTGCAGATCTTCTGGGTGACGTTTCTCGACAAGGGGCCGGAAGAGAGCCAGCCCGGGACCTCGGGCGCATCGACCAAGACCGCAACCCAGGCGACGCTCGGGCAGATCGAGGCCGGGGCGCTCGCCCGCGCCGCCAGGAAAGACGTCGAGGTCCAGCTCAACTGGGCGGAGTACGCGGAAGGCGAGTGGTCCACCCGCGAGTCCAGCGGCTTCGGCAAGGGGTTCACCCGCACCGTCGATCGCGACTTCGACCCCGGCAAAGTCTTCATCCGGGTCGAGAAGGAGATCGTGGGAGACCGCGACCAGGCCGTCCAGATCCACCTCGGCTACCCCATCTCCAGGGCCTTCCGCGTCGTCAACCGCAACGCGCCGCCGCGGCAACGCTCCACCTGGGGCGCGGTGCTGCCGCCGTTCAATCGGTCCGGACTCGACGCCTCGAAGATGCTCGGCCCGTCGTCCGGGGAGCTGGAGGTGTACTTCATCGAGAAGGTGGAGCGCTCCGGCGACGACTCGCCGGACATCACGACCGCCAACGAGGAGATCCTCGCCAAGACCGTGGGCGACGGCTTCTCCGTGGTGCCCTGCAACAACGGTCCCGGGTTCTTCGACCCGGCGTCGGGAGGCTGGGGAGAGGAGCTCGCGGCCTTCTTCGAGGCCGTTTTCGGCCAGCAGCTTCCCGAGCACTTCGGCCTCATCTGGGAGCTGCTGGCCGAGCTGAGCGCCTACTTCTCGGCCGTTTCCGCGCGGCCGTTCTTCTACCAGAACGACGCTCACGTCTTCTACGTCGAGCCCACGATGCGCTCGACGACGGTAGCCGGGTGGAACGGCTGGGGCTACGACGTGCTCGAGCCCGTCTTCGAATACGAGCAGCCGGCGTGGTGGGAAAAGGTGCCGGTGGAGCCGTACTACCCCCGCGTCGATCCGATCTCACCCGTCGACCCGCGCGACCCCGGCTGGGTGGATCCGATACCGGAGGAGGCGCGGTACCGCGTCCGTCCACCCCGGGACTGGCTCGCCAGCCCCGGGGCCGCGGTCCGCGTCGGCAGCAGCCTGCTCGGGGCGACCGGGCGCTTCGAGTTCGAGCCGGCAGGCGCCGGCGCCCGGGTCGTGGCGCTGGACGACCGCACCCTCGAGATCGCTCGCTCTGGCGGCGGCCGCGCCGGCGGAGGCCTTCTCGTCTCCCCCGGGCGCGGCCTCACCTCGCCGGTGGTGGTCGGCAACGCGGGGCTGACCCGGACGACGCTGTCTCGCCTCACCGAGGCCGGTGACAACCTTCTGGCTGGCCGCTTGAGTCCGGCCGGCCGCCTGACACGGAGGCGCCCATGAACCAGCTCGAGACCATGAGCTTCCACGCCCGCCAGGACCTCTGGCAGGACAGCATCTACGCGAACCTGGGAGAGTTCGCGATCGCCACGCCGAGGACCAGGACCATCCAGCGCTGGGAGCTGAGCTACCGCTTCGAGAGTCACTTCCACCCCTACGTCACCGAGCTCATGGAGCGCCTGATCGAAGGGTCGGTGCGCGGCCTGCAGGACGCCGACACCGACTACCGGCGCAACCCTGACGGCTCGCTGGTCACCCTTCCCGACGGCCGCCCGAAGCCGACGCTCCACGACGATCTGCTGACCGCCGCCGCCTACGCGCCGGGCCCGATGGTCGAGCAGCCCTATCCGATCCAGGAGCTGGCTCTCGGCTCGGGCGCGGCCTACGCCGTCTACAACTGGGAGGTCTTCTTCCACATCCCGCTGACGATCGGAATCCATCTGAGCCGTAGCGGCCGCTTCGAGGAGGCGCAGCGGTGGCTGCACTACATCTTCGATCCGACCGACGACAGCGACGGCGCCACCCCCGAGCGCTTCTGGAAGTTCCGGCGCTTCCGCACCACCGACGTCAAGCTGCTCGAGGAGATCCTGCTGAACCTGTCGACGGGCGCCGACCCGGTGCTGCTCCAGGAGACCGTGAACAGCATCCTGGCGTGGAAGGAGGCGCCGTTCCGCCCCCACGTCGTGGCCCGCTACCGCCCGTCGGCCTTCATGTTCAAGACCGTCATCGCCTACCTGGACAACCTGATCGCCTGGGGCGACTCGCTGTTTCGCCAGGACACCCGGGAGACCATCAACGAGGCCACTCAGCTCTACGTGCTGGCGGCCAACATCCTCGGGCCCAGGCCGCAGGTCATCCCCAAGAAGAAGTCCGTCCGGCCCCGCACCTACGCCGACTTCCGCGGCCGCCTCGACGCGCTGAGCAACGCCCTGGCGTCGCTGGAGACGGAGGTTCCCCACGACGCGCTCGGCGACCCCGACAGCCGGAGCTCGAACGAGCGTACCGGGGTGCTCCTCGACTCGGGCGCCTCGCTCTACTTCTGCGTGCCGCGCAACCAGAAGCTGCTCGAATACTGGAAGACGGTCGCGGATCGCCTGTTCAAGATCCGCAACAGCCTCAGCATCCGGGGGATCTTCCGGCAGCTCGCCCTGTTCGACCCCCCCATCGATCCCGCCCTGCTGGCGCGCGCGGCCGCGGCCGGCCTCGATGTCGGCGCCATCATCGCCGGGCTCAACCAGCCGCTTCCCCTGGTGCGCTTCCGGTTCCTGGTGCAGAAGGCGCTCGAGCTGGCCGGCGAGGTGCGGTCGCTGGGCCAGAGCCTGCTGGCGGCGCTCCAGCAGGAGGACGGCGAAGCCCTGGCCCTGCTTCGCGCCCGCCACGAGGAGACGATTCTCGGCATGGCCGAGACCGTCCGCTACGCTCAGCTCCAGGAAGCCACCAAGAACCGGGAAGGCATCGAGCAGTCGATCGCCAACGCCTTCGAGCGCTACCGCCACTACGAGCGTCTCCTCGGCCGCGACGACGGCGACCTGGAGCTGCCCGAGTGGGAAGCTCTCGACACCGACGCCCTGGAGCGCATGAGGCTGCGCAGCCAGGAGCCGCCGCTGCCCTTGCGGGAGGTCGCGATCCGCATCGACGAGAGCGCCGAGGGACCGACCGGCGGGCGCATGCTCAGTCCCGGCGAAGCGCTCGAGCTGTCCCTGCAGAGCACCGCCACCGATCTGCGCCTCGCCGCCTCGATCATGGACATGATCGGCGGGAACCTGAGCCTGCTGCCGGAGTTCGGCGGCAAGATGCAGCCCATGGGCGGCGGCGCCGACCTCCAGTTCGGAGGTCGCGAGCTCTCCACCATGTTCTCGCTGATGGGCAACAACCTCCGCACGGCCGCGGACGTGACGGCCGCCCAGGCCGGTCGCACCGGCCGCATCGCCGGCTACGAGCGGCGCGAGCAGGAGTGGGCGCTCCAGGGCAACGTCGCCGTGGGCGAGCTCGGCCTCCTCTTCAAGCAGCTTCGGGCTGCCGAGATCCGCGAGGCCATCGCCGAGAAGGAGCTCGAGAATCACCGCCAGCAGATGCAGTACGCGGAGGAGATCCGCACCTTCCTCGAGGACGAGAAGACGACCGGCAAGGAGTTCTACGCCTGGATGAAGCGCGAGGTCCAGGGGCTCTACAGCCAGAGCTACGAGCTGGCGTTCGACCTCGCCAAGAAGGCCGAGCGCGCCCTCCAGTACGAGCTCGGCGACCGCAACCTGTCGTTCGTCGGCTTCGGCCATCTGGCCGGCAAGGAGGGCCTGCTGGCGGGCGAGAAGCTGGCGCTCGAGGTGCGCCGGATGGAGCTCGACTATCACGACCTCAACCGGCGCGAGTACGAGCTGACGACCAACGTCAGCCTGCGCCAGCTCGATCCCTTCGCGCTCCTCAAGCTGCGGGCGACGGGCTCCTGCACGATCGTCCTGCCCGAGGAGGTCTTCGACCTCGAGTGCCCCGGCCACTACTTCCGTCGCATCCGCTCGGTCGCGTTGAGCATCCCCAGCATCGTCGGACCCTACGGCGGCGTCCACGCCCGGCTCACACTGACCAAGAGCCGGGTCCGCGTGAGCCCCCTGACGACGGGGGCCAACGGCGAGTTCGGCTGGGAGGGGCCGGAGGACGCGCGCTTCAGCGACCACTACGGCAGCGTGCAGTCGATCGTCACCAGCACCGCGCAGCGCGACGGCGGCTTCTTCGAGCCGGAGCCCGGGGACGAGCGCTACCTGCCCTTCGAGGGCGCGGGCGCGATCAGCGAATGGAGCCTGGAGCTACCCACCGAGTTCAGGACCTTCGACTACGGCACCATCGCGGACGTCATCCTCCACGTCCGTTACACCGCGCGTGAGGGCGGCCGCACGCTGGCCACCGCGGCAACCGACTCGCTCACGACGCGCATCGAGGAGGCCGCGGTCGCCGGCCAGACCCAGCTCCTGTCGGTGAGGCACGAGTTCCCATCCGAGTGGGCGCAGTTCCGGCAGGCCGCGATCCCGCCCGGCGGCGCGGCCTCCCTCGGGCTTCGCCTGGCGCCGGAGCACTATCCGTTCTGGGCGCGCGGCCGGGTCGTGGCCCTCGAGAGCCTCGTCCTGGTGGCCGACACCGACAAGGCGGCCGTCAAGGTGTTCGCGAACGCCGACGGCAGCGGCGCGGCCGACGACCTCGTGCGCGATCCGTCGCGGGGCGATCTGCGCATCGGCACGCTCGCCAACGTGCCCACGCCGGCACCGCTCGGCGCCGTCGACCTCCACCTCGACGACAACTCCATGCGGGAGCTGTGGCTCGCGCTGACCTGGAGGAGCGTCTAGGGTCCGACCCACCGGGGGTCAGTCCGACCCGGCAGCCAGGAAGCTCTTCAGGTTCGCGACCACCTTGTCGAAGTTCTCCTCGCCGGCGATCGTCAGGAAGGCGAAGCCCACCGCCATGACCTTGAGGCGGTTGTCCCACGAGCTGTTTCGGTAATCGCTGATCACCGTGGAGATGTCCGACTTCTGCTGCTGACTCAGATTCTGAAAGGAGAGCAGCGAGCCCTCCAGGTATTGCGCGGTCTTGTCGAAGTCCGAGACTTCGTTGAGCTTGTCGTAGACGCGCTTCTGCCTCTCGGCGGCCCGCAGCCGATCGATCTTGCGGTCGATCGTCTCCAGGATCGTGTCGATCACGATCGCCGGGCCCACCGCGAACTCGTCACCGTCCGGCGATTTGAAGGTGAACAGCTTGGAGCGCATGACGACCATGGCTCCGAAGCCCGCCACCACGCTGGTAAGGAAGAGGTCGCCGGCGACGCCGGGGAAGATCTGCGCCTTGTAGTTGACCAGCAGCCCGAAGGCGGCCAGCGAGATCAGGCCGTTGAGAAGCAGATAGGCGCTGCCGTACAGATTGTAGGTGGCCCGCAGCGGCTCGTCCCGGTAGCGGGTGAGGATCTCGGAGAGCCCGACCAGCGCCCCGAAGAAGAACGTCAAGGCGAGCGACCCGATCAAGGGCCAGTTCAGCGCCGAGATGCCGGCCGCGAGAGTGGCGGGGAGGAACGAAGCCGCCAGGACGCCGAGCAGGAAGACGATGAGGAAGAGTAGGAGCAGAAGCCTGATCCCGCCCCGNNCGGCTCGGCCGTTCGGATCTCGCGGCCTCGTCCGGCCTGCCATCCTCCTCCTTCGCGTCAGCTGACGACCTTGAGGCCTCGATCCGTGAGCCGGACGGTGTGATCGCCCTTGAAGTCTTCGGCGACCAGGTCGACGTAGCCGCGGTTTCTGAGGCTCTCCAGCACCGGGCCCAGCACGCTCACCGGCTCCCCGAGCTGGTCCACGAGCTCGAACACCTTGGCCGTCCGGTTCGGAGCCTTCGCCATGGTCTCCATGACCCGCGGGCCGTAGGACAGGAGAGCGTCCTGCATGTAGTCCTCGGACTGAACGCTGGACACCTGGTCCAATGAACCGCTCGCCTGCTTCTTCTTGGTCCAGTCCAGACCCAGTTGTCTCCGAAAGTCCG
>JABAOD010003063.1_pt6 | contig 20680 bp, 19 predicted proteins | sample 7062151 | NCBI WGS metagenome assembly JABAOD01 (sample SAMN14538626, study PRJNA623070) | marine sediment metagenome | biome: marine biome [ENVO:00000428]; feature: marine pelagic biome [ENVO:01000023]; material: deep marine sediment [ENVO:00002113] | place: India: Gulf of Khambhat ... | reverse complement strand
AGGCTTCCGAGCCGATTTCTGGCAGGACAATGGCCTGAAATTACCGGGCTCCTCGCCAGCGAGGGGCCCGGTTTTCATTCCGGCATCGCTCTTGAAGCCATGCCCCCCTGAATAATCCCCGTCAGGCAGACACACCGCTCGTCTTCAGCAGTCCGTCAATGTCTACGATCTCCCCCGTTGCCGCGGATCGCTCGGCCGCAACGCCCACCGCCACTGACCAGAACGCATCCATCGGTGTCGGGCCATCACTCCTGCCGGCATCGATGCTGTCCACGAAGTACACGTGCTCAAAAAAGGTCGCGCCGCTGTGGCCCGACTCCTCGATCGCCACGGGGTAGCTCGGCGTCGTCACTCGTGACGGATAGGTCTCACCGCCGAAAATCTCGAGCTGCGATTTCAGCGAAGCCCCCGGCAGAAAATCCATGTTCTCGGAAGCGCGCAGGCGGCCGATGTCGCCACAGAGCACGATCTCTTCGAAGAACATCGGCACAAACATCGCGAGCCCGAAACTCGCACGAACCCCATTCTCATAGTCGATAACGACCATCGCGTTGTCGAGGATGTCGGACTTCCCCTCCTCGTGCTCGAATTCCCTGAAGTTAACCGCCATGCTGCCGGACGCAAACACGCGCGCAGGCTTCGACTGTGCAAAGAGATTAATGAGGTCGAAGTAGTGGCAGCATTTCTCCACCAGCGTGCCGCCCGAATAGCGCGAAAACTTGTTCCACTGGCCGACTTTGTCGAGGAACGCCATGCGATGCTCGGTCATGCTGATAGTCTTGATATCCCCGAGCGTCTTGCGCACCAGCGCCTCGTGGATCGCCTCGGTGTAAATCGACTTGTACCGGTACTGCAGCCCGACCTGGAAGATGCCCGGGTGCTTGTCTGCAATTTGCGCGATCTCCCAGGCATCCGCGATCGTCGTCGCAACGGGTTTTTCGACCAGTATGTGCTTGCCCGATTTCGCAGCCGTCCTGACCACGTCGATGTGCGTGAAGTTGGGCGTGCAGATGATCAGGCCGTCGACGTCCGGGTCGTTACAGGCGGCCTCCAGCGAATCGTAGGTCTTTAGCGGTTCATCGGAGTATTGGGCAAAAGCGGTCTTCGCGTTCGCAACGCTCAGGGGCTCCGGATCGTAAACGCCGTGTATCGTGGCGCGACCTTCGAACATCGTGACGCGGAGATGCTCGATCCCCATGGTACCTGTGCCGATTGCGTTGAAACGGTACCGGGGCGGCTCCGTTGCGAACAGGTACTTGTCCTTTTCCTCCACCAGCTTCGTATGACCGAAGCGGACGGCAAAGTCCCGGCTCCAGAATTCCTTACCCTTCGGCATTATTTGGGCTCACTGATTAGTTGTTGTTTGAGGCCGCGCGGCCCGCCGTTGTCCCTTGCTGCAATTATACCGGGGTTCGGGTTCGTCGATAGGCGTTCAGACCCTGTTTGCACGGCTATTCGGCAAGGAAGCGATAAACCGTCATGGAGCCGTAGGTTTCGCCCGGCCGAAGGATGGTCGATGGAAACTCCGGATGGTTCGGCGAGTCCGGAAAATGCTGGGTCTCGATGCAGAAACCGCACCGGGGCGGGTAGACGCGCCCTCCTTTACCGCGAATACTCCTGTCCAGCCGATTGCCGGTATGGAACTGCAGGCCCGGCTCCGTCGTCAGGACTTCCATCGTCCGACCGCTGCCCGGCTCCATTACTCGTGCCGCAAACACGAGATCGTCATCGTCTCGATTCAACACCCAGTTGTGATCGAATCCCAGCCCGAACCGAAGCTGTTCGTCATCATCGTCGATGTGAGCCCCGATTCTCGTTGGATCGCGGAAATCCATTGGCGTACCGGCGACCGGCCGTATCTCACCGGTCGGAATCATCTCGCTGTCTACCGGCGTGAAGAAATCGGCATTCAGTTCGACGACGTGATCGAGAACATCCTTGGCACCCGTTCCCGCGAGATTGAAGTAGGAATGATTGCTGAGATTCACGACGGTGGGCTTGTCCGTTGTAGCGACATAGCGGATCGAGAGCTCGTCTTCGTCATTCAGCGCGTACACGACCTCGACCCGCAGCTCGCCCGGGTAGCCTTCGTCGCCGTCCGGGCTGACGTGCGATAGCGCCAGTGAACGGCTGCTTGAACGCTCCGGGTCAACGGCCCAGTCGACCTTGTCAAAGCCGACCCCGCCACCGTGAAGATGGTTACCGCCCTTTCCCGGCGTCAGGCGGTATGTCGTTCCATCGATAACAATGCGACTGTTCGCAATCCGGTTCGCGTAGCGGCCGACAATCGCGCCGAAATAGGGGTGTCTGCCGCGATACTCGTCGATCGTATCGAAACCGAGAACCACGTCGGCGTAGACGCCCTTCCGATCCGGCGCCTTAAGGCTCTGAATAATGCCGCCATAGGGCGACACGGCAACCTCCATGCCGTTGTCGTTACGCAGAATATAGAGCTCTGCCTGCGGTCCTGCGCTCAAACGGGTTACTCCCTGGCTTGCAGACGCCGTGCCGATGTCGTCATCCGCGGTGCGGTCGTCGCCCTTCAGCTTCAGATACGCGGCCTGGACGACATCCGCGCCGTAGCGGCGCTCCAGTGCGCGGATCGCGAAGTGGCCGCGCGCCATGTCCTGGAAATGCGATATGAAGATCGTGTTGACGAGTCCGCCGCCGATCGCACCGATCACGGGAATCGTCTGCGCCATGGCTTTCTGGGTCACGACGACGCCAAAACGACTCGCCAGTGCCGATATCAGCCGGACCAGCGCCGGCGCACTCGCGCTGCCCACCCCCTTCGACGCCACGTATTGCAGGGCGTCGGCCACAGCCTTGCTCAGCGCAACGCGCACGCCATAGTACGAGGTCTCGGCCGCGTCGTCCTGGCTGGAGGTGCGGCTGCCCATGGCAAAGACCTGCATGCAGTTCAGCAGGGTCTCGGGATCCCGGGGCGACTCGCCCTCGGCGCGCGCAATATCGGCGATCGACCGGAACATGATGCCGGTGGTCAGCGGCAGCTCCACAACCAGCATTTGCAGACCGAAGAAACCCGCAACCGCGCCGGTGGTCATCGCGGCGGCAGTATGCAGTCGCGGGCTCGCCGGTACCGAGGAATCATCGTTGATACTCCGCATCGAGCTTTGCAAAACCAGCTCGAGCGCTTTGTGCGACGACTTGCTGACAGCCTCGACAAGCGCGTCCGGCGCACGTTTGCCGAGTTCTCGCGTGACCGCCTCGACGGGCATGCCGACCGCAGAGCTCAGGCGTATCGCGAGGGATGGATTCTCGAGCTTGGCGTACGCCTGCTCAAGCACCGCAAGCTCATCGGCACTGAGTGTCACTGGCGCTGAAACAGTAGGCAGGCTCATGCGAACATTATCCCGCCGCCCCGTTCCGATTACCAAAAAAAACACCCGGGAGAGGGGAAGCTCCCGGGTGTTCCAAACCGACGGTGTCGATTCGTTTGCTGCTTGGGTTTACCTGACTACGGTGCCGGACAATCGGCAATGGTGTCGTAGTCGATGATGAACGGCAGCGGCAAAGCGCCTTCGCTGCCATCCGGCGCCGGATCACGAGCGATCACCTCGAGCACCGCTCCGCCAGCCGTGAAATCCAGACCGGTCAGCGATATCGCAGCCGTCTTGGTTCCAGCCGGCGTCACGTACGCATCGTAGACAGCGTTCGCGACCGACAGCTGCGTCGTGTCTGCACCGAACGGGACGTCGGCAAAGGTCGGCTCGACCGTATTGATGTCCGTGCCGGCGGCGACCAGGTACAGGTCAACCGGGCCGGTGCTCGGCGACGCATGCGTGATGCGCAGCTTGGTCTCCGTAGCGACACTGCGTGCATCCAGACCCTGCGGCAATGCGGTGATGGCCGGATCGTTGCCCGAGGCAAACCCGCTCACGATGGCCGCGGCCTGGTCGCCCTGCTCGAGGTCGATCGGGAACGAGACCGGTATGGTGGCGTTGTCCGAGTTGAGGGCGACGTTGATCGTGTAGTTGCCCGGTGCCGGCACTGCGTTGAGGACGCAGGCAGCGGGGAACGAGACATTCCGAGTCAGGGCAATCGCCTCGACAGCCTCCGTGTTGCGGTCGTCCGCCAGGATGTCGACGGCCGGCGCGTCCGGAGACAGGTGCGCTGCGACGACGGCGGCCGGCGTATTCGCGTCGTTTATCGCCGTGGCAGCCGTGCCGTCGAGCGCAATGAGCTGTACGAGATTATCGCCAGGGCCGGTGTTCTCGACCGCCACGAGCATCAGGTCGGCGCCAGCGCCGAGCGGAATCTCACCCGAGTCGTAGACGACGGCCGCGGGGTTGCCGGCGGCAGTGACACGAATCTGGTAGTCACCCGCGGTCACCTCGACCTGCGGCGTGTTCTCACCGAACGCCAGTGGCGTTCCCGCGCCGGTGACGGGTGCGCTGGCAGCGAGATCAGCATCGAAGGCGGTGACGTAGACGTCGACGGGCGGTGCCGAAGGTGCGGCATGTACGACCTGCGCCCGGAATGAGCCCTGGGTGATACGGCTGTCAGAAGCGTTGGTGATCGGCAGAGCGGTGATGCCACCGCCAACGGTGCCTACCGCGATAACGGTGGTTTCCGTGTTGTAGTCGAACCTCAGATCCGCGTCGATGACGACCGCGTTGCCGCCGGGAATGATCGCCTCAACCTGCACGTTGTTTTCTTCAACGACGGGGACGAATCCGGAACCCTGGGAGTAGTCAACGCCGGAGAGCGCCTCGGCGCCGTTGACGAGGATGTTGACCGCGGGGGCATCCGGCACTGCGTGAAGGGCGCGCAGGGTCGGTGTTGCTTCACACTCGAGCAGCTCCGTAGCCGTTACCTCCTCCGGATCGAGGATATCATTGCGGTTGAGGTCCAGGCCGCTGTCCAGCGCGAGTCCGCCGCCAAGGCAGACTGCGTCGCCCTTCGGAATGTCGCGTGTTGCAACCAACGAGTTGAAGCCGTCGGCGCCGTCCGCACCATCGGCCCCGTCGGCACCGTCCTGGCCGTTCAGGCCGTCATCTCCTTCACAAGCTGCGAGCAGCATCGCGGCAGAAAGCACGCTGACTGCGTAAAACTGTCTCTTCATTTTTCGTCCACCTTTGTTGAGCGTGTTGAGTTCAGAGGGCAACGGTAGAGACAGGCGTGTTGGCATTCACCCCGGATTGGGTAACAGAGTGTTTCAAAACGTAACAGCGGGATGAGGGGATCGCCCCGCCGGCGCGGATGTGACGCGATGCACTTCCGCTTACAAGTGAGATGCAGCGCAACGATTTTGGCCGGCCGGGATGCTAGATTGGGGGACGCTAAAGGAGGAGCGATTCATGGGGTTATTCGCACTGTTTTCAAAAAGGCCGAAAAGCGGCGCTCAGCCGACGAAGAATCAGCAAGCATCGAAGAAGCAGGCCTACCGGGGCGTCCGGGTCGTGCCACACGGTGACGGGTGCTGCCAGGCGGCGAGGAGCATCGCCGATGAGCGGTTCTTGCTCGAAGACGCTCCGATGCTGCCGTTGCCCACCTGCGACGCCGAGACCTGCCACTGCACCTACAAGCGGTTTGACGACAGGCGCACGGATATCCGGCGGGCATCGGACCTCGGGTTCGATATCGCCAGCCAGCTGGGTGACCAGACGAAACAGATCAGCAGGTCTCCCGGTCGTCGCAGCGAAGACCTGGCCTGAAACCGAATGCGCCGCTTCCCTGCGGCAAACTGGCCGTCATTGCCAATACTGACATTCGGTGGCGTACCGGTGTCTCCCGGGCCTTGGGCCCACACACCGGTAACACCGCTGTTATAGCGCCTTTTGGTGACCGGTTCGGAGACACAGGTCACATCGCCCGGGACCCGCTGCAGAGCGCGGGCAGCAGCCCTGGCCGTCCCGATCTCAGCGTTGCAACGACTTCAGGTGCCGGTCGAAGAAACGCATCATGAGCTCGGTACGATGCACGTTGATGTCGGGGTCCCGGAATGCGTGCGTCTCGTTGGGGTACATCATGCTCTCGAACGGTATTCGCTTCTTCTGCATCTCACGAAACAGCAACGTGCTGTGGTTTAACAACACATTGTCATCCGCCATGCCATGAATAATGAGCAGCGCGCCCTGTAGCGATTCGACATGGCTCGACACGTTCGACAGCTTGTAGCCGTCAGGATTGTCCGACGGCGTCGACATGTAACGCTCGGTGTAGTGCGTGTCGTACAGCGCCCAGTCGGTGACCGGCGCGCCCGACACGCCGGCCGCAAACGCATCCGGCGCCTGCATCATCGCCATCAGGGTCATGTAGCCGCCGTACGACCAGCCGTAGATTCCGATTCTGTCGCCGTCGACATACGGCAAGGTCCGCAAGTATTCGACCCCTCGTTCCTGGTCGCGCACTTCGACCCTGGACATCTGGCGGTAGATGGGAAACTCGAAAGCGGTTCCGCGATTTGTGCTGCCGCGATTGTCGAGCGTGAAAACCAGGTAGCCCTGCTGCTGCAGGTACTGGTGAAAGACGGCGTCACGGCCCCACTGATTGTTGACGACCTGCACGCCCGGGCCGCCGTACGTGTACACGATGACCGGGTAGCGCTTCGCAGGATCGAAATCGAACGGTTTGAGGAGCGAGTAATACAGCACCTGGCCATCGTGGGCCTCGAGCGTACCCACCTCGGGCGCCTGGTGTCGCGGGAGGTAATCATGATAGGGGTGAGTCTCGTCCAGCGGGTTTTCGACCAGCCAGGTAATTCGTTCACCGTCGGCATCATGGAGGCTAACCCGTGGCGGCACGGTGCGGCTCGAGTATGAGTCGATGTAGGCGTTCGCCGAACCCGCCATGACGACCTCGTGCCAGCCTGCTTCGCTGCTGACTTTCCGCGGCGCCTCGCCGCCGTCCAGCGATACCGCATACAGGTGTTTCTCCAGCACCGAGTCGGCGAACCCGTCGAAGAACAGAACATTACGTTCCTCGTCGATCGCCAGCAGGCGATCGACCGTCCATTCGCCGTCGGTGATCTGTGCGAGCAGCCTGCCGCCAAGGTCATAGCGGTAGAGATGCTGATACCCGGAACGCTCCGACGCCCAGACGAACTCGCCGGGCGACTGCTGCAGGAACTTCAGGTTGTGATGCAGGTTGAGCCAAACGTCGCTGGTTTCCGACAAGACCGTCCGGCTCTTGCCCTCCCGCGGATCCGCGGCCATGAGGTCGAGCCGCTTCTGGTCACGCGACTGGCGCTGGAATACGATCGTCTCCGAGTCCGGTGTCCAGTCGACGCGTGCAAGATAGATATCCTCGTTGTCGCCGAGATCGACCCAGGCCTGGTTGCCCGTCGCGTGTTCCAGCACACCGAGCTTGATTCGCACGTTGCTCTCCCCGGCGAACGGATAGCGTTCCTCGGTCACTTTGAAGCTGTTCTCGAATACCTGGTAGCGCGTGGCGATTTCGACCGGCGACTCGTCGACGTGGGTGAACGCGACGAAGCGGTCGTCGGGCGACCNNCAGATAGGCAATGTGACGCTCGTCGGGCGACCACCAGTAGCCGGTGTCGCGATCCATCTCTTCCATGGCAACGAATTCGGCCATGCCGTTGCGGATCGCGTCACCGCCGTCCGACGTGAGCTGCCGTTCCTTGCCGCTTTCGAGGTCGATAATGAACAGGTCCTGGTTGCGCACGAAGGATACGTAGCGCCCGGTCTGGGACACCCTGGCGTCGGTTTCGAAAGCCTCGGTGTCGGTCAGCCGCCTGACGGCCTCGCCTGCATCGGCGTCGAGACGAAACAGGTAAAGATCGCCGGCCAGGGGGAAGAGAATGCTGTTGCCATCCGGCGCCCACGTGTATTCGACGATGCCTTTGCCCGCAATACGCATGCGTTCCCGGCGTGCTTTCTCGACCTCGTCCAGCTCCTCCTCGTCGGGGACCAGCACCCGGGAGTCCACCAGCATCCGGTTGGTCGCATCGCCGATGTGGTATTCCCACAGGTCCTGTTGCCGAAGGTCATCGTCCTTACCACGCAGGTAGCTGACCCGCTTGCCGTCCGGCGAGAACTTCAGCTCTACCGGTTGGGTACCGCTAATGTCGGGACTGCCAAACAGCCTCTCTATCGTCAGCTCCGCTGCTTGCACATTACCTCCCAGCACGAAGGCCGCAACTAGTAATCGTAAAACGCTTCCGGGCATCCTGCTCTTTCCCAGCGATCGTGATGTGACGCAGTGTAGCAACCCCCAGACGTCACGGAGCGATATTGGCCCTGCAAACTGCCTGGTCGTCGTCCCGCCTTGCATTTTGCGCACCCGTTTCACAGAATCTAGCCCTCAACAAGCCACACCTGCCCACTGAGGGTGCCTGGAGAGNNACCGCCGCCGCTTCCTGAAGATCGTGGGCAGTAGCGCCGTAGTCGTACCGATGATGGGCCTGGCCGCGTGTTCCGGGGGCAAAGACGAAGCGCCTGCAGCCGCTGCGCCGAAAGCGGACACGGCGCCTCCCATGGACAAGGCGCAGGCGGTAGAGTCGGCGGCCCCGGCCGAGACGGCCGCTCCTGCAAAACCCAGCGGCATGCCGAAGCTCGCGGAGGATGATCCGCAGGCGAAGTCGCTGTCCTACGTCCACGATGCGACAAACGTGGACAGCGCGAAGCAGCCGCGCTACAAGGCCGGCCAGATCTGCGCCAACTGCGCACTGTACCAGGGCAAAGCGGGTGATGAGTGGGGCGGATGCTCGATATTCCCCGGCAAAGCGGTCAATGCCAACGGCTGGTGCAGCGTCTACGCGCCCAAGCCCACCTAGCTGGCGCCCGCGCGCTTTTCGTTGATCAGTAACAAGAGCTCGGCGGCTGCCTCGGCATCGCACAGCGCGCGGTGATGCTGCCGTAGCTCAATGCCGTAGTTCTCGCACAGCGCGGCGAGGCTGTACGATCGGTGCCCGGGGTAGAGCTTGCGCATCGAGGAGCAGGTACAAAGCTTCGGGTAGCGAAACATTCTGCCCAGGCGCTTGAACTCCCTTGCGATAAACCCGTAATCGAAGTCCACGTTGTGGGCGACGAAGATGGCGTCCTGCATGAACGCCTCGAACTCGTTCGCGACGTCGGCGAAGATGGGCGCGTCGGCGACCATGGTTTCCGAGATGCCCGTCAGCCGCGTGATGCCGGCCGGTATCGTCCGCTGCGGATTCAGGAGCGTCTGGAATCGATCGACAACCTTCCCGTTCCTGACTTTGACCGCGCCGATCTCGGTGACGCGGTGCTGTTCGCCGCGTCCGCCGGTCGTCTCGACGTCGACGACGACGTAGGCCTGGTCGGGGTCGAGGACCCAGCGTATGCGGACGATGTCCGCGCGAAAGCCTGCATCCTTTAGCTGTTGCTGCCGCAGCAACTGGTTGCGCCGCAGCTGATCGCCCTCCGCCTTGATCTCGACGAAACGCACGCCCTCACCGTCGATGACCATCAGATCCGGATAGCCGTAGCGCGAATTCTTGTAGTCGCTGCTCAAGCGCCGCAGCACCTGTCGCGTCGGCTCGCCCTGTGCATGATCGATCAGCGCAAACAGCGCATCCAATATCGACCGCCGCCACCGAAACACGCCGTTCGGCTTCCCGTAATTTCGGGTGCTGGTCTTGAGAAGGTCTTTCTTGAGTCTTTCCGGATGATCGAGACCGGCGAGACGCTTTTCAATCTGTTCCCGGTTCTTTTCGTAGAAGCTGCCATCGACGAGCGCCGCGGGGAGGAACTCGAACGGCGAATGCAGCGTCGCCTTGTCATCGGCAAACAGCTCGTCCCAGAAAAGCAGGCCGAAATAGGTACGCCAGAGCAGGTTCTCGGTGCGAAAGGCCGAGAGACCGTTGCGTTCGAAGTAGTCGATCGCCGCACGTTCGGGCGAACCGCTGTTCGCTTCGTCAATCTCTATCGTTTCCGCCGCGCGCAGTTCGTCAGTCTGCGCCGAGGTTCGTTTCTTCCTGAACTTCCGTGCATACAGGTCCTCGGCCAAGAGCGCCTCGTCTTCGCTCCTCGGCGCGTCGAGGCATCGTAAGAGGTGGCGTTCGGCATCGTCGTGACGATCCGCCGCCAGCAGCAGCCGGATGACGCGCTCGCTGCACTTCGCGGATTCACCGATCGCGTAGACAGCCTGTGCCTGCGCCGGGTCGCCGGAGTGCTCGAGCCGTCGACCCAGCTTGTAAGCCAGCTCGTCGCGCACGCCTGCGCTGGTGGGAAAATCCGGTTCAGGCCACGCCGTCGATTCCTCGACCAGCTCGGCAAGCTCCGCCGGGCCGGCCGCGGCAAGCCGATGCAGGCGTGAACAAAAGAAATAGTTTTGCAGCGCCTCGACGCGGTCGGAGTAGCGCGGCTCATAGTTCTCGCTGAGACCGTTGGTGCGAACGAGACCGAGGTCACGCATCGTGAACTGTGACAGGCCATCCTGCACGCGACCGAAGTAGAGAAACAGCAGGTAACGAATATCATCCACGCGACGCTGCACGAGCAGCCGATTCACCTGCAGCCGCGCCATGAATTCCGCGGCCGAGCAGTGCTCGAGCGCGAACTGGATCAGCTCGTCCTTTTTCATCGTGCGGCTCATGCCGGTGAACATCGGCATCAACAGGCTGCTGATTTCCGCCTTGGTCAAATGGCCGAGCACATCCCGGTAGTGCCGCTCCCCGGGCGCCCCGACCCAGGCGCGCTCGGCGAGGATGCGAAGCAAGGCGCGCGTGTCGCCGAGCTCCGGGTAGCGCAACCGGTTGGCCGCGAAGACGCGGCCCTTGCGATTGACCAGCCGCACGTACAGGCACTGTTCGGGCTTCGGCAGCGCATGGAATTCCTCGATAACCGCCGCATGTCGGTCGAGCAGTGCATGCGCATAGTGGCTCGCGACGAATCCCAGCATTTCCAGGAAATGTTCGTGATAGTAATACGTGGGTAACGGGCCGCGGCGCTTCACCGGCACCCAGTGAGTTTGATCGTAGATGGAATCGGTGCTCATAAAAACCGGTGGAAACTTCGCGCGCCTGTGAGAATCGAGGTGCCTGCAACCTATCAAATCGGACTGCCCGCCGGAAGCTTGTCAGTAACTCGAGATGACGGCAGCCACTCGCTTGCCCCACTCGGCATACATTTCCGGACCCGGATGAAATCCGTCGGTTGCCATGAAAGAGAGATCCGTGGTGAACCGAAGATCCACGAAGGTCGCCTTTTCGTCATCGGCGACATCGGCTTTGAGGTAGCGATTGAGCCGGGTAGCCCGGCTGCCGAGCATCCACCGCAGAGGCTGCGGAAGCGCCGGGAATCCATGCAGCGGCGGCAAGCCGGAAACAACGATCAGGCTGGCGCCAAATTTTTGCTTCAGGATGCCGCGCAGTTCGGCCTGCTGCTGCCGCCATTTCTTCGCCCCCACCAAAGACGTTACATCGTTGACGCCCAGTGAAGTAACGACCACGTCGTAGGTCTGCCCTGGCTGAGACCTGAGCAAGTCGAGAACGGTTGCCGTCGTATTGCCGTTTCTGGCCTGCAGGCTCCATCGAACTCGCGAATTCGCTTGCAGCGAACTGACGACCTGGCCAAGCAGGGCCTGGTCCTGGTGCGAAGCACCAACACCTGCCGCTGCCGAGTCGCCGAGTATCAGCAGCCGCAACGGCCGTCCCTGACCGGCCTCCCCCTCGCGAGCACCGGGCGGCTCGGGGAGCCTGGGGACGGATCGCCGCGTAACGATCCCCTGTGCGACGAGGATTGGCGAGAGAACGAGAAGCGCGACCAGGTGAAAACCCGGCTCCAGCCATTCAATGACGGATGTCTTGCGCGGATCTATCCTTTTCTCCTCGATTCGGCCCGGGTAAACCTGCTGCCAGCTCTATCGGGACGACCGGTACCCGGCGTGGCGACCGCGCCATTTTACTCCGACTATCTGCCCGGCGGCGACGACAAAGCGCTGCGGCCGCGCCGCGCAGGTACATTCCTCCTTTCTCGCAATAGTTGCGATAACGCAATGATTGTGATAGCATCGGGAAAAATTTAAGGAGGTCAACCATGACGATTTCGCTATCCAATTTGCCGTACGAACGAAATGCGCTCGAGCCGTATCTTTCGGCCGAGACGCTTTCTTATCACTACGATAAACACCATCGCGGCTATGTCGAGAAGTTGAACGCACTAATCGAGAGCACGCCGTTCGAAGGTCTGTCACTCGAAGAAATCATCGTGAGGGCCCGTGAAACGGCCGAGATCGAGATCCTGAACAACGCTTCCCAGGTATGGAACCATGCGTTTCTCTGGGAGAGCATGTCGCCGAACGGCGGCTTCAAGCCAACCGGCCGGATCATGGAGATGATCGAGAACGACTTTGGCGATATCGAGAGTTTCAAGGAGCGCTTCAGGCGAGCAGCGCTCGGTCAGTTCGGCAGCGGCTGGGCGTGGCTCGTCATGGACGGGCAGAACTTGCGAATCCTGACGACGGGCAATGCCGACTCGCCGGTCGGCACGGACATGGTCCCGTTGCTGACGCTGGACGTTTGGGAGCACGCTTACTACATCGACTACCGGAACGAGCGCGCGCGTTACGTCGATGCGTTCCTCGACCGCCTGATCAACTGGCGGTTTGCCGAAGCCAACATGGCAGAGCACACACTGGACAAGGCCGCGTAATCGGACTTGTCCGTCGACAAGACGGCAACGTTACCCTCGCCCTCCAGTAACGGGGAAAACGATAATACTGCGAGAAGCCATCCAGTACGGATGGCTTCTTGCCTTTGCAGGTACAATGCGCTGCAACGATCGGCTGGGAACCGGACCTAAATGCACGGCAATGATCTCCTGATCCTGAGCGGGGTACTGGTTGCCGGCTTCGTCTGTCAGTGGCTTGCGTGGCGCGTCAAGCTGCCTTCGATACTGTTTTTGCTGATCACGGGAATTATCGCCGGACCGCTGCTCGGCTGGCTGGACCCGGATGCGGTTTTCGGGGACTTGCTGACACCGTTCGTCTCGCTCGCGGTGGCCGTCATACTGTACGAAGGGAGTATGACGCTGAAGCTCAGCGAGATTCGTGGCCACGGCAACGTTGTCCGAAACCTGGTAACGATCGGGGTCCTGATAACCTGGGCGCTCGCCACATTCGCCGCGAGTACCTTTCTCGACTGGGACATCTACCTTGCAGCGCTGTTCGGCGCCATCGTGACCGTCAGCGGGCCCACGGTAATACTGCCGCTGCTGCGGACGGTACGCCCGACGAACGCATTATCCAACGTGTTGCGTTGGGAAGGGATTCTGGTCGATCCACTGGGCGCGATTCTGGCCGTCCTCGTATTCGATTTCATTGTCGTGACTCAAACGGCGGCGACGACGGCGCAGCTGCTCGGCACATTGGGAATGATCGTCGTGATCGGTGCCGGCCTGGGCGTTATTGTTGGCCACGCACTCGGCGTGATCCTACGCCGGCACCTGTTGCCGGATTATCTTCGCGACTACGCGGCCCTTGCCCTTGTCATACTGGTTTTCGGCCTTGCCGAGAGCGTCGAGCCTGAATCCGGCTTGCTGGCGGTGACAATCATGGGCGTCTGGCAGGCCAACATGCGCGATCTCGACCTGGACGACATACTGGACTTCAAGGAGAGCCTTACCCTCGTCCTGGTGGCGGGACTATTCATCATCCTTGCCGCACGCATCGACCTGACAAGCCTCGTAGGACTCGGTGGTGGCGCGATCGCGGTGCTGCTGTTGCTGCAGTTCGTCGCCGGGCCCCTGCGCGCCCAGATCTGCGCGGCCGGAAGCGACCTGAGCTGGCGCGAGCGCGCTTACCTTGGGTGGATATTTCCCCGCGGCATCGTCGCAGCGGCGGTCTCTGCCCTGTTCGCCCTGCGACTCGAGGAAATGGCGTATCCTGGCGCGGAGAACCTCGTGCCGATGGTCTTTACGATCATCGTTGGCACCGTCGTCATCCAGAGCCTGTCCGGGAGCGCGGTTGCGCGTGCGCTGCGAATCACCAACCCGGAACCGAACGGCGTCCTGATCGTTGGCGCAAACCCGGTGGCACTTGCGTACGCCAACGCGCTGAATTCCGCAGGATACCGGGTGCTGGTTGCGTCAACGGGATGGGACGGAATCAGAAAAGCACGCATGGCCGGGTTGCCGGTCTTTTATGGCAGCCCGGTGTCCAGCTACGCTGAACGACACCTGGAGCTAATTGGCCTCGGGCACCTGCTGGCGCTTTCGCACCGACCCGGTATCAATGAGCTCGCCTGCGTCAAGTATCGTTACGAGTTCGGGCGGGAGGCGGTCTACACGATCAAGCAGCATTCCGAGGCAAGTCATGAGAAACACCAGGTTAGCGGCCAAGCCGCGGGGCGGCTGCTGTTCGACGGTCAACGATCGATGGACGACCTGCTCGACCTGATCAGGCGTGGCACAAAAATAAAGACGACCGACATCACAGAAAGCTTTGGTTTTAATGAGTATCGCGAGAAACACCCCGATCGCATCGTTCTTTTCATCACGGCGAACGATGGTCGCGTCCGGTTTCCAGTCGATGACAAAAGCATGAAGGTTGCCGCAGGCTCACGGGTTACCGCGTTGCTGGTAGAAGGCGACGCATAAAATGCATAGATAGTTGCGATAACGCAATTATTGCAATATCATTACGAAAAAATTGCCGGGGCTATCATGGCGAAAAAAGCTTACGATTCGAACGTGCAGATGCTCGACCGGGCTCTGCGCTTTGCCCGCGCCAGGCTGAGCCCGGACATTACCGCACAGCGGCTCCTGATATTGATCGCCGTCTACTTCCATGAGGGTTTGAGCCAGCGCGAGCTGTTGAGTCATCTCGATTCGACCTCGATAACAGCGCTATCGCGGAATCTCGCTGATCTGTCGGCGCTCACGACAAAGAAGTCACCCGGGCCGGGCCTGCTGAGCTTTCAGGTTGATCCCCTGAACCTGCGCGTGAAGCGCGTCTTCCTCACGGCGAAAGGCAGGCGCTTCATGAAACAATGGCTGGCTGCCGCCGAGAAGCCATAGCGGAACTGGCGCTATCTCTCGTGGTGGACGATTCACAGTCCCTGTTCATCGAGCGCCTTGCAGGTTCGCTCGTAGCCCAGTTTGGCCATCTCCTCGGCGCGGTGAAACTCGAAGAAGCTGCATGCGTCGCGTGGAATCTTTACAACCAGATCCGGCGCATAGGCCGCCAGCTTCAGCCTGGCGATTGCTCCCTGCATGACGTCGATAGACTTGACGAGCAGGTCGGCGGCATCGGGCGCCGACGGCGCCGAACTGTCGCTCTCGAGCAGGCCGTTGATAAAACGTGAAATCTTCTCTCGATAGCCGTCTTCCGTTGCATTCGTCTCGACACTTTTGGGTTCTTCAACCGGTTTATAGTCATTCCTCGAACCGCTGAGGTTAACGGCAATGGTCATATCGGTGGAATCATTCAACGTCGGTGCGATAGGAATCGGATTGACGAGCCCACCGTCAACCAGCGTCCGACCATCCAGCTGCACCGGCGCGAACACGCCCGGCACGGCGGTCGATGCGCGAATGGCGCGAAACAGCGAGCCGTCGTTGAGCCAGACCTCGCGCTGGTCCTCGAGTGCCGTCGCAACCGCGGTGAACCCCTTGTCGAGATCCTCGATCTTGCAATCACCAACGAGTTCCTTGAGGACTTCGATAATCCGCTCTCCCTTGAAGAGCGACGTCCAGTTGAATGAAAAGTCGAGCAGTTTCACGACATCGCCCTTGTCTAGGCGATAAGCCCAGTCAATATAGGTATCGAGCTTGTCCGCCGCATAAATGCCGCCAATCACGGCACCCATCGAAGTGCCCGCGATATTCAGGATCGAGACATCGCGCTCCTCGAGCGCGCGAATCACGCCGATGTGGGCATGGCCCCGGGCCCCGCCGCTGCCGAGAACCAGGGATATCGTCTGTTTTTTCTGTTCCATGGCTGCCGATTGTATATCCGAGCTTCGAAAAAGGCCGCATTACCGTTAAGATTGGCGCTCGAAACCCCGACGCGCGATTCCCGGAATCGAGCGAAATAAAACCAACTTTAGAGAGCTGAAACCATGTCTTACGCTACATTCGTTCGTGCCCTTTTCCTGCTTCTGGCGGCGGCCTTGGCGCCCATCGCGAGCGCCGGCGACGATCCCCGCCACGAACGCCACGAGCTGATGGAAGACGTGGGTGATGCCGCCGAGCCGGTCGGCAAGATGTTCAAGGGCGAGCTGGACTATGACATGGACGTCGTGATGGCGTCGCTCACGGTCTGGCACGATGCGTCGATGCGCTTCGGTGAGCTTTTCCCCGAGGGCAGCGAGACGGGTGAAGGCACCGAGGCAGCACCTGCGATCTGGGAGGACCGCGCGGGCTTCGACGAGGCGCTCGCCAAGTTCCGCGAAGCAACGGAAGCGGCCATCGCCGCCAGCCCCGAGACCCTCGAGGCCGCGAAGCCGGTCATCGGGCCGGTCTTCGAAACCTGCAAAGGCTGCCACGACAGCTACCGGATCGAAGACGAGTAAGGTTTTCCGGGCGAAACATCCCGTGAACAAACGTCGATGAGCCGCGGCGTCAAAACGCTCGGCGCCCTGCTGGTGATCGGCCTGGCCGGTGCGTGGTGGGTTACCGAGCCGCGCCCGATTGCCGCCACGGATCTCCCCGATCATCATCCCGTCGCCCAGGCCGGCGAACGCATCTTCTGGGCCGGCGGCTGTGCCTCCTGTCACGCGAGCCCGGTCGACGGCAAGCGGGCAAAGAAGGAGAAGAAGCTGCTGCTGGGCGGCGGGGTCGAGCTCGAGACGCCCTACGGCGTGTTTCGCGTGCCGAATATTTCATCGCACGAACAGGACGGCATCGGCGCCTGGTCGATGATCCAGTTCGTCAACGCGATGCAGCGCGGCGTCTCCCCCGGGGGGCGCCACTACTACCCCTCCTTCCCGTACACCTCGTACGCGAAGATGGCCGTAACCGACGTGATGGACCTCAAGGCCTATCTCGACACCCTGCCGTCGGTGTCCGGGCGAATCGCCGACCACGCGCTGGCGTTCCCGTGGAAGCTGCGGCGCGGCATCGGCGCCTGGAAGTGGCGTTACCTCGGCACAGAGCCGGTCATCGAATTCGAGTCTCCGGACACGGCGCTGCGGCGCGGCCAGGAGCTCGTCGAAGGCGCGGGACACTGCGGCGAATGCCACACCGAGCGCGATCGCTTCGGCGGAATGATGGCAGGCCGCTGGCTCGGCGGCGCACCCAACCCCGAGGGCAAGGGCCGCATCCCGAATATCACGCCGGCCGGCAAGAATACGTCGGAATGGTCGGTCGGTGACATTGCTTATTACCTGGAAAGCGGTTTCACGCCAGAGTACGACACCGTGGGCGGTTCAATGGTGGCCGTGCAGGAAAACATGGCGATGCTCGAACGCGCGGACCGCGAGGCAATTGCCGCCTACCTGAAGGCTATCCCCGCGATAGCAGACGAAGCGAGACAATAAGCCGATGATGAACGCGCTACAGGGCCTGCACTTCTTCAGCCGTTTCGCGTACAGCTTCAGCGCGCTCGGCTATCGCCAGCGACGTTTCTTCTGGAGCGACTTCGCCGCAGACTATCGCGACCAGACCTGGCTGGTCAGCGGCGCGTCCGGCGGTATCGGTCGGGCGATCGCCGCCGGTGCCGCCGATGGCGGTGCCGAGGTAATGGCACTGGCACGCAGCGCCGAGAAGCTCGACGACCTCGCGGCCGAGGTCGACGAAGGCATCATCGCGCACCCGATCGACCTGTCGCTGAAACAAAACATCGGTACGTTCCTGGATGACATGGCCGCATCGGCCGACGGCACGACCATTGATGTCCTGGTCAACAACGTCGGCGTGCTGCTGAACAAACACCAGCTGAGCGATGAAGGTTTCGAGCTTTCTTTCGCCACCAACCTGCTCAATCACTACCGGCTGACGACCGGCCTCATCGAGCGCGAGCTGCTTGCCGACGACGCCGTCATCATCAACATGTCGTCCGGCGGCATGTACAACGTGCCGTTGAAGATCGAGCGGCTGAACATCCTCGAGGCAGAGAGCTATGACGGCGTGCTTGCATACGCCAACCATAAGCGCGCCCAGGTCGTACTCAACTCGTGGTGGCGGCGGCAGTCTGCCGACAGTAATCGGCAGTTCTACGTCATGCACCCGGGATGGGTGGATACCGAGGGTGTGAGGACGTCGTTGCCGGCGTTTCGCGCACTGTTCAAACGCGTCTTGCGCGACGCTGAGCAAGGTGCCGACACGGCGTTATGGCTCGCGGATCAGCGTCCGGTGCAGAAGGACGACGGCGCGATCTGGTTCGATCGCAGCGAGAAATCCGCCCACCTCGGCAGCGCCACGCGCCGCGACAGCGACAGCCCGGAGGCGCTGGTCGAATTCCTGGACAGCCTGTAGACTGATCCGGATGTCATACGCAAAAGCATTTATCGGCGCGGCCGTACCCTTCCTCGTCATCGACGCCGCCTGGATCGGCCTTTACGTCGGCGATGTCTACCAGGCAACGGTTGCGCACCTGCTGCTGGATGAACCCAATTTCTACGCCGCCGGCGTTTTTTACGTCCTTTATGTTGCCGGCATCGTATTTCTCGCCGTGCTGCCAGCGATCAAATCGCAGAAATTTTCAACCGCTGCGATCAACGGCGCGGTACTTGGCGCGATTGCCTACGGCACTTTCACGCTCACCAACTATTCGGTGCTACAGGGATGGACGATGGGACTCGTTGTTTCAGACATCGCCTGGGGCGCATTTCTGACCGGGCTGGCCGCCGGCTGCGGCTACCTGTTTGCACGACGCTGACACGCCGCATTAGCGGCAAATGCCGGGGGGCATAATCGATGCGAATTTTTCTGAAATTACTGGGCGCGCTGGTCGTGCTGTTGCTGTTGGCAGCCGGTGGCGCTTCGATGTGGTTCTGGTTCACGCCAGTCGGGGTCAACAACTACATCAACAAGGTCTCGTTACAGCTGGCAAGCGACTCGCCGGAGCTGTTGACCACGCTCGGCTTCGTCGACAATACGCCGCTGGATTTTCACAGCGGCAAACTGGCCGACTACACCAAGGCTCAGGATGAAAAAACGCTGGAGAAACTGAGAAGCGCGCGAGCCGGCCTCGACAAGTACGGTCCCGACGGCCTCGAAGGACAGGAGCTGCTGAGCTGGCATATCGCCGCGTGGTTTTTCGAGAATCTCGTCCGACAGGCGGAGTTCGAATACGGCGGATACCGTGTTGTGCAGAATTCCGGCGTCACCGTTAATCTCCCGCAATTCCTGACCGACTCGCACGTCATCAAGAATGAAAAAAGCGTGCATCGCTACATCTCGCGTCTCAGGGAGTTTGGCCGCGTTCTTGCCGAGTCCAAAGCGCGCGTCGAGGACGACCGCGATCATGGCGTCGTGCCGCCGGACTTCATCATTGAGAAAACCCTGGTCGGCATGCGCGCGTTCATCGAAGGCGGCGCGGCCGAGAACCCGCTGGTAACGACACTGCCGGAGAAACTCGATGAAATCGAGAAGCTGACCTCCGATCAGAAATCCTCGCTAGTCAGTGAAGCCACGAAAGTGGTTGAGGAACAGGTCATTCCCGGCTACGAGGCAATGATCGCGCTTTACGAAGAGCTGCTCGAGAACACCGATCACGATGCGGGCATCTGGCGGATTCCGGGCGGAGATGAAATCTACAGAGCCGCTCTGAGATTCAACACGACGACCGACATGAGTGCCGATGAAATCCACCAGGTCGGCCTTGCCGAGGTGGCGCGCATCCAAAAAGAGGCCGACGAGATCCTCATCGCCCAGGGCTACACTGAAGGCACGGTAACGGAGCGCATCAAGGCGCTGATGTCGGCTCCCGAACACAATTTCCCGAACGACGATGAGGGCCGGCAACAGATGCTCGACTACCTGGTCGAGCTCAACACGGACATCATGTCGATAGCCGGCGACTACTACATCACGCTGCCCGATCAACCGCTGGAAATCGTCCGGGTTCCCGAGTATTCGCAAGACTCGGCGCCGGGTGGCTATTACAACCCGCCAGCGATGGACGGCTCACGGCCCGGGCGCTTTTATATTAACCTGAAGAACACAACCGACAATCCGCGCTGGACATTGCCGACGCTGCTCTACCACGAGGCGGCACCGGGCCACCATTTCCAGCTGTCACTGTCGCAAAAGATCGAGAACGTGCCGATCTTGCGCAAGCTGTCTCCATTCAGCGCGTACGTGGAAGGCTGGGCACTCTATGCCGAGCGCAGCGCCAAGATCGACATGAACATGTACGCGGACGATCCGCTGGGCGATCTCGGCCGGCTGCAGGCGGAAATGTTCCGCGCCGTGCGCCTGGTCGTCGATACCGGCATGCACGCGAAGAAATGGTCGCGCGAAGAAGCTATCGAGTACATGATCGAAAAAACCGGTAACACCGAAGATGAAGTGACGCGCGAAATCGAGCGCTATGTCGTTTGGCCTGGGCAGGCAACCGCCTACAAGACCGGGCAGCTGGCTATCCTTAGAATGCGCGAACGCGCAGAACAGCGTCTTGGAGAAGCATTCGATCTGCGCGAGTTTCACGAACTCATCCTGATGAACGGTGCGATGCCGCTCAGCATCCTCGACGAAACGGTCGACGCCTGGATCGAACAGCAGCAGGCATCCTAGCCGAGCCAGCGAGACACGCCTTATTTACCTGGGGTACTCCACCCAGAACACGC
>JABAOD010008844.1_pt1 | contig 20684 bp, 15 predicted proteins | sample 7062151 | NCBI WGS metagenome assembly JABAOD01 (sample SAMN14538626, study PRJNA623070) | marine sediment metagenome | biome: marine biome [ENVO:00000428]; feature: marine pelagic biome [ENVO:01000023]; material: deep marine sediment [ENVO:00002113] | place: India: Gulf of Khambhat ... | reverse complement strand
TCCTTCACTTCCTCGGCCTTGAGGCCGCCCGCCACGTAGCTGTTGGAGATCGGGCACACCGTCAGCGCCAGGCCCCGCCGCGTGATCTCATCCACCAGCTCGGGGTCCTCCAGCGAGTTGACGCCGTGGTCGATGCGCTCGACCTCGACGTCGCGCAGGCACTGCCGGATGTGGGCGACCGAGTCCTCCTGGTCGACGTCGCAGTGCATGGTGAGGCGCAGGCCCTCCTGGCGAGCACGGGCGAAGACCTCGGCGAACTTGAGCGGTGGGTTGCCCTTCTCGTCGGAGTCGAGGCCGACACCCACGAGATGCTCCTTGTGAGGCAGCGCCTGCTCCAGGGTGGCCATGGCCGAGTCCGCCGACATGTCGCGTAGGAAGCACATGATGAGCTGGGAGCGGATGCCCAGGTGGGCGGCGGCGTCGGCCTGGGCTCGCCGGATGCCGGCCAGCACCGTCTCGAACTCGACGCCGCGCGAGGTGTGGGCCTGGGGGTCGAAGAAGATCTCGGCGTAGAGGACGTTCTGCGACCGGGCCTTCTGGAGGTAGGCCCACGTCAGGTCGTAGAAGTCCTCCTCCGTCAGCAGGACGCTCATCCCCTCGTAGTACTGGGCGAGGAAGGTCGGCAGGTCGTCGAAGTCGTAGGCGGCCCGCATCTCGGCGGTCGAGGCGTACGGCAGGTCCACCCCGTTGCGGCGGGCGAGGATGAACTTGAGCTCCGGCTCGAGCGTCCCCTCGATGTGGAGGTGGAGCTCGGCCTTGGGGATGCCGGCGATGAACGATTCCACGACTGCTCCTGATGGTGGACAGGCGAACACTACCTGCGTTCAGGAACGCCCGATCCGGTTGCGTGTCAGCTCGATCCCAGCACCCCCCGCAGGCGCCCGACCGCCTCCCGGACCGCCGCCGGCGGAGCCGCCGCGAACACCAGGCGCATGAACCCCGGCTCCCCGTTGCGGCAGGCCGCCCCGGGCGTGAGGTTGACGTTGGCCTCCTCCAGGATGCGCCGCCACAGTTCCTCCTCCGCCTCCCATGTCACCTCCGGCAGGAACGGGCGCACATCGATCAGGAAGAAGAAGCCGGCGTCGGCGGGCAGGAACGGGATGCCGGCGTCGGCGAGCGTCTCCGTCGCCGCCCGGTAGGCCGCTCCCAGGCGCCGCCGGTTCTCGGCCAGGAAGCCGTCCATCCACTCCCGGTCGGACAGCAGCTCGCCCACCAGGTGCTGGGTGTCGCCCGACACGCACGCCCAGTAGGCGAGGCCGTCCACCGCCTGCATGACCGCCTGGTTCTCGGTCACTAGGACCCCACAGCGCAGCCCGCTGGCCGCCAGGTCCTTGCTCACCGCCCACACGAGGTGCACCTGCTCCCCCAGGACCGGGCGCAACGAGGTGCCGCTGACGAACGATGTCTCCCCGAACACCGACAGGGCGAACAGCTCGTCCAGCACGAGGTGGATGCCCTTGCTCTCCGCCCATCCGAGCACCTCCTCCAGCTCGCCGGCCGAGTACACCCGTCCCAGCGGGTTGGAGGGAGAGGTGTACAGCAGCGCTCGCACCGGGGTGGGAGCGGCGGCGTAGGCGGCTTCGAAGTGATCGATGCTCAGCGCGAAGCCATCACCCGAGGTGGCGTGGACGGGCACGATGTGGAGCTCGTTGCGTGTCTCGAGGTCGGCCCAGAAGCCGGTGTAGCTGGGCGTGGGCACCAGCACCGACTCCCCCGGGTCGGCGATGGCGTAGAAGAGCAGCTCCAGCACCGAACCGGACCCTCCCAGCACCGCCACCTGCTCGGGAGCCACCATCCGCCCCACGATGCGTTCGCCCACGAAAGCGGCTACCTGCGACCGCAGGCGCCGGCTCCCGATCATGTCGTCGTACTCGAGGGCGCTCTGGGGCACCGCTCGCGGAGCCGTCAGGCGCGGCTCGAGGAGGTCCCACACCAGCTTGTTCTCGGCGATGGCCATGGGGATGTAGCCGTCGGGGTTGGCGGGACTCCAGAGGTCGTCGACCCGCTCGAAGTGGGCGACGAGATACTCCTCCATGCGAGAGCCCTCGAGGATCGCTTCCGCACGTTTCGACAGCGCGCCGGCGGGACCGGGAACCGAGGTCACAGCAGCACGCGACGCATGATCGTGACCGGTGGCGCTCCTCTCGACAGCAGCGCGTCGTGGAACGCCTTGAGCGAGAACTCACGCCCCTGGCGCTCCTTGACGTCGTCGCGCAGCGCCAGGATCTGCAGTTTGCCGAGGGTGTACGAGAAGTAGCCGGGATCGAAGGTGCCCCGCTCGGCCTCCTTGCGTGCCGGCAACTCCTCGTAGAAAGCGTTCTCGACGAAGAACGAAGTGGCCTCCTCGACCGTCATCCCGTCCACGTGAAGCCGCAGCGCACACACGAAGCGGCAGTTCCGAACGAGCGCCTCGGCGAGCTGGGCGAGCCGGAAGCGAGGATCGCCTTCCCGGTATCCCTGTTCCCACATCATCTGCTCGGCGTAGTGCGCCCACCCCTCGGTGAAGGCATACGAAGCCAGCCGTTTGGAGACCTCCGTCGGAGCATTGTCGTAGTGGAGGAAATGGACGTAGTGACCCGGGTAGGCCTCGTGAATGCTGATGTCTTCGAGGGCAAACGTGTTGAGGGCCTCGAGCCACTGCTCGGCCTCCTCTTCGGACCACGTGGGATCCACGGGTGTCACGTAGTAGTACGCCTCGGTGGCCTCGGTCTCGTACGGCCCGGGCGTGTCCATCATGGCGAACGCCCAGCGCAGATGGGGTGGCGTGGCGGCCACCTGTGCCCTCACTTCGCTCGGGACCGTGATGATGTCGCGCTCGATGAGAAAAGAACGGATGTCCTCGAGCATCGCGCCCGTCGTCGGGATCAGCTCGTCGGCGGTGGCGTGCACCGAGGCGACGTACTTCTGGTACACCTCGCGCGGGCTCAGACCGTCGTCGAGCTCCTCTGCGACCTCGACGAATGCCTCGAGGTTGTCGGCGAGATCCTGTTCGGCGACCTCCACCATCGTCTCCACCGACATGGTGATGAGCTCACTGACCTGCAGGAGCCGTTCCATGCGCGCCGGCCCGACCGGGAACGACTCGTCGGCATACGGCAAGAGCGTGTCCCTGATCCACGCCGCGAACCCGTCGAGCGCATCGGCGGCATCCGCACACGCGCTGCGCAACGCCTCCAGCTCCGGGCCCTCCTCGAGGCCGAAGGCATCGACGGTGTCGCTCCGGATCATGCCGGCGAGCCCGGAGGCGGCTTCCGCACCCCACGAGGCGAACGTGCGAGGCACCACCGGATCGAGCCGCTCCTGCGCCAGCGCCAGATGCGCCTCTGCCTGTCGCAGGAGTTGCGTTGCGGACTGCGCCCTCTCTGCGGCAGGCGCGTAGCTGCGCTTCATGTAGAGATCGGGATCGAGCGGATACACCCAGCGCATCGGACTCCGGGCATGGTTTCGAAGCTCGTGCCAGTCGAATCGAATCGCCGCGATCTCTGCCGTGAGGATCTCACGGTCGAGGTCCTGGTCCTCGCTGAGATCGTCGAGCATGGCCATACGGTCGGCGAGCGCCTGCAACCCGTCGAGATGCGTCGCCACGGCCGGGGCGGACCAGTCGGGGACGAGCCCGTCGTACTCGTGCTTGCCCACATAGACGGCCGAGCCGGGATCCAGGGCCCAGATGTGGGCGAAGGTCTCCTCGACCAGCGTGTCGAACGTGTCGGTCATCGTGGGCACGCTACCCATCTCGGTCACGCCACACCACGCCGCCACACCTCGATGAGCTCGCGGTACTTCGGACTCGTCGTCTCGAGCTCGCGATGGGTGCCGGTTGCGATGATCCGGCCCGCATCGACCATGACGACGCGATCCGAGCGCATCGCCGAGCGGAGGCGATGGGCGATCACCACGGACGTCCGTCCCGCCAACAGCACCCGGAGCGCACCCTCCACCCTGATCTCCGTCTCGGGGTCGAGGCTGGAGGTCGCCTCGTCGAGAACGATCACGGCGGGGTCGACGAGAAACGCCCTGGCGAGGGCGAGCAGCTGTCGCTCGCCGGCGCTGAACCGCGTTCCGCGCTCCCGCACCGGTGTGTCGAGGCCCTCTTCGAGGTCGTCGACCCATTCGGTGAGACCCATGGCGCGGAGCACGTCGTGGATCTCCTGCTCCGTCGCATGGGGCTTTCCGTAGCGGATGTTGTCGCGCAACGTCCCGTTGAAGAGGAAGTCGTCCTGCGGAATGAGCGTCACCGCCGCAGCGCGCGAGGCGAAGGTCACGTCCTTGAGATCGGTGCCATCCAGCCTGACGGACCCCTCCGTCGGGTCGTAGAGCCGCATCACGAGCTTGGCGATGGTGCTCTTGCCGCTACCGGTCTCACCGACCACGGCGACCCGTTCTCCCGGCGCCACGTCGATGTCGATGCCGTGGAGGACCTCGATGCCGTCCGTGTAGCCGAAGCGGAGCCCGGACACGGAGATCGACCCTTCCACGGGCTCGGGCAGATCGAACGCTCCGGGTCGCTCCTGGACGGTGGGCTCCTCGTCGAGAAGCCCGAACAACTTGTCGAGGGCGGCGAGCGCGGCCTGGAGCAGGTTGTACACGTTCGCCAGGTTGACGATCGGAGCGAAGAACCAGTCGAGCAGCAGCAGGAAGGCGAAGAGCGACCCGGTGGTCAGCGTCCCGTCGAGCACTCGCACGCCACCGAGCCCGACGACGGCGGCGATGCCGAGAACCCGCAGCAAGGACACCGAGGGGAAGTACCAGGAGATCTGACGGGCCGCCTCCATGTTGGCTTCGACGAAGCGTTCGTTGACGTGGGAGAAGGCGGAGGACTGCTGCTCCTCCTGGGTGAAGGCCTGCACGACCCGGACGCCGGTGATGCCTTCCTGGAGTGAGGCGAGGACCCGCCCGATCCGCTCCCGCACCTTGTCGTAGGCCGACGCCACCCGGCGCTGGAACAAGACCGAGAGCCCCACGAGAACGGCGATGACGAGGAGCGTGGCGAGGGTGAGCTGCACGTCGACGACGAGCATCGCGACCGTGACGGCCAGGACGGTGAGGATGTTCGTGAGGGCCAGGACCGCGCCCTCGTTCACGAACGCGTTGAGCGACTCGATGTCGGAGGTCATGCGCGACACCAGCACGCCGGTCTTCGACCGATCGAAGAAGGCCATGTCGAGTCGCATCAGGTGGGCAAACACGGAGCGGCGCAGCCGCCGCAGGAACCGCTCACCGACCCACGCCACCGCGTAGTGCGCCCAGCGCTGCGCCAGATATTGCGCGACGAGCAGCCCGAGGTAGACCGCCGACGCCACGAGCACCGCGCCCTTGTCGCCTTCGGCCACGCCGCTGTCGATGCCACCGCGGACGGCAAACGGGCCCAGCACCCGCGTCAGCGAGGCGAGGATGGAGAGCGCAAACGCTCCGGCCGCAGGCCACAGCAGGAACCGGCCCATCCGTCCGGCGCGGCGCAACAACTTGCTGCGGTCCTCCACGCGGTACTCGCCACCGAAGCGGGCGTATCTCACAGGAACTCCCTGCTCTCGGTACTGGCGAGCACCTCGCCGTAGCGGGGCACCGCCGCCAGGAGATCCTCATGCCGACCGACGGCGACCACCCGACCGTCCTCCACGAAGGCCACCTGATCGACGAGAGCCAGCGTCGACGACCGGTGGGCGACGATGATCGTCGTCCGTCCCTCCATGACCCGACGCAACGCGGCCTGGATCTCCGCCTCGACCACCGCGTCCACGGAGGACGTGGCGTCGTCGAGGATGAGGACGCGCGGATCGCGTACCACCGCCCTGGCGAGTGCGATGCGCTGTCGCTGGCCGCCCGACAGGCTGAGCCCGCGCTCACCGACGACGGTGTCGTACCCGTCGGGCATCTCGCAGATGAAATCGTGTGCCTTGGCCAGCCGGGCCGCCGCCCTGATCTGCTCGTCACGCGCCTCGGGATCACCGACGGCGATGTTCTCGCGGAGCGAGGCGGAGAAGAGGAAGGTCTCCTGGAAGACCACGGCGACTTCGCTGCGCAGGGAGTCCAGGCCCAGATTGCGGACGTCGACACCGTCGATCGTGATCGACCCGGCATCGACGTCGTGGAACCGCGGGATGAGGTGGGCGATCGTCGTCTTGCCCGAGCCCGTCGAGCCCACGAGGGCCAGCGATGACCCTCCCGGAACGACCAGATCGACACCGTCGAGGACAGGTGGTCCTCCCGGATACGCGAAGTCGACACCTTCGAAGCGGATCTCACCCCGTCCGCTGGGAAGCGTCGCCGGTCGTTTCGGGTCGGCGATCTCGGGATCGGTGCCGAGCAACTCCTCGACCCTGGCACCGGCGGCGGCCGCCCTGGGCAGGTTGGCGAAGAACCAGCCGGTGATGCGGATCGGCAGCACGAGCGCCGCCAGGTACAGCGTGAAGGCGACGAACTCGCCCGGGGTGAGGGAGCCATCGATCAGACGCACGCCACCGAGCGCGAGGACGACGAGCGTGCCCAGGGAAGGGATGAACTCGAAGAGCGGCGAGTAGACCGCGGTCTTCCTGGCGAGTCTCGTCGAGGCGTCGAAGATCGAAGCCGCGGATGTGTCGAGCCGGGCCTGTTCCTGAGCCTCCTGCCCATAGGCCTTCACCACCTGGATTCCGCCGATCGCCTCCTCGACGACGGCACTCAGATCGGCGAGGCGTTCCTGGACCTCGAACGACGTCGCGATGACCTTCCCAGCGAACCGGTTGGCGGAGATGAGGAGGATCGGGATCGTGGCGCTGGTCGCCAGCCCGAGAGGGAGGTCGATCGTCACGAGCACCGCCGCCACCACGAACAGCAACGCCAGGTTCGCCGTCGTGATCGGCAGCATGGCGAAGACGAGCCTCACCTGGCCGAGGTCGGACGAAGCCCGGGACATGAGCTGTCCCGTCGAGGTCTGGTCGTGGAATGCGAAGGCGAGCCGCTGCATGTGCTCGAACATGCGGTTCCGCAGGTCGGCCTCCGCCCGGTACGAGAGCTTGAACCCGTAGTACCGCCTCGTTCCGATGCCGACCGCCTGTAGGACCCCGAACACGACCAGCCAGACGATCCATCCCCACTCGAGGGCGTCGCCGATGACGACGGAGTCGACGGCGCGGCTGACGAGGACGGGGATCACCACGATCGTCGCCATCCACAGCAGCGCCCCTGCCACAGACCGAACCGTCTCGGCGCGATAGCCCAGGAGGGTCCTCGCCATGAGCCGCAGCCCGACCCGAACCGGCTCGCTCCGCATTCCACGGGACATGTCGCTGCTGGTCACGACATCTCCGGTAACGTCGCGTCGTTGCCGGTGCGTTTGGCGAAGGGTTCAAGTAACCCTCGCAGGGTGACGATCCTCACTGGTGCATTGGGTGTGGTGCGCATCGACACCTGCGATGCGGCACGCATCGTGACCTGCGATGTGGCACGCATCGAAAAGGAAACGTGACCGGTCAGCGGGGTCGACCCCGTGGGAAGGGAGCGCCGTCGTGGCCCTGGTCCGCAGAAGCAATCAAACGGCAGTCGGCTCCGGCGTGAAGACGTTCTTCGGTCTCGCCCTGTTGACGGTGGGGTTTCTCGCNNCGCCACACTGGCGACGATCCTCGGCTTTCTCGGGAGCCTGTGGTGGGCCTTCGATGTGCTCGCCAACTACCGGCTGCAGTATGCGCTGTTGCTCGTGGTGACCGCAGCACTCTATGGCATCACGTTCGGCCGGGTGACGTCCCTGCTCTTCGTCGGCGCCGCGGGGATCAACATCCTCCTCCTGCTCCCCCTCTTCACCGACGCCCCCGGCGAGGCTGCCGGCGACGAGCACCTTCGGATCGTGTCCTACGACTCTTCGGCCGGTGCCGGCGCAACCGGCGACTTCGCCGCCTGGATCGATGCGACCGAAGCAGACCTCGTCTTCGTGCTCGACACGCCTGAGGATTGGATCGGAACGGTGGCAGAGAACTCCGAATACGTCATTCAGAACTCCCTCCCCATCGATCGACGCTTCGGCATCTCGCTGCTCGCCAAGGACGATGTCGATGTCGACCTGCTGCGGCTCGACGACCGGCTACGGGAGCCGGCGCTTCGCGTGGAGGCGGCCATCGATGGCCGACCCGTCGTCGTGTACGCGATTCAACTCACGTCTCCGACGTCCGAGACGGGTGCCGAGCGCAACGCCGTCCTCCTGCAGGAGGTGACGGCCGCGATCGCCGCAGAATCACTCCCGGTCGTGGTGATTGGCGATCTCTCGCTCACACCGTGGAACTCCGGGTTCCGCTCCTTCGTGGGGGACACCGGTCTCACCAGCACACTCAACGGCTACGGCTACCAGGCCACCTGGCCCGCCGATGCCCTGCCGGGTGTCGCCGTCCCCTACGACCACGCCTTCCACTCCGCCGGGCTGACGACGGCCAACCGCGCCGTCGGGCCTGGTTTCGGCGGACCACACCGCGCCCTCGTCGTCGACATCGCCGCAGCCGTGACCGGCTCGGCCGGAGGGTGATCGCGAGGCGGTAGCCTTGCGCTTCGACATGTTCGACTTCACCACTGTCACTGCCGAGTCCATCGTCGCGTCGACCGAAGCTGCGCTCGCCACCGCAGATGCCGCCATCGATCGCCTGGTGATTGCCGACGAGCCACGCACGTTCGACAACACGATGCGGGCCCTCGACCTGGCCATCCTCGGTGTGAGCGACGCGTACGGACAGGGCCCCTTCATGGCCCGCGTCCATCCGGACGAGGCGGTGCGGAGAGCTGCCGTCGAGCTGGAAGAGCGTCTCGCCAAATGGGGGTCGGACCTCGTCTTCAGACGTGATCTCTACGAAGCGGTTGCCGGATACGCAGCGACCGACGAGGCGGCGCAGTTGCCGGCCGATCGTCGGCGGCTCGTCGACCACTGGATGCGGGACTTCGCCAGAGCAGGCCACAGGCTCGAGGCCTCCGATCGCGCCGAGCTCCAGCGACTCAAGGACCGCCTCATCGAGCTGGAGGTCGCCTACGCGTCGAATCTCGACGAGTGGGAGGACCACCTCGAAGTCCCGCTGTCGGCCCTGAGCACGATGCCGCCCGAGTACGTCGCCGGGCTCGACGCCGGGGCCGGCGACGACACCCGCCTCGTGTCGATGGCCTACCCCGACGTCCTCCCGTTCATGCAGCAGGTCCCCGACCGCGAGCTGCGCCGCAGGCTCCAACACAAGTTCTGGAATCGAGCGACCGAGGCGAACGTCCCCTTGCTGCAAGAGGCCGTCGGTCTGCGCTCCGAGATCGCCGAGCTCCTGGGACACCGCACCTGGGCGCACCATGCCATGGAGGTGAAGATGGCCTCGGGACCCGATGCGGTCGCCGAGTTCTACGCAACACTCCTCGAGGGTCTCGATTCGCTCGCAGACGACGAGCTCGCAGGCATCACCGACCGGCTCGCCGAGGACCGCCCGGGTGCCACCGTGGCGGCCTGGGACGCGGCCTACTACACGAACGAGATCCGCAAGGCCGAGTACGGGGTGGATCCCAACGAGGTCGCAGCGTATTTCCCGCTCGAGCGCGTCGTCGAGGGGATGTTCGAGGTCACGGGTGACGTCTTCGGACTGGACTACCGGGAGATCGCCGACACCAAGGCGTGGCACCCGGACGTGAAGCTCTTCTCGATCCACGACCGGGGTGTCGAAGAGCCGATCGCCTACTTCTACGCCGATCTGCATCCCCGACCCGGCAAGTACGGCCACGCCGCCGCCTTCTCCATCGAGTACGGGTATCGCCGCGAAGACGGCACGTATCGTCCTCCGATCGCAGCGATCGTCGCCAACTTCACCAAGCCGACGGCGAAGACGCCCTCGCTGCTCAAACACAACGAGGCCCTCACGCTCTGGCACGAGTTCGGGCACATCCTCCACTTCTGTCTCACCGATGTCGACCTCGTCCGTTTCTCCGGTTTCGACACGGAGTGGGACTTCGTCGAGGCCCCCTCGCAGATCATGGAGAACTGGATGTGGGAGCCGGAGGTGCTGCAGCGGTTCGCCCGCCACCACGAGACCGGTGAGCCGATTCCCGACGATCTCGTCGAGCGGCTGGTCGCAGCACGTGACCTTCACCAGGGTCTCGGCACTCTCCGTCAGATCTTCCTCGGCAAGCTCGACATGGGGCTCCACGGTGAGGCCGGCTACCCCGACGTCGACAAGGTCACTCGCGAGGCCTACCGGGTGACGAAACTCCCCTTCCACGAGGGAACCGCCTTCGCCGCCAGCTTCGGCCACCTCATGGGCGGCTACGACGCCGGCTATTACGGCTACCTGTGGGCAAAGGTCTACGGCGACGACATGTTCAGCGAGTTCGCCCGCCACGGCATCACCGACCCCGGCGTCGGTGAGCGCTACCGGCGTGAGGTTCTCGCACGCGGCGGCGAACGCGACGCCATCGACCATCTGCGTGCGTTCCTGGGTCGGGAGCCGTCCTCCGAAGCCTTCCTCACCAAGCTCGGAATCGGCGAGAGCTGAGCGCTTCGCTAGCTTGACTGCCAGCGAACGCTGGAGGCATCGTGATTCGCAGACTGGTCCCGATCTTCGTCGTCATCGCCGTCGTCGCCACGGCGTGCTCTCCGTCGGAATCGGAGCTGGAGACGACCACGACGACCGCAGCGGCCACGAATGCGCCAACCACGACCACTGCGACCGCAGCGCCGGCCGAGCCACGCGAACTCGACCCCGATGGGTTCTACCTCGTCCTCATGTGGCACCAGCATCAGCCGCTCTACCCGAAGAACGAAGACGGCGTCGTGACCCGCCCCTGGGTCAGGGTCCATGCGACCAAGGACTACTACGACATGGCGGCCCTCGTCGGCGAATACCCCGACGTGCGCGCCACGTTCAACCTCACGCCCGTCCTGTTGCGCCAGCTCGAAGAGCTGACGCAGGGCACGAAGGACATCTACTGGGCTCTCACCGAGGTGCCCGCCGATGCCCTCTCCGATGAAGATCGCGGGTTCGTCCTGCAGCGGTTCTTCGACGTGAACCCGAGGGTCATCGCCCGCTTTCCCCGGTTCCAGGAGCTCGCTGCGATGCGCGACGATCCGGCGTCCTTCACCGACGACGACGTCCGTGACCTCCAGGTGCTGTTCAACCTGGCGTGGACCGATCCGTCGTTCCTCGCCGAGGAGCCGCTGGCCTCGCTCGTCGCCAAGGAGCGCGGATTCGCAGAGGCCGACAAGACCGTGCTGCTCGCCGAGCACGAGCGGATCATCGCCGCGACGTTCACGCTTCATCGCGAGTTGTGGGAGTCCGGCCAGATCGAGGTCACGACCACACCGCTCGCACATCCCATCCTGCCGCTGCTCATCGACACGAACCAGGCCTCGGTGGGTGATCCCTCCGCCCAACTCCCCCGCCTCCGATTCCAGGAGCCTGGCGACGCCACCATCCACGTCGAGCGGGGTCTCGCCGAGGCGGAACGACTCCTCGGACAACGGCCCCGCGGGATGTGGCCGGGAGAAGGCGCCGTGTCCCAGCTCGCCATGGGGGCCTTCGCCAGCCAGGGGGTCGAATGGGTCGGCACCGGCGAAGACGTGCTCGCCAAGTCACTCGACCTCGGCAGTTTTGAGCGCAACGACGCCGACACCGTCCTCGACGCAGAGACTCTGTACAAGCCGTACACCGCGCAACTCTCACGCGGTCGTGAGGTTGCCATGTTCTTCCGTGACGTGGTGCTCTCGGACCGCATCGGCTTCGAGTACTCGGGCTCGCCCGCGGACGCCGCGGCGGACGACTTCATGCAGCGTCTCGCCGACATCGAGCAGGCCCTGGCCGGTGTCGAGGGCCCGAAGGTCGTGTCCGTCATCCTCGACGGCGAGAACGCATGGGAGCACTACGACAACGACGGCATCGACTTCCTCCGTGCCCTCTACGAGCGCCTGTCGAACGCCGACTTCGTTCAGACCGTCACCCCGTCCGAGCTGCTCGACGCCTTCCCCGACGCCCCGGAGCCGATCGAAGAGGTGTTCCCGTCCGCGTGGTTCTCGCCGAACTTCGCTACATGGATCGGCGAGCAAGAGGAAGCGCTCGGCTGGGACTATCTGGCGAGGGCCCGCGCCGACTTCGCACGGGCCGCCGACTCCGGTGACGTGCCGGAAGACCAGCTGGCGCAGGCCTTCGACCTCATGCTCTTCGCCGAGGGGTCCGACTGGTTCTGGTGGTACGGAGCAGACCAGGATTCGGGAGACGACGGCTATTTCGACGGAGCGTTCCGCGAGTTGCTCGGCCAGATGTACGACGCGCTCGGCCAAGAGCGACCCGACTACACCCGGATCCCGATCATCCCGCAGCGTCCGGTCCAACCGGATTCGTCGCAGACGGAGATCGTGACCGCCCAGACCGACGGCAACCTCGTGAATGCCGAGTGGAGCGGGGCTTCGATGTTCTCCGATCCTGGAGGCGGACTCGCCGAGATCCGCTTCGCCGTCGACCGCGAGACGCTGTACCTCGCGCTCGTGACACCGACCCAGCCGATCGACGGCGCCTACGACGTGTACCTCCAGATCCCATCGGCCGGCGTCGGCCACGGGCTCAGCGAAGACGGCGAGATCCTCGGCTTCAACGCGACACACCGCATCCGCTGGGTGGGCGGCGAGGCGCTGCCACCGGAGCTGTGGACCGAGGAGGGTGCCGTGACCATCGCCGACGCCACGGCCACGGGCAACGACTCGCTGTTCCCCGCGGCGGAGCCGGTGACGTACGGCATCGAACTGGCGGCGCCGCTCGCACCTCTCGGGAACATCGAGTCCGGCGACCGAATCACCTTCCGCGTCGTGGATCGCACCACCTCGCAGTTCTCCCCCGCGGCGGGACCCGGCATCGTCCAGCTCCCCGACATCTCCAACATCGAGGTCGTCTTCGAGGCGACCGACCCCGAAGGGGACGACCACGGACCGGGCACGTACACCTATCCCACGGACGGGGTGTTCACGGCCGGCTCGTACGACCTCACCTCGTTCTCGGTCGGCGTCGAGGGCGACGACATCGTGTTCACCTTCGACGTGCTCGCCAGCATCGGCAATCCGTGGAACAGCCCCCGGGGTTTCTCCGTGCAGACGTTCGACGTCTACGTCGACAAGGACCCCGGCGCATCGACCGGTGCCCGCATCCTCCTCCCTGGACGGAACGCGGCGCTCCCCGACACGTATGGCTGGGAATACGGCCTGACCCTCGAGGGATGGGATCCGGCGCTCTACGTGGCCGACGCCACAGGTGCAACCGAAGAGACGAAGCCGACCTTCAAGGTGTTCGTCATCGGCGACGAGGGCCGCGTGGTGGCACGTCTCGACAGGTCGCTCTTCGGGGACGGCGATCCTGCGGAGTGGGGCTACACCGTCGCGGTGCTCAGCCAGGAGGGATTCCCCTCCTCCGGTGTGCGCCGGGTGCGGGACGTGCTGCCGACCGGGGAGCAATACCGCATCGGCGGCGGCACGGGTTCCAGTGCGGACACGAGGATCATCGACCTCCTCGCCCCCGAACCCGGCGTGCAGGAGGACTTGCTCGGCAATTTCGACCCCGATGCGTCGAGCGGCGGGCTCGACGTCACCCAGCTCGGCGTTGCCCCCGTCCTGGCGGCCTGACGTCAGGAACCGGCGAGCCCGGCGCCGAACCGCTCGAAGGGATCGCCGCTGCTCCCCACCAGGGAGTTGCGGTCGATGTATTGCTGACCGGAGGACGACAGCCCGCTGGACGACGAGCCGTCGAACACGTACACGGCGCCGGCCGCGGTCTCGCCTCCGACCCGTGAACTGGGGGCGCCCGCAGCGACATCGACCCGACCGTCACCATCGAAGTCACCCGTCGCGAGGACGGCACCGAGCCGGGCCCCCGAAGGCGCGGCGAAGCCGATGGCGTCCGCCTGCCAGAACTCGTCCCCTGCGGTGCCCAGGCCGCCGGCTGTCCCCAACAGGACGTGAATGGCGCCCTCCTGACCGCTGCCACCGGACCACTCGTTGGGAATGCCCACGATGAGGTCGTCGAACCCGTCACCGTCGACATCGCCCACGGCGAGCGCCGATCCGAAGCGGTCGTAGGCCTCGGCGGCATCCTCGAGACCCGCGTCCTGATGCCACTGCTGGCTACCCACCGTGGTGAGGCCTGCGGCCGACCCGTGGATGGCGAACACCTGACCCGCCTGTTCCTGCGCGCCGACGTCCTTGCCCGGAGCCCCGATCAGGAGATCGTCGAAGCCGTCGCCATCGACGTCGCCGCTGCTGAGCGCCGCACCGAACTCGTCGCCGACGTCCGGGGCACCCACCATGCCGGCGCTGCCGAGGTTCCAGACCTCGTTGAAACTCGCATTCAGCCCGCCGAACTTGCCGTAGAGCACCGAGACCTGGCCTGCGTCGGAGCTGCCCGCGACCGACTGCCCCGGGATGCCGATGGCGAGGTCGTCGCGCCCGTCGCCGTTGAAGTCCCCAGCGGTGAGCGCTGCTCCGAAGAAGTCCGACTTGCCCGGCTCGCCGATCATGGTCGCGTAGTTCTCGTGCCAGAACTGGTTCTTGACCGTGAACCCGATTCCGCCTGCAAAGCCGTAGAAGACATGGACGGCACCGGCGTTGACCTGCCCTGCGACGTCTTCGAGCGGCACCCCGACGACGAGATCATCGATCCCGTTCCCATCGAAGTCCCCGACGGCGAGCGTCTTCCCGAACCTGTCGAACTTGTTGGCCACGCCCGGGACATCCGCCGTCTCCTGCGTGACGACCCGATCGTCGTTCGTCCTGATGCCGTTGCCGTTGCCGTAGAGCACCGAGACCTGGCCGGTGTCACGCTTCTGGAAGCGGTTCTCGTCGAACCCGGCAATGGCGAGGTCGGCGTGATCGTCGTCGTCGAAGTACCCGCAGGCGACGACGGCGCCGTAGCGGTCCCCGTCCTCGGCGATGCCGTTCACGCCGGGGGCGTCCTCGTCGATGCCCTCGATCGGGGCGAGACCGATACCGCCTGCGCCACCTGGCAGGATCGTCACGTGCCCGCCTTGGACGACGCCACCGACGTCGGCGCCGGGGATACCGACGACCAGGTCGGCGATGCCGTCGCCTGAGAAATCGCACCCGGCCGCCGGGGGCTGGGCGCGCGCGGGCACTGCGACAAACGCGGCGGCCACGAGCACCAGGAGAGCGAGCGTTCTGGTCATCGGCGGCAGGCTACCGGACCCCGGTGACTCGGCCAGATGAGATCCCTCCGGCGGTACAGTCGCACGTCTATGCAGCGATGGATCCTGGCGGCGCGGCCGCCCACGCTCTGGGCAGCCGTGGCCCCGGTGCTCGTCGGCACCGCCACCGCAGTCGCCGACGACGTGTTCCGCCCCCTGCCATTCGTGGCCATCCTTGCTGCAGCGGTCGCCATCCAGATCGGGGTCAACTTCGCCAACGACGTGGCCGACGCCGCCTCGGGCGCCGACAGCGATGCACGGATCGGACCGCAGCGGGCGGTCGCCTCCGGTCTCATCACACCACGTGAGATGTGGAGGGCGATCGCCGTCGTGTTCGGGATCGCTGCGCTCATCGGGCTGTACCTGGTCGCAGAGGGCGGTCCCGTGATCCTGATCGTCGGGATCCTCAGCATCATCGCCGCGCTGGGTTACACGAACGGACCCGTGCCGTACGGGTATCGCGGCCTCGGAGAGGTCTTCGTCTTCGTCTTCTTCGGCCTCGTCGCCACGGTCGGCACCCGCTGGGTGTTCGACCGTTCGGCACCGGTGGAGGCGTGGCTGGGAGGCGTCGTCATGGGTCTTCTCGCCACGGCCATCCTCGTTGCCAACAACGTCCGTGACCTCGAGACCGACAGGGCCACCGGCAAGCGAACGCTGGTCGTCTCCATGGGCAGGACCTTTGGTCGTCGGCTCTATGCGGTGACAACCGTCGGCGCCGTGCTGCTCGTCGTCGGCGCCGCCATCGTGGGGATCTTCCCGCTGGCGACGCTGTTGGTGATCCCTGCGCTCGTGCCCGCAGTCCTCCTCACCAGGGTCGTCTTCACCCAGGTGGCCGGACCACCCCTCATCGCCGTCCTCGTGGGCACCGGCCGGCTCCAGGCAGCCGTGGGGGCGCTGCTGGCGCTCGGCATCGTCATCGGCTGAGTGCGACGGCGGCCTCTGCAACGACGGTGGGATGGGTCATCGGGACGAAGTGATCGGCTCCATCGACCATGCGCAGCGTGGCGTTGGGGATACGGGTGGCGATCGCATCGGCGAGGCCGCCACCATGGGTGTCGGAATCGGTTCCGGCCATGATCACGGCCGGCACCCCGAGCTCTCCGCAGCGGGCCCAGCCGCCGTGCTCGTCACCGGCGCGAAACCACTCGGCCTCGTCTTCCGGCGTGCAGGCGAGAACGACGCCGTCAGCCCCGGTTTCATCGTCGCGACCGTCGACCAGGCCGTGGGCGAGGTATCCGGCAAAGGCCTCGTCGGTCCACGATGCAAAGGGCGGCCTCGCCACCCAACGGGTGCGGGCGGCGTCACGCGACGGGAACCAGCGACGCCGGCGCTCGGCACGAAGGGCGATGGGGAGGTCCTGTCTGCGCTCGAAGGGAGGAGGCAGCAGGATCGGCTCGATCAGCAGCATCGCGGCGAACGTGCCCGGTGCCGCCAGCTCGGCGAGCGCAACGCCGGCTCCCCCGCCGCTGTGACCCACTCCCACGAGCTGCGACGTCGTTCCCGCATCGGCGAGCACGGCGAGTAGATCGGAGCCGATGTCCCACCAGTCGAAAGGGTGAGCCGCGGTCTGCGAGGCACCATGGGAACGCTGGTCCACGGCGACGATCCCTGCGTCGGGCAGCAGGGTGCGCACGCCCGCCAGCACGGGTGCCCACACCGCGGCACAGAATCCCGTGGCATGGGCGAAGACGAACGTGGGGGCATCACCAGAGGCGGTTTCGACGTGGTAGGCGATGGCGATGCCGTCGCCGGCAGTGGCCAGGCGCATCCCGGCCGGTGCCGGAATCATGCGTCGTCGAGACGCCAGCTCAGCTTGTTCTCGACCCGCATCACGCCGTCGAGACGCTTGGCGAGCTCCTCCAGCAGCCGGGCTTCGTCCCGGGTGCCGATCTCGCCGGTGAACACCACGACACCGTCGGAGACGTTGACGGCGATGTCGTCGGGATCCACGAACAGGACCCGCCGCAGCAGATCCTCACGGATCTCATCCTCGATGATGTCGTCGGGACGAGTGAACGCGGCGACGACGTCCATGCGCGAGATGATGCCGAGTACCTCGGTGCGCTCGCCGACCACAGGGAGCCGCTTGATCTCGTGGATGACCATGGTCTTGGCGGCATCGGAGAGCGTGGCCTCGGGGCCGATCGTGACGACATCGGTCTGCATCACCTGACCCACGGTCTCCACGGGGGTCAGCTCCTGCGCCTCCTCACGGGCCACTTCGAGCCGAAGGAAGTCGGCTTCGGTGATGATCCCGAGCAGACACGAATCCGTCCCACACACCGGCAGGCCGCTGACGCGGTTGCGGAACATGAGTTGAGCGGCCTCCCGAATCGGCGTTTCGGGGGTCACGGTGATGATGTCGGTCGTCATCAGATCGACCACGTGCATCGAAGGGCTCCTCTGCGTTCGAGGCACCCATTCTTACAGGCCGTCGCCGCCAACTCATCGCGCCTCAGTCGCAGCGTCCACCGGTCCCGGTGGGCACGGCACGGCCCTCGTCGTCGAAGGCGAACCCGAAGGACCGGTCTGTGAGCAGATCGAGGATGCCCTGGCGCGAGGAGGTGGCCAGGACCGGCCGACCGCCGAGGATTCGCATGGGCTCGACGGTGAGCTCGGATTGCCCCGGCGACACCGTCAGCGTGAAGAGCGCCGTGTACGAGCTGGCATTGCGGGCGGACGGGAATGCGAAGTTCCCGGTCGAGTGGATCACCCAGGCTCCGTCGATCTGTTCCACGCCCTGCCCTGCAGGACATGCGGATGACTGCCGACGACGACGTCTGCGCCTGCTGCGATCCACTTCGCGGCCAGATCGTGCTGATGATCGGCCGGGCATGCCCGAGACTGGATCCCCCAGTGGATCATCACGACGAGTAGATCGGCGTCGGCCGCCGAGGCCACGGCGTCGATGGTCAGCTCCTCGAACTGGGGACAGGCCCACGCCACCTCCTCGATGTAGGTCTCCCCCGCTTCGGGCGAGTCACAGGGGACGCGCGAGAACGAGGCGATCGCCACGTCCCACCCTTCGACGTCCAGCCGCAGTGGCGTGTAGGCGGCTTCGGCATCCACACCGGTTCCGGCCGTGGCGACACCTGCCTCCTCGAGCAGCTCGATCGTGCGGATGACCGCCTCGGGCCCGTAGTCGAGCGCGTGGTTGTTGGCGAGCGCAGCCACATCGACACCGGCTGCGGCGAGGATCGGCGCGGTCTCAGGTGGTGACTTGAAGCGAAACCGCTTCTGGATGGCCTTGCCGACCGACGCCTCGGCCACGGTGGTCTCGAGGTTCACGACGGTGAGATCCGGGGCCGTCAGCTCGGCGGTCACGTCGCCGAGAGGATCGCGATCGGCGAGTCCATGGGTGAACGACGTGTCGCCCGCAAACGCCAGCGAGATCGTCGGCAGCGTGGTGGTGGTGGTCGTCGTCGTCGTGGTTGTTGTCGTCGTCGTTGTCGTCGTTGTCGTCGATGCAGGCGACGTCTCGGCCGAGGCCGCGGTGGTCACCGTCGTGATCGTCGCCGCCGACGAGAGCGCGTCGTCGTCCGACGCCTGCTCGGCGGCCGCTCCAGAGCAACCGGCCACGGCGATGGCGAGTACGACGAGAACAGCGATACGCATCGTCAGAAGCCTCGCACCGCCCCGTACCTGCGCCAAACCCGCCCCGACGACATTTGCGCCGTGTTAACCGGCGGCGGAGACGTCCTTGAAGAGCTCCATGGCACAGTGTCGACGTGCCCGCCTGCCGGGGTTCCGCTCCGGGAGGCATGAAGGGAAACGCACGTCGCGTGGGTGGATGCCCCCCTCATCTGCTTGCTCCATCCTCGTGCCAGAAGGCCCGGTTCACGCCGGGCCTTCTGGGTTTCACGTTCCGCCCGAGCTAGCGCTCACCGGCGGGACCGAACCTCACCTCGACGCGGGCGCCGCCCCCTCGCAGGTTCCGGATCGTCAAACCGCCGCCGCTCTGCGCTGCCGTCTTGGCCACGATGTCGAGCCCGAGCCCGGTCGATCCACCCCCCGACCGACCCCGCTCGACCAGCGCCATGTCGTCGAATCCCCTTCCCTCGTCTTCGACGACGAGGGTGGCCCCGCCCCCGGGAGCCGGGTGTGCTCCGATCGTGTAGCCGCAGCCTGCCGGCGTGTGAGAGAACACGTTCTCCAGCAGCACGTCGATGAGTGCACCGATCTGGGACGGCGTGGCACCCACCTCGAGCCGACCCCCCGACGTGTGTAGGCGTGCCGGGCGACGCTGCTCGTCGGCGAGGACCTTCCAGAAGGTCGCCCGCTTGCGCACCGCACCGGCGAGGTCGGTGACCCGCGGCTCCCGTGCCGCTTCGCTCGACGGCCGGCGCGCCTCCAGGATGAGCCGGTCGACGGTCGCCTCGAGGTTGTCGATGTCCTCGAGGAGCTGTTTCGACTCGATCGGGTCCCTCAGCGTCTCCGCCTGGAGACGCAGCGCCGTCAACGGGGTGCGCAGACGATGCGACAGATCGGCCACCGACTCCCGCTCGGCACGGAGCAGGATGTCGAGCCGATCGGCGAGGAAGTTGAACGCATGACCGACCTCCTCGACCTCGGGCGGGCCGTCGGGGTCGACCCTCGTCTCGAACTCACCGTCGCCGAGGGCACGTGCCGCGCCCGCCAGCTGGTTGAAGGGCCGTACCACGGTCCGCGCGAGACGATCACCGGCGAGCACGGCGACCCCGATGAGGAACACGGCGAGCCCGCCGAGGAGGCTCCACGCGAGGGCAACGCCCTCCCGTATTTCCTCGGTTGTGACGAGAGACCGCACGACCACGGTCACCTCCTGAGCAGGCCCGTCTGCGGCCAGGACAGGCACCAGGACCTCGGCGCCGCTGTCGATCTGAGCCGTGAAGGCCCGCGTCCCCTGCCGGGCCTGCTCCGCGTTGTTGAGGTCGTCGACCGGAGCGCCCCGCACCGTTCCGTCGGGGAAGATGATCGACACACCCGCACGGCTCGGGAACGCCGCCAGCACCGACTCGGCGAGCTCCACGGTCACGCCGCTCTCCCCGGCTTCGAGCCCCGGAAGACGACCCGAGGCCACGGCAAGCACACCGGCGATCGCCTGTGCATCCCGCTCGCCGCGAGCGAGCGCCCGATTCTCCGCCTGATTGGCCACGAGGGAGGCCAGGGGGATGATGATCGCCAGGACCACCAGCGACGTGATCGCCAGCGACACGAGTGCGAGCCGGCGTCTCACTGGCCCGGATCGACGAGCTTGACCCCCACACCGAAGACGGTGTGCAGGTATCGGCTGTCGGCTGCGCTCTCGCCGAGCTTCTTGCGAAGCCAGCTCAGGTGGACATCGACGGTCTTCTCGCTGCCACCGTACGGCTGGCGCCACACCTCGGCGAGCAGCTCCCGCTTCGAAACGACCTCACCGGCGCGCTCGGCGAGGAAGCGCAGGAGATCGAACTCCTTCGGGGAGAGGTCGAGCGAATCGCCATCGAGCTTGGCGTCGCGGGCAGCCGCGTCGATCGTCAGGCCACCGACGACGATCGGGCCCGGAC
>JABAOD010000065.1_pt2 | contig 20686 bp, 18 predicted proteins | sample 7062151 | NCBI WGS metagenome assembly JABAOD01 (sample SAMN14538626, study PRJNA623070) | marine sediment metagenome | biome: marine biome [ENVO:00000428]; feature: marine pelagic biome [ENVO:01000023]; material: deep marine sediment [ENVO:00002113] | place: India: Gulf of Khambhat ... | reverse complement strand
ACGCGGCCGTCGGCTCGTTGATGATGCGCAGGACGTCGAGCCCGGCGATCTTGCCGGCGTCCTTGGTGGCCTGGCGCTGGGAGTCGTTGAAGTAGGCGGGGACCGTGATGACGGCCTTCTTGACCGTATGGCCGAGGTAGTCCTCGGCCGTCTGCCGCATCTTCTGCAGGATCATGGCCGAGATCTCGGGCGGCGTGTACCGCTTGTCGCCGATCTCGACCGATGCCAGGTCGTTCTGGCCGGCCACCACCTTGAACGGGACTTCCGAGATCTCCGTCTTCACTTCGCCCATGCGGCGTCCCATGAACCGCTTGATCGAGAAGATCGTGTTCTTCGGGTTGGTGATCGCCTGGCGCTTGGCCACCTGGCCGACGAGGCGCTCGCCGTCCTTCGTGAACGCGACGACCGAGGGGGTCGTGCGTCCGCCTTCGGAGTTCGGGATCACCACCGGGTCGCCCCCCTCCATCACGGCCACCACGGAGTTCGTGGTTCCCAGATCGATCCCTATTACCTTTTCAGCCATTGGATTCTCACCTCGTCATAAAGATCAGGATGCGCACCGCGCGCGAGAGGTCGCTGGAGCAAGCCGCATACCGCTTTTTTCTGCCAAATAGGCAGAAGCCCTCCTTGAGTGCGTCGCGTGTAACTATCTAATCGACAGTATGTTACGAGGATAGCACCGGGATGCACCTGTGATACCCATCCGGGATGAGAACCCGACAGTCCTGACACCGGTGATCACGCTCGGCCTGATTGCGGTGACAGGGGTGGTCTGGTTCGTCGTGCAGGGCGCCGGATCGTCGCCGGCCCTGGCCCGGTCGGTGTGCGAGTTGGGCCTGATCCCGGCCGAGGTCCTGGGTCGGGTCGCGCCCGGCACCCAGATCCCGATGGGCGGTGGGGCAGTGTGTCGACTGAGCGGCGACGGGAATTGGCTCACGGTGTTGAGCTCGATGTTCCTCCACGGCGGCTGGTTCCACCTGATCGGCAACATGTGGTTCCTCTGGGTGTTCGGCAACAACGTCGAGGACGCGATGGGGCACGGCCGGTTCCTTGCCTTCTACCTCATCTGCGGCGTGGCCGCGGCGCTGGCGCAGGTCCTCCCGCAACCCAGCTCGCGCATTCCGATGGTGGGTGCCTCCGGCGCGATCAGCGGCGTCATGGGGGCCTACCTGGTACTCTACCCTCGGGTTCGCGTCCAGCTGCTCGTGTTCCTGGGGTTCTTCGTGACCACCGTGAAGGTCCCGGCGTACATGATGCTGCTCTACTGGGCCCTGCTGCAGCTGGTGGGGAGTGTGCCGCAGCTCGCCGATGCGGGATCGGGTGGGGTGGCGTTCCTCGCGCATCTCGGGGGGTTCGTCGCGGGGGCGGCCCTGATCAAGGCATTTGCGAAGCCTGAGCTCGTGCAGCAGCACCGACTGCGTCGCCGTGTGGTATTCCGTGACTTTGGCGGAGACCGCTGGTACTGATCGGTGGCCGAAGGCCCGCATGTGCTCGAGCCCCTGCTGCCGAGCGTGCGTTACAGTGGGGTGACGACGGGTGGCCACGGCCGAGGTGCCATTCAACCCAGGGGGAAGACAGCATGCACGTGGTGTGGTCGGCAGGTCGCGCGGGGCTTCTCACGGTCGTCGGGGTGTTGGTGCTCGGATCGGGCGTGCAGGCGCAGGTCGAGGTCAAATCCCAGGCGATGGAGCTTACCGTCACCGGGCGGATGCATGCCCAGTTCAATACGACGTCGGTGAGCGGCGAGTCCGGCTCGGAGTACCTGATCCGCCGGGCGCGGATCACGGCAGAGCTCAAGATCAACGACTTCGTGAGCGGCAAGATCCAGCCGGACTTCGGCGAGGGAGAAATCTCGCTCAAGGACGCGTACCTGCGCCTCTCCTTCAATCCGGCGTTCCGCGCGACCATCGGACAGTTCAAGCGCCCGTTCGACGTGTTCGAGCTCACCAGCTCCACGCAGATCCTCGTGGTGGAGCGGGCCGGTGGCATTCGCGGCGTCGATGCCTGCGCCGGGCCCGGGGGGGCCTGTACCTTCAGCCGACTCACCGAGAAGCTGCAGTTCTCCGACCGGGACATCGGGTTGATGATCGATGGTGAAGATCCCTCCGGTCGGTTCTCGTATGCGGCGTCGGTGACCAACGGTACCGGGCAGAACGTCGCGGACGAGAATGGCGCGAAGTCCTACACGGCCCGGGTGGGCTTCATGCCCGTCGAGGACATCGTAGTCGCCGCGCACGTTGGCGCCCACGACCACGTCGATCCGGCGACCGGCAACGAGTACGCCGTCGCTTTTGGCGGCGACGTCGAGATCGGGAACTTCGACCAGGGACTGCACATTCAGGCCGGCGTGGTGACCGGTGACAACTGGCAGAACCTCGGGGCAAGCGGACCGAGCACGTTCCTGTCCACCCAGGGCATCGTGACCTATAAGCTCCCGGTGCCAGAGAACCCGTTCGTGACGCACGTCGAACCGGTGGGCCGCGTGAGCTGGGGTGACCCGGATACGGATGTTTCGGACGACCACGGCTGGCTCTTTACACCGGGCTTCGTGGTGTACTTTTCGGGCCGCAACAAGATCGGCCTCAACCTGGACATCTGGTCGCCGGCTACAGGCGATTCGGAGACGTCCCTCAAGGCGCAGGCCTACCTGCACTTCTAGCATCGACGACGGCGGCGAGGCGACAGGTCGGGAAGTGACGCCTCGTCACGGCCTGCGCACTCGCGGGCCGTGATTGCTTTCGGTCCATCCCCCCGTCAGATTGCGGGACTTCATCACGGCACCAATCGGCATGCGACCCACTTTCAGCCCGAGCGACGCGTGACCCTCAGCCGGGATCTCGTGCGCCGGATGCCCAAGGCCGAGCTGCACGTCCACCTGGATGGGTGCCTGCGCCCACAGACGATGCTGGATCTGGCACGCGACCAGGGGGTGCGCCTGCCTGCGGCGGATGTCGCCGGTCTGGCGGATGCCCTGTTCGTACGCCACGCGCAGAGCCTCGAGGAATACCTCGAGCGCTACACCATCACGGTGTCCGTCATGCAAACCCCGGCCGCGCTCGAGCGGATCGCCTACGAGTTCGTGCAGGACGCGGCGGCAGACAACATCCGCTACGTGGAGGTCCGCTACTGCCCGGCCCTCCACAACTCCGGCATGCCGCTCACCAGAGCGGTGGAGGCCCCGCTGGCCGGGTTCCAGCGTGGGCAGCGGGAAACCGGGACGATCGTTCGCGTGATCGTGTGCGGGCTCCGGACGCTGGCCCCCGCCGTGTCCGAGGATCTCGCACGGATGGCCGTGGACTACCGCACCGACGGTGTCGTGGCGTTCGACTTGGCGGGCTCGGAACTCGGACACCCGGCTGCCGACCACGTGCGAGCCTTTGAGCACGCCCGTGGCCACGGACTGGCATGTACCTGCCATGCGGGGGAAGGCGACGGGCCGGACTCGATCCGGCAGGCCCTCCATGTGTGCGGCGCCCAGCGGATCGGGCACGGCACTCGGCTGTTCGAAGACCCGGAACTGGAGGCCGAGGTCGTGTCACAGGGTGTTCCGCTCGAGGTCTGCCTGACGTCGAACGTGCACACCCACACCGTGGTCGACATCAATGACCACCCTGCGCGTCGTTACCTGGATCGGGGAGGGGTGGTGACGCTCAACACCGACAGCCGCCTCATGGACCGGACGACACTGAGCGAGGAATACTGGCTCGCGCACCGGTCGCTCGGGCTGAGCCGAGCCGAGCTCGAGACGGTGATTCTCAACGGGTTCCGTAGCGCGTTTCTCCCGGAGAAGGAAAAGGCGGCCCTCGTCGCGCGCGTCGAACGGGAGCTGCGGGACCTCCAATGACCACGATGCTCCTGCTTCAGACGGCGGCTGAGCAGTTGAGCCAAGCTCGGGAGGGCCTCGACACGCCGCTCACTGGTCGTCTCATGGGGCTCGTCGGTATGGCGACCATGGTCGCGATTGCGTGGGCCATCTCGACCGATCGCCGCAAAGTGAACTGGCGTATCGTGGGGATCGGGATCGCGCTGCAGGCGGCGTTCGGCTTCCTGGTGCTGAAGACCGGCGTGGGCAAAGCGCTGTTCAGTGGCGCCAACCAGGCCTTCATCAAGCTGCTGGGCTTCACCCGCGACGGCGCGGCGTTCATCTTCGGGAACCTGGTCTACAACAACGTGCCGGTGGGTGCGGTGACCCGTACCCCGCCGGAGAGCTCGCCGCTGGAGATCGCGGAGCTGTGGGCCAACACCGGTGCCTCGTTCGCGTTCCTCGTGCTGCCCACCATCATCTTCTTTTCGTCCCTGATGTCGGTGCTGTACCACCTTGGCCTCATGCAGCGGATCGTGCGCGCGATCGCGTGGGTCATGCAGCGCACCATGGGGACCTCGGGCGCCGAAACCCTGTCGGTGGCGGGCAACATCTTCGTCGGACAGACCGAGTCACCGCTCCTCATCAAGCCCTTCGTGGGCGGCATGACGGCCTCGGAGCTGAATACGGTCATGGTAGGCGGGTTTGCCACCATCGCCGGAGGCGTCATGGCGGCATACGTCGGGATGTTGTCGCCCTACTTTCCCGACATCGCCGGACACCTGCTCACCGCGAGCGTGATGAACGCTCCCGCCGCGCTGTTGATCTCGAAGGTGTTGGTCCCGGAGCTGGCGACACCCGTCACCAAAGGCTCCGTAAAGCTCGAAATCAAGAAGCAGGATGCGAATGTGATCGACGCAGCCGCCAGCGGAGCGGCCCAGGGCCTCCAACTGGCCCTCAACGTGGGCGCGATGCTCCTAGCATTCATTGCGCTGATCAACCTGATCGACTACGGAGTGGGTGCACTCGGCAGTGCCGTGGGTCTCGTCGATCTCTCGCTGCAGCGCATCTTCGGCTGGGTGCTGTCGCCGCTGGCGTGGCTGATGGGGGTGCCGTGGGGCGACGCGGGCACCGTGGGCGCCCTTATCGGCGTCAAGACGGTGGTGAACGAGTTCGTGGCCTACCTCCAACTTGCCGGGACACTGGACGGCGGCGTGGGTCTGTCACCCCGAGGGGCGATCATCGCGACCTACGCGCTGCTGGGCTTCGCAAACTTCTCGTCGATCGCGATCCAGATCGGCGGGATCGGCGGCATCGCGCCGGCGCGCCGGAGCGATCTGTCTCGCTTGGGGCTTCGCGCGATGATCGGCGGCAATCTCGCCGCGTTCATGTCGGCGAGCCTGGCCGGGATGCTGGTCTAACAGGAAACGGGAAAAGGGAAGCGGGAAACGAGAGCGGAGGCGATGGGTGGGACGGACGTCATGACCGATGTGCAGGCTGCGGTGGGGGCGGTTCGGCGGGCGTTCGGCGACCTCGAGCCCCGAGTGGCGGTCATTCTGGGGTCCGGCCTCGGGGCCCTGGCCGAGTCGGTCGATCGACCGGTCCGGCTCCCGTACGCCAAGATCCCGGGCTTTCCCCGCCCAACCGTCCATGGCCACGCGGGCGAGCTGGTCGGGGGCACCCTGGAGGGGGTCCCCGTTCTGCTGCAGAGTGGGCGATTCCACCTCTACGAGGGACACGCACCTGACATGGTGGCCCTGCCGGTCCGAGTGTTCGCCGGCATGGGTATCGACACGCTCGTCGTGACCAATGCGGCCGGTGGCCTGCGCGTGACGTTCCGACCCCCGCTTCTCATGCTCATTGCCGACCACATGAACCTCATGTGGCGCAATCCGCTCGTCGGGGCCGTGGCGACCGGAGAGGAGCGATTCCCCGACATGTCGATCCCCTACGACCGCGGCCTGCGTGATCTGGCGCGACAGGTGGCGCGGGACGAGGGTATCGCACTCGAGGAGGGTGTCTACGCCGGACTGCTCGGCCCCAGCTACGAGACGCCGGCCGAGATCCGCATGCTCCGGCGGTTGGGTGCGGATGCCGTGGGCATGTCGACGGTCCCGGAGGTGCTGGTGGCCAGGGCGCGTGGCATGCGAGTGCTGGGCATCTCGAGCATCACCAATCCGGGGGCGGGCATGACGACAGACCGCCTGTCGCACGACGAGGTACTGCAGGCCGGCCGGCAGCTGGCCGGCGATCTCGAGCGTCTCATTCGCGGGACCCTGTCGCGACTCACGACGTCCTGACCGGCCGCCACCGTCCGGCGACCTTTGCCTGGCCTGCCGTTCGTTGCGATGTTTCGTCGACACCCTTCCTGACCACGGGGACTTCCTCCGGCTGATCTGGAGTCATCGGTACCATGAACGCTCCGCTACGCACCTTCCACCTCCTGCCGCTCGCCGCCCTGGTAGCCGCGTGCGCCGTGAATCCTGCGACGGGTGCCCGGCAAATCATGTTGGTGAGCGAGGGGCAGGAGATTCAGATGGGTCGGCAGGCCGACGGGTCCGTCGTTGCCCAGTACGGTCTCTATCCCGATGAGGGTCTCCAGGCCTACGTGGCCGGCCTCGGCGCCACGCTTGCGGCCACGTCGGAGCGGCCCGATCTGCCGTGGACCTTCCGCGTCGTGGACGATCCCATCGTCAACGCGTTCGCGCTGCCCGGCGGGTTCATCTACGTGACGCGCGGCATCATGGCCTACTTCAACTCCGAGGCCGAGTTGGTCTCGGTGTTGGGACACGAGATCGGACACGTCACTGCCCGCCACTCCGCCCAACAAATGACGCAGCAACAACTCGCCCAGGTGGGACTCGTGGCCGGGGCGATCCTCCTGCCCAGCGCGTCGGACCTGATTCTGGGCGTCGGTGGGGCTGGCCTCCAGGTGCTGTTCCTCAAGTTCAGTCGGGACGACGAGACCGAGGCCGATCTCCTGGGGCTCCGGTACATGGTGCGCGGGAACTGGGACGCCAACGAGATGCCGCCCGTGTACGCCATGCTGGGCCGGGTGAGCGCCGCGAGTGGCGGTGACCGGTTGCCGACCTGGCTCTCGACGCACCCGGATCCGGCAAACCGGGAGCAGACCATCAAGAGCCGCATCGTCGAGATGGGGGCGAGCGGAGGAACGGTCAACCGGAACGAATACCTGCGGCGGCTGGAAGGCATGGTGTTCGGGCCCAACCCGCGGGAGGGGTTCTTCCGCGAGCAGCTGTTCCTGCATCCCGACCTGCGCTTCCAGATGGCGTTCCCGCAGGGCTGGAGGACGGTGAACCTGAAGACCGCGGTCGCCGCGCAGAGCCCCAACGAGGACGCGATCATCCAGCTCACCCTCTCGGAGGTGACGACGGCACGTGCCGCCGCCGACGGATTCCTGGCACAGCAGGGTGTGCAGGGCACGGCCGCACAGATGACGTCGGTCAACGGACTGACGGCGGCTCGAGTCGCGTTCCGGGCGACGACTGACCAGGAGACACTCCGTGGACTTGCCACGTTCATCGAGTACGATGGTAGGGTGTATCAGCTGCTCGGCTTCACGCCGGAAGCCCGGTGGAGCGCCTACGAGCGGCTTTTCGGTCAGTCGCACGGGAGCTTCGGCGTCCTCACCGACCGGACGGCACTCGACGTGCAACCACTACGCCTGTCGATCGTTCGCATCGACCGCGCGATGACGATCGAGCAGTTCCACCAGCGGTATCCCTCGCAGGTGCCGGTCGAGCGGATCGCGTTGATCAACGGCGTCGAAACCGGGGTACCATTCGCGAGCGGGACGCTCGTGAAGCGCGTGGTGGGCGGTCCGCTCCCGTAGGATCCATGTCGCCAGCCCAGCGCCAGGGGCTGACCCGCGCTTCGGCTCTGGTGGTCCACGGGGCGTTGGTGATGGGGGTGATCGTGATCGCCGTGACCCTGGGAGCCGTGCGGGCCGTCGCCGCGCCGCCGATCGACGGTCAGGTGTGGCTGTTCCGCCTCGTGGCGTTCACGGCACTCATCATCGCCCTCGTCCTGATTCGACTGGTCCGCCTGCGCATAGCGCCGGTCGCGACGGGTGGGGACGATGAGGCGTGGTGGCGGCGACACAGCCCACTCGTGCTGCTGCTCTGGATGGCGGCGGAGGGAACGGCGTTCCTGGGTGCCGTGCTATGGTTCGTCTCGGATGACGCCGTCATCCTGATAGTGGTCACCACGGTGAGCCTGGCGCTCCTCATCGCCAATCGACCGAGCAGGCTCGTCAGCGGCTGACCCAGGCGCGTGTCCTCCGCCCGTCGCTCAGGGGGTGAGCTCGATCTCGGGATCGTGGGGGAGACTGCCCCGCGGAGCGCGGAAGTACATGAAAGGCGTGTGATACAGGAAGTTGGACACGCGTGAGGTGTACACGTCGGCGTACCGCTCGATCTGGCGTGCCAGGTGGCTCTTGTCGTTGCCCGCCCGCATGAGCAGGCCCCAGCGCTGATTGCTCAGTCCGGTCGCCGCGCGTGCCAGCGGGGCGATTTCCTCATCGATCGCCTGAAGCTGCTTCCACAGGTGATCCAGACGCCGTTCCAGCGCCTTGATGGAGTCCTTGGGCTGCGGCCCGTACTTGCCCCGGCGCTGCTGAATCTGGAGCCGAGTCCGTGCGTGCTGTAGTTCGAGCTGCGCCTTGCGGCGCATCAACCGCGTCAGTTTGCGCTGCCGGTCGCCGAACGCCATTTCGGCCGCCACGTCCGCCTCCAGCTCGCGCACGATGAGCGCGGTGCGCCAGCGCAGCATGCTCTTGGACACGTGGACGTCGGTGTACATGTGATCGCCGACGTAGAGGATTTCGTCACCCGAGACGCCGAGGTAGTCTTCCACAGCCCGGGCGTTGCCGCCCAGGTAGACCCCCTCCCGCTTGATCCCCATCGGCGACGGCCGCACCAGACCGTCGTCAGTCGCGATCTCGAATACCGGACTCCGATCGGCGAAGAACGACGGCTTGCGTGCGGACACGATGACGAGGTCGAAGAGGTCGCGCCAGCCGATCCCCTCGGGGAGAAACGGATCGAAGGCGTAGCTCAGCATCGGGGCCGTGTACTCCCACTCGGAGTTGGTGATGACCATGAGCTTCTTCCCCGCATGCCGCTGGTCGAGCAGCGTGAGCGGGAGGTCGGGATCGCGCTCCACGAAGCGGTCGGGGTCGGCGATGATCTCCGCCTTGAGCTGGCCCTCCATGTGGGCCTCGTCGATCGACGTGCGGACGGCGCGGTAGAGATCGGCGTAGCCCACCACTCCCGGGACGTTGCCGGCATCGAGTCGATCCACGAGCTGCGCGTACATGCATGCTTCCGACAGCGAGAACAGGGTATTCAGGAACACGTAGCGCTTGTCGTGCAAATCGACGAGCTGTCGGCTGTACAGCGCCCGATGCTCCTCGAAGGACATTTCCCGCGTGCCGTGATAGGCTCGCTTCACGTAGCCGAAGCGATTCACCTTCAGCATGTTGCCCGCCTCGAGGTCCAAGATCAGGCCACGGACCACGAGCTGTGGATCGAATTCCAGGCCCTCGACCGGCCATCCCAATGCATCCAGCTTCTGACGCAGGTAGGCGTACGCTCTTCGTTCCCACTCCTCGATCCGATAGTGGACGAGGGTGTAATCCATGTCGTAGCCGATGGCACGGATGGCCCGCAGGTTGAGCGTCCGGTTGCAGAAGATGTCGCGCTCGCGGCGCGGGAAGGCAGACCGCGGGCCGCCACGGCTGGCGGAGGAAGGGTGCTCGGTCACGACTGTTCCGGGGCGGACACGAAGTGATTCAGCGGGCCGTGCCCGCTCCCCAAGCCCGGAGCTGCCGCGATCGCGCGATGCACGAAGTCGAGGGCGTCGGACACGGCGGCTTCGAGCGGGCGCTCTAGGGCGAGCCCCGCGGCGACGGCCGACGACAATGTGCAGCCCGTGCCGTGCGTGGATGATGTCGCGATGCGAGGCCGCTCGAAATGGGTCGCGACCTCGCCGTGCACCAGAACATCCACCACCATGTCGCCCGTGGCATGTCCTCCCTTGATCAACGCCGCCGCCGCGCCCATCGCCACCAGGGCGCGGCCCGCCGCCTCCATGGCATCGACGGTATCCACCGCCGAGCCCACCAGAATCCNNCCCCACCAAAATCCGCGCCTCGTCGAGATTCGGCGTGACGAGGGTGGCAAGGGGAACGAGATGCCGGGCCACCGACTGCTCGGCATCGGCGTCGAGCAGTCGATCGCCGGATGTCGCGACCATCACCGGATCGAGCACGTAGTTGGAGAATCCGTGGCGGGTGATGGCTTCGGCAACGCCGGCCACGAGCGCCGCGGTCGCGAGCATGCCCGTCTTGACCGCCTGCGGCGGAAGGTCCGTGGCGACGGCCTCGATCTGTTGCCGCACCATGTCGAGCGGAATCGCATGCACGCCACGAACGCCCCGCGTGTTCTGCGCCGTCACCGCCACCAGCACGCTGNNGGACCCAGCTATGGTAAGGGCGATCTTCATCGGTTCAACGCGCCGCCGCGCCCGTGCTTGGCGAAATCCCGCGGCGCGTTCACATTCCATCGGTCACCGGTGGAGTCCATGGCTTCGAATCTCGTATCGCAGGTACGCAATCTACAACGACGCAAGGCCCGCAGGCGGCGAGGTGCGGCGATCGCCGAAGGCGTACGCCTCGTCGAAGAAGCCCTGGCCGCAGGCGTGTCGGTCAGAGGCGTCGTGGTATCCCCCGACCTGAGCGCCACCGCGCGCGGTGCGGCGCTGTTGGAACGTTTGGCCTCGCACGCGGTGCCCGTCGAAGACGTGAGCAGCAGGGAGCTGGCTCGGCTCGCCGATACCGACACGCCCCAGGGCATCCTGGCGGTCGTCGATCCCCCGACCTGGGCGGTGGCGCAGATCGTTCCGGACCCCAAGCATCCGGTGTTGGTGCTGGACGGGGTCCAGGATCCGGGCAACGTCGGGACGTTGCTGCGGACCGCGTTCGCCCTCGGCTCTCCCGGGGCCATCCTGCTCCCCGGCACGGCCGACCCGTGGAATCCGAAGGTGCTGCGCGGCGCCATGGGGGCCACGTTCCGTCTTCCCTTTGCGACTGCGAGTGACGGGGAATTCGCCGCCTGGGTCGCGGACCGCCGCGTGACGGTCTGGGTGGCCAGCGCGGACGGTAAGACCCTGGAGCGCGCCCGCTCTGCCGGGCCTCTCGCCATCGTCGTGGGCAACGAAGGAGCGGGCGTGCGCGAGCCGGTGCGCTCGCTCGCCCACCGACTGGTGGCGATCCCCCTGACCCGGGGTGCCGAGTCGCTCAATGTGGCGGTCGCCGCCGGAATCCTGATGTACGAGGCCACCCGTGGCGACTGAGGCTCTACTGATCGTCGTTGCCGGGTTGTTCGGCGCAGTTTTTGGGAGNNCGTCCGTCTCCCGGCCGACCAATCGGTGCTGCGACCCCGCTCCCGCTGTCCCAAGTGCGGGACGCCCATCGCGTGGTACGACAACGTGCCGATGCTGTCATGGGTGGTGCTGCGCGGTCGATGCCGGCGGTGTGCGCAGCCGATTGCCGTTCGCTATCCGCTGGTCGAGGCGACGGTGGCCGTGATCTGGGCAGGCGCTGCGTGGTACTACGGGGTGCAGCCTATCGCCTTCGCCGCTGCCGTCTTCGGCACCCTGTTGCTCGGCATTGCGCTCACCGATGCCGAGCACCTCATCATCCCCGATGAGTTCAGCCTGGGGGGACTGGTGTTGGGGTTGGTGCTCGCGCTGCGAGACGGCGTGCCCGGACTCACCAGTGCCGTGCTCGGCGCGGCGGTGGGGTTCGGCGTGCTGTTTCTGGTCGCGTGGGCCGGAGAGAAGGTGTTTCGCAAGGAGGCCATGGGCGGGGGCGACATCAAGATGATGGCGATGGTGGGGGCCTTCGTCGGGTGGAAGGGCGTCCTGCTCACGATCTTCGGGGGGGCGCTCCTCGGCACCCTCGTCTTCGTCCCCCTCACGATCGGGAAGAAGCGTCTCGTGCCGTTCGGGGTCTTCCTCGCGGCGGCGGCGGCGCTGACGTTCGTGTTCGGTGCGGCGATCATCGACTGGTACCTCCGCATGACCTTCGGGCCGTCGTGAGCCCCCCGACCGGCCGTTTTCAACCTTTTCGGCTGCTCCGCCATCCAATCCAGTGAACGTCATGCAGGGCGGATCGGAGGGCCCCCCGTGACCGGCCCGTCGGCGGCGGCGGGCTCCGACGATCTGGCAGATGCGCGGCTCGCGGCCGCGGGGGATCGGGAGGCGTTCGAACGGCTGTACCGGCGTCACGTGGCACGTATCCACTCGCTGGCGCGGCGCATGGTGGGTCCGGAGGAGGCCGATGATGCGACACAGGATGCTTTCATTCGCGCGTGGGAGAAGCTGGGGACGTTCCGCGGCGAGGCCGCGTTCGGGACCTGGCTTCACCGATTGGCGGTCAACGTGATGCTCGCGGCACGATCCGCGGCGGCGCGGTCGGCTCGGCGCGTGGCGGATGCCGCCGCGGCGTCCGAGCAGCCCGATCGCCGGCGAGCGGATCCCGGTACCCGCCTGGACTTCGAGGCCGCCATCTCCACGCTGCCCCCTGGCGCCCGGGAAGTGTTCGTGCTGCATGACGTGGAAGGCTTCAAGCACCGTGAGATCGCGACGCTGCTGGGCGTCACGGCCGGCACGTCCAAGGCGCAGCTCCATCGGGCCAGGATGGCCTTGCGGGCGTATCTGGGGGAAGGGGACTAGCTCGTGCCACGGCACTGGACGGACCATCTGTCGGAGTACCTGGACGGCGAACTCGATCCGGCCGAGCGCGCGGACCTCGAGGCGCACGTGCAGGAGTGCGCGCAGTGCCGGTCCGACATGGGACAACTCGAGCGTGTCATGCGCCGTGCGCGGTCGCTCGAAGATCGGCCGCCGGCGCAGGATCTCTGGCCCGCCATCGCGGAGCGCCTCGAAGTGCGGACCCAGCCGGTCACCGATCTGGGGCAGCGGCGCAGGCAACGACGGATCGTCTTTTCGATACCCCAGCTTGCGGCTGCCGGTCTGGCGTTGATGCTGATCTCGGCCAGCGTGGTGTGGCTTACGATGACTCGAGGCGAACCCCCGGTCGTCGCCGCGGAACCCGCTGCTCCGGTCACCGTCCGCCCGGCGGGTGGCGAGCTGGCACTCTATGACGCGACGATCGCCGATCTCGAGGCAGCCTTGCAGTTGGACCGCGAGCGCCTGGATACGGCCACCGTACGCGTGCTCGAGGAGAATCTGGCCATCATCGACCGGGCCATCGCCGAGGCCCGGAGCGCGTTGGAGGACGATCCGGCCAGCGGCTATCTGAACGGTCATTTGGGACGAACACTGCGGCGCAAGGTCGAGCTGCTCCGCCAGGCGGCCACGCTGGTCACGGCCGCCAGTTGACGAACCGGCCGCACTCGACATGGGAAGGTGGTGAACGATGTCTGTGGCACTGTTGGCGACGATGACCTTCGGGCTCCTTGTGCAGCAGTCCGACACGCTGGTGACCGTCCCGCCCGGGACCGGGCTCGACGTAGAAGTCTTTCGAGGCGAGGTCGTGGTACGGGTCTGGGATCGGAGCGAGGTGCGCGTCGTCAGCCGACCTGCCGGGCGGGTCGAGGTGCGGCCCACCAACGGTACCCTGAAGGTGCGCTCTCACCTGGAGCGCGGTGGGATGAGCCCAACCGACGTGGAACTCACTGTTCCGCGGGCGATGAGCCTAGCCGTTCGGGGCACGTTTCTCACCGCCGACGTGAGCGGCGTCGGGGGCGAGGTGAGCATTGAGACCACGCACGGCAATGTCCAATTGGCGGGCGGTCGCGGGTACGTGAGCGCCCGCTCGGTGCAGGGCACCGTGACCTGCCGGGACGCAGAGGGCCGGATAGAGCTGGCCTCCGCCAACGGAGGGGTCGAAGTAAGCGGTGTGTCGGGGACGCTCGAGGTGGAATCGGTCAACGGCGCGATCGTGCTTCGTGATGTTCGGTCCGCCTCGGTGGAGGCCTCGACGGTCAACGGAGGCATCGTGTACGCGGGCACGCTCGACCAGAACGGGCGCTACGAGTTGAGTACGCACAACGGGGACGTCACGGTCTCGGTCCCGACCGGGGCAAACGCGACCATCTCGGCGTCCACGTTCGGTGGTGCCTTCGAGAGTGATTTCCCCGTGGTGCTGCGGGAGGCGGGCGGTGGGGGCCGTCAGATCACGATCACACTGGGAGACGGCGGCGCGCGCCTGAATCTGAGTTCGTTCAACGGGAGCATACGACTCCGGCGGCCCTGAGCGTGGCCGTGGGGCACATCGAAAGGAGTACGACAGATGAGAGTCTTCCCAATTTTCGTCGCGGCAGGGGTCATCGGCATCGGTGGCGCGCATATGGGTTCACCGGCTTCAGCGCTCATGCCGCAGGGCCCGGACTTCGAGTGGACGGGGCGGCTCGACGCAGGGAAGTCGATCGAAGTAAAGGGTATCAACGGTCCGATCCGCGCGATGCGTGCCCAGGGTGCCCAGGTCGAGGTCACTGCGGTCAAGAAGGCTGGGCGGACGGGAGATCCGGCTGAGGTGACCTTCGAGGTCGTGGAGCATGCCGGTGGCGTCACGATCTGTGCGATATACCCGAATGTCCCGGACAAGGAGCCCAACGAGTGCCGCGCGGGGTCCCAGGGCAGGATGAACAACCGTGACAACGACACCAGCGTGGAATTCACCGTTCGTGTGCCGGCCGGCATCGACTTCGCTGCGCGCACCGTGAACGGCGACGTGGACGCGAGGAACATCGACGGCAACGTCTACGCCACGACGGTCAATGGTGACGTCGAGGTGGCGGCGGCGGGATACGTCGAGGCCCGCACGGTCAACGGGTCGATCGAAGCCGTGATGGGGCGTGGTGATTGGCGTGGCGCCCTGGAGTTCCACACGGTGAACGGCAGCGTGAGCGTGACGCTCCCCCCCGGGGTCGGCGCCACACTGTCCGCCAGCACGGTGAATGGCAGCTTCGAGTCCGACTTTCCGGTTACCGTTCAGGGCCGATTCGGCCCCAAGAAGATCAGCGGAACCATCGGAGAGGGCGGTCGAGAACTCGAGATCGAGACGGTGAACGGAAGCATCCGGCTGAAGAGGGGCCAGTAGTCGACCGATAGCACCGGGCCGCCGGGCCGGCGGCTCTGGGAAAGAACCCCGAGGGCGGCACCTTCGTCCGCCTTCGGGGTTATTCATGTCGGCACGGACGGATGGGCCGGCCGTGACTCGTGCCCGCTCGGGGCCGCTGGGACCTCACACCGCATCGAATGCCATGATGTTGCAGACACCGAATGGCGCGCCTCATCGTGAGCCCGCGCGCGTGCGCCTGCGCCGTCGATCGGGCGTTCGCCGGGCCATGCGCGGCTGGACGCTGGCGATCGTGGGTGTGGCGCTGCTCGCCTGTGGAGAACGAAGCGAGGCGCAAGACGAGGCCAAGGTCCGTCGGATGGCGCGCGAGCTCACGTCCGACGTGGAGCGCGCCATCGGGCTCCCCTTCCGGCACTCCCCCACGGTGGCCGTCCGCAGCGGCGATCAGGTGCGCGCCTATCTGGCCGCGAAGCTCGATCGCGATCTGCCGCCTCCGGTCCTGGACGGGATGGCAGCCGGATACCAACTGTTCGGCCTGCTGCCGGATACCCTCGATCTCCGATCGCTCCTGCTGTCACTGTATACCGAGCAAGTCGTCGGCTACTACGATCCGGACTCGGCGGCGCTGTATGTCGTGGCCGGCGCCGATGCCATGACGCTGCGGATGATCCTGGCGCACGAGCTGGTGCATGCGCTCCAGGGTCAATACTTGCCGCTCGACTCGCTGCTGGCGTCGGACCGGACCAACGACCGTCGGGTTGCCACCCAGGCCATCCTCGAGGGACAGGCGACGCTTGCCTCGATCGCGATGCTGATGCCGGACCGTGACGTCGGGACCATTCCCGGCTTCTGGGACAGCTACCGCCAGCAACTCAAGCGGCAGCACGCACAGATGCCGGTGTTCAGCTCGGCGCCGCTGCTCATCCAGGAGAGCATCGTGTTTCCCTATCTGGAGGGGGCCAGTTTCGTCAGCTCGTTCCGGAAGGCGTTCGGCGACACGGTGCCGTTCGGAACCAGGCTGCCGCAGTCGACCGAACAGATCCTCCATTTCGATCGGTATCGCAGCGGCGACGCACCCCTCGAATTGCGGTTGGCCAACGGGGTACGGCCCATCTACACGGATGTGCTCGGGGAATTCGAGACGCGGCTCCTGCTGACCGCGCTGTCGGGGAGCGAGGCCACGGGACGGGCAGGCGCGCGGTCGTGGGGCGGTGATCGCTACGCCGTCTTCGACGCCGGCGCCGGCGCCCGCGCGCTGGTGTGGTGGTCGGTATGGGACGATGAGCGGGCCGCCGATCGGTTCGCCATGCTTCTGACCCGTGTATGGGAAGAGCGGGCTCGACCCGATCGTCGGGGGGTGGTCGAGCGGATGACGATCGACGACCGACCCGGAGTGCGCCTCGTGGACGCCCCGGAGACGTGGCTGGGCTGGAAGACGCTTCCGATCGTCGAGTTGGCGCGGTAACCCCTCCGCGCTACGGAACGATCAGCGAGACCCCGTACGCCAGCGCACCCACGAACGCGCCCAGGACGTAGCCCAACCGAATGATGACGTCCAATTCGCGCTGACTCGTGGCGCGGACGATTTCTTCGATGCGCTTGAGGGAGAACCCGAGCACCTTCTGCTCGACCATGGTTTGCACATCCACCCGGGCCACGACCTGAGGGACCTGCTGCTGGATCCACCGCCACAGGGCCGGGGCCATGGCCGCCGATATCCGGTCGACTTGGCCTGCGGGCAGCCGATCGGACAGCCGCCCAATGGGCCGATCGAGCAGGGCGCGCAGTGCCGCCGAGGTGCCGTCGGCCACCCAGCCGCGGAGCCTCGGCGTGCGAGCAGCCTCGGTGAGCCAGCCCGCCGCCCGCTCGGGCGGGAGGTGGCGCAGCACCTCGCCCCACGTCCGCTGCTCGGCCGACTGCAGCGCCACGTCGAGCCGCTCGATGGCGTGCTGGCGGGTCGTCGGGTCGCGGAGCGCTGCCGTGATGTAGGTGGCCGCCGTGTGCTCGATCCCCCGCAGACGGTCCTCTCCCAGGCGCTCGAGGTGTTCGGCCAGCGGACGGCGGAGGAAGCTTACCACCGCATCGTTGATGCTCCGGGCGATCTGGGTGCGCATCTCCTCCTCGTCCAGGAGCGCGGCCAGGTGGTCGACGCCCTCACGTTCGAAGTTGTCCAGGAGTCGCGCGATCGTCTTCTCGGTGACCATGAGGCGCGCCACGATGCGCTCGTGAAGGAGGAGTTCCCGCACGAAACGTTGGAACAGCTCGTGGAGCGCGCGCTGGATGCGGGCGCGAGCGCGGGGGTCGGCGAGGAGCGCGGCGAGGCGGTCCAGGGCCATCGGCAAATAGCCGGCCATCTCGCGCTCGACCACCGCCACCAGATCCTTGGGCATGCGGTCCAGCAGCGGCGTCCGGTCACCGCGCAGTCGCTCCGCCTGCTTGTGGATCCACCCGCGAATGGTGGATTCAAGTTCGTCGGACGCCACCGCGTCCGTGACCCACTGCTCCACGCGCTCGCGGATCGCGGTCTGTCTGGCGACGGTGAGCAGCTCCCCAATGGGCCGGTCGGCGAACTCGTCCCGAGCCCGGCCGAGCAACCGCTCGGCCGTCTCACGGAACGCCTCGGAGGCGACGTACGTCGCCAAGGCCTCCGCGACCGAGGCGGCGATGCCGTCGATCGCCCCTTCAAGCTCGCCCAGCAGTCCGGGCGGGAGCTCGTCGCGCAACGAGCCCCGCTCGGTGTCCAGCACGGCAGTCACGAAGTGGTGCACGGCGCCGTCGAACGCTTCGCGCATCCCGGGAGCACTGAGTTGCTGTGCCAGGTCCTCGGTGGTGAGGAGCCGCTCGCCCACCGTGCGTCCGATGGTCTTCGCCAGCCGCGGCTTGTTCTTCGGGATGGCACCATGAAACCGGAATCGCCAGAACCCGCGAGGCTCGTACGGGTGGAACAGCATCGAGATCGCCACGGCGTTCGTGAGCCCGCCCGCCAGCGCGCCGAATCCAACCGTGACCGCCGCACGAAGCAACGAAAACTCGGCGATCACGACGGACCGCCCCCCGAGTGTTCCTCAGATCGCGAACGCATGCACCAAATCTCCACCGGGCACCGCACGGGCGCCATGCATCGTACGCGGCGCGCGAGCCGGGGGTTTCCGGGGTGCCGGCCTTCCCAGCACGCTTCCGCACGGGTTAGCGTTGGAGACCTTCGGCCGCCGGCCGGTACCGAACTCGTCAACTCCGGAGGACCACGGTGACCAAGCGGCGCATCACCCTGCTCGTGAGCGGCCTCGTCTTCATCGTGGCCCTGGCCGCCGTTGGACGTTTCCCACAGCAGGGCGACCATTTCGGCATCTGGTCGGTGGTGCCGCCCGCGGTGGCGATCATTTTGGCGTTCGCCACCCGCGAGGTCATCAGCTCGCTGTTCATCGGGATCGCCGTGGGGGGCGTGATCAGTGGCGAGGTCTGGTACGAGCTGCCACGTGACATCGTGCAGGGGTATCTCATCCCCTCGGTCGGGAGTGAAGCGTACGCGCTGATCCTCCTCGTGTACCTGTGGGCTCTCGGCGGGCTGATCGGTCTGTGGACTCGCACCGGCGGGGCGCTGACCTTTGCCGAGTGGGCCGGAAGCAAGATCGTCCGTGGTCCGCGAACCGCGAAGCTCTTCGCGTGGATCATGGGCCTCGTGTTCCATCAGGGCGGCACGATCAGCACGGTCCTCACCGGCACCACGGTGCGACCGGTGTCGGACAAGCACCGGGTGTCGCACGAAGAGCTGTCGTACATCGTCGACTCGACCGCGTCGCCCGCGGCGACGCTCATCCCGTTCAACGTCTGGCCGATCTACGTCGGCGGGCTGGTGGTTGGGACCGTGCCGTTCCTCTCGACCGTTCCCGAGGCCATCGGCTTCTTCTTCAAGGCGCTGCCGTTCAACTTCTACGCGTGGTTCGCGGTGATCTTCACCCTCCTGTTCTCGATCGAGAAGATGCCGTTTCTGCCGGGACGGCTGTGGGGAAACGTTCCTCTGGTGGTGGGACGGAAGATGACGCGCGCCATCGTCCGGGCGCGGGAGACCGGTGAGCTGAACCGGCCCGGCTCACAACCTTTGGCGTCGGACGAGCTGTCGCTGGTGCGCCTCGCCGAAGGCTACCGGCCCGGCCTCATCGACTTCTTCGGACCCATGGGCACGCTGCTCGGCGTCGCGATCTTGCCCTATCTCTACACGTTCTTCGTGCTCGGCTCGGACCAGCCGACGCTCCTCATCGCCGAGGCGTTCATGCTGGCGGTCCTGGTCGGGCTCGTGATCGCCGTGGTCAAGGGCATGCGGCTCCGGGAGGGGATCGACGCGATCGTGGAGGGATGCAAGGGGGTCACCATCGGGGCGATCGTGCTCGCGCTCGCGGTGACGCTCAAGAGCGTCGCCGATTCCGTCGGCACCGCGCCGTACATCATCGAGGTGACGTCAGGATTTCTCTCTCCCGTGATCGTCCCCGCGCTGTTCCTGCTACTCGGCATGGTGATCGCGTTCTCTACCGGGACGTCGTGGGGCACCTATGCCGTGATCTTCCCCGTCGCCATGCCGCTCGCGTACTCGATCAACCCGGATCCGTTCTTCGTCACGCTGTGCTTCGCGGCGGTGACGGGGGGGAGCGTCTTCGGGGATCAGTGCTCGCCGATCTCGGACACGACGATCCTCTCGTCGCTGGCGACCGGCTCGGACCTCATGGACCACGTGTACACGCAGATCCCGCTCGCGCTCACGGCGGCCGGCCTGGGTGCGGTGCTGTACACGATCCTGGTCGCCGCGCTGGTCTAGGACCTCCGGGCCGAACGGGCCGAAAGCCGGCGTCTTGGCGTTCCGCCAGGGGCCCGTCTATATTGGATGGCTCTATGTTTGGCGCGCTATCGGAGAATCTGACCGCGACGCTCAAGCGGCTCGCGGGCCGCGGGGTGCTGACCGACGCGGATGTCCGCGACGGGCTTCGCGAGATCCGACGCGTGTTGCTCGAGGCGGACGTCGCCTTCGAGCTGACCCGCTCGTTCATCGAGCGGGTGCGGGAGCAAGCCGTGGGCCTGGCGGCGCTCAAGACGGTCAGCCCAGGGCAACAGCTCGTCAAGATCGTGCACGACGAGTTGGTGGCGCTGCTCGGCGAGACGCAGGCGCCGTTGGCGTTTGCCTCGGTGCCACCGACGGTCATGCTGCTCGTGGGCTTGCAGGGGTCGGGCAAGACGACCACGGCCGCCAAGCTCGCCGCGCGGCTCAAGCGCGAGCAGAAAGCGCCGTTTCTGGTGGCGGCCGACGTGTATCGCCCGGCGGCCGAAGACCAGCTGCGGCAACTCGGCTCCGCCATCGGCGTCGGGGTATACGGTGTCTCGGACCGCGGGACGGAAGGCCCGGCGGATCGCCGGACAGCCGGATCGAGGGATGATGTGGTCGAGCTGGTGCAGGCCGGGCTCACGGCGGCCACGCGGGCGCGGGCCCGCACGGTACTGGTGGATACGGCCGGACGGCTCCAGATCGACGACGCCATGATGGCCGAGCTGGCGGCGCTCAAGGAGGCGTTCGCACCGCAGGAAGTGCTGCTCGTGGCGGATGCCATGACGGGGCAGGATGCGGTGCGGATCGCCAAGGGCTTTCATGACGCGCTCGGTGTGACGGGCGTCGTGCTGACCAAGCTCGACGGCGATGCGCGGGGTGGCGCGGCGCTGTCGGTGTACGGGGTCACGGGCGCGCCGATCAAGTACGTCGGCGTCGGCGAGCA
>JABAOD010021869.1_pt3 | contig 20687 bp, 18 predicted proteins | sample 7062151 | NCBI WGS metagenome assembly JABAOD01 (sample SAMN14538626, study PRJNA623070) | marine sediment metagenome | biome: marine biome [ENVO:00000428]; feature: marine pelagic biome [ENVO:01000023]; material: deep marine sediment [ENVO:00002113] | place: India: Gulf of Khambhat ... | reverse complement strand
CGGCTGGGGCACCGGCCTGATGGTGCCGGGGTACGGATTCATGCTGAACAACGAGTTGACCGACTTCAACCGGGTCCCGGCATTCAACCCCGACCCGAACAACTTCAACCCGGGCGCCAACGACGTGGCGCCGGGCAAGCGGCCCCGCAGCAGTATGGCGCCGACGATCATCTTCGACGGCAAAAAACCGTTGGTGGCCTTCGGCTCACCGGGCGGGTCGACCATCATCTGGTCGGTGGTGAACATGNNATTGATGCGCCGCGCCTTGCGCAGACGAGCGCCGATGGCAGCACCCGGCGAGAACTGGGCTTTTCGGATGAGGTTCTCGAGGAGCTTAAAGACTTGGGCCACACCCTGCGTGCCCCAAGCGTCATCGGCTCGGTGCAGGCCGTCGTAATCGACCAGCAGGGTCAGCGCCAGCTTGGTGCCGCCGACAAGCGCCGGATCGGGGGTGTGGTCTCGGTGCGTCTCAAGTAAATCATCGAGGCCCTGGACGGCCGAGATAGAGCGGTCCCGTCCCGGTTCTGACGTGGGATGGGAGAGCGAACAGGCCTCCCGGCGCAGGCTTGGTCCACCCGACACAGGCGGCCCGGAAGGCCTGTTCAGGTCTGGAAGGAGAGCCGTGTTTCTCGTTCCAGAGCAGGTCGGACCCGGCGCTCAGCGTATTTCCTGAATCTGTGGCCTATGAAGATGGCCTGCCGCCTGCTCCNNGGGAAGGGATCCCCTTGTGCGCCGCTTACTCAAAGAGGCGCTGAAAGCCGAAATTCACCCCGCTCGAATCCTCCTCCGGGAACACGTCTACATTCTGGACTGGCGGCACGTCAGGCGGGAAGTCCGGGGAGGTGCTGCCCCAGCCGTACTGCGCGAACGGCAGCGTGTCAAGCTCTACCCGGACACAGTAGACGTCGGGCCTCAGGCTTCCGAAGGANNAAGGAGTATGCCCCGTTTCTGTCGGTTTCCGTAGCGATGAAGGTGGCTTCGCAGGCGCTGTCCAGCAGCTCGACAAGAACCCCTTGGAGCCTCGGCTCTCCTGAGTCGACCACGCCATCCCCCTGGGTGTCTTCCCACACGACGCCTGAGATCGAGCCAACCGGCTCGGGCACTTCTTCCACTTCGAGGGGCTCGGGCGGCTCGCCCACCGGAAGCCTGGCCCCTTCACCTTCCCCGACGAACCGCGTGAACGTCTGGCCGCCAACCACGGTCGCCACTTCGACTTGGCCTTCGGCGACAAAGACCCGGATCTCTGCCTCGGGATCCGGAATGCTGACGCTGAACTCGGTCCCTTGGGCCTGAACCATTCTCTCTCGCGTGAACAGCATCCTGAAGATCTTGGGCAGGCCGCGCGGTCTGGTCACCCGCGTGGTGGACTCGCCCCTTCGTGCAAACAGGCCGTGCAGGAGCCAATGTCTGCGGGCCGGGCGCATAAAACCGGAGCTCCGGCCTTCGGCGTGAGGGTCAACCTCGCCCATATCGACGACCTGGACCTCAGACCCTTCATCGAGTGTTGTCAGGCTGCCGGCGTCCCAGATGATCTCGGCCAGGCTTCCGGGCTCCACGAAGACCTCATCGCCGAAGTCAAGGAGTGCCGACTCGGACAGCCGGGACCCGTTCACCACCACCGTGCCGTCGAGGACGTTGAGGATGGGCAGCGGGACCAAGGTGTTGATGTCGTCGGCGGCCTCGGCCGACCAGCCCTCTCTGAGGCCGCCCATGTCCTGGATCAGCCACCACAGGTGGCCATCCGCAGGCTCCGGACCCTCAAGAAGCTCCACGATTTCCCCGTTGGGGAAAGTCATCATGATCTCAGCCTCAAAGCCGGGCTCCGCTCGGAGCCGCAGCTCGTCCCCCGCCGTAGTGTGAACCCTGACGATCATGCCTGGGACAAGCTCGTAGCTTGAGGTCATGAAGACCCCCTCGTCCGGCCCGTCTACGTCAACTTGAGGTTCTTCGGGCGTGGCCTGCACAAGGCCCACCGGCGGCTCCTCCGCCGCCTCGCACGCCGCCAGGACCAGACCAAAGACGACCGCCGTCAGCAAAAGCGGTTTCCAATGTGACTCTTTCATGATTTCCCTCCCTCTTGATGCGCGCGGATCCAGTGCCCCACAAACCCCTCGAGTCGACCGCGTCTGCCACTGCCGGCAGACCTGTTTACGGAAATCCCATCCATCGTGGCGCAGCCTCCAGCTACCTCAAGGCAGCCTGCTCTGAGGCGAAGAGATCAGTTCGAGCACGGTGAGCAAGATGGAGACGAATCTGCCTTCCAGTACCAGGGAGATGGCGCTCCCGGCGCTTCCCAGGATGGCCGATCCCAATCCCGCCAGCGGGAGCGCGCCGTAGAGGAGCAGAAGCTGGCGCAGGTTGAGGCCGTTCACCCTCAGGTGCTCATAGTCAAAAGCCCAAATGCCCAGGATCACCAAGTAGAGAAGGGTCTGCCCACCATCGACCAGAACCGCCGAAAGGCCTGCGGCGGATGGGTTGGCGAATAGGTCGTGCGGCACCGTGCACAGGGCGAGTGAGAGCGCCAACCACAGCCCCTTTGCCAGGCCGCTGCCCCCGCGGATATGCGGATAGAAATAGCCGAAGAAGAACGCGTAGAGAACCCACTTCACGAAGAGCGGCAGAATGAAGGCCGCCAGAACGTACAGGAAGTAGAAGGGCGTCACGATGTTCCGGGCGGCCTCGGCGAGGATTGCAGGGGCGTATACGGCCACCAGGAGCGCCGACAGCCAAAGGCCCCGAGATAGCCCCAGCATACCGTTTTGCCAGCGCGTGGGTCGCGGTCCACTCAGGAACAACTCGTCAGGCATGCCTCGTTTGAGGACCTTGCGGACCTCCTCGTAGTCTTCTTTGGAGGTCCGCAGCTCTTCGAAGTACTGCTTCGGCTGGCGCTGCGCCCGACGGAACGACAGGGCCTCATGCACTGGATCGCGCTCCTCCGTGCGCAGGCCCTCGAGCTTGGCCGCTTCCTCGCCCAGCTTCGCCTGAGGTTTGGTGAGAAAGTAGGGATAAACAATCCAGGCCAGGAGGAACGCAATCGGGATGACGTTCAGGCCTCCCACCAGCCCAGGCGATAATCCCCGATTGAGGCCCACCAGGAAGAAGGCGAAGATCACGCTGCCGGCTCGCCAGACGGATGAATCGCGATGAATCGCAGCCTCGCGCTGATCCCATAGGATCCCTACCAGCCCCGCCAGGACTGCGTAGGGCAGCAGGTAGACGCCGCTGACCACAAAAAACTGCCCCCAATCGTTCAGGGTCCAGCCCAGGTCCGGCTCGAAGGTCTCGGCTGCCAGAGGTGTTGGCAGGGCGAGCAGAAAGAACGCAAGCAGCCCCAAGGACCACCACGAAGTCTTCAAGTTCAGGTTGCGAGTGGGATCGAGCAGCTCCAGCCCAAGCCTGAGGGCTGTGGCCAGCATGAGCGTTCCCATCAGCGCGAAGCGCAGCGCGCCGGCCACCAGCGCGTTGGCCCCGAGGGAAAAGAACGGCGCCAGCAGACCGGCGGCCGCGGGCAGAACCAATACCAAGACCCACCAGGGGGCCGCCGGGCGGCGCGACCGGGCGAGAACCGCCCAGATGAGCCAGAGCGTTGCGCAGTAGGCCATCGTCGCGGCCCAGAACCAGATCGATTCGAGGCCCTCGGCCGGCTCGCTGTAGAACCAGGTGAAGACCAGCGGGATGAGCCAGAGATAGGCAAGCAACAGCAAGGGGATCCGGCGCTGTTGCCATGCGGGTTGGGATTCGCCGTTACGCCTCGCCAGAGCCAGCGCGGTCGCCGCCAGGACAGGAATGGGTCCAAGGATCAAGATGACCAGGGCAAACCACTCCCGGAGCGGTGCTCTGCGGAGGGCCTCCAGGACCGCCAGGAGGCGCGAGTGCGGGTTGGCGCTGGTTTCACTCTGACCGGAGGGAAACATCACCAGGATGAAAGGCTCGTCGCGGTCGCCCGCTTCCCACACGATCCGCTGTTGCGTCCCCTCGCCGAGGGGAGGTTCTGCGTCCTCCAGGACCCCAAGCTGAGCATGCCTGAGCCAGATTGTTGGCGTCGGCTCAAAGTCCTGCAGTGAAATGGCCTCGACATCCAGAACCACCCGGACACCGGGTGAGGTGCTGAGCACGTTGCTGGTGTAGCAGTAGTCGTAGCGCCAGCCCTCGATCACGGCCTCAAGCTCGATGATCTGCCATTCACTGTCGAGCGCCAGCGTGGGCGCGGAGATCGAGGCCAGTTCCTCGCCGGTGAACCCGAGGGGGAACTCCTGCGGACTGCAGTTTTTCTCTGCGCTGTCCGGGAGCTCGTCGTAGAAGAAGAGCTTCAGGAAGAGGGTCAGGTCCAGGCTGCGGTTCAGGAGCGCCGCCACAAGGCCGTCGGTCCCTGGCTGGTCGGCCTCGAGCAGGAGGCTGTATCGCGCCAGCGCCATGTGTGAACGCAGCGCGAGGTGCAGGGAGCGATCCGCCTTTTCCAAGTCGAGGCCCTTCAGCCAGTCAAAACACGTCGGAAGCAGCCACACGCGCTGCACCGTCCGGCTGGCGTAGGGCCCGTTTGCGGCGAGGATCTGCGTGCACTCCGACAAGCCGAGGTTGAAAGCGCCGTTCTGGTCGATCTCTTTGGGTACGAAGTCCAGATCTTTGAGCGCCCGGAGCTCAAGGCTGAGGTCCGAAGGCGGCGCCTCGCTTCTGACACGGCCTTTCAGGGTTGGATCTTCCGCCAAGGTATAGCGAGCCTGCTCTTTCAGAGAGTGGATGGTTGGCAGGCCGCCGAGGTCGATGGTGGGAGCCTGCATGGCCCCGAACGGCTCGATGAGCGTGGTGAGCACCAATGCGCTCGCCGCCAGGGCGGTTCCCAGCCCGATCAGCGCGGCCACATACTGGCTCCCTCGTTTCAGCAGTCTAGGCAATCGATTTGATCGACGTGGGTCGGAAGTGGGGGTCATCCTTGTGAGCTGCTCGGCATCTTGCACATCCTCAGGGGGCTGCCCCCTATTAACCAGTTTAGCATAGAGCCTGTTCGGCATTGGGGCCTGACGGTGCAGCGTTCGGAGCGCGCCGTGGGCGCTCAAAGGTCAGCAGAGGGTCCCGGTGTGTCCGGGGGCAGTCTCCCTGGATGGGTTGCTTGGTCCGTGGTGAAGGCCCGAGGGGGTGAGAAGTTGTTGAGAGAATGGCCGTATACTTTCCATTAGGGTGAGGGGCCATTGAGGGAACGGTGTCGCCCGCATGGAGAGGGATAGAGGCCAGGCTGACCATCCAGCATGATTCCCTGAATCCCATTCGCACTACCCCGGGGTGGTGGGGATATTTGTAAAGCTGGTTCTCGAGTTCTGCAAGCCTTGGCCGAACTGCAGTCGCCTAATCCCACTCCTCGAACGGAATCGGTAGTTCGTCCTCAACGCACGGTCGTGGCGTGGTCGTGCCCGTTTGTTGCCGGTGCCCCTGGTTTCTAGGGGTTGGGCGCACTCGAAAGGCTGAACCGTCTGCCATCGGCCGCCGGACCGGTGGGCCCCGCCGGACGTTCCGGCCAGAGGCCCCTATCCGCGGCGTAGGACTCTTGGGGCTGCTCGACCTACCCCCGGCCGCTCTCTTCCCCGGCTCAGCCAGGAGGCTCTCATGGCCAGGAAACCAGCGAAGGAAAAAGCACTGGTGGACCCATCCCGCCCGGTCGAGTCGGGCGAGATCGAACAGGCTCTGCTTCAGGGCGCAGTGTGTTATGAACAGGGAGATCACGAAACGGCTGTCCAGCGGATCGAGAAGGCCCTTCGCCTGGCACGCGAACACGACGACCCCAAGCTGATCGCTTGGGCCTCAGCCTTGCTGGGTGTGGTGCAGATGGAGCGGGGAGACCTGAAAGGTGCGGTCGATCTGTTCGGCGCGGCCGACACCTCGACTGTCTCGGATGCATTTGGACCCCCCTTTGTCCATCTCACCACGCTCGCGGGACTCAGCCGGGCGCAGCGTTCAGCCTTGGAAACCGAAGAACGGCTGATCCAGACCCAGGCCAGGATTCGTGAAGAAATCCACGCCCTGAAGGCCGAGGCCCGGGAGGTGAGCGGGCGCCTTCTCGCCGAGCTCAAGCGGGACCTGGCTCCGGACGGAGCGCCCCCCGCTGACGGGGTCGGGCACGAAGATTCGGGCCGCACTCCTGAGGGGCAAACGCTTTCCGTGCAGCTCTTGGGGCACTTTGAGGCGCGCCTCTCGGATGGGACTCCCATCAAGCTTTGCTCTAACCGCAAAGGGCAGGCCCTGTTCAAGCTCTTGGCGACCCAACCGGGAGCCCACTATCACAAGGAGAGGCTCCTGTCCCTCTTTTGGCGCAATGATGAACCGGCTGTGGCCAGCGGCAAGCTGCACATCGCCGTCAGCCGGCTCCGCCGCGCCCTGCTTCGGGAGGGCTTGGGTGACGACATTCTCCGTTTCGAAAACGACTGCTACTCCCTTAACAGCAGCCTGGGCATACGCTCTGACGTTGAACTGTTCCAGTCTCACCTTCGCTCTGGTGCTCGACTCGAAGGGAGGGCTGAGCGCGATCTGGCCAGAGCTGAGTACGAAGCTGCGCTCGCCCTGTACCAGGGCCCCTACGTGGCCGAGGTAGTTGGCGAGGACTGGCCGCTGCGTGAACGAGCCCGGCTTGAAGCCGATTTCCTGGACCTGCTTTCGAAGCTCTCTTCCTGGTATTTCGACGCTGGGCGCTATCCCGCGAGCGCCGAGTGCTGCCGGCACATCCTGCGCTACGACAATCTGCGCGAGGATATCTATCGCAAGCTAATGCGCTGCCTGAGCCGACAGGGGCAGAGGAATCAGGCACTTCGCCTGTACGAGGAATGCGCGCGCACGCTCGAGCAGGAGCTCGGAGTCAGTCCGATGCGAAAGACCACCGAACTGATGGCGCGAATTCGGCAGGAGCAACCGGTCTAGATCCCCGGTGTACAGCTCCCGTACAGTCTGCGTACAGCCCCCCGACAGCGCTCCCGACTAGACTGGTTCTCAACGGGCCGGTTGCTCTTTCCCCAAAGTCCGGGTGCGCGCTTGAACTCAACCCCAGAAGGCGGCTACATCTCCTTTGTCCTGCATGTCAGGCATGAGATCAGAGGCGATGCCTTTCGTGGCGAGATTGTGATGTCGGACGGCCGCAGGGTCGGCCTGGCCGACGGCTCATACCGCGTCCGTGTGTGGCTGGGGCCAAATGAAGAGTGGGTGCGAGGCACGATCAGCAACGATGCCACCAAGAAAACCGTCAGCTTCCAAAGCGGGGATCGCGTGGCTGAGTTTATCCGAGACTGCCTGGATGAGATTTCCGTCCCAGATGCTCCATCCCCGGGCGACTCGCCTTCAGGCTAGAGGCGGGCGCCGGGGCGGGTCCGTGCTGTTGAAGGAGGCGCACATGAAGCGCAGCAAGATCGTCATCTTCCTACTGTCGGTGGCTGCCGGGCTGGTCCCCACCGTCGCCTATGCCCAAGAACCGGTGGCCCCCGGTGGGATCGACCCCGACAGCCTAGCCGCCGGATTCGGCAACATCAATTTCTGGATTGCCCTCTTTGCGGCGATGATCGCCGGGGCTTTGGGCGGGGTAGTCTATGAGCTGCTCATTCTGCAAGGCAACATCGAATTCCCGCACAGGTTGACCGCGGATGAGGTTCAGGAAGAGTTTCCCTACGCCACTGCCAAGAACTTGTTCGACCTGGGAATCTGGGCGCGTGTGATCATCGGCGCTCTGGCCGCTGTCGCCGCCCTGCTTGTCCTGGCGCCCTCGACCACGTTCGATCTGCTGGCCACCGCCATCATCGCTGGTTCGGCGGGCACTTCTGTCTTCCGCTCCATGCAAGACCGGCTTTCGGCCGCGCTGGCGCAGACCGCGGCTGCAGATGTCCGGGATACTGCCAGCCGGCAGGCCGCCAAGGTGGATGAGGCGATGCAGGCCTTCGCTGGGGCAAAGGAGACGCTGCTTAGGGAAGCCACGAGTCCGGCCGGCGTCAGGGATCTTGTCTTCAAGAGCGAGGCGAAGCTCGATATCGGGGGTGAGTTCGACCGGGTGGAGAGGCTCCTGAGCGAGGCCAAGGGGATGTCCCAAGGGATGTGAGGCCCGGGGAATCTGGGGGTGCTGACGGCCGAAACGCAGCCGGCAGGGATGATCCCAGGCCTCTGCCCCAGGGGCTCGCAGGGTCGGCGTCCGTTCCCCGTGGACGAAGGGAAGATCGGATGGTGAAGTGGGATCGTTCATTCAGGGGCGTCACCATCCTTCAAGCAAGGCGCCAATTTTGGAGTGAATAAGGAGGCGACATGGCTACACTGGTAGTTCCGGGCGTACGGGTGGAAGCACGCTTTGATGTCCTTCCTCCCCTGCCGGCACCTTCCGGCATCTTGGGTGTGGTCGGCATCGTGGACCGCCCGCCGGTCGACGGCGGGCTGGTGGGCGTCAGCAAGGTCACCGAACTGCGACAGATTCTGGGGCCGGGAACGGAGGCGAGCATGCCGGAGGCGGTGCACGCCCTAGCCAACGGTGTGAGCGAAGCGATTGTTTCGCCGGTGGCCGGCGGAGGGCCCGCCTCGGTCATTCTGCTGAACGTGGACAGTGAGCCGGCGGTCCTCTTGCGCTGCCGCTCGAACGGTGCGTGGGGCAATGCGCTTCGTGCCGACGTTCGGGGCATCGCCAATGCTGCGGGTGATATCGTGCGCGTGGCGTTGCGAATCCTGGCCCGAGGCGAGGTCGTCGAGAGTTTCGCCGACCTGCAGGTGGCGCCCGGGCAGCCTGACGACCTGTTCGAAACCATCAACCAGCGTTCGCGCCATATGGTGGCCGTGGACCCGGGCTTTGCCGGGGCCATGCCGGCCGAAGACACCTATCTGTTCAACACGGATGGCGACCCGATCGACGTGCCGGAAGAGGGTGACACGCGCACCTTGTTCCAGCTTCTGCCGGGCGATGAAGTCGACCCCGATGGGCTGAGCGTCAACCTCGAAGCCTCCAACAGCGATCGGGTCCGGGTCCGCGTCTCTCAGGGCGGGCTTCAGGAGGAGTTCGCGGACCTGGTGATGGATCCGGATAGCGACCAGTACCTGCCCTACGTCCTGCTCACCCAGAGCCGCTTCGTCCGGGTTCGCATGATGAGCTCGCTGGATGCGGGTAAGCGGCTGCCGGTTGCCACCGACGCGCCTGAGCCCTTTAGCGGCGGCAGCTCGCCTACGGTCGCTCAATACCGGGAGGCAATTGATCTGCTCGCGGACGATCCGCGCATCGATCTGGTGATGGCCTCCATTGAGCCGGGCAGAACGAACAGCCAAGTGCGGCAAATCCATCAGGCGCTCGTGGCGCATGCCGTGACCATGGCGGACAATGGCGCGCCCCGGATCGCCTTTGGATCGGTGACGGCCGCCGAGCAGCCCGACCTGGGGGCGGTTCGTGATCACGCCGCCGCCGTTAGAAGCCGGCGCTTTGTGTTGGTCTCGCCGGTCGGCGCCGAAGGCGCCGTCGCCGGGGTGGTGGGCCGGATGAACCCAATGGATTCGCCTACCTTCAAGCCTGTGCCCCTGTTTGGCCTGGCGCCGGCAGCCTATCGTGAGAGTCAGTTGAACCGGCTGCTTGGACCCAGCACCAACGCGCTGGTCGTCCAGGATCGGGCGGGGCGAGGCGTTGTGGTGCTCAAAGGCATCGATACCACCGGCGACCAGATTTCGGTCACCCGGGTGGCGGACCAGGCGATCCGCGAGACCAAGGCCATCTCGGAGAATTTCATCGGGCGCCTCAATTCCGAGGATGCCCGGGCCGCGCTCAAGCAGCAAATCGTCGCCACCTTCACTCGGATGGAGCGTGCGGGGGCCCTGGTCCCATCTACCGATGGCGCTGACCCCGCTTTCCTGGTCGACGTCTATTCCACCCAACAGGACTTCGCCCAGGGAATCGTGCGGGTGGATATCGCCGTGCGGCCGGTACGGGCGATCGACTATATCTACGCCACCATTCGTGTCAAGAACTAGGGCTAGGTAGGAGGAAGGCATGCCAACGGTCTTTGCCGCTAACGAAAGTTCGGTGATGGTGGATGGGGAATTAATTGAGGGCGTGCGCTCGATCGATTATCGCCACCACCAGACCCGCGAGAGCATCTATGCGCTGGGCAGCGCCGAGCGAATTGGGATGACATCCGGGCCGCAGATCGTGGAGGGGCGCCTGCGGCTGGCCTCGACCAGCCCCAGCCTCGACCAGCTGGAGGCTGAGCAGCAGTTCCAGATCAGCGCTCAACTCAGGCACGGCGATACCCAAATGAGCGTCACCTTTGACGAGTGCTACCTCATGGAAAAGAGCTACGATATGGGGGTTGGCGGGCACGGCGAGACCGTCTACACCTTCACCGCCACCCGAGTCCGTGAGGAGCTTGGCTAGGGATGAACCCTGGCCAGCGAGTGGTTATCGACGAGGTCCGGGGCGAGGCGCGTCTGGGAGCAACCAGCGTGCTGATCGCAGCCGCCGAACCGGCAGGTTCGCTTCAGGTGGGCGGCCCCGAAGGACCTGTCCTGCGGCCAATCACGTTTGGGGAACGGACGCGTCTGGTCAGTCGTGCCCTTTCGTCATCCCGGCCGCGGGCAAGTGTCTCGTCGGGTGTGCTTAGGGCGGCCACGGTGCGGCCAGGCGTCGCCGACCGGGTTGTTCGAGAGATCCTGGCGCTGGCCCTGGCGGGAGCCGAATTGGCGGCCCCGTCCTTCGCGGAGGCTGCGCTGCTTGTCGCCCGCAGCTCCGGCTGGGACTTCGCCCAGCTGGCGGGTGCGGAGGCGACCGAGATCGATCGCCTCGCCATTCACGTGGCAGGAACTCAACAGCCAAGGTCCCAATGGAACCGCCTCGTCCTCCTCGGTGAGCCGCCCGACGAGATGCAGGCGATCCGTGCCGAGCTGGCCGATGCTCTTTTAGGGAGGGCAGACGGATCCGCTTCCGCAGCTGAGGTGTCCGGGCATGAAGCCGGGAGCTTGGAACAGCCGGCGGGTGTGTCCTCCGCTGGCGCCCGGGAGCATCCAGGCGGGGCCCCGGCCGGGATGCCCGGAGGCGCCCGTCCGGGTGAATTCGAGCGGCCTTCGGAGGCCGAAACCTCAGCGAAACCTGACCGCAAACTGAGTTGGCCAGGACCGGGCGGCTCCGGCTATGACGGTCCAGGCTCCCTGCAGGCGCGGCCTAACCTCGAATCGGGAAGGAGCACAGTGGCGCTCACCGGCCGCCTGGCGAGGGTAGAGGGCACCCGGCCCAGGTTGCAGGCGGGGAGTCAGACGTTGCGGATTCTTCGCGCCGATGACGCCGGAGCCGCTTCGGGCGCAGGTTCGAGTGCCCCCTGGCCTGGTGTCAAGGGACCTCCCCAGGCCCCGCGAGCCTCGTCTGCGGCCTCCGCTGACCGGCTTGTCGCCCCTTCTCAATCGGCTGCCGAGGTCGAGGCGGGTTGGTTGCAGGCCGACCACCAGGAGGGGGTGGGACAGCAGAACGCCGGGTCTCCGCTGCCTGACGACGGATTCAGGACGGCCATGGTGCCCGCCCGCCCGCAGGCCGCCTGGGGTGCGTCTGAGGCTGGGGCCGGCTGGTGGCAGGCCGAGACGCCGCTCCTGGCAGAGGCTGGCAGCCGCTCCTTGCCCGAGCTGGTCGAAGCCCTGGCGGCCATGCTGCACGAGGAGGCGGATATGCGAGGTATTGAGCGGTGAACGGCGACGACCCTCGCCCTGTGCCCCTCCTGGGTGATATCTCGTTGCAGATCGTGCAGCGAATGCAGCACGCCTTTGAGGCCGGCTTCATCCCCACCCGAATCGCCGGTCTGCCAGGGGAGCTGCAGCAGCGCGCCGGCCGGCCCTCCCACCAGATCTACCTCCAGGGCTTGCTGATCGGCCACGAGGCCTCCAGCGAGCTGGAGACTCTTCAGCTCGCAGCCGAGGAGGGCGAGGAGCTCACCTTTTCCGCCGATATCACCTCAGCCCTGGACCTGCAGCGGGTCGTGATCACTTCTTTTCAGGCGCAGGAGGTGGCCGGTCAACCCGACCGGATCAGATATGCGATCCGCCTTGCAGAGAGCCCTCCCTTGCCCCCGCCCGCCCAGGTGGAGGGGTTTGGAGGTCTGGACGACTTTGGACTGGGCGATCTCGGTTTTGACACGGACCTGTTGGATGAGCTTCAGGATTTGGCCGGGGACATCACCGGGGCAATCGACGACGCGCTGGATGTGATCGATCAACTGGGCGCACTGGCCAACCTGGATGGCCTGGAGTTGGGCGCCTTTCTGGAGCCGATGGAGGACAGGATCAGCGAAGTGGGCGGGATAGCCTCTCGCCTGGGTGAGGCCATGGGAGGTCTGATGGGGGCGTTCTCGGGATGAGCCTGGCGCTTTCAGCAACGGTCACTCTGGGAAACCTGCGGTACGAATCGCACGTTTCGGAGGTCGAGGTCAGCCTGATGCGCCTGCCGGGGGTCAACACGTTCAGGGTGCTCATGCCCGCAACGGTGGAGGTCAATGCAGTCCCGGGAGACCCGGGGGCTCTCGAGCTGGATGGCGGCGAGGGCGCGCAGACTGTGGTGACGGGAAAGGTCCGCTCCCTTCGACGCAGCCTGACGGCCACTGAAACCTTGGTGAGCGACGCCGGAGCCGAGCTGGCCGATTTCCGACCCTCGGCCACCTACGAAAGGCAGAGTGCAAAAGAAGTGATCAGAGCCATGGCGGCCGAGACGGGCGCTTCGGTGGGCGTGCTGGCTCTCGACCTCCCGCTGGCTTCCTACGTCGCCCACCAGGGGCGCACAGCCGCCGAGCATATCGCCTATCTAGCCCTGCTGGCGGGGGCCAACGCCGCCGTTGACGGCGACGGCGTGTTGAATGTGAACCTTTGGCCGGAGGGCCAGCCCCAGGTGGCTCTGCTCTACGGGAGGGAGATCGTTGACTATGAGGTCAGAGACCGGCCGGGGCCTCAGGTCCGTCGTGTGGCCGTAGGCAACGGTCCGGCGGGCGCCGCCGACGCCCCGGAAGCGCTGCGCCAGGCCGCAGACATCCTCCCGGGCGGCGCGCCCGCCTCGGGCAAGGAGGCCGTCTGGAAGGCCGTACCGATCCTGAGGACGCCGGCCGCAGCCCAGACCGCCTCGCAGGCGGCGGAGAGGCGAGCCGCAAGTGATGGTAGTCGGGCGCGCGCCAGCTGCTTCCTCCTTCCCTCCTTGCGGCCCGGGATGGTGGTTGAGGTTCAGGAGCTTCCGCACGGAATCTCTGGCGGCCCCTGGATGCTCACCAGGATCAGTCATCGGCTCAGGCCCGGGGTGGGGGGGAGGACGATCTTCGAGGGCGCCTCCGCCGGTGCCTCGGGCGGATTAGGTTCGCTGCTGGAGGCGGCCCTTTCGGCCGCAGGAGGGCTGCTGTGAGCACGGCGCTTTACGAAAGTGTGGCGCGCATCGCGCGGCACGAGGTCGGCGCCCGCGCCGTCGCCGGGGTCGGCCGGGTGGTCGATACCTTCACGACCGAAGGTCCCACGCCCGATCACGCGGTTATGGTCGAGATGCGTGACTCAGGACTGGTCCTGCCGCGTGTGCCGGTGGCCGTGGGGGCCATAGGCTTTGCGGCCATCCCAGCCATCGATGACCTGGTGGTGATTCTCTTCCTTGAAGGTGACTACAACGCCCCAGTCGTGGTCGGCCGGTTGTACCACTCGGATCAGGACCCCCCTGAACACGCGACCGGTCGGATCGTGTTGCGCCTGCCACCTGGCGCTCCCGAGCCTAAGTTGCATCTGGAGGTCGCCGGAGACGAACCTTCCCTGCGCTTTGAGGTTCCGGAGGACATCTCACTCGAGGTGGTGAAGGAGAAAGTCCTGGTTCAGGTGGGCGAGATGCAGCTTAGCTTGGAGACCTCCGGCGGTGGAAGGGCCGAGATCGCCGCCGGCGGCTCGACGATCACGCTCAAGCAGGACGGCGATATCACGATCTCGGCTGCAGGAAACTTGAAATTGAAGGGCACCGAAGTCGAGATCGCAGGCTCGGCAAAAGTGAAAGTATCGGGCGCCCAACTGGAGCTCAACTGATGGGTGTTCCAGCAGCCACAGCCAACAGCACCGTCGTTGCGGTCGACACCCATATCGTGCTGGTGCCGACTCCCGGCGGCCCGGTTCCCACGCCGCTGCCTCATCCGTTTAACGGGGTGATCAACGGCGGCCTGGTGACCACGGTCAAGATCAACGGACAGCCTGCGGCGGTTGTCAATTCGACCGCCACAAATACGCCCGCTCACATTCCGACCCCGCCCGGTACGGCCTTTCAGAAGCCGCCGGCGAACCGCGGGACGGTGTTCATGGGAAGCTTCAGCGTTCAAATCGGCGGCCAGGCGGCGGCCCGCAACGGGGATCCCGTGACGACCTGCAACGACCCGGCGGATGTCCCGGTAGGTCAGATTATCGCCGCTGGAACGGTTTTGGTGGGTTGAGGATGGACGCGCATCTGGGAACCGACCTGGCCGTGCTGCCTCACCTGGTGGCGCACGACGCCGCCCAGGTCGACTTGACCCGCAGCCGGAGTCCGGCGCCTATCGATCCCGGTGGGGCCACAGGAGAGCCGATTGATTTGGGCAAGCTGACGGGTCGTGAGAACTTGGCGCAGGCCCTGATCCTGCGCCTGCTGACCCCGAGGGGATCCCTCGATTCGTTGGGCCATGCGGCCTACGGCTCGCGCCTGCATGAACTGATCGGTCGGCGAAAGACCGAGGCCTTGAGGAATCTCTGCCGAGCCTATGTCCTCGAAGTCGTCGCTCAGGAGCCGCGCGTCGAGGACGCCGCCGTTGGCCTCACATTTGACCCGCCTTTGGAATCACCTTCGTCCTTCGTCTTCACGCTTGAGGTCAAGCCTCGAGGGGCTGGCGAACTGTTGAGTCTGTCCCTGGAGGTTGGGATATGAGCTACGTCCCGCGCAGGTACGAAGAGATCGTGCGCGATCTGCTCACCACCCTTACGGGTGGTACGGTGCGGGAGGAGCTCACAGTGCCCCCGGGCGACCTGCCGATCGTGCTGGATAAACTCCGCGATCGGCCTGTCAGGCGGGTGTCGCACCTTCAAGGCGTCACCCGCGTAGGGGTGGGCGAGGATGAGCGGGAGATCCCCTACAGGTTCACCGCGGCCGACTTCGAATTGATCTCTAATGCCGGGGATGAGCAGAACAAAGATGCCATCCGTTTCCGCGAGGACGGCCGTCGCCCCGTCCCCGGATCCACGCTGCTCGTAAACTACTATCCGGTCCAGACCGACCCGGTGCCGCTGACCGACCTGAATGTGGGCTCGGTGGTCAGGACGCTGATGGAGACGTTTGCCCGTGAACTGACCCTCAGCTCTCTGCAGCTGGAGCACATCTATGAGTCCGCTTTCCTGGAGACGGCTGAAGGCAGCTCGCTGGATAAAGTCATCGCCCTGGTGGGGGTGCGCCGCTTGCCCGCCGGCCATCCAGTGGTCAAGGTGCGCTTCGCGCGCCAGCCAGGCACCCCCGGGCGCATCACTGTGCCCGCCGGAACCCGCCTGACCGACGGAGAAGGCAATCGCTACCTGACCTTGTCCTCCATCACGCTGGAGCCGAATGAGGCCTCCCGGGAGGTCCAGGCCGCCGGGGAGAGTCCGGGCACGCAGCCAGTCGAGGAGGGAAAGCTCGATCGTTTGGAAGTGCTGATTGCAGGGATCTCCGCGGTGACGAACCCGCAACCCTCACGCCGTCTGAGCGCGCCAGAGACGGACGAGGATTTGCGCCGTCGGGCGCGTGACGCGATGCACGGGGTGGTACGCGGCACGCTGGACGCCCTGCGCTTCGGGATCGTTTCCATACCCGGTGTCCAGGATGTGGGCATCATCGAAGCGCCCAACGGGGTTCCCGGGGAGGTCAAGATTGAAGTGGCCTACAGCGACGACACCTCGGGGGTCCCCGGTCATGTCGCCCGCCGGATCGAAGAACTCAGGCCGGCCGGGGTCCGGGTCCTGTTAGGCAAGGCGGTCCCCAGGCGTCTCGCCGTACGGGTGGAGCTCACCCTGGCGGGCAGCAGCCTGGCCGATTCCGAGGTGCTCTCGATCAATGAGGCGGTCGAAGAGACGCTCGTCGATCACCTCTCCCATATTTCGCCTGGGGGTAAAGTTCGTCGGGCCAAACTCCTGGCCCTGGTCCTGGAGGACTCCAGGGTTGTGGATGCCAATGTGGCCCTTCTGCCCGACGGTGGGGCTGAGGCTGAGGAGCTGGAGTTGGAGGCGGGAGAGGTTCTCGAGGTGGTCCGACCGTTCAGCTTCCCGCCACCAACCTATGAGGAGGAGCCCGGCGCCGTGCCCGCTGTAACGGCGACGGTGAGCGCCATTCTCCCGCTTCACCTGCGCGCGGGTGTGACCCAGGCCAATGCCGGCGAGGCGATCCATCTCTCTCTGGAGAGCCATCTGCGCTCGCGAGGACCGGAGGCGCCGCTGAGCGTGGACGGCCTCGTGGCCGCCATTCGGGATGAAGATCGCTTCGCCCTGGTGAGGAGCGAGGTGCTCCTCACGGTCGAGAGCGGGGATCGCTTCCTGCAGCTGACGGACGGGGTGGGGTCCTACACCCCCTCCCAGAACGAGACGCTCCAGGCGGGGCCCATCGACATCGAGGTCCGCGAGGGGATGGTCTGAGCCATGGGGCGCATTGAGGCGCTGGTGAGCCGACTCCCGCAGCTCTACCGCGATGGCGAGCTCATCGCCGATGTCCTGGAGCTTGCTGCGCTCCAGCTCGAGGTCCTGGACGAGGATGCTCGGGAAGTCCAGCGAGCGCACTGGTTCGACGCCGCCTTGGAGCTTGAGGAGGCCGCCGGTTTGGCGGCGGTGTTGGATATCGCCCCCGAACCCTGGCAGAATCTGGGGGAGTTTCGAGCCTGGCTGCATTCCTTACGGAATGCCATGCTGCGCGGCGGCGCCGTCACGGTGGAGGCCCTGCAGGGCTTCGTGGCCGACTACACCCGACGTTATCAGGCCGTGGTCGGGGTGAGGGCGGTGCCTCCGATCACGACCTGGAGTGAGACGCCTTCCCCGGGCGAACCGGGCTTCATCGAAACCCCTCTCCGGCGGCGGTACGATCGGGCGCCGACTTTTGGCGGAATCGAACCCCTGCACAGGTTCAGCCTGGAACAGAAAGGGCTGGACGAAACCCTGGGCGGCTTTCTGCTTGTGGGCCTGCCGTCCGCCCCCGAGAGCGTGCCGGTGATCGTCAACCTCACCACCGGCCAAGCCCTGCTGTTCCTCGGCAACATACCCCCAGGGGCCCGTCTGTGGATTCGCCCAACCCAAGATGGCGGGGTGGATGCCAGCCTGGAGGGGGAGGACGTAAACGATCGTATGCGCTCGGTCTCGGGCATCGAGCCTGGAACACCCTGGTCGAACGCGAAGGTGGAAGAACCGGCGCGTGGGCTGACCCTTGCGCGGGGCAAGAACGACCTGTGGTTCCTGCCCGTGGCCCACTTCGATGCTCTGGGACTCGACCGCTTTCTGCTGGCGCTCGCCGACCTGCTCCTGCGCCAGGGCCGCTACGACGAAACAGCTTTCGACCAGGCCCTCTTCTATCAGCCCCCGGCGGTCGTTCTGCGGGTGACCTGGGTCGAGACCCAACCGGCCAGCTTCGAGATCCACCTGCCGGCGGGGAGCCTTTTGAACCCTCCGAACGGGCTGGATCGCGCCCTGCAGGACCGCGACCGACTGGGTTATTCGCTGAACCAGGCCGTGCAGAAGCTCAAGGCCGCCGGGGTGGCGGCCGAGGTTCAGATGCGGCCTTTTCTTGAAACCCAGGGCCAGATGGATCGCCTTACGGCGGTGCTGCCGCTGACCAACCGCGAGGTCGGGCCCAGCGGGGCCGACCGCCTCCCGGATGCCGGAGGCGTGTTCGAAGTGACCGATTTTAATGACTCGACTTTTCGGTGAGGGGTTGCGATGCGAGCACTTTTGCGACTTGAATTGAAAACCACATCCGGCGAGATCGTGGAGATCCGCCAGGCCCACAATGCTGTCATGCAGGCCGGCGCGCAGCTGGTGGCCGACCTGTTCTCTGGGAGAGGGGCCTCGATCACCCACATGGGCGTGGGTACCAGCGATGCCCCCGAGGCGGATGCGTTCGCTACCGAACAGCTCTCCAATGAGGCCGTCGGCGACCAGGCACCGCTGGAGGGAGCCATCGAGGCTGAGATCCCGCCGGACGCCTTCTCCCCACCCGAGGTCGACCAGGTCAAACGGGTCGTCCGGGTGCGGGTGCGCGGCACCTTGCCGGCGGACGCCGCGGTCGGGACGGTGCGCGAGGCCGGCCTGATCTCAAACAATGGAAACGGCTCGGTCCTCTACAATCGAGTGACCTTTTCGCCGATCACCAAGGGCGATGACCATGAACTGACGATGTTCTGGGAGGTGAGTTTTCCCTATGGCGACCTGCAATGGCTGCTCTAGGGGAGCTGGCGGGGCCTCGCCGGACTAGGAGGGTGACATGAAATCAGCGTTCAATATCCAGCTTAAGGGACTGGTGGCCGCCAATCGCGATGCCAAGGTCCGCCTCGTACATGAGGCCACGGGCGCGGTTGTCGAGCGCAAGCCGTTCCTGGACGGTTCTTTGCTGATCCGCGATCTGGAACCCGGTTTCTACGAGCTTGCGGTCGAACACCCGAACCTGATGCAGCCCATCGATCGTCGTCGTGTGCGCCTCTTTCCGCAGCCGGCGCCCACGAAGGTCACCGTCCCTGTTCCCGAAGAGCTGTTTCGCGATACCCCGATTCGCGATATCCCGGATGTCGACCTGGGTCCGGTTCAGGAGAGCGTTTCGGACGTGCGCGACCGGCTGGGCCCGATCGTGGCCAAGAGTCCGGGTGAGGCCATTCTGGCCTCGGACTGGAATACGCTGGCCAGCGCCGTCGCCGATCTTTCGAGCGCGGTCCTCGAGCTGACCAACCTGGTCTCGCCCAGGGGTCACGACCACCCTGAGATCGCTGAGAAGATCGGTGAAGTGCAGGGCAACCTGCGGCGCTTCGCTGAGGCCTTTGGGCGCAGTTTGATTGAATTGAGGCGTGAGATTGAGGCTCAGAACCTGCGCCGCAATCTGACGGAAGTCCTGGATGCGGGCGGGGCCGCCGCGGATGTGCGCACGCGGCTCCTCGACCGGGTTGGAGAACTGGAGGGGCTGATCCAGACCGACACTCCGTTGTTCACCCAGAAGCTGACCTCGGTGGGCACCCTGCTCCTCAACGAGGTCAATGATCTGGCCATAGCCCAGGGCCCCGCGGCCGACGACTTCCTCGCCAAACCCGAGGTGAAAAGGCTCAAAGACACGGCCCTGCATTACTCCGAGACGGGGTCCCAGAGTCGGCCCGAGTCGGAGTTGAACACCTACCGACGGACGACGACAGTCGCCGGGGGGAAATTCAGCTTCTTAGTGAAGTGAAAGGGTAGTTGTATGCCCACAGTAGCCGAGTTGGAACGACTGGAGGCGCTGGCCGCCCGCCTCACGCCCCTGGCCAGTCGGACGCGGGGCGAACTCATCCTGGCCGAAGACTGGAACGTCGTCGTGGGCGCCCTGATAGAAGTCGCTCGGGCGGTCCTGGCTGAAGAGCGGGAAGGCCTCGTCCCGCCGCATGATCATCCCGACCAGGTCGGCACAGGTTGGCTTGACCCTAATCTGCGCGCCCTTTTGGAGCGCGGGCCTATGGCAGACCCGGCCGCGATGGCCAGGCTGTCGGAGCTCGAACGGCGGCTTGGCAACCTGAGAAGCCGCATCGACGAGATGAACGAGGGCGTCAAGGAGGCCCGCGACCGGGTAACGGATGTGGCCACTCGTGATCTGACGCGCCAGGCCGATATCACCTCCGTGCGCCGGATGGTCGAGGGCCTGTCGGATTCGCGCGACGACGTTCGAGGCTTGCGCGAGACGCTCCGCTCGATTCAGGAGAACGTGCGCCTGGCGGTGGAGGTGGGCTCGGGCCTGCAGGTGGACGGCGAGCCCGTCGATATGGAGGCCTGGACAGGACGCCTGCGTGAACTCGAGTCTTTTCGGGAACGACTGCGCACGCCGTCGGGCGAGCTCCTGGATGCGGGGGCGCTTGAAAACCGTCTGACGGAACTCACGAACACGCTGGTAACCGAAGACGAGCTCGACGCCGCGCTCGAGAGCCGCCCGGGAAGGATCCTGCCGGAGCAACTCGAGGCGCTGGAGGAGAAGCTGCGCGCCGCGCTCATAAGCGATTTTGAAACCTCGATGAATCGGTTGGCTGACGAAATTCGAACCGAGACGAGCCAGCGCCTAGCCGAGGTGGACGCGCTGGTGGCGCGGGCCGTCTCGGACGCGCTGCCGGATGTGGAGAAATCGGTTCTGAGTACGGTTCGGCCCGAGATTTCGGCCGCCGTCCAGGGGGGATTGGGAACAGTCCCAGGCCTTCTTCGAAAAAGCCCTGGCGGAGACAGAGGCGGAGCTGCGCGAAGAATTCGGCCAGCAGATCGGAGATGTGCAGCGAAGCATCGGCGCAAGCGTCCAGGCCGAGCTCGATCGACAGCTTCCGGCGCAGCTGGACCCGATCCGGAGCGAAGTCGCCAGCCTCTCGAAGCGGGTGGGACAGAACGAGGCCACACTGGCCAAACACGACCAGATCCTCCGTGATCTGACGAGGGATGTGGCTGCTGTCCCGCAGAACGCAGCGATCGCCCGGGGGGAGCTTGAGCAGAAACTCCTTTCCGAGCTGAATGCCCGCGAGGAA
>JABAOD010005444.1_pt1 | contig 20709 bp, 17 predicted proteins | sample 7062151 | NCBI WGS metagenome assembly JABAOD01 (sample SAMN14538626, study PRJNA623070) | marine sediment metagenome | biome: marine biome [ENVO:00000428]; feature: marine pelagic biome [ENVO:01000023]; material: deep marine sediment [ENVO:00002113] | place: India: Gulf of Khambhat ... | reverse complement strand
GACATCGAGCGGAGCGATGTCTACTGTACCGTCGAGGACGGTCGCCTTCGGGTCGGACTCGGGTTTCTTCGCGATTGGGGATGGGACGTCACGGAGATCGTCGTAGACGAGCGGGGCCGCAACGGTCCGTTCCGGAGCCTCGGTGATCTGGTGCGGCGTGCCCCGGCCGAGTTGTCACGAGAGGCGATCGAGCATCTCGTCTGGGTTGGCGGATGCGACCGATTCGGGCTCACGCGGCGTGAGTTGCTGTGGCAAGTCGGCCTGTGGCTGCCGCCCAAGACCGAGCCTCCACGCNNTTCGGAGACGTCGCCACGGATGAGCGGCTGATCGCCGAGTACGAGGTGTTGGGATTCTCGACGCGCGGCCATCCGTTCACCGTGCTGCGGTCATCACTCCCCGCTCAGGTGATCCGGAGCGATCGATTGGAGAGCCTCGAGCACGGTAGCGACGTCCAGGTCGCCGGACTCGTGGTTGCCCGACAGCGTCCCGAAACGGCGCGGGGCTACACGTTCGTCCTGCTCGAGGACGAAGCCGGGATGGTCAACGTCATCGTTCGACCCCAGGTCTACGAGCGCGATCGGATCGCGATCCGCGTCGAACCGTTTCTCCGCATTGCGGGCACGGTCGCCAAGGACGACGGCACGGTGAACGTGATCGCACAGGACGTCCGGCCACTCTCCGTCGGCCGCGACGGGAGGACGGGATCACCACCGACACAGGCCACCGGCGTACGCGACCAGCGGCCTGTGCGCATGGCCGCCCTGCTCAAGGACCTTCGACGACATGCGCCGGGGTCCAGGAATTGGGGCTAGGCGCTTTCGGCCTGCAACTTCCGATGCTCCCCGAGATGCGCCCGAACGTCCATCACGATCTTGACGACCACGAGCACAACGATACCCACCCTCGGCTCCTGCAAGGTCATCACCACGAACCCACCGACGATGATCACCAGGTGGAGCACGACGACACGGTTGTACGGCTGGTGCATCAGCCGGTCCAGCGTGACCGTGCGATACTCCTGCCTGCCGAGGTAGTTCACCAGGAAGGAGTAGCCGTGGCTGACGAAGAGCGCGGCGACGGCAATCCACAGCTTCTCCTCCGCAACGACGTCGACAATGGTCATGAACGACGGGAAGCCGATCCCCTCCACCATCCCGCCACCGAAAATGCTGAACACGAACGTGCCGTGAATCAGCGTGAACATCCCGTAGTGGAACGCGAAGAAGGGGATCAACGCGAACTTCGCGAGGGGCTTCCGCTCGGCACCGCGCTCCACCCACGCCATGCGCAGGACGTTGAACCCACCGACCACGACATTCTCGAGCCAGAAAAGAAAGACGACGGCAAAGACATCCCAGTCGAACAGGATGACACCCGCCAGGGGCACCAGGTTCGCGAAGATCAGGGCGGTCGCCGACGGCATCCAACGCACGTCCACCGCTCACCTCTCGGATTTCACTCGGAGGAACACGCGTGGTCGTACACTCACTGGCGGTGTGGTGCCACGCGCGACGTCAGACCGGAGGCTGGAACCCCTTGGTCCGCAGTATACGCTCGATCGCCGCACCGATCTTGTTGTTCGGCGTCGACGCGCCCGCCGTGATCCCGATCCGGCGCACGTTAGGACCGAGCCAGCCGCCCTGCGCAACCTCGTCGCCGGCATCGACTGGCTTGTGGCGAATCACACCGGAATCGGGTTCGATGCACGACGAATCAGCGATATGGTAGGTCGTCACCTTCTGCGCGCAAATGCGTGCGAGGTTGTTGGTGTTGCTCGAGTTGTACCCACCGACCACCACCATCACATCCAGTGGTTCTTCGATGAGCGCCAGAATGGCGTCCTGCCGCTCCTGGGTTGCGGAACAGATGGTGCCGAAGTTGCGGAAGTGATCGGCGAGGTTGTCGCGGCCGTACCGGTCTGCCATCGCGTGACCGATCCGCATCGCGATTTCCAGGGATTCCGAAGCCAGCATCGTGGTTTGATTCGCCAACCCGACGCGACGGAGGTCGCGATCGAAGTCGAACCCGGTTGAGACCTTCTCACCGAAAGTGGCCCGCATGGCGGCCACCGACTCCTCGCCTCGCAGGTACCGACACAGCAGCTCCGTCTCCTCCATGTCCCGCACGATAAGATATCGTCCGTCCGGATACTTGGTGACCTGGCTGGCCGTGGCTTTGGTCTCTTCGTGAAGATGCTTCCCGTGTACGATCGCCGTGTACCCGTTTCGGGCGTAACTCTCCACACGCTTCCAAACGTTCAGGACCGAGCCGCACGTCGTGTCCACCAGAACGCACCCGATATTCCGCAGCCGATCGAAATCGGCCACGCGGACACCGAACGCCGGAATCAACACGACGTCCGTCGGTTCAACGTCCGAGAAGTCGAAATCGCCATCCTCCGTCGGGCGGAGGATTTTGACGCCCATCGCTGCGAGCTTCTCGTTGACATGGGGATTGTGAATGATCTCGCCGACCAGGAAGATGCGGCGATCCGGAAACTTCTCACGGCTCTCGTACGCGTACTCCACCGCGCGGTCCACGCCGTAACAGAACCCGAATTCCTGGGCGAGGCGAAACGTCAGCCCACCGACCTCGAGGGTGAAGTCCGATTCGCGAATGCGGTCGACCAGCTGGCTATGATAGTCGTACGCGAGATGGCCCTCGATCTCGCGCTTGAGACCGAATCCCTTACGAAAGTACGTCTGATCCGCCTGCGTCGACACGACTGCTACTCCCCGACGCCGGCGGAATCCGGCGGTGGAAGGGGCTCCCCCCTGTGCTCCTCACACTGTTCCGCAGACATCTGCACCAGCGGGACCGTCTCGAAGACCCCCGCATACTTGGCCAGGTCATCGGAGGTGATCTCGCGGAGGGTGACCTGAAACCGACCGCTCACGCGGTCGCTGATGCTCGTCAACTGGACCTGCCCCTCGAGACCCTGAAAGGCGTAGGCACTGGTTCCCTGCAACACGACCCCCATCTGGGCCGCTGGCGGCACCGGCGTTCCCGAATCGACGATCGCGATCGGATAGCTCGTCAGGCGTTGCGCCTGCTCCGGCAATCGCAATACCGCGATGGTGCCCACCCCGGGCTGCTGTGACAGGATTTCCATGACCGGCGGGTCCTCGCACACGACCGCCCTGGCCGGCCACTGCCCATTCAAGTCGTACGCCCCCGCGCTGCGTGCCACGAGGTATCCGCGCCGCGCCTCCGGATACGACGGCATCTGGATCGAGTCCCCTGGCGTGGGCTCTCCCTGCACCTGCACCGCGGGGGGAGCGGACTGCCGCTCTCCCCCGCAGGCGAGTGCCACCACGACGAGGCTTCCCGACACGAGCCGCGTTCGTCGGTTGATCACGTGACTGCTCCTGTCCCAAGCCCGAGCGCGTGACGCGCATTCGCTTCGTCCAGCGCGAACGGTTCGAGTACGCGACGCAATGCCGTCGGCAGCATCACGGGCCGCAGCGTGGCCCGATCGATGCACACGAGCACCTCGTGGCCGGCCGCCGCGAGCTCACCGGCCCCGACGTGCACGACATCGAAGTTTATACGAATCGAGCTTCTCCCGAACGCGGTAAAGTACGCTCCAACCCGGAGCCGATCGTCCAGACGGGCCGGGTACTTGAAATCGCAGCGCAAATGCGCCCGCGGAAGCCAGATCCCGAACTGATCGAAGACCTGACTGTACGGCACTCCCGCCTCGCGGAACAACTCCGTTTCGGCAATTTCGAAGAACCGAACGTAGGCTCCATAGAAGATGATGCCGGCGTAGTCCACGTCGGACCACCGGACGTACTCCTCGACGATGAACGGCCTAGGCTGCATCAGGATGCAACCTAGGCAGTCACCGTGGTGCGCGAAAGAGCAGATCGAATCGGACCTCGCCGACGGGGCGGAGGCCCTTGGAGAGATTGAAACGCACCAATCCGCCGAGCAGGGAAAGCCCCAGCCCGGCTCCGACCATCGGGTCCGACATGAAGGTGTCCCCGATATCCACAAACGCCACCGGCGCCAGGAGTCGCGACCGGGTCAAGGCCACGTCGAGCTGTGCTGCCCACAGCTGGCGCGCCCGCCGGGTGCCATAGGCGTAGCCACGCACCGTGTGGGGACCGCCAAGGCGGAACTCCAGCTGTGGCACGCTGTCGCCACGAACCACTCCGGACAGGACACCGAGTGTTCCTTCGCGCCCCAACACGGTGAACGGAAGCGCCGCCGTGACCCACCCCCTAACCGCCAGCACGTCGGGCCCCGCGACGACCTCCCAACCCGGCGCAAAGCGCGATGGACCGATACGACCGTCCCGACGCAGCACGCCACGGAGGTACCACCCTTCACGCACCTCCGGGTTCGGCAGGAAGAGGCCGTCGCCCCAGAGGTCGGCCACCGGTGACCCGCTGATGGCCTCTATGCCGTCGTGATGCTCGTACGCAAGGCGTGCCTCCACGCCACCCAACACACCGTAGTTCCACGAATACGCCAGACTCCCCCCCGATGCCCTCAGATAGTCGGCGTCGTCGTGGGCAACGAACAGCGCATTGAGCGAGTTGCCGATGCCAAGCCCTCGTGTCCACGGCTCGGTCTCGCGGACGGTGTGAAAGCCGCTGACATCGACCCGCCCGACCGGACCGTCGCGCCGCCATGTGACGGTGGCCGTCGGCCGCAGGTCGCCAAAGCCGAAGCGCCCGGTTGCCAGCACTGTCGTGAACCGAGGTCCCGGGTGCAGCTCGAATCCGACCCCGAGCGAGAGCCCCTGCACTCGATTGAACCGCGTGATCTCGGCGGCGTTCTCCCACGCCACCCCGAACCACCGTCTGCCGGTCCACTGGAACGGCAGCTCCTCGCGGAGCGTACTCAACTCGGCAAACGTCTCGCGCAACCGCCGTTGCTCGATGGGATCTTCACGGGCCGCGAGCTCGGCATCCCAGATATACGCCTGCAAGCTGTCGCCGGGCAGGACCTCCAGTTCCCACCGCCCCGTGCTCCATAACCCTGCGTGGAAGTAGCCTGCCTCGTGGCGCTCTCGACGGGTGAACACCGTGTCTTTGGAAAGGACACTGTTCGCGCCCGGTGTCGCGCGCAGGCGCCGTCGGGCTTCCCCCGGTTCCAGATCCTCCTCCGGCACGACAAACGCGATGGCTTCGCCCTCGTTCACGCGGTAGTCGCTGAACGTCGTGACCGCAGTGGCCGGTACCGCAACGTTCACGAACCACGGCACCTCCGCCGTGATCGCCAACAGCTGGCGATACGGCATCCAGTACTGACGATCGACCAGGGCATACTCCACCATGGCCTCGACCGACAGGAAGCGACGCGCTTGTGCATTCTCCTTCCGCGCCCGCGCGCTGTCTTCGGCGGTTGCCGACCGCGGGGCATCCCAGACGTAGTCACCGAGGAACGTCATGGAGAACCGCACGACATCGGCGCTCTCGGCGTCGATCCACATGTCGCCCGCGATGAGCGACGGGCCGATCCGCTTCGGTTCCACTCGCATCTTGAACGCGCGTACGCGGCGGCCCGGCACCAACAGCTGCACCGAATCCGTCACCGCAAACCGGTAGTACTCCACGGCGTCGTCGCCGAGCGGGTGCAGTGCGGCGTGCTCCGGCACGCCCATCAGGCGGATGCTGTCGCCGAGCGCACGAGGGATGAACCATGGTCTGTCCATCACCAGAGCGTCCCGCAATTCCCCTTCCGCATCGCCTTCGATGTCGCCGCCGAACCCCTGCACGATGCGGACGATAGGTGCGGCCACTCGCGCCGCCACCACCTTCACCTTGAGATCATTGGGCGCTCGCCACGCGATCTCGGCAACCGACTCGTGTCGTATCAGCGCGGTCTGTCGGGCAAAGCGGCTGCGACCGGCCGTGGCGGTCAGTCTCGTCCGGATCCGGGCGCGGTAGTCCCGCACCAACGAGTCCTGGCGCACGTGCCTGACGCGGGCACGAGCGTACAGCTCCGCTGTTGCGGCATCCCGAAATGTTGCGGAGTCTGAGGCTTGAGGAGCGGCGAGTGTGACGCTGATCAGGAGGATCGGGACCATCGGCCGCGATCGATCCCATAGGAGCGTAGGCGCCGCCACAGCGTCGTCCGTGAAATGCCCAGTCGGCGAGCGCTCTCGGTGAGCTTTCCACCGGTTGCGTGGAGCGTCTCGACAATGGCATCACGCTCACGCTCGGCGAGGGTGTGCGGCTCGCCGTTGTGTCTCGCAGGAAGGACGACCACATCACACACTTTCGCGCCGTTCAGCGAGACGGGGGACGTGCGTGCCCCGAGCTGCGCCAGCTCACTCGCGACCACGGTCCCACCTCGATTCCAACTGCCGCGAAGCTCGAGCAGCATTTGCCTTGCCGCAGCGTTGGAGTACGCCACCTGGCCGCCAGCATCCAACACCACCACACCCTCGGAGAGTGCCTCCAAGACGGCGCGAGTGATGGGAGAAAGCAGGCCTTCGATTCGATCCGCCATGCGCGCATTCGCTCCCTTTTCTCCTACGCCCTCATCGGAGCGGAGTTTCAGCCCTCTGTTGGGCAACAGCGCTCTCGAAAGGATGCTCCCAGCGCACGCAGCAGGAAATCCCTGGCCACAGGACCAACTCGAGACAAAGGCCTGGCGGATCTCAAACCCACCCATACATATTGACTGATCGGCCAACCGGGTGAGCGCAATGCGGAAACAACGCACGGACAGCGAGAAGTCTCGGGCCCTGATCATCGACGCGGCTCTGGCTTTGGCACGGGAGCGCGGCGCGTCGAGAGTGACGGTTGGGCAGGTCGCCACGGCGAGCGGCTGCGCCAAGGGTCTCGTCCATTACCACTTCAAGACCAAAGCAAGGCTCTGGGTCGCGGTGGCAGACCGGCTGGCCAGCCTGCGCCGAGACCGGTGGACCGTGGTGTTTGACTCGGCAACGCCGACACAGGCCGTGGAGCGTTCCTGGAGTCTACTGGTCAACGAGTCAGCAGACGGAACCATCCGAGCATGGACGTCGCTGTTCGGTTCGGGTTCCTCGCTGCCTGAACAGTTGGCCAGGACGAGTCTTGCCGAGTTTTGCACGGCGCTCGGGGCCGCGGTGAGCGCCATGTTCGAATCTCACGAGGCCCCGCTCAAGATTGGTGCCGCCGAGCTCGGATGGTTCCTGGGGAGTCTGGTCACCGGGGTGGGGTATCTGCTCCTGGCTGGAGCGCCACAGGAGGATCTCGAGCGGGCCTACACCACGGCGTGGCTCGGGGTTCTGTCACTCACCGCGTGAGGTTCACGATCGTCGTCGACGGGGTGGTCGACGCCGCTTTGCCTCGAGCCGCGACAGGGATTCCCGGAGTTCGGCGAGCGAGCTTGCCCGGGCGATCTCACGCCGCCCGCGTACGACGCTGAAGCGAAGGTCCGCCGCGACGCTCGGCAGATCCCGGGGACGGAGCCGCTGTGCCTGCTTCTCGCGGAGCTTGAGCCAAGCCACCACCCGCCCACCCTCGATCGCGTACTCGATCGGCACTCGGTCACCGAACACCCGAGCAGATCCCGGAAGCTGGTCGAGCGGAGCGCGACGCTCCTCTGGCACCATCTCGGCCACATCGAGCGCGAGCGGAGTTTCCAGGAACTCGTCGTAGCTCGCCACATTTCCGAGCTGGACCCGGATGGCATCGACGACGGTCTGCGGTTCCGCCTCCCGAAGCCGTCCTCCCGAGCGCCGCCAGTACTCGGAGAGCCGGGCCCCCGCCCGCGCGACGCTCTGACGATTTGGATGCTTGGTCTTCCCCTGCAGGATCGCCTCCGCCAAGGCGGTCCGCGACCGGTCGGCGAGTTCGGAGGGAAACGGCCCGACGAGCGGCTCCTGCGAGCTGGCGAGCACGAACCCGAAATACTCCGTGGCACGAATCACGGCCAGTCCTTCACTGCGTCGGAATTCCCGGAACTCGACTCTCGGTTCGCTGCGCGCGGCATACCGCTTGACCAACTCGAAGGGGATGTTCGTGCCCTCGACCACGCCCCGCGGGACGCCAAACCGATCGGCGAAGTACCGGACCACACCGGCAACGGCGCCTTGCCGGTCGCAGTTCGAGGAGTCGGAGAGCCGCACGCGTTCGCCGTCGGCCGTTTCCCCGTCGATCACCAGATCGAAGGGCATGATCCTCGCCACCAGGTCCTGAAATCGTTTCACGACGCCCCGGTTCGCCATCGGGAGATCCGCCGGAAGCCGGATCTCGAGCGTGCGGTACACCGACGCCATGCCGAGCGCCACGTCTTCGATCGCCTTGACCAGCACGCCGCGGTCCTCCGCCCATTCGTCGATGCTCTCGTCGAAGAGATGCCGGGGCAGACCGTACACCTCTCCGAGGAGACCGTACTGGTTCACGGCTTCGGCATAGAGGTTGTACGCGGTGAGGGGGTCACTGCCGTACGCCACGATCCCAGTCAGATCGGGCTCGTCCCGCGTCATGCGGTGGAGCGAGTCGACGCTTGCCGCCACGGCCACGTACGGCACCAAGTCGGGGTCGGCATGCACCAGCAGCTCGCCCCACGGGCGCTCCACAGGCATGGCCTCCACATCTCTCCCATACGCGGTGAGCCGGCCGCGGTCGACGATCCCGCGGCTCTCCAGGCGATGGGCCGCCGTGGCGTAGGCCCGACGATCGAGGGGCACGGGCAGATCGAGGTCGGTGAGATCGACGCCCAGCGCGGCGGCGGTCAGTGCGACGCGTTCGCTGTCACCCGCCAATTGGAACCCGGGGGGAACCGGCTCCAGGCTGAAGAAGTCGATATCTCGATCCGTGAGGATATGCACACGACCATTCGGCACCCGTCCGTGAACGCGTCCCGCCATTTGCAGGATCTCGTTCGGACCCAGGTACTGGCGCGTCAGCACATTGCGACCGCGCTGGACGAGGTTGGCGTAGCACGCGTCGTAGATCACGACCGTATCCAGTCCGTGGATGTTGAGCGCCGACTGCCCCGCCTGCGTCATGGCCAAGACGAACGGCTTCTCGACCGTGCCGTCCAGAAACGGCTTGATCACCCGGATCGGCTCACCGCCATGGTAGAACGCCGCGTGCAGCCGACTCCACGAGCCGGCAAGTTCCCGGGCCACGGCCTCGACTTCCGCCCGGGTCGGAAGGAAGACCGCTACGCCGCGTCGTTCCTTCACCGCCCCTCGGACAAACCGCTCGTCGAGGAACTCGAGCGGCTGCACCTGGTGCGTCAGCACGGTCGCCGACAGCGATGGATCGAAGGCACTCGTCTCGAGCACCTCGGCCGAGTTCAGGTAGGCGGCGTAGAAGGATGGATCGACGGTCGCCGACAGCCAGATGAAACGACATCCTACCCGCTTCCCCAGGGCGAGACACAGCTCCAGCTCCGCCGACGTCTGGTGAATCTCGTCCACCACCAGCGTGTCCTGCGGAAGGATCAGCTCGTCCTGAAACCAGCGGCGGGCGATGCCGGTCGTGACGATCACGACATTCCAGGTGGGGGTCTCGGGTGTGGCCTCACGCTCACGATTCACCACACCGATCCGGAGGGGAGTGCCCACGATCTGTTCGGCGATCGAGCGGATTGACAGGGTCTTGCCGGTCCCGGTGCTCGCCACGATCCCGAAGCCGGCCCGGCCGGAAGCGAGGGCTTGAATCTCCTGTCCATGCTCGCGCTCGAGCACGGTCTCGATGTGGAGCCGGCAGGCAAGTTCGATGGTCTCGCAGGCCGCCCGCGTCGGGGCAATGACAACGACCCGGCCCGTGGGGGGCTCCGCGCGGCGATAGGCCTCCCGGTCGGGAGGGAGGTAGTGATCGCGGATCGAAGAACGGGGGCGACCGTCCCCGGGGGAGGTCGGCGGGCCCGGCACCGCCGTCAGGATCCGAGGTGCGCGCGGATCAGCTGCATCACTTCGCCGGGCGCAGCGTGACGGCCCAGTCGCTTCTTCGAGAACAGGAGCTTGCCCTCAACCTGCACTTCGAACACCCCGCCCGATGACTCGATCAGCTTGACACTGGAGTTCGGGTAGGCCTGCTCGATCTCGGCCGCCAAACTGGCGGCCCGTGGTTCATACCCTCACACCCCGCAATACTGAATCGAGACCTGCACGTCCCCTCCTCGGGTTGAGCCCTGGTGCCATCGACGTCGAAAGCTAACGAGCGGCCGCCAACGTGTGCGATAGAACACCGACGTGCCCCACTCGCTCCGGTACCTTAGATTCTGTGCCATGACACCCCGAACAATGCTCCGCGGTGCGCTAACCGCCTGCTTGCTCCTGCTGGCGCCGAGTTTGGCCCACGGGCAGATCCTTGGCCCGGGACAGTTGGAGTTGGGTCTTCTGGGGACGTACACCAAGTACGACGACCAGACCGTCGGTCTGTCCTCCGAGTTCGGGGCTGGCGGCCGGCTGGGGTTCTTCGTCACGCCGTTCCTCTCCGTGGAGGCGCGTGGCGATTTCACGCAGGCCGAAGAGCAGGTGACCGGGCGGGGCGTCGACGTGACGCGCCTCGGTGGCACCCTCTACTATGTCGCTCCGAAGATCGGATTCGGCAGGTTCTATTTGGGGGCCGGGTACACCCATGCGGAGTACCGCGGTGCCGTGGAGACGGGGGACAACGGAGGCCACCTGATCCTCGGCAACGTCGCGTCGCTGGGTGGGCGGACGGCGATCCGGGTGGAAGGGCGGCTCGACTACCTCCCGTCGTCGAAGCTGGTGGCACCGAACGAGAGCGCGCTGAACCTCGGCGCGGCGATGGGTCTGTCGGTGTTCGCCTTCGGCGGGCCGCCACGTGATTCGGACCGCGATGGGGTTGCGAACCGAACCGACGAGTGTCCGGGAACACCGTACGGTGCGGTGGTGGATGGCGTAGGGTGTCCGCTCGATAGCGATGGCGACCTGGTCTTCGACGGGCTCGACAGCTGTCCCGCTACGCCGGCCGGTGCGACGGTCGATCCGGCGGGGTGCCCGAGTGACGCGGACGGCGACTCGGTCATGGACGGGATCGACGTGTGTCCCAATACACCGGCAGGGGCTCTGGTCGATGCCAATGGCTGCCCGACCGACGGCGACGAGGACGGGGTCTTCGACGGCCTGGATCGGTGTCCCGACACGCCGCGGGGGGCAACGGTCGACGCCAACGGCTGTTCCACCGACGGCGACGGGGACGGGGTGTTGGATGGTCTGGATCAGTGCCCGGGTACGCCAACCGGCGTTGCGGTCAACGATGTCGGGTGCCCCACCGACGGCGATGGAGACGGCGTGCCGGACGGACTGGACCAGTGCCCGAACACCCCGGCGGGGCGGCAGGTGGACGACCGCGGCTGCTCGATCATCACCGACGCTGACGGTGACGGCGTTCCCGACACCATCGATCGGTGCCCGGACACCAGGGCCGGTCAGCGCGTCGACTCGATCGGCTGCCCCATCCTGTTCGTGGTGGAGCGGGGCGAGGTTCAGCCGCTAGTTCTGCGCGGCGTGAATTTCGAGATCGGCCGGTCGGCGCTCACGCGTGAATCGTACGTGATCCTCGACGAGGTGGCCGCGTCGTTGCTGGCCCACCCCGACGTGCGGGTGGAGATTGCCGGTCACACCGATATCACCGGCTCACGGGCGCTCAACAGCCGGTTGTCCCTGGAGCGCGCCCAGGCCGTCGAGGTATACCTTGCTCAGAAGGGCGTGGAGCCGGCCCGCATGGTCTCCCGAGGGTACGGCCCCGACGAGCCGATCGCGACCAACGCAACGGCTGCTGGGCGGGCACAGAACCGAAGGGTCGAGTTGCGACGACTGGAGGGTGGCACGCCGTAGGCTGGCTGCGCCCCCCGAGTTTCTCGTGTGGCGACGAGACGGCGCGGGCTTCCCACGTCGTCTCGTAGCGTCTGATACCGCGGCACACACCGAGGAATGAACCGAGGGTCGGAAGTGCGGCTGATGCATCGAATTCACGTGGGCTGGATGATCGGCGTGATGCTGATCGGTGGGACGGGGTACGCTCAGTACCCCGACGACTCCACGTGGCTTCAGCCACTGCATCACGTCGGTCCTCCCCCCGATTACGTCCTGGACCTCGTTCAGCCGCCACTGGCGCGCATCCGCATGCCGGAGCCGCCGGAGGATCGGCGCGAGCCGTGGCACCCGCATCACGCTTCGCGGATCCCGGACTATGCCGAGTCCCTCCAGTCGGGGACGGCGGCAACGATCCCGGTCCCGCCGCCCCCGTACGGGCGGGCGCCGGCCGTGGTGCGAGGCCTGTACATGAACGGGTGGGTGTTCAGTTCCAGCCGGTTCTACGATCTCCTGGCGCTGGTGGACAGCACCGAGATCAATGCGCTCGTCATCGACGTCAAGGACGCGACTGGATACCTGACCTACCGCTCGAGTGTCCCGACCGCGGAGTACATCGGCGCCAACGGCATGTTACGGCTCTCGGACCCGCGACCACGACTGGCCCAGCTCGAAGCCCGCGGGATTCACGCCATCGCCCGGATCGTTGTCGCGCGCGACCCGCTGCTCGCGCGGCGGAAACCGGCCTGGGCCGTTCACGACTCGGCGGGAGGTCTGTGGCACGACGGGCTCGGGGAACCATGGGTCGACGCCTACAACGATTCGGTCTGGATCTACGCGGCGGAGCTCGCGGCCGAGGCAGTCCTCATGGGTTTTCGGGAAATCCAGTTCGACTACGTTCGATTCCCCGACGAGCCGCCGCATCGCCTCGACCGCACGGTGTATCCCGCCCGCCGCCCGGGTCAGAGCAAGCGAGATGCGGTCCGGCGCAATGTCCAACTGCTTCAGCGGCGTGTTGCCGCGTTGGGGGTACCGTTTACGCTGGACGTGTTCGGACTCACCGCGAGCGCCCGCGGGGATCTCGGCATCGGACAGGTGTGGGAGGACCTCGCCACCGCCGCCGATGTGATTCTCCCGATGGTGTACCCCAGCCATTACGCCCGCGGATTCTTTGGGATTCGCAACCCCAATAGAGAGCCGTATATCGTGGTGCGTCGTGCCCTCGAGCATGCCATCACCCGATCGCGGGGCCTCGCGCGACCGGCACGGATTCGACCGTACCTCCAGGCATTCACGATCTATCGGGTGCGCTACTCGGCGGCGGAGGTGCGCGCGCAGATCCAAGCCGTCGAGGATCTCGGGCTCACCGACTGGGTGTTGTGGAATGCTCGAGGGGTGTATCCGGCGGGTGCGCTTCGTCCCAGCGCTCGTTCCTCGATCCGCTCCAGCGAGACGGCGCCAATGCAGGAGGTGCGACCGTTTCGCTGACCAGACGTCCGTCAGCGCGGCGCTGAATCAGATCAGGTCGAGGTCGGCTGCCACGCCGTGATGACGCCCGCGATGGCGCTCGCCGCCGTCGTGTAGGGGCTCGCCAAATAGAGCTGACCCGGACCGGAGCGGCCCGGGAAGTTGCGGTTGATGGCGCTCACCGTGACGGTCTCGCGATCGTACGATACGCCCGGTCCGGCGTTGATGCAGGCACCGCACGACGGCTCGATGAACTCGGCACCCACCGCCCGGAACAGCTCCAGATACCCCAGCTCGTCGCAGTAGCGCTTCACTTCCTGCGATCCACACTGGATGTAGCACTTTACGTCAGGGTGCACGCGCCCCCCGTGCTCGACGGCCTCCCGGAAGACCCGCGCATACATGTCCATATCGGACTTCTTCCCGGCAGTGCATGACCCCGCATACGCGATATCGATCTTCACTGCATCGCCAAGCTCGTTGATGAACAGGCCGTTGCCGGGGTCACCGGGCAGCGCGACCATCGGCTCCAGCGTGTGTGCGTCGATCTCGATGACCGTTTCGAACTCCGCGTCGTGGTCGGAGTACAGCCCGTCGAGGCTGCGTCGCACCGTGGCGGCATTCATCCCCCGCTCACGCACCAGGAATTCCACGGCCTTCTCGTCGGGGCGGATCACGCCCGTAAACGCACCGACTTCGGCCGCCATGTTCGTCATCGTCGCCCGCTCGTCGATCGAGAGCTCCTCCACCGCTTCCCCGGCATACTCCACGATCTTGCCAATCGCCTGACCATTCCGAACGTAGGGATGCCGCAAGACCTGGAGCATGAAGTCCTTCGCCGTCACGTTCTCCGGCCGGCGGCCGCTGACGCGCACCAACACCGACGGCGGTACGGTGATCCGTACATCCTTCGTGAGCCACGAATTGAAGATGGCGGTCGTGCCGACCCCAAAGGCCACGGCACCGATCGCTCCCGCATGCGGGGTGTGGGAATCGGAGCCGATGATCAACTGCCCCGGCAGCGCGTGCTGCTCGAGGATCTTCGAGTGACAGATGGCCTCGGATCCCTGCACCGCCATCCCGGCGCCGAGGCGCGGCAGCTCCCCGTACAGCGTCACCCCCTGCCGGCGCGCGAACTCCTCCTGCTGCGCCTTGAGCTCGAGCGCCACATCCAACAGGCCCTGGGCCTTGCGCTCCTCGGTCATCGCGAGCTCGAGGAACGTGAGGTGGTCGCGAAACAGGAAGACGGAATCGGGATCGACAATCCGCTCGTCCTCGCCCACCGAGTCCCGCCAGAAGATGGCCGCCATCGGGGTGACATACTCATGACTGAACCGGATGTCGGTTCGGACGAACCCTTCGTCACCTGGGGCGACGGCCTGGACGCCCACCTCGTTCCGTGCGAGATCGGTCACCCAGTGGCGCGCAATGATCTTTTCGGCGAGCGTCAGCGGACGGGCGGAGGTCGTGACGGCGGGGACGGACACCTTTCCCTGTATCCGGGCCACGTTGTACTGGAACAACCCCCCGAACTCGATGATGCCCCGAGTGATCTCGCCCTGACCCTCGGTGAACCGGTTGAGCGGGACTTCTTCCCCCCGACGTATCCGATCGATGAGCGAGAAGTCCGTGCTGGTGAGGATGCCGAGGTTCTGGCAGTTCTCCCGGTAGATGCGCTCGATGTTCTCGGCGATGACGAGTTGAATGCCCGCGCACTTCTCCGCGTACGGCGACTGCTCCCGCGACGAGCCCTTGCCTCGGCGCTTGCCGCTCACCGAGCACACGAACCCGCCCGCCTTCACACTCCCGCGCGTAATCGGGAACTCCTCACCCGCCTGGAGCCCCAGGTACGGGAAGTCGCCCAGCGTCTCGTCGTAGTAGTAGCAGATGTACGCCGGCGTGATCTCGTCGGTGGAGATGTTGTCCCGCAACGCGGCAGCCAGCGGCCACGACAGATCCTCACCGCCGAGCTGCCGCCGAATCAGGTCCGGATCGTCGACGAGAAACAGCACGCGCCCGTCGAAGCGGACGCGGTCGGGGCGCTTGGTGAGCGGTCGTGTTTTGAGACTGTCGATCATGGGGCCTCGAAAGTTGACGGTTCCGTTTCCTTCAGGCAAGCGGCGCAGGTACAATTGAAACGATGAGGCGAGAACCCCGGATTTCGGTTGCCCGCCTGCAAGCCGCCGCCCTGGTGTGCGGCATTGGGTGGTTGTGGGCCGCGTCGCTCGCAGCGCAGGTACCTCGACCGGAGTCGGTCGACGTTGTCGGTGTGCTGCGTCCCCCCATCACCGAGAGTTCCGGCGTAGCCGTCAGTCGGCGACACCCCGGCGTTCTCTGGACCCACAACGATTCCGGTGACGGGCCGTTTCTCTATGCGGTCTCGATGGATGGTAGCCTCCTGGCGCGGTTCGAGATCGAAAACGCCCGGGCTGAAGACTGGGAGGACATCGCCCTCGGGCCGTGTCCCCGATCGCGGAAGGCGTGTCTCTATGTCGCCGATACCGGGGACAACCTGCGGCGCCGGGAGCGTGTCCATATCTACATCGTGGTCGAGCCGGAAAACCTCTCCGACACCACTGCCGTGCTGGAGGCTCGCACGATCAGCGTGCGGTATACGGACGGACCCCAGGATGTCGAGGCGCTCGCGATCACACCCAGTGGCGATCTGATGCTCGCAACGAAAGGCCGCTCCGGGCCGATCACGCTGTATCGGGTAAGGCGCGACGACCGCGAAGCGGCATCGTCGCTGCGACTGAGCCCGTGGCGCAGCCTCGATCCGGCGCATCAGCGCCCCATCGGCCACCAGGTGACCGGTGCCGCCGTGTCGCCCGACGGAAGCCGGCTGGTGATTCGGACCTACAGCGAGGTTCTGTTCTTTGCGCTCGACCCCGACAGCGTCACGCCGGCGGGCGGGTGCTGGCTCGGCGGGTGGGAGCAGGGAGAAGCGGTGGACTTTCTGGACGACACGACCCTAGTGCTCACGAGTGAATCCACGTTCGGCCGCTTCGGTCGGATCACGCAGGTGCGGTGCAACCCGTGACGAGGAGCGGGACCATGGAGCACGTGTGCAGACCGTGGGCGATCGCTGCGCTCACCCTCGTGACGGTCGCTCAGCCCAGTTTGGCCCAGGGGTCGGCACAGGCAACGGCTCGACTGGCACGCGCGTTGGCCGCGCCGACGGAGGCGGAGCTCGGTGCCGACGTGCGGTTTCTCGCCGACGACGTCCTCCAGGGGCGCGCGCCGGGGACGTCCGGTGGAGAGGTCGCCGCGCGGTTCATTGCGTCGCGGTTCGCGGCCCTCGGGCTACGGCCGGCCGGAGACGACGGGACGTACTTCCAGCGGTTCGACCTCGTGGCGCTGGAGCCCAGGGCGTCGTTCGTGGTGGGCGGACAGCAGGGTACGACCAGCCTCGAGCCTGGAGTCGACTTCGCGGCGTGGAGCGAGCGCAATGAGGAGGCGACCACGGTCGACGGCGATCTGGTGTTCGTGGGCTACGGCATCGACGCTCCGGATTGGGGGTGGGACGACTACAAGGACGTGCCGGTGGCCGGCAGGATTCTGGTCTTTCTGCTTGGCGACCCCGGAATGGAAGATACGACCCGCTTCCGGGGGAAACGCGGCACGTATTACGGAAGCGTCGATTACAAGCTCGACCAGGCAGCGCGGGTGGGCGCGCACGGTGCCGTCCTCATTCATCGGCAGGCCGACGCGCCGATGGGTTGGGAGGCAACCGTGCACACCTGGGGCGGTGAACGGGTTCGGAGGGTCGGTCCGACAACGACCACCCTGCGGGCGGCAGCCTGGATCACCGAGGCCGCAGTCAAACGCTTCACCGCAACGACAGGACGGGACTTCGACCTGATGGTGCGACGAGCGGCCCAGCAGAGCTTCAGGCCGGTGTCGCTCGGCAGCCACGGCGTGATCAACGTGCGCAATCGCGTGCGCCAGACATCGGCGGCAAACGTCATCGCGTTGCTTTCGGGGAGCGACTCACTCGCGACGAGTGACGTAGTAGTCGTGTCGGCGCACTACGATCACCTGGGCACGGGAATGCCCGAAGGCTCCGATTCCGTGCACAACGGCGCCGAAGACAACGCTTCCGGAACCGCGGCCCTGCTGGGCGTGGCCCAGGGCCTCGTTGCGGCTGACGGGGGACTGCAGCGCTCGGTCCTCCTGCTCGCCACGGCCGCCACCGAGAGCGGACGGATCGGCAGCGAGGAGTTCCTCCGACGTACCGCGATTCCCGCGGAAGGCATCGTGGCTGTGCTCAACTTCGACCGAGCGAACCTGCGGGGACCCACCCAGGACGTGACCGGCGTGGGTGCGGAGGAGTCGAGCCTCGAGGTTGCGGTGAGGCAGGCAGCCGGCGCAGAAGGCTTGACCCTCACCCCGGCTTCGCCGCGATCGGCGACCGAGGCTTACGCGCTCGATCCACTGTCCTTCGCGAAATCCGGTATACCGGGCCTGACGCTCCGCGCGGGCTTGGTGTTTCGGGGCCGCCCCGAATCCTGGGGCGCGGATCGGGAGGCCGAGTACCTGAGCAACCGGTTTCACCGCCCCTCCGATGCCGTGGATCAGGAGACACGTTACGATGGCCTTCGCGAGCAGGTGCGCGTCGCACTCCGGCTGGTGTGGACGTTGGCGACCGGAACCGGGTTTCCCAAGTGGAAGCCAGACGCGGAGTTCCGTGCGGCAGGCGAACGTCTGGAACTACGGCGACTCCGCGCGACCCAGCGGCGGCCTGTACCGTAGGCATCGCGGAGTACTGGCCGAACAGAGGGAACTTGGGTATGTTCTCGCCCACCGTTTTCGGCTCCGGCTCTTTTTTGAAGGAGTTCGTCCCCTGGAGCTGCCCACAACTCATCGAGTTCCAGTCACCTGGCTCCGCCAGCACGCCTGTGCTCCAATCCGTTGGAGGACGGTCCGCGAAATCCTCCCACCTGGTTCGGCCAGCCCGGCGGACATCGAGCTGCTGAAGGAGGAACTCCTTCAGTACAAGAGAGTTGCGCAGACAGTCCGGAAGCAGAAGGCCACCGGTATCTGGGGCAAGAACATCTTGGGGTTGGCCGCATCGAAGTCACAGGGTCTCGCCGATGTCGGGACAGTGGCGCAATACCGCCATTTAGTAGAGCTCGGACTCCCAAGCGATGACCCCACCCTGCGGCTCGCGGACCGAACGCTGTTCCGCCTACTGTCCCGCGACACGGACCCGGCGCTGCTGTTCGAATACCAGAAGAGCGCCAAGACAAACCCATCCCTGGCACTCTGGGCACGGGAGTTCCTGCGCGAAGGGGCAACGGCGGCGCTCTCACATGCTGGTCACATCGAGGATCCGCGGGTGCGCGGCGCCGCGCACCGCATCGCCACCAACATCTCCCGCCACCTCCGGAGCGAACTGTCGGAGAAGCCCATCATCCGCAAGGGCTCGCGCAACATCCTGCACCCCGACGCGTATCCGCCAAGCCTCTTCGCGGTGACGATCGTGGCCTACATGCCGAGCCTCAAACGGGAGCGCGCAGGGTTCGTGGAGCGTCTCGGCCATTATCTGGGGCAGGCGGCGACGAAACGCACTTGGGTGATCCAGGCGGGCCGCAAGGTGATCCAGCCCACGTACCATTTCCTGGGCGACCCACTCAAGGCGGATTCGGGCGGCCATCCGAAGGACCTGCCCTTTGCCCTTCATTGGATCGAACTGCTGGTGCGCATGGGCGCTTTGGAGTCCTCGGCCACTGCTCAACGGATCCTGGCGCGACTCTACCGTGACTGCGACGCGGAAGGTGTCTGGAGCCCCAGGAACCTGCGGTCCATCCCACGGAGCAGCTCCAAGCTCGCGGACTTCGCCTTCCCGCTGGAGTTGGACGGCAAGACCCTGGAGCGGCGGCGCGCCGACGTGACGTTCCGGCTGGCGCTGATCGCCAAGCTCGCGGGCATGGAGATCGACTACGCCTGATCTAGCTCGAAGTCGACTCTTGTAGAGCCTCAGGAATCGGGCTACGTTAGGAGTAGCAACCGCTACTCCCTATGCAATCCGTAGATTTGACGGACTTCGGCTTCACGCCGACTGAGACCCAGGCCTACCTGGCCCTCGTGGAGGCGGGCCCGTCGTCGGGCTACGCCCTGGCCAAACGGTTGTCCGTCGCCCGGGCCAACGCTTACCAGGCTCTCAACGGGCTGGTGACGAAGGAGGCTGCCGTGGTCGTGGATCGGGACCCCACGATCTTCCGTGCCGTGGCCCCACCCACCCTGCTGGCGCGCATCACCAGGGACCAGTCGGCACGTCTCGACCTCCTGGAACGGGCACTGACACGGCTCGGGACGGCCGGGGAGCCGGCAGTTGTGCCATTTCGGGGCACCGCCGAACTCGAGGCGCTGGCGCTGCGCACAGCCGTCAGGGCCCCCACAGTCTCGTGCTTCGCTCCGCCCGAGCTGCTGCGCTCACTGGCGCCCATTTGGCGAGCGCGGGCCGCAAACGACCGTCCCACAGCGCTGTACGCGATTGGGGAACCATCCGATCCGCTGCCGTTTACCCTCCAACGCCAGCTCCCGACGGCTCAGGTGACGGAACGATTCGGAGGCGAGATTGCCGGATTGCTCACCGACGCCGCCGGCATCCTCGTGAGACTCGACCTGGACGCCGTCGAAGGATTCTGGTTCTCGGACCCCCTTCTCCTGGGCACACTGCGGGCGGCGCTCACGGCGCTCACTCCATGACATCTTGACAGCCCGACTCAAGCGGCCCAATATGGGAGCAAACTCAACCAACCGGTTGGTTGATAATGGACTCTTCTCGCCAACGTATTGAGAGCGCTGCGCTTGAGGAGTTTGCCGTGTACGGGTTTCACGGCGCTCGAGTGCAGCGTATTGCCCACAAGGCGGCTGGCGTCAACAAGCAGCTGATCTATCACCACTTCGGTTCAAAACGGCAGATCCACGGGCACTGTCTGCGCCTGGCGGCGCAGCAGATCAGCCCCGCGACGGAGCGAAAACGTCGCTCTGTCGCCCCTCCGGATGAGGAGCTCCGCAGGGTTCTCCGGGTTGTGGCCCAGCAGGTCCGCGCCCATCCGAACCTGGTGCGGACAGCCCTGCTTGCCGCGCTCGACCAACGTCAGGATGGGACGGAAGACCTCTCCCGGGCCACGCTCGCGCTGTCCCAACGCATTGCCGCCGAGGTGTCCAGGGGGCAGGGTCTTGGCTTCTTCCGTGACGATGCCGATCCGGAGGACTGCGGCCGGAACGCGGCGGTGCTGCTCCTGGGGTGGGTCGCGCTTGACGGGGTCCTCGCGAGCGACACGAAGGTCAGTTCAGCCGACCCGGCGTGGGTCGATTCAGTAATCGCCCTGCTCGGCCGATCGCTCACGTGGTGACGTGGCGCGCGAGCCTAGGGGGCCGTTGGCTGGAGCTCCGTATCCTCGGTCTGTACGGCGTATTCGACGCCGTCGGGCCGACGCAGGGCGATCTTCAACACGGTCCGCAGATCGTCCGCCGGCTCCACGTTGATCCGC
>JABAOD010000597.1_pt3 | contig 20714 bp, 22 predicted proteins | sample 7062151 | NCBI WGS metagenome assembly JABAOD01 (sample SAMN14538626, study PRJNA623070) | marine sediment metagenome | biome: marine biome [ENVO:00000428]; feature: marine pelagic biome [ENVO:01000023]; material: deep marine sediment [ENVO:00002113] | place: India: Gulf of Khambhat ... | reverse complement strand
CGCCATCGCCTGGCATCATACAGCCAGGAGAGCACCCGTTATGCGAACTACAGTCGGGATCGATTCGGCAGGGAAATCACAGTCATTAAACCACTTTTCTGGTCCGAGGATTCAGCTCCCTATCAGGAGTGGAAACAAGCGATGGAGGCTGCGGAGTTACACTATATGCAACTCACAGACCTGGGGGCCACGCCCCAAGAGGCCAGAAGCGTCCTCCCCAGTTCTCTGAAAACGGAAGTCGTCATGACATGCAATCTCCGTGAGTGGCGACATATTCTCCAGCTTCGATGTAGTTCCCGGGCCCATCCACAGATCAGAGAATTGATGATTCCCCTTCTCAAAGAATTCCACAAAAGAATCCCGGTCCTTTTTGACGATCTCTATGAACGCTTTGTTGGAAGCGAAGCGTGTTGAATATGGGTCGGATTGAACGCTTCTAATCTCTCGCAGAGCGCACAGAGAACGCAGAGAGAGCCTGCTCTGGATTGGACTGAGTTTAATCCAGAGCAGAGCACTTTGGATCAATTCTTTGTGGCTTCTTTACACAGGGACCTGAAAAAGATAAGATGTCCACGCTTCTCACACCCAGATATCGATTGCAGGACGCAATGGCGAGAGCAGTCTCAAAAACCGTGACCTTCGACTTCCAGGAGCATAAGCTCGCTAACGGGCTCGAGGTGCTGGCTTTATATGATCCGAGCCCTCCTATTGTGAGCTTCCAGATACATTTTGCCGCTGGCTCTCGAAACGAAAGGCCTGGAATCACCGGGATCAGTCACCTATTCGAGCATATGATGTTTCGGGGCTCCAGGGAACTTGGTCCAGAGGAGTTTTCGAGGATCATTCAAGCAAATGGCGGTCATACCAACGCCTTTACCACCACTGACAATACCTCCTACTATGAGAATCTTCCTGCAGGGAAACTTGAACTTGCCATGCACTTGGAAGCCGAGAGGCTTGAGAATCTAAGGATTACACAGGACAACTTGGCCACGGAACGGGAGGTCGTTCGAAGTGAAAGGAAGTATCGAACCGTAAACAGTCCATTTGGGCTGATTATGGAAGAGCTTTTCGCTACAGCCTTTCACATCCATCCGTATCGATGGCCTGTGGTCGGATGGGATCAAGACTTGAGGAGTCTGACTCTGGAGGACTGTCTGGAGTACTATCGAATACACTATGCTCCAAACAACGCGGTTGTGGTGATTGTGGGAGAGGTCAAGCCTGATCACGCCTTCTCGCTTGTGGAAAAGCATTTTGGTCACCTCTCTTCTCAGCCGGAACCTGCATTCATTCACGGCGAAGAACTCCCCCAGCGGGGTGAGAGACGGGTCCTTTACAAGAAGGTCGCACAGTCCCCGGCTGTTTTTGCAGGGTTCCATATTCCCGGGATCGCCAACTCGGACATCTTTCCGCTTCTCCTTCTCGCCTCCGTTCTTTCTCATGGGAGGTCCTCCCGGTTTTATCGGAAGTTCATCAAAACAGGGAGAGCCGTTGAGGCAGAGGCCGATCTCGGGTCTCCGCCATTCCTAACGATGGACCCTGGACTCCTCGTCATCTCGGTTACAGCTTCCCCTCAGGAGGATATCAAGCGATTGGAGCAAGACCTCTGGAAGGAGATCGATCTGGTGCAAAGCCATCCTGTAGAGGTTGCAGAGTTGGAAAAGGGCAAAAAAAAGCTTCGGTCATCCTATCTGATGAGTCTTCAAACCCACTTTTACCGAGGAATTATGGCAGGAATTTATCGGATTCGGGCGGGAGATTTTCGATGGATCAACAGAGTCGAGTCGACCTATCAGTCCGTCACCGTTCAGGATATCATGGATGTGGCTCGAAAGTATCTGAATGAGGACAACCGGTCGGTTGTTCGCTTGGTTCCGGTTCCTCCAGAGGAGAGTCAAAAGTGGGGAGAATACGAATAATAAAGCAGGGGCCGGCAGTCAGTATTCAGCTGATCCCTGGTAGCTGACAGCCTGGAACTCGAGAGAATAAAATGGTTTCGATCAAGCTTCCCAAAATCGAAACGCGCACCCTCAGAAATGGGGTGAGGGTTCTCGCTGTAAAAGCCCCAGCACTTCCTCTGGTTCGTCTTGTGCTGATGGTAAAGAGGGGTGCCGAATGGGATGAGGATGGCAAGGCTGGCCAGGCCGATCTCACCTGTGAGATGGTCACTCTGGGGACCCAGAGCCGTTCCAGCCAACAAATCGCTCTCGAAATCGATTCTCTCGGCGCCCAGCTCGGTTTCTATTCCGGTTGGGACGCGAGTTTCTTTGAGGTCGAAGGCCTCGCTGATGACTTAAAGTCTCTTCTCGAGATTGTTTCCGACTTCATCCTGCGACCGACTTTCCCAAAACGTGAATTCGACCAGCTCAAAGGACGGCGAATCGCCCGGCTCATCCAGGATCAAGATGAATCAGAGGTTGTGGCGGACCAACAGTTTGCGCAACTGGTCTTCGGGGGGACCCCTTATGGTCATCCACGGCGGGGTACGGTCGGTTCCGTGAAGGCACTCTCTGTTGAGGACCTTCGGACCTTTTACAAACGCCACTTTCTGGCTGATCATTGCACTCTCTTCATCGTGGGAGACATCGATTTTGAAGACACTTTCGAGGTTGCAGAAGAGTTCCTGGGTACGATGAAGAAGGGTCCAGATAGTCCTGATCTTCAAGCGTTCTCAATCCCTAAGAGAAGGAATCGCCAGGTTCGAATCATCCACCGCCCGGACCTTACCCAAAGCCAGATTCGGATGGGACACCCAGCGATACGACGCACCAGCCCGGACTATGATGTCTTTCAGGTTGCAAACTACATCCTTGGCGGAGGTGGTTTTTCTTCCCGCCTCATGGAGAAGGTTCGCTCTCAACTCGGATATACCTACGGGATTTCCAGCCGATTTAGGGGACGGAAAAACCCTGGGCCCTTCGTGATTTCAACCTTTACCCCAAATGAGAACACCGTTGCGGTCGTGGACGAAGTCCTTTCCGTAGTCGAGATGTTCATTCATGAGGGCGTGACTTCACAAGAACTGGAGGAGGCACAGAATTTCTATCTGGGGAGCTATCCTTTCAGATTCGAGACGCCTCGCAAGATCGCCCAGGAGATTCTCGAAGTGGAATTGTACGGACTGGGTCTTCAGAGCCTCACCGATTACCCTCGGAGAATCTCAAAGATCACTGAGACGGGGATCTTGAAGGTGACCAGACGCCATATCTTTCCCAAATCTTTTGCGGTGGTGATTGTGGGAAATTGCGAGGTCTTCAGGAAAGCGGTGGAGAAGGTGGGGCCTGTCAAATTCACTGATTTCCAGAACCTAGTGGCAGGAAGCTGAACGTCACCGGGCTCTCGCTCCCTAGTTTGACACCAAGGCCTTCAACGTTGGCCACGGGCGACCACTGTATGGCATGTCTGTGATATTTGGTTCAGCCATTCTCGAAATACGATCAGGCGGACCAAACCCCTGAAGAGGTTTTCCTCAAAGCCCCCCAGACCACGAGTAGCAACTTCTCCGTATTAAAGGGTTTGAGGACATAATCGTAAGCCCCCGCCTCCAGAGCCTGAATCCCATTATCAACCGTTCCGCAACCTGTCAGGACGATCACGGGAAACGCTTTTTTCAACTGGAGCGTCAGTCTCAGGAGTTCGAGTCCGTCCATTTCAGGCATTTTCATGTCGGTGATCATGAGATCGAAGTGTTCAGCACCATTGAGAAGGTTCATCGCCTGTTTTCCGTTTTCTGCTGTCGTCACGTCGAAGCCCGCGAACATCAGAAGGTCTCGAACGATCCGAGCAACCTGAGGCTCATCATCCACTACGAGTATTCTTGCTTTTGATTTGCTGATGTTTTTATTCTCCATCGTCTTCGTGAGCATCTGCTCAATCGACATACGTTTGCCCGCGCTGTCTCTCTGGACTTGTCCCACTCTCCCACCTCCCTTCCTCGAATAAAGAAGAAACTTCGGAAGCGATGAGGCCATCATCCCCCTCGCTTTTGGTCTTTCGGAAGTTGAAGTTCACGTCGAACCTTCGATCCATCTCATTCAATTCTCGGCCCTTACCGAGCAATTTCTATACCATGGTGATTGAATCGAGGGTGAGCAATAGGCTATTGATTTTAGGTGGGTTTTATCAAGATTTGTATTCCAAAATAGGCCTTCAGGAGAATTGAATCTCGTGACTTGACAAAAATTGTTACCGAAACAGACAGAATCTGCACGAGGCCCCAAGCCCTTTGATACAGAATCCCGGACAGACGGGGGAGCCTCAAAAATTCATGGTGAATCATGAAGGACTTCCGGGTTTGGCGGATTCGTTCCACCAGTTTTCCAGGCTTGAACCTAGCGGACCATCCTGATCCTTTGGGGCAGATTGGTTGGATTGATACGAAGCGTATAGCGGCAAGAGATGAAGAGGCAAACCGCACCCGTTATAGGGCGGTCGTCACGGAAAATGGAAAGACATTTTGTCACTATACGCCGGTGATTTTACCTTTCATACGGGCCGGGTCTGCCAAGGTCCCCAAAAGTGATTGGCCTGACCACGAACGCGAAAAAGCAATCGACTCGGTCTATTCCTTTTTCCCCGAGAAGAACCCTCGCTTCTTCTTCCCTTTGCCCGCCTCAGTCTGAGGTTCAGACAGCTCGGCGAATTCCTCAAGAAGATCCTTCTGTCGCTTGCTCAATCGGGTCGGCGTCTTGACCACCACTTGGATAATCTGGTCTCCCCGTCCGCCTCCTCTGAGATGTTTGACTCCGCCTCCGCGTAAGCGGAAGACTTCCCCAGATTGTGTTCCTGAGGGAATTTCGAGGGGCTCAGTCCCTTCCAGCGTGGGGATCTCGATGCGGGTTCCGAGGGCGGCTTGCGGAAAGGAGATCGGAATCTGGCAATAGATATTGTCTCCCTCTCTTTCAAAAAACTCATGAGGCTCGATGTGGATCACGACGAAGAGATCTCCCGGCGGTCCTCCCTGAAGGCCTGGTTCCCCCTCGCCCTGAACCCTCAACCTCGAGCCAGTATCTACGCCTCCGGGTATGGTGAGGTGGATTTTCTTATTCTTTTTGACTCTCCCGGTGCCTCGGCATTCCTTGCACGGATGAGCGATAAAACTTCCCTCTCCTGCGCAATGGCTGCAAGTCGTGCTGATCGTTAGAAAACCCTGGGAGTGTGTAACCTGTCCTGTTCCATGGCAATAGGGGCATTCGGAGGGTGAGGTACCAGAAGCAGCCCGTGTGCCACGACAGGCCGAGCAGGTTTCGTTTCTCGGAACCTCGATTTCGTTTTCCGTGCCGAATGCTGCTTCCTCAAAGCTGATCGTCAAATCATAGCGCAGATCAACTCCGGGCTGAGCATAGGTATGCCTTCTTCGACGTCCGCCCGTTCCAAACCCGAAAAAGTCTTCGAATATATCACTGAAGCTCGAGAATATGTCTTCAAAACCCCGAAAGCCTGTGAATCCCGCGCCCTTCAATCCCTCATGACCATAAAGGTCATAGAGCTCCTTTTTCTGCGGGTCCCTCAGGACTTCATACGCTTCAGCGGCCTCTTTGAATTTCTCTTCGGCTTCCCTATCACCTGGATTCCGGTCGGGATGGTACTGGAGGGCCAATTTTCGGTAGGCCTTTTTGATTTCATCCTCGGTTGTGTTTCGTGAGACACCTAGGATCTCATAGTAGTCTCTTTTTGCCATGAGCGAGTATTCTGAGAGAGAGATGAAGCGGGTTTGATAGAAACAAGGCGGGCCAGTTGAGATCTGGCCCACCCTATTTTCAATGCTTCACGGGTCCTCCTCGGACTAGTACATTCCACCACCGGGAGGCATCGGAGGCATAGGGGCCTTCTTCTCGGGTTTCTCAGCCACAACCGCCTGTGTGGTGATCATCAGGGACGCCACACTCGCGGCGTTCTGTAGTGCCAGCCGGACCACCTTAGTCGGATCGATGATTCCGGCTTTGACCAGGTCGGTATACTCTTCTTTGGCAGCATCGAACCCGAAAGCGCCTTTCTCCTTCTTCAGCCTCTCGACGACCACCGATCCTTCAAGACCGGCATTCTCAACGATCATCTTGGCCGGCTCTTCCAGGGCTTTCTTGACAATATTGACACCGATCTGACGGTCAGGGTCATCTGCTTTTAGCTTGTCGAGAGCGTCCAGACATCTCAGGTAGGCCACCCCACCACCGGGGACTATTCCCTCTTCAACAGCGGCCCGGGTGGCATTCAGCGCGTCTTCGACGCGGGCCTTCTTCTCTTTCATCTCCGTTTCTGTCGCCGCGCCAACGTTGATCACTGCCACGCCACCAACGAGTTTGGCCAATCTCTCTTGGAGCTTTTCCCGATCATAGTCGGAGGTCGTTTCTTCGACCTGTGTCCGGATCTGTTTAACCCTTCCCTCCAGGGCCGATTTCTCTCCTCTTCCCTCGACGATCGTTGTATTCTCTTTATCAATCGTAATCCGTTTGGCTTGACCCAGGTCGGTCATTGTGATGTTCTCGAGCTTTACGCCAATGTCCTCTGAGATTACGCGGCCACCGGTTAGAATACCGATGTCTTCCAGCATGGCCTTCCTTCGGTCTCCGAAACCAGGAGCCTTGACTGCTGCACATTTCAGAGTTCCACGAATTTTGTTGACCACGAGGGTCGCCAGGGCCTCGCCCTCTACGTCTTCAGCAATGATCAGCAAGGGTTTACCCGATTTGGCGATCTGTTCCAGAATCGGGAGGAGATCCTTCATATTGCTGATTTTCTTCTCGTGGAGCAGAAGGTACGCCTCATCCAGTTCGGTAACCATCTTTTCCGGGTCTGTGACAAAATAGGGCGAAAGATAACCGCGATCAAACTGCATCCCCTCAACGATGTCCAGACTTGTCTCCATGGCCTTGGCCTCTTCGACCGTGATCACCCCTTCTTTTCCGACCTTGTTCATGGCCTCGGCAATGACATTTCCGATCGTTTCATCGTTGTTGGCTGAGATCGTACCCACCTGGCTGATCTCCCTCTGTTCTTTTGTCGGCTTGCTTAGCTTCTTGAGTTCCTGGACGACTGCTTCAACCGCGTGATCGATACCCCGCTTCACGTCCATCGGGTTGGCCCCTGCGGCAACAACCTTGTACCCCTCTCGGTAGATCGCCTGGGCCAGAACGGTGGCCGTTGTGGTTCCGTCGCCGGCGGTGTCGCTGGTCTTGCTGGCTACCTCCTTGACCATCTGGGCTCCCATATTCTCGAACTTGTTCTCCAATTCTACTTCTTTGGCCACAGTCACACCGTCTTTGGTCACGGTAGGTGATCCAAAGGATTTTTCGAGGATCACGTTCCTCCCCTTGGGACCGAGAGTTGCCTTGACTGCGTTGGTCAGGATGTTGACGCCCTCAAGGATCTCAGTCCTTGCGTCTTGATCGAATTTGAGTTCTTTTGCTGCCATCGTCAATCCTCCATTTCCTTATTAAAGAGTTAGATCATTTCTCAATTACGCCAAGAATGTCGTCTTCCCTCATGATGAGGTGCTCTTCCCCCTCAACCTTTATCTCCGTCCCGGCATATTTGCCAAAGAGAATCCTATCGCCTTTCTTCACATCAAGAGGCTGCACCTTGCCATCTTCTCTTACTTTTCCTTTGCCAACAGCGATGACCTTCCCCTCGATGGGCTTTTCTTTGGCCGTATCAGGAATGATGATGCCCCCCTTGGTTTTTTCCTCTTCTTCAACGCGTCTTACAATCACACGATCCTGCAATGGCCTGATTTTCATCTCCTCTATCTCCTTTCTAATATTGTAATTTTAGTGACGTTCCTAGATGGTTGAATGGTCGAAAAGCTAATCATCACCATGCCAATTGTCAAGCTTTCAGGGTCACAAATCCTTGTATCCGGCCTTCTTGTAATTATCGAGGGCCCGCGTTTTCAGATCTTTTCGCTTGGTTTTTTCCGCCTCTTTATCTGCCAATTCCGCCGCGTGGCTGTACATACCTTTTCTTTCGTAATCCCGGATCTGATCCTCGACAGGGTTCCGTCCCCCGTCCCCTATTCGAAAGTTCGGGGCGGAATAAACCCGTACAACGCGGGCGTGGCAATGCGGGCAGAACTTCAGAGGGCCTTCATCGATACCCTGAATGAACTCGACCCCTGTCTGGCATTGATCACAGCCCTTTTCGCCGTCGATAACCCTGTACTCGTATATCGGCATAACGGCAAGGATCGGGTTGAGCGATGGGTTTACATGTTTCGCCTAACCGGAAACTAATCACCCTGCTTCGTTTTGTCAAGAAAACCGGACACTTTTATCAGTTTGATCGAACCACTGATCAGTCAGTTGTCAGAGTCCATCTGAGTTTTGAAAAGGGATGGTCTACACGATTTGGATCCTTCACGGGTGAATTTGACAGACCTGGATCAATTAATATAGCATGGTAAATTGACCTACTTATCTGGGGAAATCTATTGATTCTCAAAGTAATTCTACTTGGCGTTTTCCTCATTCTATCCGGGTTTTTTTCAGGCTCCGAGACTGCCCTGTTCAGTCTGGGCCATGGCAAGTTGAGAGGATTTGCGAGGAGCAAAGTACCGAAAAAGCGGCTTATTGCCAAGATGATGAAAAATCCCGTTCGTCTTCTCGCGGCCCTACTTCTTGGGAATATTTTCGTAAACATCGCTGCCGCCAGTCTCGGAGAAAATATTGTTTCGACGTTTCTGAGAGAAAGAGGGGCCATTGCCCTGTCTACGCTGGCTATGACCTTTCTGATTCTCGCCTTTGGGGAGATCACCCCAAAAACGATTGCAGTTCAGCGATCCGAAACTGTTGCATTGTGGGTCAGTAAGCCTTTAGATATTTTTTCGTCCGCCATTAGTCCCATACGCCGCGTGTTGAGGAGGACAACCGAGTTTTTTCTGGCACTTTTAGGCGTGAAGACGATTGAGAGGGACGAGGGGCCGTCAGAGGGCGAGCTCAGGACTCTGGTAGACATTGGGTTCAGCGAGGGCGTCGTCAACCGTTTGGAAAGGGAGATCATTCACAAGGTCTTCTCCTTTCATGACAAGATTGTCCAGCAGGTCATGACGCCCAGAGTTCAGGTGGTGAGCCTCTCTGTTGATATACCGCCCCAACAAGCGCTCGGCCTTCTCAAAGGTCGTCGACTTTCCCGGGCCCCGGTGTACGAGGGCAAAGAGGATCATATTATCGGTATCCTCTACATCAAGGATTTCATTCAAATGGCAGAGGTTGGCTCCCTCAGGGACCTCGTCCGTCCTGCCCAGTTCGTTCCAGAAACTCGGCGGATTGATACCCTCTTCCATGAATTCAGAACCAGGAGACATCATTTTTCAGTGGTCATTGACGAGTATGGCGTCTTTTGTGGGATTGTCACCATGGACGACCTCCTAGAGGAAGTCGTGGGCGAATCATTTGCCGCGGTACCCAGAAAGGATCTTTTCAAAAGAATCGGCCGAAGTGCTGCCTTGGTCAAGGGCGTCATGGAACTTGAGATGTTCAACCGAAAGATGGGGACCAAACTCGCTGATCCGGAAGTCCAAAGTATCGGAGGCTATGTGATCAGTCGACTGGGAAGAATTCCAGAGGCGAAAGAACGGCTGAGGATTGGGGATCTCCAGTTTGAGATTATCAAGGCTGAGCCTAACCGGATCATCAGGATGCTGGTCAAAAAGGTTTCAAGAACAAGGGCAGGGGCAAGGGAATGATCCATGTGATTCTCATCCTATGCTGTGTGGTCGGTTCCGGCTTCTTCTCCGGCGCTGAGACAGCCATAATTTCTGCCAGTAGAATAAAGGTCCGACATCTCGCCAGCGTGGGGAACAAAAACGCCCAGACTATCGAGAAATTTCTGGCAAGACCGGAGCAGATCTTATCGGTAATGCTTGTCGGTACGAACATCTTTGTGGTCCTCGGTTCGATCCTCGCTGCGACTTATGCGATATCGCTTGTCCGTGAGCAGGAGGAACTCGGCATGGCGATTGCCACGATTGTCATGACCCCCATTATGCTCATCTTCGGAGAAACCCTCCCCAAGGCTTTTTTCTATCAGCATGCCAATTGGATCGTTTTGAGAATTGTCCCATTGTTGCACGTCTCTTCCATCCTCTTCTATCCTATCGTACAGATCTGTTCGCTTCCGGCGAGAGCGATGGTGCTGATCATCGGCGACCGTGACAAGGTGAAAAACCCTTTCGTCACTCGGGAGGAACTCAAATTGTTGATCATGGGTGCCCATAGCGAGCTAAATGTCCACGAACAAGAGATGATCAGTCATTTGTTCAAATTCAGCGAAACCGTGGCGAGGTCTATCATGGTTCCCCTGGAGAAGGTCGAGGCCGCCAATGTGCGGGGAACCGCAGCCGATGCGATGAGTCTCATCAGGGAAAGCGGTCACTCTCGGCTTCCCCTCTACGAGGGACGGATTGACAATATCGTTGGATATGTGGCGGTCCAGGATGTTGTGGGCGTGAATTCCAGTCTACCCCTCTACCGAGTCAGGCGTTCGGTGATTTTCGTCCCTGAGAGTAAGAGCATTTCCGGTCTTCTCGTTCATCTGAAGCAGGTTGGACAGCACATGGCCATGGTTGTCAACAAGTATCGGCGTGTATCCGGACTGGTGACGCTTGAGGATATTGTGGAGGAGATCGTGGGGGAGATCGAGGATGAATATGATGCTTCCCCGACTCGGGAATAGCACAAAGGGGAATGCGTTTTCCGCTAACGCCACGCTTATATTCCCTTACCAAAAGGCTCGGCATATCCAGTCAATTCCACGTACCCGACTCCAGAAACAGCCTCTCCTCCATACCTACCACGGACCCTGACGCTCCCCTCCCAGTAGGTAACACGAGTCGACTTTTGGGTGGTGAGCTCCTGATCGGGTACAGCTGGGATCACCGTGAGCTCGATACTGGAGCTAGGGACACGGATTCTCCACCTGGCAGGGTAAAGGGTCCCCGTTTTCCTGCTTTTCCAATCCCTCAATACCTGGATGTCGAATTCTTCCAAACGAAGATGCCGCGATGTGCCATCCGCAAAAGTCAGGGTTCCGCTGGAATTGGGATCAGGTTTGCCATTTTCCTGTCGAATGACGTAGAGCATCAGTTCCGTGTTGTTTTCGAGCTGGACGCTGAACCAGTCCCAGCCAACCTGATAGTCTCGCAGTTGGCTCGATCCAAACTCATGGTCCATCCAGCTTAGGCCCTCCACCTCGAAGGTTTTCCCATTCAGCGTCAGATCGCCACGCGTGCTCATTCGTGTTATGGAATAGTAATGGGAGGCGTATCCTTCACCTTCGGCCTTCTGGCTCACACCGTCTAGGCCGTTGACAACGGGAGGTTTCAAAGGTGTCAGTCGAAATCGAATTCCCAAGGAGGGGTCGCGCGCCTCGAGGAGATGGTCTTTCCCCTCCCCTTTCAGGGACCAGTTTTCCACCCAAACACGCAATTGGTCTGTCGCGGCCCCGGCCTGTCCTAAAGCACCTCGGCTGATTTTCTCTCTGAAAGTAAAGGTCTTCCTATCCTCGTCGGTCAAGGCGAAATGGGCAAAGAAGATGTTACTGAGCGCCCAACGAGATTTTTCAGTTCCCTTTTGTTTGAGAGCCGTTCTGAAAAAGGTGAGTTGGTAGCCAAAAGATCTTCCATCTTGTGACTTCAGGTGGCCGGTATAGTACCACCACTCGGTTTGATACTCAGGATGGGAATAATGATCCTGGGGAAACCCAAAAATTCTGCCCGGCAGAGCTCTTCGAAATTCCTCTGCAATAGCGGGTGCGGTCGCAAAATGAGCGAAGCAAAGAGATAGCAACCATAGTCTCTTTCGGATTTTCATTTTCGTCACTCCATTTTCACCGCTTCAGCAACCTGCTTCTTGGCTGCTATATGGGCCGGAATTAGGCCGGCAAGAAAGGCAGCAGCAATGACGAGTACAATGGACTGAATAAACACGGAAGGGATGGGGAAGAACTGGATCGTCCACCCGAAGGACTGCTTGTTGATGACGTAGATCAGAACCAGGGAGAGAAGGATGCCACTCGCTGACCCGAGGAAAAAACTGACCATCCCCATAAGTTGGGCTTCCAGCAAGGTCATCTTCTGAATCTGTCTTTTGAAGGTTCCGATGGCCCGGAGGATTCCAAAATCTCTTTCCCTCTCGATGACAAGAGCCAGCATGGAATTCACGATCCCGAGAATAGCCACGATGAAGGCGATCACTTTCAATGCATGGGCAATGGCGAAGGTCTGGTCGAAGATCTGAAGGATTTCGTTTCTCAATTCTCGGTTCGAGACGGCCAGTATCGGGTATTTATGGGAAAAACGCCTGACCAGCTCCGTCCGGACCGTCTCGAGGCGAGTCGTATCTCTCAAGAAGAGGGCGACTCGGTTGATGCGTGAGTCGTCCCAGATTCTGCGATATACATCGAGATCGATGATGATCATGCCGTTTTCGGTGGTATAGTCGAAGAATACCGCTGCAATCCTGAAGGTCTTTGGACCTCGGGGGGTCTGGAGGAAAAGATTCTCCCCCTCCTTCACCCCAAACTTCAGGGAGAATGTTTCGGAGACGATCAATTCACTGCCTTGTGTCACCCTTTCGATGATCCGCGTTTCATCTCCTCGGACAAAGGTGAGACGATTTTGATGGAAAAGAACGGGTGTCAATGCCGCCCAGAGGAGGACAGGTCTTCCCTTATATTCGATCTCAGATACCCGAATCAGATCCATCGCCTCTGCATCCTTGTGTTTTCTGGAATAGTCGATTACCTCAGAGGGCAGGTAGGCGTCCCAGCCAGAAACGGCAAAGCCCGCCGGGGTGAGAATGATATCGGCAGTGATCGCCTGACCGATCCAGATCTCGACCGTTCTTCTGAAACTGAGAATCATTATGGAGATACTGACCAACATAGCAAGGGCCGTCATCAAAGCAGCAATGGTAATGGCTGTCCGTGTGAGAGAGTCCTGAAGATAATGACTGGCCAATCTTCCTTCAGTTCCGAATAGCCTCCCCACCGCGGGCCCGAAGAGGGTATTTAGCCAGCGAGTACCAGCTGGCGTGACCAGGGAGAACCCAACGAGAATAAGAAACGCTGCAGCAAATCCGAGCAGGGGCTTGCCCAGAATTGGCTTCTGGAGAGCAAAGATGAGAGCCAGGGAGAGGGCGCCAAACCCTGCGTAAAGTAGTTTTCCCGTGTGAAGCGCAACCTTACGCTCCAGGTGTGTAAGTGCCAGGGCCTCCCGAGGCCTGGTTTTGGATGCTTCCCTGGCGGGTCCAGCTGCTGAAATAACGGAAACGAAAACAGAAATTACGACTCCCAGAATCAGTGTCGACGGCGAGATGCTGAGACGCTCCGCCTTCACCAGGATGTACAGAGCCGTGACGGTTTTTGAGACAGAGGCAAGCGTGAACTTGGCCATGATGAGACCAACGCCAATCCCTAGGACTGCTCCTAGAAAGCCGAGAATAGCCCCTTCGGTGAGGAATACGAGGAGAACGGTCTTCTCCGAAACACCGAGACTCCTGAGAATCCCGATCTCCCGTCGCCTCCGAATCGCAGAAATCGACATGGAGTTGTATATCAGAAACATCCCGACGAAGAGCGAGACGAAACTCAAGGCCGTTAGATTCAACCTGAACGCCCCAATCATGTTCTCCACCTGACTGTTTCGTGTCTGGGGTCGACGAACGGTGAGTTGGTGTGGAAGGATTCTTCTCAGGGTCTCCGAAATCCTATCCGGAGAGATCTCAGGGGTCAGAATCAAATCGATCCGGTCCAAAAGACCAACCTTGCCAAAAGCCTCCTGGGCATGGGCGATGTCGAGGATGGCGAAATTTCCACCGAGGGCCTTGGCAGGACCCTCTTCTTCCATAATTCCCCTTACCGTGAAGGTGACTTCTGACGAACCGATGAGCAGTTGGAGTCGTGACCCGAGATCCAATCCAAATTTGGTAGCAAATGTCCGGGTAATCGCGATGGCCGTCGGTTCGAGGAGGAATTGAAGGAGGTTCTCCTCGTCTCCTCTGCCTTGAAATTCATAGGACCGAAAATTTTGATCACTGAAAATGTCGATTCCGAGAATAAGGAGGGGCTCGTTGATCGGCTGCACAGACTGGGCGATATATTGGACCACCGGGGTTGCAGCAAGAACCCCATCCACTCGGCTCGCCAGAAGAAAGAGTTTCTCATCAAAACCCCTGCCATGGGAAACAATCTCGAGGTGGGTTTTTCCGGCGACATGATCGATCGTGCTCCGAAAAGCATCCATTGCACTGTGGATAGACGTTCGAATGCTGATGAAGACGGCTACGCCTAGGGCGATGCCGACAATTGTCAGAGCAGATTTCCATTTCTCTAGGTAGAAATGTCTCAGAGAGAAAAGACGGACCAGACGGATCAATCGGCAGTTTCCCCTTTCTCATATAGTCGCCCATCTCGCATGGTCATCTCGCGATCTGCAAATTCGTTTACCTCGGTGCTGTGGGTGGCCATAATGATGGTCTTTTTGAGTTCAGACCTCAAACGGGAAAGGAGTTCAAGAATCTTCCGCCCGGTTTTGGAATCGAGGTTACCGGTTGGTTCATCAGCGAGTATGATGTCTGGATCATTGATCAGCGCCCGAGCAATGGCCACCCGCTGCATCTCCCCTCCAGAGATCTCTTGGGCGTGATGGCGCTGGCGCTCCAAAAGTCCGACCATCTGAAGAAGCTCCGTCGCCCTGTCATTGGCCTCCTTGATTGACTTACCCTTAATCATAAAGGGAAGCGCCACGTTTTCGCGGACGTCTAGGATGGGCACCAGGTTAAAGAATTGGAAAATAATCCCGACGCGATCTCTTCTGAACCGCGTCAGCTGAACATCATCCATTTCGCCCAGATCAATCTGGTCGACGGTGATCTTTCCCCTGGTGGGGACGTCTAGACCTCCAAGCAAGTTGATGAGCGTGCTCTTGCCGCAGCCACTCGGCCCCCGAATGGCCAGAAATTGACCCCTTGGAACATCCACATTGACGTGATCGAGGGCGACCACGCTCTGGTTTCCCTCATGATAGATTTTTGTGACGTCAACGAGTTTTATGATCGTGTCCACTGTCTTCGGGTTTTGGCCAGTTCAAAGCCTACTGGCCCAAGAAACGGGGTAGGAAATTCTTCGAAAAGTTACTATGATGGGTTCACCCTGTCAAATCTAATTTGGGTGACCAGGCCTCCAGAAGCATCGCCACCCGAAAACAAACCCTTAGGTAGGCTTTGGCAAGTCAGCTGACCTGCCAGGAACAACCGCCCATTTCAAAATCGGCGGAACGATGAAAGGCTTTCAAGGTGATCTCAATCGGGTTACGGCGAGATTAACCGGCCTCGGCTTTGCTCAATTCTGTGTGGATAGGGAACTTGAGCTTCTTGATCGCCCTTTCCTCGATCTGTCGAACTCGCTCACGGGATATTCCGAACCGCTTCCCAATCTCCTCGAGAGTGTAGCCCGAAGGAAGCCCGATGCCAAACCTGAGTTTCAGAATCTCTTTTTCTCTCGGATTCAACAGGGACAGAAGATCCCTAGCTTTCTTTGCTACGTCCATATTCTCGATGAGATCGTCATGGAAACTCAGACTCTCCTCACTCCCAATCAGATCTTGCAGCTTACTCCCATCTTCTCCCACTGGAGTTTCCAGAGAAACCGGTTCCTGAATTAAATACATGACCTTTCTCACATTGCTTGTCGGAATTCCCGCTTTTCTGGCGATTTCCTCAGGGGACGGCTCTCTCCCTAGATCCCTTATCAACTGATGGAAGGCTTTGATGATCTTGCTCCTTGTTTCCAATAGATGATTGGGAATGCGGATCGTTCGGGATTTATCGGCCAGGGCCCTTGTGATGGCTTGCCGGATCCACCAGGAGGCGTAGGTACTGAATTTGAATCCCCTCCGATAATCGTATTTCGTGACCGCCTTCATCAACCCCATATTGCCCTCTTGGATGAGATCGAGAAAGGTGAGCCCCCGGTTGATATAGGTCTTGGCAATGCTCACGACGAGCCTGAGATTCGATTGAATCATTTCAGCCTTTGCACTCTTAACATAGGCCTCTGTCTTCCTCAGCTCCTTGACGAGATATTTGATCCGATCTGAATCCTCACTCTTCGAATTGGCCTTTCTTAGGAGTCTGCGAATGATCTTCTGAACAAAATCATCGCCGGATCGAGCGTTGAGGCTCGCTCTTCCTCTCTTTTGGCGTAGTTGCTCAACACCATCCATAGCGATCTCGCGTTTCCTCATAAGGCGTCGAATCTTACGCTCCCCCTCCTGGATCCTTTTTGCCAATTCAATTTCTCTCTCTCTTGTAAGGAGAGGAATCTTGTTCATCTCTCTGAGATAGATACTGGCAATATTCGCATCGTGTGCATCGAGATCGTTGTCTTCCTCTTCGACTTCCTCTGATTCTTCTGAGGGCAAAAAGGCCTCCTCTGAATCGTTCTCTGCCACGTCCGAGTCCCGATGAGTGATTGTGGCAATCACGATTTCTTGCTCTTGATCATCCTCGCTCACAGAGGAACGGGCCGTCTCCTCAAAATTATTTTCCTCGAGATAGGCTGAGTAGAAAAACATGCGTCGCTTTCGTTTGAGATGCTGTGCCATCAAGGATCACCCCCCTCCATGTGTTAGTATATCAACATTTACGTTAATGTCAAGTTTATTTTTCACCTATTCGAATCCATCTTCGAAAACCCTTCTATGAAATTGATTCTACGAATGAATTCAAGCCTCCCATCAGCCTCTTTGCCAAATCACCACTTTCCTCAAATATTTCCCTCCCACAAAACCCCTCAATGACTTGAGTCTCTTCGCGACCGACACCGGCACGGGACATGGATTGAGTTTGGAATTCGTTTCTATACAGCCGAGTTCGCGAACGCTTGAAACCGGAATCTTGACAAGGTAGATGTACCCTGGCATGATAAAAGGCGGCCCGGATCATTTTGGTTCGTGGTTTGGTCCTTAGGTCATGAGTCACTTTAGAGTCTCGGATATGCTCTACTTTCTTTCTCACTCGGCTCCAACCGATTACCCTCGGCTCAGGGTCAAGAAGGGCTCGCCCATGTGCAAAGTCCTCGCTGATTCTCTGGAGGAACTGATCAAGTGGGGTATGAGACATGGACTCCGGACCATTCATATCAGCCGCAATGGCAAGCCACACTATGACCTCTGGGGATCTCGCCTCGTCCTATGTCCCAAGCCTGCTGAAATGAAGCGACACCGGCAGATCTATCGGGTCAATTTCAGGGAGAGCGCTAAGCTTTAGAGGACTTGGTTTTATGAAAAGTGGGAAGTCGGTCTTCGGTTTCTCTCTCCTATTCTGTTTGATCCTGGTCTCTCTCGTCTCTGCCCAAACCAGAGAGCAAGGTGTTAGGGACTCTACCGTCACGATGGGCATCCTTTGCCCTCTCTCCGGACCTTATTCCTCGGTGGGCGCGAATTTTCTCGATGGAATTCAGACATTCCTCAGCCATATCAACGACATCGGGGGGATTCACGAGAGAAGTATCGTTTTGTTACCTCGGGATGATGGGGAAGATCCCGACCAAAGCATGACTGCGGTCCGAGAGATGCTTGCGACAGGGGGGGTGTTTGGTATTATCTCCGCTTCAGGAACAGAGACGACTCAGGCCCTGATTGACCGAGCAATCCCGGCTGAAGATATTCCACTTTTGGTGGTCGGGGCATTTTCCAAATCCTCTTTCTCGGATTTCAAGACGAACACATTTGCTCTCGGAATGCCATATAGGGATCAGATTGTTCTTGCCATTGAATATCTTCTGAAGCGAAGCCCCGAAACGCATTTTAGAATGGGCTTGCTCTTTCGAGACAGTTTTCTGGGCCATGAGGTGGCAAAGGGATTTCATGGGGTTAGCAATCATTACGGACTCACCGTTTTGGGTGAGGAGCGTTATGGTGCCGATACCTTCGACTTTATCCCTTCTGTCAATCGCCTCCGGTCGGCCGGGTCGGATCATGTTGTCCTAGGAGCCACGCCATGGGAAGCGATACAAATCATGCGCGAGGCCAATTTAATGGGATGGGTTCCGCAGTTTATCGGTACCTCGGCAAACGCTGAGCCAGAGATGATGGCCGAGGCGGGCGAGGAAGCAGAAAACTACTTGGTGGTGGACTTCCTGGCCATGCCCTGGGAAAAGCTCCCTGGGGTAACCCTTATGCTCGGCAATACGCAGAAATACTACCCCAGGAAAAATACGAATGCTCTCAACCGGCATCACGTTCTGGGTTACGTCAGTGGGCTACTCGTTGTCGAGGCGTTGCGAAATGCTGGGCGAGAACTGACCAGGGAGGCCTTCATCGATGCTTTAGGGCGCATTCAGACACTCAATACCCATGGGCTGGCAGGTCCGGTGTTTTATGATAGGGAATCTCAGCTGTGGCGTCCAGCAGGGAGGGTGTTTCGCTTCGACTGGCCCTCAGGACGTTTTCTGCCCGTCACCGACTGGGTCCAGCCCCTCATAAAAGTCCGGCCCTGACGACTCCAACATCTCGATATCATCGCCCAGATGGCGATCTGCACCTACGAAGTGATGGAATTCGGGCCGCCATATGCCGACGATGTGATCCAAAATGCCAAGGCCTTGGCGGAGGTGGAGATGGAGCGCATTGCTGAGCTCATCAAAGCTGTGATTATTGACCAGAAGGACGTTAGAGAAGAGGTTCATCGATTCCGCTCCGACCATCAAAATCTGAGGTATAACTATGACGGAAGCACGTCAGAGCAGGAGTCTGAGCTGATAAATATTGCCTAAATTTGGGTGGATGACTGAACTGTCCATGACAAGATGCTTCTTTTGGCGAATAGGAGGGTAGGGTGTGTTTGGCTTAGGATTTTCCGAACTGATTATCATTGGTGTCATCGTTTTACTCATATTCGGGGCTCGTAGACTGCCAGAGATCGGACGTGGGCTCGGGAAGACCGTCAAAGAGATTCGAAACATATCGAGGGATGCGAAAAAAGAGGGGGAAAAAGACGCGTCCTCAGAAACTGGCACGGAACCAGAACCCGAAAAAAAGGCCCACTCAAGGTCCGGGAAATTGAAAGATAAAATCGAAGAATTCCCGGGCGTTGAAGAAATCAGAAATGTCCAAGAAACGGCGTCGCAGGTTCGCAAATGGTGGCGGTTTCTCAAACGATGAGATCAGCGGGTCTTGGTTAGACGTTCGTATGCCTTTTGTATGGCCACGAACTTCCGGTGGGCAAGTTCTTGAAACTCCTTTCCCAAGTGGCTCACCTTGTCTGGATGGTATTTTGCTACCGCGAGTCGGTAGGCCTCCTTGATCTCCTCCTCGGTTGCACCTGCTTTGAGACCGAGCACAACATAAGGGTCGGTGTCATGAGCGGAGTCATGATCCCGGGCTCTTGAAGAGTCAGCGGATCCTTGGGAAGACTGCTTCCTGCCATAGGGAGAGCCAAAACGATCGAAAAGAGGGATCGACCGACCTGACAGCAGCCAGATCAGAAGGCCGACCAGGACGAGGTCATCGATCCATCCGGCACCCAGCAGAAAATCGGGGAGGAGATCGACAGGACTCAAAAGATAGATGACGACAAAGGCAATCGGGAGAATTCTTTTTAGTAAAGGCCAAATCATTTCAAACACGTGAGATCAAAACACTTCGCTATGCTTAGGATACCCAAAAAGGATCGGGCCTTCAAGGGATAGGCGGCCAGGATTTCGTTGCCCATCTTCGCGGGTCCGGTCAGGATCCGGCGCCATTCCAGGGATTACGATCCGAGGGGATTGGCACGATGTGTCAATAATTTGGCAGTTCTCGACGTTTTTGTGTCATCTTATGCCGCCGAGACCCGACGGGTGCACTCCCAACCAGGGAAAGCAGCGGACCCATGTTTGTAGACGGCGCTAATTGCCTCCATTTAAGCCATGGAATATGCTGAGAATTCGAGTCGCCCCACCACTTCGTGGGTCCCATTTCCCCTGTCTCCTCAGGAATCCAAAATTGGTATCCTTTTTGCCCATCTCTTGACCGAATGTTAGTCCCTTAGAGGAGAAAAGGAAATGGTCCGTTCTGTTATGACCATCGACCAGCTTGCAGCGTATTTGCAGATCGGAAAAAGGTCTCTGTACAAGCTTGCCAGGGAGGGTAAGATACCCGCCAGAAAGATTCTTAACAAATGGCGGTTTGACCGTCATCAGATCGATGCTTGGATTCGTCAGCAGGGCGGTTCTAAGCTTTGAACAATGGGCACAGGAGGCAAGTCTTCCTGATTCCATTCTTGCCTCTAGCGACCGGAGCCTATTGGGATAGCGTCTTCTTCTGGCCCATTAACCCTCTGAAATTCCGGGGAGAGGCAGAGAAAGGATGTGGGCAACTCAGGCAATTTCCTTGAAACCTCTTATAATTACAGGGAAAGATGCTTTGACAGGCTACGGGAATTCTGATAAATGTAAGGGAAACCGATAGAGTCGATCATGGCGGAAAAATCGAGCTATAAGATCAAGAAAAGAATTGGCACCGGAGGCATGTCCACCGTGTATCTCGCCCATGACACGCGGTTGGACCGTGATGTGGCGGTGAAGGTTCTTAGAATCGATCCACGGCTTGGACTCGAAGAGACAGGAAGAAGAGAGATCATTCTTCGCTTCCAACAGGAGGCCAAGGCCGCGGCCCGGCTAAATCACCCGAACATTGTTTCCATTCACCATGTGGGACAACAAGGTGAGCAATACTA
>JABAOD010011971.1_pt2 | contig 20750 bp, 18 predicted proteins | sample 7062151 | NCBI WGS metagenome assembly JABAOD01 (sample SAMN14538626, study PRJNA623070) | marine sediment metagenome | biome: marine biome [ENVO:00000428]; feature: marine pelagic biome [ENVO:01000023]; material: deep marine sediment [ENVO:00002113] | place: India: Gulf of Khambhat ... | reverse complement strand
CGTGATCGGCACCACCTCTTCGATGTCGGCTAGATCGGCCGACTCTGCGCCCACAGGAGCGACCCACGGCTCGGGGGTGGTCTCCACCGCCGTCGGCTCCGGCACCGGTTCAGGGGTGATCTCTTCGCCAGCCACCTCCAGCACCTCTTCCACCGGCTCCTCGGCCGGGGGCTCTTCCGCCACCGGCTCCCCTGCCAGCGGTGCGGCCGGCGCCTCTTTCAGCGCGAACACATCGAACGAGGCCGCGAAGGGATCCAGGTGCTCCAAGCCGGCGACTGGGGCTTCGTCCTCGAAGTGGAACCCGTCCTCATCGTCCCCCCGCACATCCGTCAGCGACGCGCCCGGAGCATCCGCATCGCCAACGGGGCGTCCGGCTTCTGTCATCATCAGCAGCTCGGCCACCTCCTCCGCCTCTCCTTCGCGGTCCGGAAGACGCTGGCCGAGCCGATCCTCCAGCTCCTGGATTTGGGCAGCCAGACCCTCATCGTCAGGCCGCACCTCGGCCAACTGGCGGTACACTCGGAGCGCGTCCTCGTAAAGCCCCTGGTCAGCATAGAGCCGGGCCATGGTCTCGGTCACCATGGCTTCGCCAGACGCTTCGGGCGTCTGAGGCTCGAAGCCCGCGGCCTCTTCCTCTGCTTCTCCTCCAAGGTCCAGAGTGAAACTGTCTTCCAACTCCTCGAAGAAGCTGCCCGCGTCGGCCGCAGCCGGCTCAGCCTTGGCCTGTTCCGCGTCCCGGTCCAGCAGCGCCGGCGTCCAATCGTCCATAATGCCGAAATCGATTTCCATCGACTCAGCAGCCGCGGGCTCGGAGATCGGCTCGCCTTCCGCCTCAGGCTGGGGGGCTGGCTCCGGTCGGGTCTCCTCCTCCCAGTCGTCCCTCACATCGCCGGCCGCGGCCGCTGCGAAGGCATCATCGATCTCGGCGTCGAGATCGTGTTCGAAGGGCCAACCGCCAGCGGCGTCGCCGGCCCCCCGCTCCCCCTCGCCCGCCTCTCCCTCGGCCGCTTCCACCTCGATCGGAAACGCCTCTACCTCCGCCTCGAAGCCGAAGCCAGCGGACGGCTCGGCCTCCCCCGCCGGCTCGGGCCCCACACGCTCCGCCGCCTGTCCAGTGAGCATCTCCGGATGACCTTCGATGTCAGGCTGCAGGGCGGCGAGGCCTGCCCTGGCCTCCTCGCTGCGCGGGTCGATCTGCAGCATGCGCTCGTACCAGGCGCGGGCATCGGCGAGTCGACCGTCGCGCTCGGCCAGGTCGGCGAGCGCCCTTAGAGCGGCGAGGTTGTGCGGATCGAGGTCGAGGACCTTCGAGAACTGCTGCTGAGCTTCCTCGTAGCGCTCGCTGTCCAGATAGACGCGGCCGAGCACGTTGTAGGCGCTGGTGTAATTCGGGTGGTTCTTCAGGCCGTGGAGGATGAGTCCTTCCGCCTTGGCGAACTCGCCGGCTCGACGATAGGCATCGGCCAGGTGAGCGAAAACCAGGCCCTGCGAGTTCTCGGCGAAGCGTTGCTCGAGCAGCTCGATCTCTCTTTGGACATCGTTGTCCGGGGGCATGCCGCGTACTCCTGGGGCGGTTGCGGTTCTCGGGACGTATTAACGCGGGCAGGGGATGGCGCAAATATATTCCGCTCAACATGTTAGTGTCAACGTCACCCCGCCGGGCGACGCCGGGGGCGGACGGGGAGACGACCGGCTAAAGCGGCGGCCGTGAAGGTGGCTTTTTCGGCCGCGCAGCGTAGATTTCTCCCGCACCAGCACACTAACGACTCAGGCTAGCGACGCCTACAAGAAGGGCAATGCCATATGCTACGCTCAATGCGCCGCAACACCAAGGTCATCATGCTCGTCGTGGCTGTGGCTTTCGTCGGGTTGATGGTCTTCGAGTGGGGCATGGATATGTCGGGGCGCAGCAATCCCGGCTTCACGGGCGAGGTCGGCGAGGTCAACGGGACGACGATCAGTTACCAGACCTGGACCGTAGCCTACCGCAACCTCACGGACCAGGCCCGCCAGCAGAAGGGCTCGGCGCTCAACGACCGGGAGCTGAATCTGATCGAGGACCAGACCTGGGACCAGATCGTCAACGACATACTCATCGCGCAGGCGATCAGACGGCAGGGCATCCGCGTAACCGACGATGAGGTTCGGCTGGCTTTTCAGACCAGTCCGCCACCGTGGCTGCGGGACAATCCGCTGTTCCAAACGGGGGGAGAGTTCGACTTCGACAAGTACCGCGCCTTCTTCGGGGGGCCAGCGGCGGATCCCACCTTACTCAGACAGATCGAGGACTACTACCGTGACGTGCTACCGCGCATTCGCCTGTTCGAGCTGATCGCGAGTGGCATTTACGTGTCGGACTCGGAACTGTGGACCATCTATCGTGACCGCAACGAACGGGTCCAGGTGAAGTACGTCGTGATCGATCCTGAAAGGCGGGTCGCCGATTCCGAGATCACTCTGACCGATGCGGACTTGCGGCGCTACTACGATCAGAACCGCGACGAGTTTAACCAACCGCCTACGGCCGAGGTGCGCCTCGTGGAAATCTCGCGGTTGCCGGAGGCGGAGGACACCGCGGCGGCGCTGGCCCGGGCCGAGCAGCTCCGGCAGGAGATTCTGGGCGGCGCCGACTTCGCTGCGCTGGCCACGGAGCATAGCGCCGATCGGGCGTCCTCGGCTTCGGGCGGCGATCTCGGGTGGTTCCAGCGCGGTGATATGGCACCCGAGTTCGAGCAGGCCGCCTTCAGCCTCGGGGTCGGCCAGGTCTCCGAGCCCGTACTCACCGCCTTCGGCTACCACCTGATCAAGGTCACGGAGAAAGACGCGGAGCGGGTTCGCGCCTCCCACATTCTGATCCCGATTCGGCTCAGAGGGGCCAGCGAGGACAGGCTGTTATCGACGGTCGACCGCCTCGAGAGGGTCGCGCTGCGCGAGGGGCTGATGCCGGCGGCGGATTCGGCGGGCGTGACCCACCGCCGCGTGGCGCTGACAGCAGGCAGCGACTTCGTTCCGGGGATGGGGGCTTTCGGCCCGGCGCCGCAATGGGCTTTCCACGACTCGACCGCCGTCGGCGACATCAGCCCCGTCTACGAGACTGCGCAGGGGTTCTACGTCTTCGAGCTGCTGGAGCGGATTCCGGAAGGCTACCTACCCTTCGTGGAGGCCGAGGCCGCGATTCGTCGCAGGTTGGTGCGCGATAGAAAGCTCGAGACCGCGCGCTGGCAGGCCGAGACCTGGGCGAAAGAGCTGGAGCGAGGGGGCACCCTCGAGGACTTGGCCGCCGAAGACAACCTGCAGGTGCAAACGAGCCCGCAGTTCACACGTCTCGACTTCGTCCCCGGGCTTGGCCAAGCCGATCCGGTGGTCGGCGCCGCGTTCGGACTCGAGGTCGGCGAGGTGGCCGGCCCGATCGAATCGCAGGGGCAGCTCTATTTCATCGAGCTTCTCGAGCGGGTCGAGGCGAGCCGCGAAGTCTACCAGGCGCAGAAGGAGAATCTGCGGGCTCAGGTGACGTTCCAGCGGCGTCAGTCTGCCGCAGAAGAGTGGCTGCGTGATCTGCGCGAGCGCGCCGACATCAAGGACTGGCGCCGGCAGTTCTTCGTTCCCCGATCGTGATCGCGGTGCGCGGCGCGGGGCTGTAGCGTCGCGGCGACGTCTCGACTCGGGAGCCGATCAAAGCATCATCCGCGCCAGGTAGGCCACCACCAATATTCCGGCCACGCTGAACAGGTTCACGTTCAGCACGATAGGCCCCAGTGTGAAAGCGAGGACCAGCAAGTCCACAGACAGTGGGCCGATGCTGGCGGAGATCGTCGTGGTGAAGAACTCTCGGAACGGCCCTTGCGGGAGGAACCACAGGGACAGCTTCGTGAGTATGGCACCCAGTAGAAAGCCGAGCACGAGGATCATAGCGATCCGCCGCGGTGAGCGTCTCGTTGGACGGAGAAGCAGCGCGTCCCCCCGCGTCACTGCCGGCGCTCGACGGTGTAGGTGACGGCTTCAGCCAGTGCCGTTGCGCTGGCGCTATCGGGCAAGTCGGCGATCGCTGACAGCGCCTCCTCAGCGAACTCCCGCGCCCGAGCCCGGGCGAACGCGATTCCCCCCCGATGCTCGGTGGCCTCGACGACGCGGAGGATCAGCTCATCGTCGGGCTTGGGGTCGGCAAAAAGCGCGTTCACCGCCAGGCGCTCCGAGCGGTCGAACTTCGGCAGCGCTACGATGAGCGGAAGCGTCACCTTGTGTTCGCGCAGGTCGTGTCCCGTCGGCTTGCCCGTGGCTCCCTCCGTGCCGGTGTAATCGAGGATATCATCGACGACTTGGAAGGCCATCCCCAGAGCGTAGCCATACGTCTTCAGCGGCTTGCGATAAGTCGAGTCACCCACCATGGCGCCGAGCTCGCACGCGGCCGACATGAGCGAGGCCGTCTTGGCGCTGATCAGGCGATAGTAGTCGTCCTCACTGAAATCGAGGGAGTCGTGCATGGCCAGTTGCCGCATCTCGCCGATCGTCATCGCGTTCGCCGCTTTGGCCAGGACCTCGATCAGATCCACGCGCTGCAGCCGCGCCATCTCCATCACGGAGCGCGAATAGAGATAATCGCCCATGATAATCGCGACCTGGTGGCCCCAGATCGAGTTCACCGTCGGCATCCCGCGCCGCAGAACCGAGTGGTCCACCGCATCATCGTGCACGAGCGTGGCGAGGTGGACCGCCTCCACTACCGCAGCGAGCAAGAGTGCATCGGCGCTCGGCCGGCCGCCGATCTCGTTGCTCAGTAGCAGCAGCGTCGGACGGAAGAGCTTCCCCCGCTTCAGCAGCAGGTAGTCGTTGACCTCGTCGATCAGATCGAACTCATCGACGACCAATTGCCGCAGGTCTTCCTCGAGCTGCTCCAGACGCAGGCGCACGGGCTCCTGGATCCTCGTCAGCTCTGGCAGGGCGGTACGCAGCATCGATGCGATGGGTTCAAAGGTGCGTTCAGCATTCGAACGGAAAGCACCGGGCTGGGGTCGGCGGACTCTCCGTTACCGGCTGGCTCAGTTCCTCAGCGCTGAGACGCGCTCAGCTGCATCCTTGAAGCCGACGTCGCAGCCAATGACTCGCTCGTACCACTCCAGCGCCGTCGCCGTATGGCCGAGGGCCTCGTTGGCGAGGCCGAGGGCGTAGAAGATACCCACCAGCTCCTCGTCCCGATACCCAGGCACCTGTAGAGCCCGGCTCAACACCTTCAGCGCGATACGGTAGTCCTGCTTGTCGAGGAAGCACGCGCCCAGCATCTCGATGGCCTGGAGTCGGTAGTCGAGTGTGCGAGCCGCGATCTGGAACTCCGCCACCGCTTCGTCGATCAGCCCCATGTCGCGAAAGGCGCAACCGAGATCGTAGTGGCTCGACGCATCTTCCTTCTCGATCGCCTCGGCCACTTTCGACTTGAACTGATCGAGCATCTCGGCGAAGTTGACGTCGGCCTCGCTCTGCGGATCGGCCGTCGGGACCGTAAAACGTGTGCTCCTTGCCGGCCGCTCCTCCTCCAGCACCAGCGACCGCAGATCGACATAGTTGTTGCCCGCCGCCGCGCTCCGACCCGCCTCCCCGTTGGCCGCCGTCTCCGCGCCCAGCATCTCCAGGGCCGTCGAAGCCCGATGATTCGTAGGATCGAGATCGAGCACGCGGGCATACACCGTTCGCGCTTTGTTGCCCGCATCTGTTCGGTCCAAACAGTCGGCCAGATCGAGATACGCCTCGATCAGCCTCGATCGATCCCCCGACTTCGTCGCCAGCTCCACCCGCTTCTGATATAGCTGCACATCGTTGAGGTCGAGCCGTAGTAATTCGTCGAGCACTCGATCAACCTGTCTCAGGGCGCCCTGCGCCTCGTAGACATCCGCCGCCTCGCGCAGGCTTGCGGCCCCCCGCTCCCGCTCACCGATCTCCAGCAGCGCCTCCCCCAGCTCGAACAGCAGTCCGGGCTCGCGACCTTCCGCCCCCAGCCGCGCCTCCAGCTCGGCGACTCGGTCTACCGGTAGCTCGGGCTCCGCCGCCGCTTCCGCAGGCTCCTCGCGCTCGGCGACGCCTGCCGCTCCTGTCGGCCAGTCGTCGAAATCGCTGTCGATCGGCCCCTCGTCCTGGACGCCGGCGAACTCCGGTGGCGCCACCGAAGTCGTCTCCTCCTCCACGTCGAGACTCACCGTTTCGTCCGCCGCCTCATCCTCGCCCACCACTGCCGTGGGCAGGAAATCCAGCGACTCGCCTCCCAGGTCGTCGGCCACCTCCAGATCGGCCTCCACCGTCGCATTCGCTAACGAGGTCGGAACGATATCAAGATCGTCTTCACCATACTGCTCTTCAGCCGCGGCCTGATCGAGCGCCTGGAGCTCCGGCACTTCATCCTCAACCTCCGGCTCCACCGCCGCCCTGCTGCTCGGCTGTGGTGTGTCCTCGTACGGCAGGATCTCGGGGAGATCGAGGACCCCCACCGCGTCGAGCGCTCCGGCCGTGGAATCCTCTTCCGGCGGGTCGACTTCCGGATCACGGTTCGGCGCCAACTTCAGAATCCGCCCGCGCACGTCCTGTGCGTCGGCGTCGCGCCCCTCCTGCTTCAGATCGCGCCAGGCGAGCCGTAGCTGCTCGACGGCCATCGCGCTCCGGTCGTGCTCCAGCAGCTGATCCGCGATCATCAGCCGCACTTCGGGGTCCGGCGACAGATTGGCGAACTCGATCAACGCGGCGAACGCCTGATCGAGCTTGCTCGCCTTCTGCATCCGCTCCGCATACTCGAGGAAATGCTTGCGGGCGTCGGAGAGGAATCCCTTCGCCGCGCCGATCTTGCCGAGCTTGAGGTAGGCCGAGTGCCGGTTCGGCTGATTACGCAGGATCTTGTTGCAGAGGGCAATCGCGTTGTTGTAGAAACCGGCCGAAAGATGCCCATCGACCGCTAACTCGTAGTAGTGCACCGCCTTGCCGATATCGCCGACCCGCCGGTACAGATCGCCGACGCGGTTGTACAGGGTGAGATCGACATCCCGGCGGCTCTTCTTGTCCGCCTCGATGGCAAGCTCGTAGGCTTCGATCGCACGCTTCCAGCTCTCGCGCTGTTCGAAGTCGCGGGCTCTCTGCCTGTACCGGGCTCCGTCGCTCATCCCTGTGTCTCAACCTGGCCACCGCGGGGCCTCTCGTCCACGCTCGCCTCACGACAGAGCGCGCGGCCCTGGTTCCGCCGAGCGTTCACCCGCCGGGCCGACCGCTTTGTATTAGTCGCGACCCTCGCGAAGACCGGAGGGACCGCCGCTGGGGGAAGGCGTACACCGTCCTTAGCCTAGTCGCTGTGGCACCCTGACACAAGGTTTCGGGCCGCGACTCAAACCACCCGCTCGCCCCGCTTCCACACCGCGACGCAGTGGTTGACGCCATACAAGTAAGGAATCATACGGTAGTCGGTCAACCGAAAAGCAGCCAGATCGGCCGGCGCCCCCGGCATCAAGGTCCCCCGACCATCTGAGAGCCTGAGCGCCGCCGCGCCGTTGGCGGTGGCAGCGACCAGCGCCTCGGCCGGCGACATGTGCAGCACACTACAGGCGAGACTCATGATCAATTGGAGATTGACGGTAGGAGACGACCCAGGGTTGAAGTCGGTGGCCAGGGCGACGGCCGCCCCCCGGTCGATGAGAGCGCGCGCCGGTGGGTACCGGCTTTTGCCGAGGAAGAGGAGCGTCCCGGGGAGCAGGGTGGCGACGGTCTCCGACGCGGCCAGGGCGGCGATCCCCTCGTCGGAGACGGCGCCCAGGTGATCGGCCGAAGCCGCGCCGAAGCGCGCCGCCAGCTCAGCGCCGCCACTGGACTCGAACTCATCCGCGTGGAGACGCGGCACGAGGCCATGGGCGAGCGCCGCGTCCAACACCTGAGTCGTCTCGTCGCAAGTGAAAGCGCCCGGCTCCATGAATACATCGCAAAACGCGGCCAGGCCCGCGGCCGCGACCGCGGGGATCATCTCAGTGCAGACGAGCTCGACGTAGGCGGCTCGGTTGTGACTGTACTCCGGCGGGATGGCGTGCGCACCGAGAAAGGTGGGGACGAGGTCGAGCGGGGTTTCTCTCGTTAGCTGCTGGATGACGCGAAGCATCTTGAGCTCGTGCTCCGCAGTGAGGCCATATCCGCTCTTGACTTCGACCGTGGTGGTCCCGTGCTCGAGGAATCGGCGCAGCCGCGGGCGGCCGAGCTCGACGAGCTCGGCCGCTGACCGTTCGCGGAGATCGCGCACCGACGCATTTATGCCCCCGCCCCGTCGCGCGATCTCCATGTAGGGCACACCGGCACAGCGCTGCTCGTACTCGTCGAGGCGCCAGCGGCCGAACACGGCATGGGTATGCGAGTCGATCAGCCCCGGCGTGAGCACGTGGCCGCTGAGGTCCACCCGCTGGGCCCCAGGGAATCGTGCCCGCAGCTGGTCGCCCGGTCCGACCGCCTCGACGCGCCCCCCAGAGATCGCCACCGCACCACCTTCTAGCAGCCCGACCTCGGATTGCGCGGGGCCGCGCCGCGGCGCCGAGCCGCCCGGGCAGCAGATGACCTGGGACGCCTCCAGCAGCTGGCGAACCGGTTCAGGCATCGGCCATCGGGATGCGGATTCCGTGACGCCGAGCCGCCTGCACCGCCTCGGGGTAGCCGGCGTCGGCGTGTCGCGCCACACCGATGCCGGGGTCGTTGGTGAGTACCCGCTCGAGACGACGCGCCGCTTCAGGGGTCCCGTCGGCGACGATCACCTGGCCCGCGTGCAACGAGTTGCCGATTCCCACACCGCCGCCATGGTGAAAGCTCACCCAGGTCGCGCCGCTCGCCACATTGAGCATGGCGTTGAGGATCGGCCAGTCGGCGATCGCATCGCTTCCGTCCCTCATCCCTTCCGTCTCGCGGAATGGACTCGCCACCGACCCCGTATCCAGATGATCGCGTCCGATGACGATGGGCGCCTTGAGCGCTCCTCGGCCGACGAGATCGTTGATCGCCAATCCGAACTTCGCCCGCTCGCCCTGGCCCAGCCAGCAGATGCGCGACGGGAGCCCCTGAAAGCTCACCCTCTCGCCGCCATGCGGATCCAGCGACCCAGCGCTTCGTCCTCGGGAAACAGCTCGAGCACCAGCTCGTCGGTCTTGTGGATGTCCGAGGCCTCGCCCGATAGCGCCACCCAGCGGAACGGCCCTTTGCCGAGACAGAAGAGCGGGCGCACGTAGGCCGGTACGAAGCCTGGGAAGTCGAAGGCGTCGGCCACACCCGCATCCAGCGCCTGGGCCCGGATGTTGTTTCCGTAGTCGAAGGTCACAGCGCCCCGGCGCTGCAGGTCGAGCATCGCCCGGACGTGGACGGCGATGGAAGCCATCGCGCGTTCCACGTAATCTTCCGGGTCCCGTTCCCGCAGCTCCGCGGCCCGCTGCACGTCGTAGCCCTGTGGTATGTAGCCGTGCAGCGCGTCGTGAGCGCTGGTTTGGTCGGTCAGCAGGTCCGGTGTAACGCCACGCTCGACCATCTGCGGTAACACGTCGGCGCAGTTGCCCAACAAGCCCACCGAAACGGCTTCGCCGCGCTTCTTCGCCCCGAGCACCACGTCCAGCGCCTCGTCCAGGTCGTCGGTGGCCCGGTCGAGGTACCGGGTCCGGAGGCGCCGCTCGATGCGGACCGGATCGACCTCTACGCCCAGGAACGCGCCGCCGTTCATCGTCGCCGCCAGCGGCTGGGCCCCGCCCATCCCTCCGAGGCCGCCCGTCAACACCAGGCGCCCGGTCAGCGATCCGCCGAAGTGCTGGCGCGCCGCCTCGGCGAACGTCTCGTAGGTTCCCTGCAGGATCCCCTGCGTGCCGATGTAGATCCAGGAGCCGGCGGTCATCTGGCCGTACATGATCAGACCCTTCCGCTCCAGGTCGCGGAAGTGATCCCAGTTGGCCCAGCGGCCCACCAGGTTCGCGTTGGCGATAAGCACTCGCGGAGCATCGGGGTGTGTGCGGAAGACACCCACAGGCTTGCCGCTCTGAACCAAGAGCGTCTCGTCCGCCTCCAGAGCTTGCAGCGACCGCACGATCGCCTCGAACGCCTCCCACGACCGCGCCGCTTTGCCCGAGCCGCCATAGATGATCAGCTCCTCAGGCTTCTCCGCGACATCGGGATCGAGATTGTTCATCAACATCCGGAGCGCCGCCTCCTGCGCCCACCCTTTGCAGGAGATCCGCCTGCCCCGCGGTGCTCTCACCGTGCGGCTTTGCCCCGTGAGCGTCGACATTGTGCTCCTCCGTGAATCCGACTTCCGGCCCTGGCCGTGACCCGTCGCAACTCACGAGCCGCTGGCCCGGCCCAAGCCGCCGTCAATTGCCGAGCGATCGTCGGCTCTCTTGACGATAATCGAACTTGATGTCTTGCAGATCGTTGAGATTTACCCTGAACTCGAACAAGAAGTTGCCGTTCGCCGCCTTGAGGAACTCGAAGGTGGCGGACCAGCGGTGGAGATCGCGGCGCAGGCTCAGGGCCTGATCGACGAACTCACTTTCCTCGATGTCGAACTGCGTTCGCCACGTGACCGTCCAGTTTTCCGTGGGGCTGAACCCCAGGTTGGCCCGAACGCTCTGACGGTTGTTGGGCGGCGTCCCGCCCGGCACGGGTCGAAACCGGACCAGGCTGTAGTCGAGGCTCAACGTCCAGGGTCGGCCCGGCGCGTCCCGCCCCGGACTCGGAGCGCCCGGCTCCTCGAGGGGCGGCGGCGCCTCATCCTCGAAGTCTCGCGACAGCGGCACGATCCCTCGCCCCCGGCTCACACCCGCGCTCGGCTCGCCAAACAGACCGCCCAGAGTGCGCTCGCCCAGAGAGAAATTCAGGTTGAGCTGAGTTAGAAACGGATCGAAGTTACGGCCGGCCGCCGTCTCCTCGAACAGGTCGTGCTCGATCCGAATGGTCAGGCCCCGGAGGAGATCCGACGTGATGTTGTTCGAGATGCGATCGGTGATCAACTCGCCTTTGACGAAGTCATAGGTCAGCGCCGTCGTGCGCAGCGCCATCAGCGTAATCTTGCGTGGCTCGGGTGGCGGGCCGGCTGGTGCGCTGTCAGCCGCCGCGGCGGCCGTGTCCTCTAACTCTTTGCGGGGCCGTAACTTAGCTTCAAAGGTCTGGTTCAAGCCCACACTCAACTGATGTTGTTCTTGTACGTCGCCCGGGTTGAAGCCGCGCAGTTGCGACAAGCGGTCCGAGGCGGTGACCTCGGGGCTGTACGACCAGTTCAGCGAGGGTGAGAACTTGTGGCGGATTCGCTGCAAGGGTCCCAATCCCGGGAAAAACCCGTAAAGATCGCTGTTCAGCGTGGCACGCACCGATACGCGTGAAGGACCGGCGACGAAGTCGAGGTTCGTCTCGTTCGACCGAAACAGCGTGCCGCTCAGGTCAACCGAGGGGGTGAGGCTGGTCGAGCCGATGAGCCGCTGCTGGTAGCCGAGCGAGGACCGCCAGGTCAGCCGCCCCTCGCGGACGTTCGATCCGATCACCGTGGTGTCTCGGGTGACCGTCGTATCGGGGCCGACGATCACGGTGTCCGGCGCGCTGATCAGTGTGTCGGGCTTGTCGATGATCGTCTCGACCAACGAGCCGCTGCCGTTCAGCCGCAGATTTCCGAGCGCGAGTCCCGAGTTTAAGCTCCCGTTGATGGAAGCCCGGTCGGGCCGCCGGAGGACATTTGTGTCCACCACGGTCGTGTCTCGTCCATCGATCACGGTATCCCGCTCGACGAATTGTGTGACCGGATCGGTGTTCTCGAACTGATAGCCGAAATTCGTGCTGCCCGTCCAGGTCAGCCCGTTGTACCAGCGAGCTTCGAGGGGAGACCGGGCCGGGGTGATGACAATCGGTGTGAGCGTGAGCGAAAGCTGGGGCAACTGGGTGGTCGTCGTGCCCCCCGCCGTCAGCGGCTGAACCCGTTGTCCGCTCAAGTTGAGGTTGCCCCAGTTAAAGCGTCGCGAGAAGCCCAGGTCGGAGCGGATCTGCTGGGTCAGACGTTCGGGATCGAATTCGTTCTGTCGCTGGAAGGTCCGGCTGGAGACGAACTGAACCGACGCTCTGAGGTCGCCGCGCTCTCCGAACTTCTGGCTGTGGTTCCAGGCCAGCGATACCTCTCTCCCGCCTTCCGGCCGGAAGAACTGCGAGAAGCCCAGGCGCCCGTTGAGGAACTTCTGCCGCCAGCGGTAGCGGTAGAAGCCGTCGATTCGCGTCCAGACCGAGCTCCACCAGTCGAGGCTGATCTGCGCGTCCATGTAATCGCTGATCGCCCAGTAGTAGCCGATATTCGAGATGTGCCGGTTATGTCCGCTGGAGTTGCGTACGATGTCGTTGACTCCGAAACGTGGCGTGAGTATGCCGCTGTGGCGACCACGACGGATGTCTTGTGCCATGAAGGGGAACCAGAACACCGGCACGTCGCCGAAGTACAGGCGCACCGGCCAGGCGACAACGATGTGGCCCAGCACCAGCTTGATCTTATCCGCGGCGAAACGGTAATGCGGCTCGGGGAGGTCGCACGACGTGAACAGCCCGCTCTTCACCCAAAGGGTGTCGCTCCCTTCGAGGGTGAAGTCGCCCGCGACGTTCCAAACCTCCCACTTCGTTCGCCCCTTCACGAACGTCCCGATCTTGCGATCCGTGTGATAGAAAACCGGCCCCTCTTCGCTGTCGACCTCCTCCCCCTTGGCGTTGATCAGCTTCGACTTGCCGAAAGCGGTGAAGTAACGACTCTCGCTATCATAGACGACCGAGTCGGCAAACAGCCGGTCGCCCGCGCGCTCGATGTTCGCACGCTCTCGGATGTGGATCGACCGCTCGCGGGTGCGAAAACGCAACGTGTCGCCCCGGTAGAGCACCGGACGGTACCCCACCCTGTCCATCAAAGCTCGCATGATTGAGTCAGGCTCGGGGAACGGATCGCGGGTCTCCAGCGAGTCGGGGGGCAGCGAGTCTTGGGCCTCCTTCCGAACGCTGTCGGGGACAACCTGGCGGGGCAGCCGATCGCGACGCTCGGCTCGGGGCCGGCGTGCCCGGGCTGTATCCTGGGCCGCAGCCCAGTCGGCCGCGGGGGGCGAGGGCACCGCCTTCAGATCGGAGACGCAGGGGAGCCAGGCGGTCAGCGCCACCGCGGCCAAGGCGAGCCGTGTCCGCTGCCAGGTGGAGTCAGTCCGCGATCGCCTGAGGGGTGCGGTCGGCGAGCTGGCGGCGTTCCACCAACGCAACGAGGAGAATCGAGAACTCATAGAGCAGTACAAGTGGCCCCATCATCATCAACATGGTGCCCACATCTGCCGGCGTGAGAATCGCCGAAAGCAGAGAAACTGCGACGATCGCGTGCCTTCGAAAACGTCGTAGCGTGCTGGCGTTGATCAGCCCTAAAAACGCCAGGAGAAGCAAGACGAGTGGCAGCTCGAAGATCACACCGAACGCCAGGATCAAGCGTGTCGCGAATCGCAGGTACTCGCCGATGGTAATGATCGGCGACAGCGCCTGGGTTTGAAACCCGAGCAAGAAACGGAGGCCCAGCGGCAGGACGAGAAAGTAAGCCATCGCCACACCCAGCAGGAACAAGACGAATGCCCCCGCCAAAGCGGGCACAACCACCTTCTTCTCGCGCTCGAACAGGGCCGGCGAAAGGAACGCCCAGGCATGATAGACGATGATCGGCAAAGCCAGAATCAAGCCGACGACAAACGACAGCTTGAGCGTCACCGTCATGGGCTCCGTCGGGCTGGTGAACAGCAACATGCCGTCGGGCACCAGCGGCGTGATCGGGCGCTTCAAGAGGCCGATGACGTCGAGTTCGGTGACGATGAAAAAGCCGAGGACGGAGAGGCCCAGCACGGCGGACGCGACCCAGATGAGACGGCCGCGAAGTTCCTCGAGGTGATCGAGGAACGGCATCTCGGCGGCGCCCTTGGCCCCCTTCATTCGCGTTTCCTAATACGCTTCCGCGTTCTTGGCCGGCGCTCATCATCCCCCAGCGCGGCCTCGAGGAAGTCCAGCTGAGCCGCATTGTAGCCACCCCGCTCACCCAACTCGCGGATCGCCTCCAAATACTCTTCGGGGTCCTGGAAGTTCGTGTACACCGAAGCGAAGCGAACGTAGGCCACCTGGTCGAGATCCTTCAGGCGCTCCATCACCTGCTCGCCGATCTGCCGGCTGTCGACCTCACCCGACTCGCTCCGCTCGAGGTTCTCTTCCACGGCGTCGGCGATCTCCTCGATCTGTTGGGTCGTGACCGATCGCTTCGTACAGGCCACCTTGATCCCACGAATCAGCTTGTTCCGGTCGTAGGGCTCGTAGCTGCCGTCGCGCTTTCTTACCGAAAGGGGTCGCTCTTCGATCACCTCATAGGTGGTGAATCGCTGGCCGCACTCCTGGCACTCACGGCGCCGCCGAACGGCACGGCCCTCACGGCTCGTTCGCGAGTCGACCACGCGATTCTTCGTCTGACTACAGTAAGGACAGCGCATGAGCGCGCGTTAGGAAGGAGTGGAGCGCCCGGCCAGCTGCCGAGCTCGGCGCTAGCGGCAGTTCAGCCGCTCGGTTTGATCCCGGGCCAATCGGGACTCATCACTCCGGGGATAGCCGGCCAATACACGTTGGAAATACTGACAAGCGGTGTCTTTGTTCCCCCTCTCGGCCTGTAACAGCCCAGCCTTGTAGAGGGCGGTCGACGCCCTCCTCGAGTTGGGATACAGCTCCACCACACGATTGTACTCCCGGATCGCTAGCTGCGCTTGGCCCTCGGCCCCATAGGTCTCGGCGAGATAATACTGGGCGTCAGGCGCCAGCTCATCGCCCGGGTAATTCACGAGGAACTCCTGGAATCCGGTTCTCGCCGTGTTGTAGGCCCCTCGCCGAAACTGCTCCACCGCCGCCGAGTAGAGCGAGCGCGCGGCACCCGCCGCCGGCGTCGGTTCGCTCACCGCCGGTGGCGCCGCCGCCGTGTCCGCCCCCGGAGCCGGCTCCAGATCGGCGCGCTCCGCCTGCCGCTGCTCCCCACGTTCGCGCAAACCGCGCAGGACGATCTGGCTCTGACCGAGCAGTTCCTGAATCGTCACCAGCTGGCGTTCCATCTCGTCCAGCTGGCGCAGGACATCGCCGCGTACCGAAACGACGACGGACCGTTGCTCGTCGAGTGCCTCGGAGATCGAACGCTCGAGCTGGGCCACGGTCCGCACCACCGTGTCCTGGCGGGCGCGGAGCGAGGCCAGCTCGCTCCGCACCGCGTCCACATCCCGCTTCGTGGCGCAAGCGCCGAGTGCGACGGCGAGGCCGAACACCCAGAGCGCGGAGCGCCTTACTCGCAACGAGTTTCTAGTCACCGCGTCCGAGCGTGCCCGGATCGGTCACCACGAAGTCGGCGCGCCGGTTCTGTGCCCACGCCTGTTCGTTTTGCGCGTTGACCAACGGCCTCTCTTCACCGTAGCTGATCATCTGGAAGCGTCCGGCATCGAGACCATAGCTCATCAGATAGCGACGCACCGACTCGGCCCGACGCTGTCCGAGCGCGAGGTTGTACTCGTTGGAGCCGCGCTCGTCGCAGTGACCCTCGATCCGCAGCTTGATGCCGGGATACTCGCGCAGCACGCTGACCTTGCGCTGCAAGACCGGCTCCGCATCTGGGCGGATGTTCGACTTGTCAAAGTCGAAGTGGACACGCTCGGCCACGATCGACATCACGCGGCTGCGCTCTGCCTCTCGGCGACGGCGTTCTTCCTCTTCGCGCCGCCTGCGCTCCTCTTCCTCGCGTGCCCGGCGCTCCGCCTCCAGGTCCCGCGTCGGCCTCTCTGGCTGAGGCTCCGGCTCCGGCGGAGGCGGCGGAGGGCTCCCGCCGCACCCGGCCATGATCAGTGCCAAGAGGGCACCACCCAGCAAACCAGTTGCCAACCGATTTGTCCTCGTCATAAACCACTCCCGGTCTGTTGCTGTTAATAGCCCGCAGCCGCTCACTCCACCGAGCGCGAGGGGGAATCTAACGGGCCGGACCAGTCAGGCAAGCGGGGATTCCCCCCCCGCACCAGCCAGCGAATCCGGCCGCTCACCACGTCGAGAACCCACAGTCCCGCCACCCCGTCGCGGGTCGAGGCGAAGACGATGTGCCTGCCGTCCACAGCCCAGCTCGGGTCCTCGTTCCGCCCGTCCTGGGTGAGCTGCCGCAACCCTCGGCCATCCGGTGCAACGGTGAAGACTTGAGGGACGCCACCCACCCAGCCGTGGAAGGCGATCCGGTCGCCGGTGGGGGACCAGTCCGGCCCGGCGTTGTGGACACTTCGGTCGTAAATGTAGGGCGTCAGCAGTTCGGCGGAGCCGTCCCGCAAATCCTGGGTAAAGATGTGCAGCTGTCCCAAGCGATCCGAGTTGAACGCCAGCCGCTGTCCATCGGGCGCGAAAGTCGGTGAGAGCGTGTTCGAGTAACGGACGAAGGTCTTGCGCTCAGGGCAACAGCGCCTCAGCAGGTCGAAAACATACACCTCGATGCGCCCATCCACGGTCGCGGCGAAGGCGAGGCGGGTTCCGTCCGGCGAGTAGGCGGGTGTCATATCCATCCCGGGAAGATCCACCAGCAGGGCCGAGCGCCCGGGATTGATCATCAGCTCGTATATCGCCGGATCGTCGCCCTTGTAAGACATGTAAGCGATCCGGTCTCCGGCGGGCGACCACGCCGGGGACAGGGCGATGGAGCTGTCACGGGTGAGCTGCCGCCGCCCGAATCCGTCGCTATCGACCAAGAAGATCTCCGAGCCGCCGGGCGCCTGGTCCACGTAGGCGATGCGCGTCGCGGCGATGCCGGGCCTGCCTGTGGCCCAGCGAACCACCTCGTCGCTGGCGCGATGGACCGACAAACGCAGATCCGGATGTCTTAGCGGCGGCAGCTCGAACGCGCGAACTTCTTGAAGCAGCCGGTAGACCACGTCGTGCAGTGACAATCTGAGCACCGGCGAAACCATCGGGCCCTCCAGCGAACCGATGAGCAGCCACACCGCGCCCAGCTGATCCCAGAGGTCGTAGTTGACGGGCCCGCCGAGGGGGACTTCCGTACCGACCCGCAAGACCTGGAACCCATCGCTGTGGTCGAGGTCTCGAAGAATGATCGCGCGCACGCTGTCCGCGAGCTCCTGCAGCTCGGGCGGTGCCTGGACCTCCGGCATGACGATACCGGGGCGGTAGGCCGGCTGATACACGATCCCCACCCGAACGTCCGTCGGAATGCTGTCGCGCTGAGGCACCTGCGCTTCGGCCGCCGCCGGCACGGCCAACAAAGTGCAGAGCATCGCCGCCGCGCTTGCCCCCAGGATCGAAAGATGGTTCTGCATCTCCAACCACATGCTCCGTCGCCGCGTCTACTATCGCGTCGGATCGAAGAAAAACGATACGCGAAGCCGGTCGGATGGGTAGCCGTCGGGCAGCGCCCCGAACACGCCCCGCCGCCCCGCCGTCTCGATCGCGCCCCGCGCCTCGAGGTCGAAGCCCGGATCACCGGAACGTCGGACCCAGGAGACGCTTTCTACCGACCCGTCCCGAAGAATGGTGAACGCCAGTTCCGCACGCAGTTGCCGACCGCCCACCGGCGGGCGCCAGTGCCGCTTGATCTGCAGTATGATATTGGCCAGGTAATCCGGGTACGGAAACGGCGCCCCTTCCAGTCGCACCGGCATGTCGGCCACGCCTTCCGGCGACTGCTGAGGAGGCGCGGCAGGACGCTCCTCCGCCGGCGGCTCCGGTCGCTCCGCTACCTTCTCCTCTTTAACCTCCGCGCGCCGGCTTTCCTGACGCGGTTTCTCGGACACCACCGGCCTGGTCTCGACCGGACGCAATCGCTCTTTCAGCTCGGCCGCCTGCCGAGGCCGGTCGGGGACGGGCACGGTGCGCACGGGGGCCGGCCGGGGCGCCGCGACGAGCTCGACCTGGTAGATCTGGGGGCCCGGCGGTATGGCGATCCGCGTCGCCCCCCAGAAGAGGACGGCGAGGGCGACCGTGTGCACGCTCAGCGACCCGACGACAGCTCCGGCCGGAACTCCGGGCTCCAGGCCCCGTGGCGGGCGTCTCAGGATCAGTCGCGCCATCGCTCAACGCCTCCGTCGAACCTCCGGCTCAGCGACCAAACCCACGGCGGCCTGGACATCGGCCGCCTTGATCGCCGCGATGACTTTCAAGACGATGCCGTAGCTGGCGCCCGCGTCTCCCTGCACGTAGACGGGCGGCATGCCCTTCTGGTTCCACACGTCTTTGATCGCGGCCTTGAACTCCTCAAGCGAGACCGCGGCGTCCTCGATGTAGATCACGCCGTCACGGTCGATGGAGACGACGATCGCCTCTGACGCCGGCAACGGTGCGACCTCGGCCCGCGGAACCTGGATCTCCACTCCGCCCTGAAGGATCGGCGCCGTGATCATAAAGATCACCAAGAGGGTAAAGGCGACATCCACCAGGTTGATGAGGTTGATGTCCGCCGTCAGCGGCATTGACCGCTCTTCGTACAACCCGCCGTATCGCGCCATCAGATCTTGCCCTCTCGAGCCAGCGCCCCGATGAACTCGTTGGCAAAGCCTTGGAGCTCACCTGCGAATAGTCCCAGCCGGCTGGCGAAATAGTTGTAGGCAATGACTGCCGGAATCGCCACGGCGAGGCCGGTGACCGTGGTGATCAGCGCCTCGGCGATACCCGGCGCCACCGCCGTGATGTTGGCGGTGCCCTGTACGGAAATGCCGACGAAGGCATCCATCACGCCCACCACGGTGCCCATCAGACCGAGCAGCGGGCTCACGGTCGCGATAATGGCGAGCCATGGGAGTCCATGGGACATGGCGTCGCGTTCGCCCACCTGCTCCTTCTCCAACACCATGCGGAGCGTTTCGACCTGAGCGGCCGATAGGCCTCCGCCCGGATTCTGCCGCGGAACCAGTCCGGAGAAGAAGTTCATTCCGTGGCGAAAGACGCGCAAATACGGCGAATCCGGCAGCACGATCACGGCCTTGTACGCCTCGTCCAAGTGCTGCGCCTGTGCCACGTGGTTCAGGAACTCCTCTTCCAGCAGTCGGGCCCGGCGAAACTGAATCCACTTCCAGATGATCAGAACCCAGGAGAGGAGCGAGAAGACGAACAAGACGATCAGGATCACCTTGGTGGTGATCGTGGCGTCCGCCACCATGTCCCAAGCCGAGTCCGGGAGTTGACTCGCCGCCGGCGCCTGGATCAGCAGTGACATCATTCCGCCCCTTCAGCTATCCAGCGGTAAGTCCGTCGCAGACCGTCGAGAAGGTTGACCGCCGGCGTCCACCCCAACCCGCCGAGCCGCTCGCTGTTCAGGCTGTTCCATTCCAGTTCGCCCGGCCGCTCCTCAGCGAACTCGATCGGAACCTGCCGTCCCGCAGCCTTCATCAGCGCGGCGGCCAGCTCATTGACGCTCGTTTCCCTTCCCGTTCCGACGTTGAAGGCGCGATCGTCCAGCTCGCCCTGACCGTTTATCGGTGGCGCTTCCGTCACCAGCATGTTCGCCTCTACCACATCACCCACGTACACGTAGTCGCGCGTTTGCTCGCCCGACCCGAAGATCGTGATCGGCTTGCCCTCGATAATCCGACGGCTGAAGATAGCGACCACGCCGGCCTCGCCGTGCGGATCCTGGCGAGGCCCGAAGACGTTGGAATAGCGAAGCGCGACGTAGTCGAGATCATAAAGCGCTCGGAAACAGCGCAGATACAGCTCGCCGACCAGCTTGCTCACCCCGTACGGCGACTCGGGGCGCTTGGGCGCGGATTCGGAGATCGGGCGCTCATTCGCCTGGCCGTAGACGACACCACCCGATGAGATGAAGACGACGCGCCGGGTCTGGTGTTCGCGAGCCGCCTCTAAGATGTTGAGAAGCCCACCGATGTTCACGTCGGCGTCGAACTTCGGCTGCGCCACCGAGGTGCGAACGTCGATCTGGGCGGCGTGGTGGTTCACGACTTCGAAGCCTCCGCGCTCCCGGAACAGGCTTTGCAGCCGGTCATCACGCACGTCCATCTCGACGAACTCGGCTCCGTTGGGCAAGTTCGCCTTTTTTCCCGTGGAAAGGTTGTCCACGATGGTCACCGACCAGCCACGGGCCAGATAAGCCTCTGCCACGTGTGAGCCGATGAAGCCGGCACCGCCGGTAACGAGCACGGTCTTAGTCTGGGCTGTCATCCCCCGAGTTCTCCTCCTCCAAGCCGAATAGGTAACGCACGGCTTCCAAGATGTCGTGCTCTCGGCCATCCTCCGCTGCCGCCCTGATCCGCGCCGTCGGTTGGTGAAGCACCTTCTGGAGCAAACTCCGCGTCAGACGCTCCACTCTCTCACGATCGTCGCTCGACAGGTGGCTCAGCTGCGACATCGTCCGCTGAAGCTCGTCCTGCCGCATCCCTTCCGCCTGCTCGCGCAACTGGCGTATGAAAGGCACGGCCCGCAGCCCGGCGTACCAGCGCCAGAAGTTCTCGACCTCCTCCGCGATGATCGACTCCGCTTTCGGGATCTCAGCTTTGCGACGCTCGTAGTTCGAGGTCACGATATGCTGCAGATCATCGATACTGTAGACGAAGACGTTTGGAAGCTCGCCGATCGCTGGCTCCACATCGCGTGGGATGGCGATGTCGATAATGAAGAGTGGCGATTTGAGCTTAGCCGGCATGCGACGACGAAACTCCTCCAATGTGATCATGGCGTGGGGCGCGGCCGTCGACGTGATCACGATGTCCATC
>JABAOD010010269.1_pt1 | contig 20804 bp, 19 predicted proteins | sample 7062151 | NCBI WGS metagenome assembly JABAOD01 (sample SAMN14538626, study PRJNA623070) | marine sediment metagenome | biome: marine biome [ENVO:00000428]; feature: marine pelagic biome [ENVO:01000023]; material: deep marine sediment [ENVO:00002113] | place: India: Gulf of Khambhat ... | reverse complement strand
ATGCGGCCCAGCTCCATCGTCCCTCCTTCGTGGGGAGGCTACTCGCCCAGCGCTCGCTGGCTCGGGCATCGGCGGTGAGCGTGCGCGACGCTGACTCGGCGGCCCTCCTGGCCGACCTCGGCCTCGAGCAGCCGGTCATGGCTGCCGATCCTGCCCTCTCCCTTCCATCGCCTTCGGTTGCCCCGCGAGACAGATTCGCGGTCAGCCTGCGGCCACCGCTCGGGTCGAGCAGGATGCTGCCGGCCTCCGTCTCCGCTCGAAACGGCGTCGAATCAGGATGGATCGAAGCGATGGCTCGTGGCTTCGATGGGGTGGCGGCCGCCATCGGGCTAACCGCCCACTTCGTCGCTTTCCAGTCCGACCGCGATCGCGCCCAGCATCTGCAGGTAGCCCGGCGGCGCCTGGTGGGTTGTACCACCGCTGGGAATCGGCGCCCTCGCTATATCTCGCCCGTTTGTCAATCGGTTCGTGGCCTGGCTGGCCTGCCGCCGGGATCGGCCCGATCCACCGCAGCTGAACAACCAGGAATATCTCCGTTTGTTCATCTGGACGGTGGCGTACTGACCATGGACGTCGGCCAACTTCGTCGTCTACTTGTGGGCCTTTCCAGATCTCGCCACGGCCCCGGGATGGTTGCTGGCCGGTGCCGCCGTGGTGGCGTTGGGGGTCGGGTTCCTGACGCCGATCGCACCGCAGTGGGCGTCTTCGGGGTGACGCTGGCCGCACTCCTCGTCAGTGAGGGCGGCACCGAGGTGGCAGTGATCCTCGGCGGGTTCCGGGCTCTGATGCTGGTGCGGGATGCCCTGGCCACGGCTGCGGGTGAGATCAGTGCTTGAACTCGTCGAGGAGCACTCGGAGAATCTCCTCAGACGGACTGACCGCAGGACTGCGCATCGGTACCCGCGCGCGTCGGGATCAGCCAGAAACCGGTCAACGACTTGAGGATCGTACCGACCGACGACGACGTTGACCCCGATCCCATCCGGCCGTTCTGAGCGATCGAGCCAGAGGAGCGTGGGAACACCGAGCAGCGCACACTCCTCCTGGATGCTGCCACCATCGGTGATCACGAACGGAGCTTCCGCCAGCATCCGGACGAACCGTTGTGACCGGTGAGCCTGATCCCCACGACCCCGGCCTCTGTCAGCTTGCAATCGAGTCCACGCTTGGCCAGGCCCACTTCGGTGGGTTCGTGCAGAACGAAGCGACCGAACGGTCGACGGCGATGCGCTCGATCAGGTCGACCATCGCCTCCACTCTGCTCCCGTTGTGGAGGTTCTCAACCCGGTGCATGGTGACCACTACCGGACCCGCTCCCACGTCGAAGCCATCGCCGAGCGCATGCCGAACTGCCTCCAGCGAAGTGTTGCCCGACAGGGGAACGATGCGGCCGCGCACCCGCATCCGCTCGAGGTTGTGCACGGCCCGGGCATCGGGGGCGAACAGCATCGACGCCTGCCACATGGTGAGATCCGGATGATCTCTTCGGGAAACGGGTGGGTGAGCTTGTGCGACCGCAGCCCCGCCTCCAAGTGCCCGACCCTCAACCCGGCACGCCGGGCCATGAGCGTTGCCAGGAGGCTGGATGGGGTATCGACGTGGACGACGCAGATCCCCCCCGGTCACCAAACACTTTCGTCGAGGAGGCGGCTTCGGTGCAGGAGACGCATGGCGAGCCCGAGGCTCCACATGACTGCCCCGGGAATCGTGGCTACGTCGTCCGAACCACCGAGCACGTAGTCGGGCGCCGGCACCCTCAACTCGTTGCGTAGGGAAGCCGAGAACCTGGCGTGCTGGCCGGAATCGATGAGGCGGTAACCGATACCGTTTCGATCGAGGAGCCGGACGAGTGGAGCCGTCTTGATGTACTGAGCTTTTGTTCCGATGAAGATGTGCAGCTTGTTCATGCCGTCAACCTCGCCACGACGGCGGGGAGCGACATCCGCCAGTCCGGTGGTGGAGCGAGACCGAGGGCTTCTCGCCGCTCGGAACCGAGCACCGAGTAGGGGAGACGCCTGGCTGGCGTCGGGTACTGCTCCGTCGTGCACGGCCGAATCCGCCCGGTATCGATGCCGGCCAGCCGTACGGCCTCTTGCGCCGGTGCGAACCAGGTGGCCGGACCCTCGTTGGCGAGGTGTCGCGGGGTCGTGATGACGAGGATCTCCCGGATGCTGGCCGACACTTCGGGATGAACGGTTTCCCGGATTCGCATAGCCGAAGGTAGCGAGTTGCGCGGGTATCAGTACCATTTCGCCATGATGGAGCGTCGGAGTCCCGAAAGCCACAAGTCGAATCCCTTTCCCTCCCCGCCCGGGATGGACGAGAAGGGCGCCGACCCGACCACTCTTCGCGCTGCACTCGACCACATCGAGGTTCGGCTACAGGCTTTGACCTCCCGACTTGAGGCACGGGACCTCCAGGATGAGGAGCAGACCGATCTCCGCCGTCAACTGAACGATATGCGGGCCTCACGGGATGCGGTGTCCGCCAATCTGGCGCGTCTTCAGGCGCGAAAGTCGGTCCGTGTGGCTCTCGCAGTCGCAGCGCGCATAGCCGGGATTCGAAGGGCAGCCGGGCGTCCACTCCGCCTGGTCGGACGGGTTCGCCGCCGTCTCCAATCGGAACGATTAGTGCAGCGCCGGCTGCGGAAGGAGCGGGCACACTTGAATCGGACCGACGGCCCGACGGTCTCGATCGTGGTCCCTACTCACGACGGAGCCCATCACCTGTCACGGCTGCTTGCGGCACTCGACGATAAGACCACATATCGGTCGTTTGAAGTCATCGTCGTCGACAACGGGTCCACGGATTCGACAGAAAGCGTCCTTGGAGAGCGCCGCGGATATCCGCTCACCGCCGTCCGGAACGAACGCAACGAAACGTTCTCCATGTCCTGCAACCAGGGTGCGGCGGTCGCATCTGGAAGTCTCCTCCTGTTCTTGAACAACGACGTCGCTCCGATAAACCCTGGCTGGTTGGGCGCCCTGGTGGACTCGGTGACCACGGAGCCCACCTGTGTGGCAGCAGGAGCAGTCCTCGTGTATCCGAAATCCAGTGGAGGAGATCGATACGCTCTCACCATCCAGCATCGCGGCATCGCCTTCTGCTGGGAAGACGGTGGTCCCCGGCCCGTGAACCTCGGCAAGGGCGAGAGCCCTGTCGGCCTGTCGCTGGAACCTCACGCCGTGGCGGCCTCTACTGCAGCTTGTCTGCTTGTCGCCAGAGAAGCATTCGAGGAAGTGGGTGGATTCGACGAGAGCTACGTCTTCGGCTGGGAGGACGTCGATCTCTGCATGAAGCTTCGCCTGCACGGCGGACAGATCCTCATGTCGCCCGCGGCGGTTCTCTTCCACGAAGAATTCGGTACTCAGACGGCACTGGGGGCAGAGCGGAGACGAACGCACTACCTCAACAACTCGCAGGTCTTCGCCGACCGGTGGTCTCCACAGCTCCGGCGGCTCTACTTCAGAGATCGGATAGGTGGTTCGGGATTGTGGGCGGCAGATCGGCGCGGGGTGATCGGCATCACCGTCACGGATGCCGACAGGTCGGCCGGATACGGAGACTGGTACACCGCTCATGAGCTGGGCGAGGCCCTGGGAAGTCACGGTTGGACGATCCGCTACCTGCAACAGAAACACGATGATTGGTCGGAGATCTCGGAGGAGGACATCATCATCTCCCTCCTCCCCCAATTTGACTTCAGGAAGGTCCCCGACGGCACCTTCAAGATCGCCTGGGTTCGCAACTGGGTCGATCGGTGGCTGTCGAGCCCGGGGTTTAGCGAGATCGACCTCGTTGTTGCGTCGAGCAGGGCGTTCGCCGATCAGATCGAGAAGCGGTCGCTTCATCAGGTCGCCGTCATCCCGCTCGCCTCGAACCCGGATCGATTCGCGCCGGCCCAGGCCGACCTCTCGCTTCAGTGCGACTACACCTTCACCGGAAGCACTTGGGGGGCTCCCCGTCCGATTACAGAAGTACTCGATGTACTGCCGAACGAGGCATTTACCATCTACGGCAGAGGCTGGGATGGTGAGGTAGCCGGGCGACGGTATTGGCGTGGCCACCTCGACTACGACCGCCTCCCTGCCTTGTACTCCTCCGCGAAGATCGTGCTCGACGACACGGTCGAGCCGAACCGGCCTGCCCTCAATTCCCGGGTGTTCGACGCGCTGGCGGCTGGGACACTGGTGATTTCCGACAACCGCCAGGGCTCGGAGGAGTGGTTCAGAGGCCTTCTGCCCACCTACAGCAATCGAGCAGAGCTGCGTGCCTTGCTTGATCGATACCTCAGCAACGATCAGGAACGACGGGCCCTGGCCGCCGAGCTTCAGGACATGGTTCGCACACGGCACACATATGATCACCGTGCAACGCAGTTCCTCGCCGCTATCGACGAGCATCTCGGCAAGCCCAGGATCGGCATCCGGATCAGCCCTCCTACCTGGAAGGAAGCAGAGCGCTGGGGAGACACGCACTTCGCCATCGACATTGGACGGGCGATCCGGGATAGAGGTTGGGTCGTCGACCTCGCACCACGGTTCCGCTGGGATCTGCAGGATCGCTCCGGCGTCGACGCCGTGCTGCACATCCGCGGAAGGCACGTCTACCCAACCAAGCCCGGAACGGTGAACGCCGTCTGGTTGATCTCACACCCCGACGATGTGACCTTCGATGAACTCCAACGCTACGACCTCGTCTGCGTCGCCTCGGCGCCATTCGCACAGAGGCTGAGGCCGGACCTCACGGTCCCCGTGATCGATCTGCTGCAAGCCACAGATCCCGACCGCTTCCATCCGGGGGATCGCGAGATCGGGCTCGCCTCAGACCTACTCTTCGTCGGCAACTCGCGTGGACACAGCCGCCCGGTGGTCCAGTGGTCGGCCGAAGCACGGCATCCCTTGACCATCTACGGCTCAGGCTGGGAGCGAACGGTTGCCGAGCCGTATGTGCGTGCCGATCACCTCGACAACCCTCTCGTACCGGCCGCCTACCGCTCGGCGACGATCGTCCTCAGCGACCACTGGGCAGACATGGCTGCGGCCGGCTTCATCTCCAATCGGGTCTTCGATGCGGTCGCAGCAGGAGCCATCGTGTTGACGGATGTTGTTTTAGGTATGTCCGAGGTATTCGGTGATGGTGTGGTGACCTACCAGGACCGCGAGGGGTATCTGGGAGCGATCGAGCGAATTCGAGCAGACTTGGAAGAGTATCGTCGACGGGCGCTCGATACCTCTGCGCGGATTCGCCGGGAGCACACGTTCGCGAGACGTAGCCAGGAACTGCTGCGCTCCCTCGAACCGCTGCTCCGGGGTCGGGTGCACATCGACGGCGCGGCGCCACGCTGGCGAGAAGCCCAAGTCTCTCCCGAGGATGGCTCATGGGTTTCCACGGTGTAGTCCGGCGGCCGGCGCTGCCGTTCACGGACAAGCTTGGTTTCGAGGGGGCTAGATCTCCGCGAGGACGTCCGCGATTCGTTCACCGGCACGACCGTCCCAGAGCGGCGGCACCTCACCATCTCTCGGTGATTCCAGTGCCTCGCGCACGGCCTTCTGGATGAGGTCTGGATCGCTTCCTACCAGCCGGTTGGTTCCCATGGACAGCGTGATGGGGCGTTCGGTGTTCTCGCGCAAGGTCAGGCAAGGGATCCTCAGGATCGTGGTCTCCTCTTGGATCCCACCTGAGTCCGTGAGCACGATGCGGGCTCCGCTCATGAGCGCCATGAAGTCCATGTAGCCGAGTGGCTCGACGATCATCAGATCGGGAATCTCGGTGAGACCGGCCTCTGTCAACAGGTCCCGTCCACGCGGATGCAGAGGCAACAGTATCGGTACCTCGGTCGTTGCTCTTCGCATCCCTTCGACGATGTGTTGCGCGCTCTCGAGATCGTCCACGTTGGAGGGCCGGTGCAGCGTTGCCACGCCGTAGCGCTCCGGTAGCCCGTATCGAATCCGGGTCGCCTCCGGATCGAGCACGTCCCGGAACCGGAGCAGCGTGTCGATCATCGAGTTCCCGACGAAGTGGACGCCCTGGCCAGAGATCCCTTCATTGGCGAGGTGGCCGATTGCCTCAGGACTCGTTACGAAGTGAAGGCTAGAGAGGGCATCCGTCACGACCCGGTTGACCTCCTCCGGCATCGTTCTGTCGAAACTCCGAAGGCCTGCCTCGACGTGAGCCACGGCGATATGGAGCTTGGAGGCCACGACCGCGGCCGCAAGCGTGGAATTGATATCCCCGTACACCACCACCATGGCAGGCCGCACATCCAAGAGCATTCCCTCCAGGGCCACCATGAGCGTGGCGGTCTGGACTGCGTGTGACCCGGATCCCACGCCAAGATTGAGGTCGGGTTCCGGCAAACCGAGCTGATCGAAGAAGACCTGGCTCATCGCCTCGTCGTAGTGCTGGCCGGTATGGACGAGGATCTGCGAGGCGCCGAGCTCCGACAGGGCGCTCACCACGGGTGCAGCCTTCATGAAGTTGGGACGCGCGCCGACGATGTGGGCGAGATGCGTCATTCGGACTCCCGTGTGATCTTGTCGGACACGATCCTAGGGGCCGTGCGGCGTGCCACCGGCCACAACCCGGGATTGCGCGGCGCCGGGGATACGGCGACTACCGTCATCCCTCAGGCACGCGGGCTGTCTGTCGGCCCGGGCGCTTCGAACAGTCCCTGCGGCGAGATAAGCTCGAGGTGATCAGTGTCTCATTCGAGGACCCCGAAGAAGACGCTGATCGGGTCCTGGACTCGGCACCGAAGCGCGCACTCGTCCATGTTCATCCGTTTGCGTCCCGGGTCTTCGGCATGAGCCTTCCGGCCTTCGAGCAGGCCCCGACGGATCCGACGATCTCACGGTTCTCGTTGCCTCGCGTTTCGACGCTGACAAGGGGGGAAGGAACTGGTCACCTTCGCCGGGTAGCAAAGCCAAGCCGGGCTGGCTCGACTACTCCGACGAGTCGACGTGTCCGTTGCGCCGGGACGCGGTGCACTCGAGTCCATGGCCACCGGCACACCCACGATTGCCGTGGGGAGCAAGGGCTACTACGGCCCGACCTGGAGAAACATCCGAGGCGGCATGCACTCGAACTTCGGTGGGGTGGCGACCGGGCCCATTGACGGTGCCCCTATCCTCGACGACCTTGGACACCTCAAGTTCCTGACACCTCCGATGAGGGAAGGCGTCGGACTCACATCCCGCAAGGTCGCATCGGCCTTCTTCGACCAGTCCAAAACCGATGATGCCCTGGCCGCTCCCTATGAGATACACCTGGTCGGCCGCTCGGCGGTCACCGGCTGAAACCGCAGTGGGAGCTGAACTCTCAAAGGTCTTTGCATCCGCGATGCGGGTCAATCCCCTAACCGATACGCCGCCACCGGGTAGTGAGAGCCCGACTCGGGCTCCGGATTCACATAATCTGGTTCTCGCGCCTCTCCGAGGATCGACACCAGCTGATCCTCGTTTGGCAGCGCGCCCACACCGTCGATGAGGAGGAGGAACAGCTCATCAGCATCCCATTCGGCGTTGTCCGGCAGACCGTTGGATACGTCGTACGGACGAGCCTCGCAGCCCGAGTACCAGGCCACGACCGGGTACCGCATCGTCAGCACGACACACGACGAAGACCGCACGCTTGCCCCGATCTCCTCAGACACCGTTCGCAGCCCTCCCCATCGGTACAGCCACTCGTTCATGTCGTTCGCATAGGTCATGGCCCCCGACAGCATCGCAATCAGGAACAGTCCGGCGATGGTCATCGAGTAGCGACGCGGCAGATGCCCACCGGCTACGGCCAGTCCCCCTGCTACACCGAGCCACACCAGAGGCAGCGCAGGCGAGAGGTAGCGCAGTTCCCCATGGAGAATCGTCGCCAAGGCGACGGCTGTTACCAGCCCGGCCACGGCGGTAATCCCGATTCGACCTCCAAGCATCTTGCGGGCTGTGATTGCCAAACCGAGGCCCAACAGAACCACGAGGATTCCCATGTCGCCGAAGATCTCCCGGTATCTCTCGGAGTAGTCCGTGAACCCTTTGACAAGGGGAAAGGCGTTCTGATCCCGTAGTTGCCGCAGGGCAGAGAGTGGGGCCCGGATCGATCCTGTCAAGAACGGCACCATGAGTACGGCATACACCGAGGCGGCAAGGGAGGCGATGAGCAATATCGTTCGACCCGGGAAACGGACGAACGTCCGCAGCCGCCACAAGCCGATTGCAACGAGGACGATGCCGATGGGAATGGGTGCACCGAAGCGCAAAAACGTGGCTGCCATCGCGATCGGAGCCGCGGCGAGGGTCCACCATCGCACGATTCCGCCCCGAGTCCCGATGATTGCGACCGCGGTCACCACGACGCCGAGGGACGCTCCCGGCACATCGGGCCAGATCTGAGTAGAAGAGGAGAGCCAAGTGGGCGTCAGAGTCAGGCCGGCCGCAGCGATCACACCGGCAAGTTGCCCGAAGAGGATTCTCCCGACCAACCAGGTGGCTCCGATCCCTATTAACCCGAAGCATGCCGTTATCGACCGCAATGCCGTGTCGCCCATGCCGACGAAGGGCGACATGACGGCGGGCAGACCGGGCGCTCGGTAGTCGTTCCAACCCGTGCTGAATGTGTGATCGAAGAAGTTACGGGCCCGAAGCGCGTACGTTGCCTCATCCCATCCGAGCGGAGCACTGTCAGACACTAAATCGAACACGAGCACGACATAGAGCAGGGAGATGAGCGCAATCCCGCCAACCTCCGCCCTCGAGATTCTCGGACCGAACCACGGATCATCGTCATCCGGTCGCGTAGCTTCTCGGTCCGCCGTGCCAGAGGCGGATTCCCCCGATGTGTCGGCTTCCCGGATTGTCATGTGGCCTTCGAGCCGTCGGAATACAGAGGAAGCGCTACCCCAACGCGTTGGACACGCGGGAGACCATGACTTGATCGTGATCCGCGGAGTCGGAGTTGCCGAAGTCCACCGGGAGGTACTCGGACTCGGTCAGCACGCCGAGATCGGCTGTTCCCCTCGGCATTGGGTGACTGGGGTTTGCTTTCTGGACCGCATCCGTCTTCAAGCCCGTATTCGTCGCCACGGCGAGCCCGAGCGGTATTCAATATGACCTCCTGAAATCGTGCGCCACACTAGTAACCTCGTCCGCAGCGAGGTGCGGTGACGGCCGGCGCCGGCGACGCCCCAAGCGCGCTCATGCCTCACGACGAGAATCGTCGCTACGCTATCCGCCCATGTTTCGGCCGGTAGCACTCGTTCTTGTATCGGTCGCACTGGGAATCGCAGCGCTTCTCCTCTGGAAGTCGGCGCTCGACGCCCTCGGTGGCTTTGAGCTTGGGGACGCCGGCGCAATCAACCAGCTTGCCCGTCTCTTCGGCCGGTGGCGGTTCTGGATGGGAATCCTTCCCTTGGTTGGGGTTGTACTCTTCAGCCTTGATCTGTGAAGCAACTCGACCAATTTGGGCGTAGCTCCCGTGTGGCTGACCGCCTCCGCCGTGGCGATGAACGTGTTTGCCGGGACCACCACCTCGTCCCCCGGCCCAACACCCAGAGCGCGGAGCGCTAGGTGCAGAGCGTCGGTACCGCTTCTCATGGCTACGCACTCAGAAGCTCCGTGCGCCTCGGCAAACGAGCGCTCGAACCTCTCCACCTCACGACTTCCAACGAACCGCGTCGAGTCATAGATCTCGGCCCAGGAGGCCAAGATGTCATCTCTGACGGGTGCATGCTGCGCACCGAGATCGAGGAATGGAACTCTCATGATGCTTCTCCAGTATCCGGTGCCGGGCCCACGACTCGAGCCGGAACACCGACGGCGAGCATCCCGGCAGGTACGTGTCTCGTCACAACGGCACCGGCTCCGATCATCGCTCCTTCGCCGATGTCGATGCCGCCAAGGATCGTCGCCCCCGATCCAATCGACGCACGCCGCCGAACCATGGTCCGAACCAACGTCCAGTCGTCCGGTCCTTGAGGACTGCCATCTACCGTCGTTGCCCGTGGTGTGACATCGTTGATGAACATGACCCCGTGGCCGACGAAGCACTCATCCTCGATGGACACCCCCTCACAGACGAACGTGTGGCTGGAGATCTTGCAGGCACGGCCGATCGAGGCGCCTCGTTGCACCTCGACGAACGCCCCGATGGTCGTGTTGTCGCCAACGGAACAACCGTAGAGATTGACGAAGGAGGAGAGTCTGACACCTTCCCCCAACTCGACGTCAGCGGCAATGACCTGGTAGTCCCCCGAAAAGCTGCGTCGTCCGGACGTCACGTGCTCACACTCCGAGTTCGAGCGGAACGGTCACACCGCCCGCATCGAGGCTCTCGTGGATGGCTGCGAGGACCTTCAGAACACGCAGACCCGAACGACCATCGGTACTAGGCGTCCGCTCCTCACGAATCGCTGCCGCGAACTCGCCGGCTACAAGTCGCAACGCCTCCGTTTCGTTGAGGACCGGGGCGATCATCTCGCCCGTTCGATACGACACGAGCACCCGATGCCGTTCGTGCTCGCTCATGGGCTCGAGGTCGACTCCGCTGTTGAAGACACTCACCCGCTGGCCCGGTCTCAGGTCGTCCCAGACCACCATCTTCTCTGATCCCCCGACGGTGACCGTGCGAACCTTCGTCGGACTAAGCCAGTTGACGTGGGCGTGAGCAATCGCGCCGTTGGACAGAGCGAGGGAGAAGAACCCGATGCAAGGATGCCCCACGCCCAGCGGGTCGGCACCCTGCGCCGAGACGCCGATCGGATGGACACCGTCCGGCAAGATGTAGTCGATGATCGACAGATCGTGGGGAGCCAGGTCCCAGAAGACGTCGTTGTCGGACTGAATCAAGCCGAGATTGATGCGAACGGAGTCGTAGTAGTGAACCTCTCCGAGATCCCCGCTCCTGACGAGCTCGGCGATCTTGCGGACAGAGCCCGTATAGCAGAACGTGTGATCGGTCATCAGAATGCGGCCGAGTCGACTCGCGGTCTCGACCATGAGCTCGCCCTCCTCCAGCTTCCGCGCCAAAGGTTTCTCGACCAGGACGTGCTTCCCGGCGTCGAAACAAGCCATCGCAAGGTCCGCATGAGTGCCGGCAGGTGTCGCGATCGCTACGCCCTCGACCCGGGGATCGTCGAGAACATCTCGGATGTCGGTGCTTGTTCGAACATGCGCCAGCGGCCCTGCCGCTCGAACGGCACGCTCTTCCGACAGATCACAAACCCACCTGACCTCCGTTGCCTCGTGAGCGGCGAAGTTCCGGATCAGGTTGGGGCCCCAGTAACCGGCGCCGACAACCGCCACTCCAACAGCTTTCATCTGAGAACGCCTCCACACAAGTTGCCTCTCGCCCGCCGACATTGGCGATGCATGTTCGACGCCCGCTCTACACTAACGGATGGGTCCACCGCAATCCCTGCGCGGCTGGATAGCATTCGCAGCCAATCAGCATGGAAACGATGCCGTCGAACCCCAAGCTCTCCGTGGTCCTGCCCGCCTTCAACGAGGAAGGCGCGATTGGGCAGACCATCGATCGTACCTGCAAGATCGCCGATGAAGCTCGGCGACGTCCAGGTGATCGTGGTGAGCGACGGCTCTGACGACGACACGTTCGAGGTCGCAGTGGAAGAGCTGCAGGCGGGACCCGGTGGCGTGGTTGCCAAACCGGTCCGCAACGCCGCGTCACACAACGCAATCAGGTGCGGGCTTCGCTACGCGACCGGCGACCTGTTGCGGTGATCGCCGCAGACGGCCAGGATCGCCGGAGGCACACCCGGCGATGGCTTCGGCGATGGTCCCGGGCAACGACATCGTGTGGGGAAGGCGTCGATCGCGCCGTCACGACCCGGTTGTCTCGCGCCTGTTGGCGGGTGCCTTCTACCGGGTGTTCCGAATCCTCACCGGTCTCGAATACCCCCCGTCGGGCGTCGATTTCGTCATGTTCTCAAAGCGGGTATCCCAAGCGATCCTCGAGCACCGTCAACGCAATCTCTCGTTGTTCCTGCTGCTCTACAACCTCGGTCACGGACAGAGAGAAGTCGAATACGACCGCGGCGAACGGACGGCGGGCGCCAGCGGGTGGACCTTCGTAAACGAATGAAGCTGGCCGTCGACATGCTGACCGCCTTCTCAGCGGCGCCAATCCGCCCGGTTTCGATCGTCGGTCTGGCCATCGGTATCCTCGGACTCACCTACGGTGGGCTCACCATGGTGCGAGCTCTGATGGGAGGCGTGATCCTCGTGGCGATCGCCCTGATCGGCGAGTACCTGTGGCGAACGCTCGATGAAGTGCGCGGGCGTCGGCTCTACCTTGGAGGAGCGACACACTCAGGTGGGCGGCGACGGCTGAGCGGACCGCACGTCCGAGGCTCGCTCTGCCGGGTTGCGATCGGGACGCCTTCGCCCCCGTTCTTGCGTGGCTGACGGGACTTGCCCGCCGCTGAGCTGCAACCACACGGCGTATACCCTTCCGTGGCCGCTGACCGTAGGAGCTTCGTCCTCCTCCTTGCGGAACGGCGGCCGACGCCCGACTCCCAGTGGTCCCGAGCCTCCGCGGCGCCCGGATCGAGGTTTCTGATCCGCCGCCGCCACCCACCGATTCGGGTCTGATTCCCTCCGACCGAGGGCTCACGGTCAGAGGCAGACCACGTACCCTCGTGGCTCACGCGCCCGGGCAACCAGGGTCGCCAATCAAAGCGAGCTCCTGGGAGATCACGCTGTCGAGAGCCGACTGCCGACGCACGCGCCGACTTGCAGCCACCGACAACTTCAGGAAGTAGTCCGGGTCCTCGATGAGACGCCTGATGCCGTCGGCAATCGCCAGATGGTCCTCCGGGGGGACCGAGATTCCGCAGCTCTCATCGACGAACTCCGGAACCGCGGCGACCGCGTTCGTGATCGGAACCAGACCCGAACTCATCGCCTCATCTCTCGACACGCCCTGCGTATCCGTCCTCGTCGGACAAAGGAACACACCGTACTGTTGGTGCAACGAGGCTATTTCGCTCTGCCTCATGAAGCGTTTCTCGAGTGCGACGTTCGGCAGACCTCTCAGCGGTTCGACAGTCTCATCGAACAGCGGCCCTTGACCGATTATCCGGATGTCGAGCTGACCGAACCACTCCTCATTCGTCAACTCGAGAATGGCCTTCACCGTGAGATCATTTGCATACGTAGGGGTGGCAAACGGTCGAATCGAGAGGAGTTTGCGTCGTTGTTCCGCTGGCTTCGGTCTGTACTGGAAAAGGACCGTATCAACAGGATTGTGAATGACTTCATAGCTGTCGACTGGCAGCACGACGCCCACATCCTGCATGACCTCGTCGGCAAGGTACTGTGAGACAAAGACGAACCGCACATTCGCAGGTCGTGTACTGAAGACCCGGCGCCAGAAGTCGGTACGGCCCTGACTCTGCTCCTTGGCCTTGAGAAGATCATCCTCGTTCGAGTAGAGGAATGACCGCCGGTACCAGGGCTGAATCTCTGCTCCGTGAATCCAGACTGTTATTGGCATGCGGTCGGCATACTCCTCGAGCACGTCCCACATAGTTTCGGAGAGGAAGTGAACGAGAACCCCTTTGTATCGGCCGCTTTCCAGGAGGTTCACAAGTGCAGTCTGTGAGCCGGTGATACAGTCCACGTTCTCGAATTCGTGATATGAGATCGCACCTGCCGACCGGAACCGAAACACATCGATGTCGAGACCGGCGTTTCGATAGGCGAGGACACGCCGGTGGACGAACGCATTGCGATAGAGGTCTTCGTACGACGGGTATTGGTTGGTTACGAGCAGCTGTTCTCCCCGACCCAGGATCTCCGGTGGCTCGAGCTGTCGATGCCCCAACACCAGCCCGTTCACAGCTGCTCGGCCGCTGCCTCTGATCCGAAGGCCCGGGCGAACGAGCGCCGTGCCCTCCGGCGCGACGACGTCATGATTGGAGTTCGGATGCAACACGACCGAACCGAGCCGCTCCTCACGATCGTTCAAGAACAGTAACGCGATCTGAACATCGAGGCCGGGGCCTGCATCGAGGAAGAAACCAGCTCGGCCGGTCAAGCCAAGCTCGGCGGCTGCAAGCAGACGCTCCGAATAGACGTATGCGTGTCTCTCGTCGGGTAATCGCGACTCCACCTCGAGTACGGCTGCTTCCTTGGTGATCGAGCACCACGTTTCGCCCGAGGCGCCAAACCACGCTGCGAGCGAATCTGGACCGAGGACGGCGCCGTCATCGAAGCCAAAGGTCGGAGGTACCGTTTCGGCGCGTGACAGAATCTCACCGATCTCCATTCCGACGTCCAGGTCGGGCAAATCATCCACTGCCGCAGCGACAACACTGCCGCTGCGGTGGATCCCGGCGTCCTCGCAGTAGTTGAACTCGTCGACGGAGACTGCATCGTCCGACTCGACCACGAGGTCGCGGACCTGTGAGGCCCAGTCGGTGATAGTCACCTCGTCGAGGAAGTCCCCCCGGATGAGCGCCCGCCGAGCCGAATGTCTGGTCCGCTGTGTGTATTGGTGTCCGGATTCCACCAGGACCGGCCCAGTGCCCGGTCGTCCGCACGTGTAGTAGGAACCCTTGCCGATGATGGAAGCCGAACTGAATCTCGTGGCGAGCGCAAGATCGAGAAGGTAGTTCGGACCGTAGTAGTCCTCAGGTGCCATGCCAGCCACGTACTCAGCTGCGATCTCCGACTCGCCGAAGGTATCCCGCCGACCCCTACTCCATATCGTCACGCCCGCTTCGAGAGCGTTCCCGGATGCATCGAACGAGTCGTCGGTGACTATCAGGAGGCGTTTCTGGGTATAGGACTGCCGGAGGAAGTTGGCAATGGCTCGTTCGACGTCGCTTTGATGTCGCACGAACGAGATGGCGAGTACCTCGCATAGGCTCGACCCGCCTGGGCCACCCGTTACTTTCGACCACAGGTACCTGAGTCGGTCCTCGTAGGTATGACCCTGAAGAACCTTCCTCAGTCCCGCCAGCCGGAGCTTCCTCAGAGCGGAATCGTCTCGGACAAGCTCGGCCAGCCGTTGCGCCGTCCACAGTGCGCTGTCCGAGCCGAACACGAGATCGCCAAACATGAGCTTGATACTTCGCGCGTAGTTGCCGACAACGATCGAGTTGGAGGCGAGCAGCTCGAAGACCCTCCTGGCGCACATCGTCTGCGATTGCTTGACAGAGTTCAAGTTGACCGCATACCGATAACCCTTGTAAGCGCGGTCGACCTGTTCGAATGGTAGGGAGCCCAATATGAAGGGCGCGAACTCGAGGGGAAATGAGTAATTCGGATCCTCTGATCCCGCGTTTCTGTCGTAGATGACAAACGGAGCTATCTGCGTCAAACCCTTGATCATGTTACGAAGATCACGAGCTCGTTCTGGATATCGGGTGTAGTAGGCGCCGGCGAAGCAAAACGCGTCGATTCGGGGACCGAGTTCCATTGGATTGAATATGCGGGGCTGGCATGCAAAAGGCAAGAGATACACACGCTCGTGGCCAAGTGCTGCCTTGTACCGATGGATGCAATCGAGGTCCGTCGTGAACACGTAGTCGAAACGAGCCGCCGTATTGAGGAATGTGTTGAAATGAATCGGATCTTCCTTGTTCCAGAAGGCCGTTGGAATCTCGTGATCGCGACACCACTCGACAATCCCGATCAGCTCGAAGCTGGCATGTGCAATCTTGCGATCCCAGAGGTCATCCTTGCCGCGCCATGCCGACTCTACGAAGAGCAGATCGGGCTCGAAAGAGACAAGTTCATGGATCCAATTTGCGGGACTCAGCTGAACCAGCTCACAGTCAGGTTTGAACGAGTTGTAGGTGAACGCGTCCATGATCGCCGCCACCCTGAGCCTTCGAGACTCATGCCCGCTATCTGAAGACATGACCATCCCTACCGTATCTCAGATCAACATCGCTGCAGCTGCGGTGCATTCGCTCTCGGACTCCAATGACTGCAATCATCACGATGACTGACGTTTGATGCGCCTCAATACGCGACGGTAGAAAGAGATCAGACGCCATGCCCTGCTTCCCACGATGCGATTGAATCGCTCCCTCAGGTCTGCCGTCCTCTCCCGCTCCGCTTCCAGAGCCGACCGGGTGTCGGACAACTCCACACGAGTCTGCTCGAGTTCCTGAGACATCTGCCAGTACGCGACCTGTGCCTGGCGAAGAGCCTCGCTCACCTCCGCCATGTTGTCGTTCAGGTGGATTCCCCAACGCTCCGCCTCCTCCAACCGGAGGCGTAGACGGCTCACCTCCGCCTGCGAAGCCTCCAACTCCGGCCCCAACCGGCCCACCTCGGCCTGCGAAGCCTCCAACCCCGGCCCCAACCGGCCCACCTCGGCCTGCGAAGCCTCCAACTCCGACCCCAACCGGCCCACCTCGGCCTGCGAAGCCTCCAACTCCGACCCCAACCGGTCTACCTCAGCTTGCGCCGACGCGGCCTCACCCTCACTTCGTTTCGCCCTCGATCGGAGGTCGGTGAGAACGCGCGGATCGATCGCGACCGAGTAGCCGTCAGTCTCCACCGGCAACCTCCGTTTCCATCAGTCGCATCACGAGTGCCCCTTTCTGCAGCCAAAGATGCTCTTCTAGAGGCACCAGCTGGGTCTCCTTCGACCACCTCTCGACCATCTCGCGCTCGTCCTCTCGAACGATGTCGTCGACGACGAAGAGACAACCGGTACTGCACTTCGGGGCGATCACCGGCCCGGCCGGATAGCGAGCAAGTGGCTGGATATGGCCGGGAGGACCGTCGACAAAGACGAGGTCAATGTCCATGACATCCTCCAGAGCCTCAAGCGAGTACCACCGGAACCGTTCAGTGTCGAACTCCAGCGACTCGAGCGGAGCGTACCGAAGCTCGACGATATCCGTGAGCCCGATCAAGTGAAGCTGCTCTAGTGTCTGCGCATACCAAACGGCGTCATGTTCGACGGCGACGAGCCGCGTACCTCCGAACTGTCTGATCAGATGACCAAACAGCGCAGTCGACGATCCGGATCCCAGTTCGACGATGACACTGGGCCGGTATTGAACGAAGAGCTCACACAGAAGGCGCGCCATGTCCGACGATATTGCCCAGCCGCTGTATGGGTCGGCAAGAGGAGGCAGGACTGAGGACCGATCGAGATATCGGTGCACTGCCAAGAGCGACTCGATGGCCCGATACAGGCCTGCATGCAAGTGAACGGACTCTTGACTCAGTTGGCGCCCGGTCCGCGCAAGGGAAGCTTCCATCCGCCTGACGGAGGCCTCGAGGGCGGAAACACGTTTCACAAGATCGCCTTGGTCCATTCCACTTCTCCGAAGCTATCTCCTGCTCTGGCAGCGAGGCGCGGCCGGCATCCATAGCGGGAATTGCCAGCAGTCAGCTGCTAGCCAACACCACAACAAGACTCGAGGGGCAGGATCCGCAATCCGGAGGAGCCTACTGCAACGATCACCTGTCTGGCTCCAATCGGTGCGCCGGCTCATCGTAGAACCGCCGGGTAGCCGGGCAGATTCGCTCACCCGCTTACTGTCACGCAGCACTATGGCCGTCAAGGCACGATACGGGCTTGGTGGAGAGCGGTGCACTGACGTCATCGACTGGATCAGAGCTCGTTGCATCCGGCTCAGAGAGGAATGATGTTGTCGGCCTCGATCCCGCGCCTCCGCATTGCGCCCCGAGTGTCGAACACCACGCGAGCTCGTTTCGTCAAGTGGCGGTAGTCCACGTCATCGTGATCGGTAAGAATCACTGCCGCGTCGTAATCACCATCGAGGTCGGCGACCCGGAACCCGTGCCGGTCGATCGAGGACTTGCCTACTACCGGATCCCAGACCGACACCTCTGCCCCCTTGCGCTGAAGCTGCTGTAGCACGATGACCGAAGGCGATTCCCGATCATCGGAGATGTTCGGCTTGTAGCTGAGACCAACGCCGAGGACACGAGCTCCCCTGACGGGAAGGTTGTGCTCATTGAGGATGTCGGTCAGGCGGGCCACCGTGTACGTAGGCATACTGGCATTGATGAGGTCCGCCAGTTCTATGAAGCGTATCGAGAAGCCGATATCCTTTGCTCGCCACGACAGGTAGTGGGGGTCAAGCGGGATGCAGTGACCCCCGACGCCGGGGCCCGGATAGAACGCTTGAAAGCCGAACGGTTTGCTCGCAGCGGCATCGATAACCTCCCAGACATTGATCCCGAGCTGATGGCAGAGGATCGCGATCTCGTTGGCAAGCGCGATGTTCACGGCCCGGTAGGTGTTCTCCACGAGCTTTGACATCTCTGCGACGCGCGATGAAGAGACCAAGTGAACCTCATCGACGAGACGAGAGTAGACGACGGCTGCCAAGGCACTGGATCGCTCGCTGACCCCCCCAACGACCTTGGGGATCTTCGAAAGGGGAGTATCGTGGCCGGGATTAACCCGCTCGGAGGAGAAACAGACGAACACATCCTCATCCACCTGCCAACCGTGTCGCTCGAGGGCCCCGACCACGACGTCCTCTGTTGTGCCCGGGTAGCTCGTGGATTCGAGCGAAACAAGGGCTCCAGGTTTCAGATTGGCAGCGACCGCTTCGCTCGCCGCCTCGATGTAGGACAGGTCGGGCTGCCGACTGCGTCCAAGAGGACTCGGCACACAGATGAAAACTGCGTCGCATTCCGTCAAGCGTGTGGCATCGGTTGTTACGTCGAGTCCAATGTCAAGTGCTCGCTTGAGTGAATCCGCGCTGACATCGTCGATGTCAGAGACACCCCCAGCGAGTGACCGCACCTTGTCGGTGTTGACGTCGAATCCGAGGACGTCAAGCCCACGCTCGACTGCACCCACGGCGAGTGGCAAACCGACGTAGCCAAGACCTACAACCCCGGCAACCCACCGCTGGGTCGCGAATAGCTCTTCCGGAGGCATGCGAACCTCGTCACTAGGCGCCATGAGAAGGCGATGCTAGCCAGAGTCGTCAGAACCCCAGAGCCCGGTGCAAGAAGGCAGCCATCTGTCCACGCGTCACGGGGTCGCCAGGGCAATACACCCCGCTCCCACAACCGAATGTGACACCGGCGTCTGCCACACGGTTGATGTTCGGTTCGTGAGTGGACCCGTCATCGTCAGAGAACCAGTCCGCCGAGGCCTCCGGGTAGCCCAGGGCACGGGCGAGGAAGGAGGCCATCTGTTCGCGTGTGACGTCTTCGTCGGGACAGAAGGCCCTAGCTGCGCAGCCGAACGTGATACCAGCCTCGCGCAGTCGATTGATGTTGTCTTCGTGAACGCCCGCGTCGTCATCGAAGTAGTCACTCGAGGCGGCCGGCAGACTCAGTGCTCTAGCGAGGAAGGAGGCCATCTGCGCTCTTGAAACGGGGTCATCCGGACAGTATCGCCCAGGGGCGCAACCCTGAGTGATACCCTGATCGGCGATCCACATGATGTCATCGAAGAATGTAGATGACGCGATGTCCACGAAGCGTGAGTACCAGGCTTCACGATCTGCGATCCAGGCATCCATTCGACCATCGAAGACCCACGCAACATCGGAGGAATCAGACCACGTGGCGTACCCATCTGCGAAGCTCGGGTGGACCCACCCGTTCTTCACGACCCGGAAGTCCTTGTCCTTGTTCCGGTTGAAGTAGATCGCCCCGAGGACCTGTTCCTCGCCTAGGAGACCGTCGAACATCTCGTTGAGCCAGGGCCCCATTGGATCGCTCGCTGTATCAATCGTCCCGGTCTGCGTGATCAGGATCGGCTTGACATAACCGATCTCCTCCTGCATCTCACGGATGTGCCCTGCGAAGACCTCCTCGTAGTCACGACCCCCACGGTTGAGTTTGGCGAATCCCAGGATGTCGACGTATTCATCACCCGGGTAGTACCGGGAATACGGATAGCCGGAGGTGTCGAGACCGTTCATCGCGAACACGAATCTGACTCGATCGCGTCCCATACCGGCGCTACGAAACGCGTCGTGAATGTAGGCATACACAGAGCGGTATCCATCCGGGTCGCCGCCCCACCGGTGTTCAACGAGGTTCGCTTCGGCCAGCGGGGCTACGAGCAGGTACCTACCGCTTCTTCCCGCCAGCCACTGCTCACTGACACGAATGACCTGATCCAGGACCTCATCTCTCCGTCCTTCCAGGACTGCACCGAGATCATCCGTGGTCAACTCCAGGTATGGGGTCATCCCGAGGCTGTCGAGGCCATCGAGACCCCCAATCAAGCCGCTATCGGGATAGTCCATCTCGAGGGTCCAGAAGGACTGGTAGATGGCCGGGGGCTTTCCGACGCTCGACGACAACGTGGAAACATCTTCGGGTATGAGATCCCACTGAGTTGCGAATCCCAGGAGTTTCGGTGGCTCGCTCTCAGCAGCAGAGGCGCTCTCGATGTTCGACGGATGGGCGAAAAGCGAGAGCACTACGAGTAGTAGCGGGTACCATCGACGGACGCTGGTCATACTCATGTGTCGGCAGCAGTGTGAAGGACCTTGAGTCAAGGCCACGTTATGGGGACCCTATCCGACTCTCGTATGCCGTTCGGTGACTCTCCACCATCAACTCCGCTCCAGCCGGTCAGCGAGTACACGGTCTCCATCAACCCGCAACGGCCCTTCGATGCACCGCCTCGGTGTAGGCCTCGGTTACCACTGCGGCCGCACCAACCAGACTCGCGCGGCCGCTCTCCAGCCTGAGCGCTCGATCACAGATCCGCCACTCTCGGTAGCGAATGCGAGACGGAGACGATCGGACCGGCTCGGTCGAGCAGATCAGTCATGTCCCCGGGCGGCCGCCGAGGGGGCATGGCTGACGCCGATACCGAGC